>Ga0075430_100000011_pt1 | contig 99671 bp, 81 predicted proteins | sample RhiMetdeltSRZDD4_FD_75294 | JGI IMG/M metagenome (GOLD analysis project Ga0075430, IMG submission 75294) | Populus rhizosphere microbial communities from Tennessee, USA - Rhizosphere MetaG P. deltoides SRZDD4 | ecosystem: Host-associated > Plants > Roots > Rhizosphere > Soil | place: USA... | reverse complement strand
CAAGAAGGTGGCGGACATCGTCTCCGACATCGCGGCGGCGAGTGCCGAACAGGCCACCGGTCTCGAGCAGGTCAACAAGGCGTTGACGCAAATGGACGAGGTGACCCAGCAGAACTCGGCTCTGGTGGAAGAGAATGCCGCGACCGCCAAGACGCTCGAGCAGCAGGCTCGCTCGATGGACGAGCGGGTCGCGTTCTTCCGTGTCGATGGCAACGCGGCGGTTGCGGAGCCGGCGCGGGCGGAAACCAAGATGCAGCCGATGGCGGCCGCGCCGCGGACGCCGGCTGCCGCAGTCAAGCGACCGCCGGTCGTGACGCCGCGACGTGCCGCTGCCAACGGCAGGGGCGGCGGTCCGGTCGGCCGTATGCAGGCAGCGCTTGCCACGGCGATCCACGATGATCCGGAGTGGAAGGAGTTCTAGCTATCAACTCGGTCCGGCGAACGATCGCCGGACCGTCGATGGGAGAGCTAGGCCGATCTGAAGTGGAAGGAATGTGAAATGTCGCCGGTCAATCGCGGAGCAGCCGCGGCATTGGTTCGCCAAGAGCCCGATGCCGGCCCAACTCACGAATTTCCCTTCTCGGAGGCAGACTTCCGCCAACTGACGCAGGTCGCCTACGACTATGCCGGAATTTCGCTAGCCGACAACAAGCGCAATCTGGTTTACAGCCGCGTCTCCCGCCGCTTGCGCGCGCTTGGTATGGATTCGTTCGGCGAGTATCGGGAGTTTCTTGCCAACGATCCGTCTGAAATCGAGAGCTTCATCAACTCGATCTCGACCAATCACACCAAGTTCTTTCGCGAGGCGCACCACTTCCATCATTTCCGCTCGCAGGTCGTTCTCCCGTTCGCGGAGACGCGCGGCAGGAGCTCCGGCGGGCGGATGCGGGTCTGGTCGGCCGGCTGTTCGAGTGGCGAGGAGCCGTACACCATCGCCGTCGTCCTGAAGCGTGAGATCCGTGACTTCGGCGGCTGCGACGTCAAGATTCTTGCCACCGACATCGACACCGACGTCCTGACGAAAGCGGCGCGCGGCGAGTTCTCAGCCTCCGCATTGGACGAGATTCCCAAGCCTTATCATTCCTTCCTCAAGACCGAGGAACAGGGCGGAGCGGCCGCCAAGGTCGTGATGGACAAGGACGTCAAGTCGTTGATCACGTTCCGCCGTCTCAATTTGATGGAGCCGTGGCCGTTTCACGGGAAGTTCGATGCGATCTTCTGCCGCAACGTGATGATCTATTTCGACGCTCCTACCAAGTCGACGCTGGTCGAGCGCTTCACGCAGCAGCTCAGGCCGGGCGGCTGGCTGTTCATTGGCCATTCGGAATCCCTGATCGGGTCGCATCCCGGATTGCAGCTCGTCGGCCGCACGATCTACCAGAGGATCGCATGATCGCATCGGCACAGAAGCAAACGGCCGATGCGGCAACCGGGGCCTCTCAGGCCTCGGGAGGGCGACGTTTCTTTGATACGAGCCATTCCGCCTGGATGGTGAAGGTATTTCCCGGCGAGTTCTACGTTACGCGCAAGCCGGACGAAATCCTGGTGACCGTTCTCGGCTCATGCGTGTCTGCCTGCATCCGTGATCCTATTCTCGGTATTGGCGGCATGAATCACTTCATGCTTGCCACCGGTCGCACCGGGGCGTGGGGCGACGATCCGCAATCCGCGCGCTTCGGCAACTTCGCGATGGAGAAGCTCATCAACGAGCTGATCAAGGCGGGTTGCTCACGCGATCGGATGGAGATCAAGGTTTTTGGCGGCGGCAACGTCATCGATGCCAGCACGGCGGTCGGCAGCGCCAATTCCGAGTTCGTCCTGCGCTATCTCGAGGCCGAAGGGTTGCGATGCAACGCCGAAGACCTGGGCGGCACACACCCTCGGCGCATTCACTACTACCCCGGCTCGGGGCGCGTCGTGCGCCGGCTGCTCGGAACCGGCGAAACCTACGCGATCAGTCGCGAGGAGCGGGAATACGCGGACCGGCTCAAGTCGCGCCAGCCTGCGGGCGAAATTCATCTGTTTGGAGACGCGGAGTAACACATGGGCGCGCCAGTGCGGGTACTCGTTGTCGACGATTCCGCCGTCATGCGGAAGCTGCTCTCGACGTTGTTGTCGGCGGACCCGGAGATCGAGGTGGTCGGCACCGCGCCCGATCCGCATGTCGCGCGCGAACGCATCAAGGAGCTCAATCCCGACGTCATAACGCTCGATGTCGAGATGCCGCTCATGGACGGCGTGACCTTCCTGCGCAAGATCATGACCTTGCGTCCGACGCCGGTGGTGATGATCTCCACGCTCACACAGGTCGGTGCCGAGATTACGCTCGAGGCGCTCGAGATCGGTGCGGTCGACTTCGTCTCCAAGCCGACCAGCGACCTGGCCAATTCGATGGCAAGCCTCGCCACCGAGTTGCAGATGAAAGTGAAGGGCGCCGCGCGCGCACGTGTCGGCATGCGCCGCGCACCGCCCCCTACGCCGCGCGCCCAGCCGCGGGAGAGTTCGCGCCGCTCGCCCGGAAAGATCGTTGTGATCGGGGCATCGACCGGCGGCGTCGAGGCGCTCAAGGTCGTGCTGATGGGCCTGCCGCACGATTGCCCGCCGACTCTGATCACCCAGCACATGCCGCCACGCTTTACCGCCGCTTTCGCCGAGCGCCTGAATCGCGAATGCCCGATGACGGTGTCGCAAGCCAACCACGACGAGATCATCGAGCCCGGCCACGTCTACATCGCTCCCGGCTCGCACCACCTGGAGCTCCATCGCCACGGCGGTCGCAATATCTGCAAGCTGTCGGAGGGCCCGCCGGTCTCCGGCCATCGTCCCTCGGTTGATGTGCTGTTTCGTTCGGCGGCGCGCGTGGCGGGTAAATCGGCCGTTGGCGTCATCCTCACCGGAATGGGCAAGGACGGCGCCGAGGGTCTGTACGAACTGCGCCAAGCCGGTGGACTGACAATTGGTCAGAACGAAGAGACGTCGCTGATCTACGGAATGCCGCGGGTGGCATTCGAGCGTGGCGGGGTGATGCGCCAATATCCGCTCGGGCAGGTGGCCGACGCGATACTCGACCTATGTGAGGACACGACCAACCGCGGCGGCCGTCCGGGCGGCGCGGTGGACGCCGCCTGAACAATTGAATCGATACTTGAGAAACGCGGGCCGAAGCCATGCAAGTTGACGACGAAAACATGCTCCTGAAGCTGCCGGCGGTGCTCGACCTCGCGGCGGCGGAGGAATTCATCGCTACACTCCGGCAGTATCTGCAAGGCGAAGGCGGGCTCCGCATCGACGCGTCGGCGGTCGAGACGTTGACGCTCCCATGCGTCCAGATCCTGCTTGCTGCGATGCGCGATCACGAGATCTCGGTCGAGCAGCCTTCCGTCGAATTCGCCAAAGCATTCCAGGATATGGGGCTGACCTGGGCCAATGGCGACGCTTCAGCCGGCGGCCAGGTCTATGCGCCGGAGGTCGAGGAACCCCAAGGGCAACTCGAAGAAGCCCAACCGCAAGTCAACGAAGCCCAAGCGCCAGATGACGTAAGCGATTTCAACCATGAGCAGAAGGATGCGTGCGACATGGCCAAGCGAATTATGACCATCGACGATTCCAAGACGATCCGTGACATGCTGATGCTGACGCTGTCCGACGCCGGCTTTGACGTTGTGCAAGCTGTCGACGGCCAGGACGGCCTCGATGTTATGGGCGATAGCCGCTTCGACGTGATCATCACGGATATCAATATGCCGCGGATGGACGGCTACGAAGTGATCCGTCATCTGCGCAAGAACCCCGTGCATAAGGCGACGCCGATACTCGTGTTGACGACGGAATGCGACGTCGACAAGCGCAACCTCGCGCGCGACGCCGGTGCGACTGGTTGGATGGTCAAGCCATTCGATCCGGAGCGCCTGATCGCAACGGTTCGTAAAGTTGCACCGTAAGTGCTGTCCGTGCTGAAGGCTTTGGTGGAGAACTGAGGGTCATGGCAAGTCTCGAACAGTTGAAGTTGACCTTCTTCGACGAGTGCAGCGAAGCGCTCCAGCAAATCGAGGCTGGCCTGACCGAAATTCAGGACGGGTCCAGTACCGACGACACGATCAACGCGATCTTTCGTTCGGTCCACTCGGTCAAGGGCGGCGCGGGCATCTTCGGATTCGAGGATCTCGTCAACTTCGCCCACGTCCTCGAGACCGTCCTCGACAGCATGCGCAACGGCAAGTTGACCGCGACGCACGACATCATGGATGTGCTGTTGCAGGCCAATGACATCCTGTCCGACCTGATCACGATGTCGCGTTCCGGCGACGCGATTCCGCCGAAGCACGGCAGCGAGTGTCGCGCGGCGCTGGAGCGGCTGATCGGCATCGAGTCGTCCGAAGAGGACGATTCGGCGGCGCCGGCCGACTTCGAGGGACTCGACTTCACCCCGGTGATGGTGAGCGATTTCGATGCGCCCGATGCCGGAGACGGCCTGAGCACGTTCGGCATTGTTTTCCGGCCGAAGCCCGAAATGCTGAGGAAGGCGAACGAGCCGCTCTACATCCTGCGCGAGCTGCGCAAGCTGGGAGATCTCGAACTCGTCGCCGAGACCGATGCGCTGCCGCACCTGACCGAGATCGAGCCTGACCGTCCCTATATCGGGTGGAGCGGAACCCTGCGCACCAGCGCGACGCGCGCGCAGGTCGAGGAAGTTTTCGAGTTCGTCACCGGCGATTGCGAGATCGAGATCGTCGAAGCAGACCCGATGCCGGCATTCGGGGCCATGACTGAAAGCGTCATGACTGAAAGCGCCATGACGGAAGGCGCCATGACGGAAAGCGCGATCACTGAAAGCGCCATGGCGGAAGGCACGATGGGCGAAGGCATGCCCGCGGCCGTTCTGGCGGGTACGGATTTCCCGCTCGCTCCGGCGCCACGGGACGACGCACCGATGGCGCCGCGCAGCGCGCCGATCGAAGTGTCAGAGACGGCGGCCGCGCCGAAGCCGGCCACGGCCAAAGCGGGCTCCACGACCACCCGCATCGAGCTCGAGCGGATCGACCGCGTCGTGAACATGGTGGGCGAACTGGTGATCGCCCAGGCCATGCTGGGCCAGATCGTTCATGACCTTCCCGAAGTGAGCAGCGGCCGGTTGCGGCAGATCCTCGACGAGGTGATTCATCACACGCGCGAGCTGAAGGACAGCGTCATGTCGATGCGCGCGCAACCGGTCAGCGCCGTGTTCCAGCGCATGCCCCGCCTTGTCCGTGAGCTTGCGACCAAGACCTCCAAGCGGGTCCGGCTCGAAATGTCCGGTGAGACGACCGAGGTCGACCGTTCGATCATCGAGCGCCTCGGCGATCCGTTGACGCATATCATCCGCAATGCGGTCGACCACGGCATCGAGTCGCCGGCGGATCGATTGGCTGCCGGCAAGAAGGAAGAGGGAACGGTTCATCTCTCGGCCGAACACCGCGGCGGCCGGATCATTATCCAGATCCGCGACGACGGCGCCGGGATCAACTCCGACCGGGTGCTGAAAAAGGCGCGTGAGCGGGGACTTGTCGGCCCGGAGGCTACGCTCAGCGATGAGGAGGTCAACAACCTCATCATGGCGCCGGGATTCTCGACCGCGGAAACGATCTCCGACATCTCCGGCCGTGGCGTCGGCATGGACGTCGTACGCAGCAACATTCAGGAAATCGGCGGGCGGATTTCGCTCAAGTCGGAGCGTGGCCGTGGGATGACGATCACGTTGGCGCTGCCGCTGACGCTGGCGGTGATGGAGGGCATGGTCATCAAGGTCGGTCAGGAGACCTACGTGATGCCGCTGTCGACCATCATCGAATGCCTGCGGCCGGCGCGCTCGGACATCAGCAATCTGGTCGGCACGCGTGGCATGCTGCAGCTACGCGGTGATCTCCTGCCGATCGTCCATCTCGGCGATCTCCTGGATATCGGTTCGGCACCGGAAGAGTCCGAAGAAAGCGTCGTCATTATCACCGACGCGGGGGATGGCTCGCGCTTCGGCCTCGTCGTCGACCAGCTCTGCGGCCACCAGCAAGTCGTGATCAAGAGCATCGAGGAGAGCTACGGCTCGGTCCCGGGTATCGCCGCTGCCACAATTCTCGGCAACGGCCGGGTCGCGTTCATTCTCGATGTCGAGAAGCTGTCGGATCTTACTGTGAAGTCGTCCGTGAGTCCTGCTCTGGCAATGAATTCCGCTTCGGCGGCGAAGGGCACCATCCACTAACGCGTCTGGAAGGCATGCGCGACGAGGGCGCGGGCCGCTGACAAGGAGTAATGAGAATGCCAAATGCAGTAGCACTCAAGGTTCTCGTGGTCGACGACCAGAACAGCGTGCGGCAGATGACCCGTATGACGCTGGAAGAGATTGGCATCCGGCACATCCACGAGGCGGAGAACGGCAAGCTGGCGATGGAAACAGCCTCGCTGCAGCCGATCGATCTGATCATCTCGGACTACAATATGCCGGAGATGGACGGTCTGGGCCTGTTGCGGGCGGTGCGCGGCCACCCCGTGGTACGGCGGGTTCCGTTCATCCTGCTCACCGGCCGCGGCGACAAAGAACTCGTCATGAAGGCGGCGCAGGCGGGCGCCAACAATTACCTCATCAAGCCGTTCACGACGGCGATCCTGCGCAGCAAGATCGAGCAAGTCATTGGGAAGCTGTCGTAACGACGCGCGTGAGATATCGGCAGTGAGTGGCGGTGGCGATCAGGGAAGGCGATGGTGAGCGGCCAAGCATCCAGTAACCAAGTATCCAGTAATGACGTGGGGTCCTTCCTAGCCGTGTTTGCCGCGCTGCTGCTGGACAACGTCCTGCGTCTCGATGAGACCGTTGGCAAGGTGACCGATCTGGTGATCGGCAGCGGCCGACCCGACCGGGAATTGATCGTGACGTTGCAGAGCTTCGACCGGCTGAAGCAGGAGTTCGAGGCGCTTGGGGATACGCTGACGCGATACGCGCAGTCGACGAATTCCGTCCCGGTGGCCGGCGCGGAACGCGCCCAGCTTGGACAGGAGGTCATCGCGGCGATCACCCTTGCTGAACTCAAGGATCGGCTGCTATCCCGGCTGCAAGACGATATGCCGACGATGTCGGCGCCGGCAATGTCGGCGCAACTCGCCGCGGAACTGGATGTCGACGTTGAATTTTAGCGTGAGGACAAGCGATCGAAGCTTCTCACTATCGCGGGCCAATTACCGATGACCGGGCAAAATACTCTCTTTCGCGAGCTTGAAGACGCGCTGTCGCACGGTTCCGCGGACCGTCGTGAGAAGACGCTCCGTCGTGTCACCGACCTGTTCGTCTTCGGCTCGAGCCATTTTTCCGGCGACCATATCGCGGTGTTCGACGGCGTCTTCGGCCATCTGGTTGCCGATATCGAGCAGTCCGCGCGGGCGGTGCTCGCGGAACGGCTCTCCGCAATCCCGAATGCACCGCCGAAGGTGATCCAAAGGCTCGCGTTCGACGACGCGATCGAAGTCGCGGGCTTGGTCCTGACGCATTCGGAGCAACTCGATAACGTCTCGCTGGTCGAGAATGCCAAGACCAAGAGCCAGGAGCATCTGCTCGCGATTACGCTGCGGAAGGCGCTCGCCGAAACGGTGACCGACGTGCTGGTCGAGCGTGGTGGCCGGGCCGTGGCTCTGAGCGTCGCTCAGAATGCGGGCGCCAAGTTTTCGGAAGCCGGCTATGTCAGGCTCGTCAAGCGCTCGGAGCACGACGATGAGCTTGCGCGTTCCGTCGGTTCTCGGCGAGAGATCCCGCGACATCACTTCCTCAAGCTGCTGAGCACCGCCTCGAAAGCGGTCCGCCTCGCGCTCGAGGGCGCGCATCCGGAACACGCCGGCGAGATCAAGCAGGTCGTAGCGAAGGTTGCGACGGCGATCCAGGAAAAGGCGGCGGCTACGTCGCGGGACTATGCCGCGGCGCGCGAACGCGTCGAGACGTTGCGGGCAGCCGGCAAGCTCGGGGAAAGCGACCTCGCCAGATTTGCTCAGGCCGGCAGCTTCGAGGACACCGCGGTCGTGCTGGCAGCTCTGTCCGCCTTGCCGACCGACGTTGTCGAGCGCGTGCTGGTGCAGGACCGCGTGGAAACGATCCTGATCATCGCCAAGGCGATCGAGCTACAGTGGCCGACGGTGAGGGCGCTGCTGATGCTCCGCGCTGGCAAAGGCGGCTTCTCCACCCAGGCGCTCGAGCAGCATATGACGAACTATATGCGGCTGAAGCGTACGACTGCGCTACAGGCGATCGAGTTCCTGCGGAAACGCCAGGCCACGGATGCGTTGTCGCGCGGCTTGTGATCCCGCTTGATATTCGCGCCGCCAGCGGGTGGCGAATGTCGAATCCAATCCGTTCGCGTTATTTGACGTCCCGCGGACGGGCGTTGGCCAGTTCGACCACACGGCGCAGGCCACTGGCCATCTCCGGGACGTGGTCCGGAGTCAGTTGGCGGTACTGGTCGGTTCTCGCCAGCAACAGCGCATCCATGTGACAATCGATCACGTCCTTGTCATAGGCCGCGCCGGCCATGACGGCATCGAGCACGTGGCAGAAATTGTTCGCAACGAACGTAACCAGTTCGTAGCCCATGGTGGCACCGACGTCGCGCAACTGCGAGCAGGCTTGCTGCGCGCGATCCAGCGAGGCGGCGTTGCCCGGATTGGCGGACAGTTGCCGGATCGATGCGGAGAGGTCCTGCAGTTCGCGGTCGAGCCAATCGCCAAAATCCGTTTTCAGCTCCTCGATGTGACGTTGGGCGATCTCGATGGCGCGTTCGCGCGTCACGCCTCCCGGGCGACGGGCCAGTTGTTGAAAGCGGGTGTCGACGGTGAAAATATTGGGGTCGTTGTCGGGCTGCTTGGCCATCGGGCTATCCCGTGCGGCTGGCGCTGAAAAGACTGTCGATGTCGTCTTGCGCGAGCGCCGGTCCGACCTCCTGAGCGACCTCGATCGCACCGTCGCCTTTGCGGCGACCGACGCCACCCGGATAGCCTTCGATCTTGAAGCGCCGGTCCGGGCCGAAATAGTTTTCGGTGTCGACGAAATTGCGGGAACTGAAGGCAATCCACGCCAGCCGGTCGTAAAGATTCTTCGGCGACATCGGCTTTGCAATCACCATGTTGGCGCCGGCATCGCGCGCGCTCTTGATCGTGGTCTCGCGCGTGTCGCTCGACATGAGCAGGATCGGCATGGTGCGGTTCACGTTGTCCGCGTTGCGGCGGATGGTGCGCGTGAGCACAAGCCCGCCGTGTGGCGGCAGGCGTGCGTCGCACAGCAGGATATCGATCTTCTGCGCGGATAGCGTCTGAAGCAGGCCGGTGGTCTGGCCGACTTCCAGGACTTTGTTGGCGCCAAAGCCGCGCAGCATGCTGTGGCTGATCATGCGCACATAGGAACTCGAATCGGCGATCAGGATCACCAAGCCTTTCAGATTGATGGTCGGGTTCGTCATACGGAACCTTGTGGATCAGTCCGGCGCGAGGCTGCCGTGGTCTCCCGTCGACGTCGATCGTCCGATCGCGAATGCCGGCAGAAGCCGGGCCGCACCCACAATCTGGACTGGAGGCATGGCGCCCGGCCGTGGCCGGAACGCCTTGGACGATCGAACATTCGGCGGCCACCGCATAAGTATTCGCAAAGAAAAAACTCCTCGATTCGAGATAAGTTATGGTTAATTTTTTGTAGCTAGCATCCCAATCAACTTGATTGATAATCTACAATAAGAGCGTGGAGATAGCCGCGTCCTGCCGCTCATTTCCGTCCGTCCTGGAAATGGAATTTCCGTCTGTTTGGCCAGCGCGGAAATGATTCGGGGGCGCTCTCCCTATAAAAGTGTCAATGAGAATTAGTAAATCTACTTAGGATTTTTGGCCTGTACGGAGGCAGTCGAATCCGAAAATATAAGAAAGACTGATTCGGAAAGCTTGGGGCCGCGCTCATCATCGCTCAGATGCAAATACTGTAGCCTGCCGAGTCTCTTTTCTACATTAAGTTACATCCTAATTCCTTGCGCGTGCTGGTTGTTGTGGTCGGTGTGATCAATGCCCGTCCCGGCAGTGCCGCGTGCGGCTGCGCGCGCGAAACAGCCGAGACTTAAATCGGAGCCAATCAGTAGCTGGAAGCAGTCGCGTCGGTATCTCGTCAGTTCAAACAATACCACCCGGGGAAGAGACGTGGCCAGTGTTGCCCAATCGCATGTGATCGCTGACGAAGCGTTGCCTCGGAAGGTACATGGCGATGCGTCGCCGTGCGCATCGTGTCCGACATGGGAATTGAGCCTGTGCGCCGCCCTGAGAAAGGATTGCGCAACCGAGGCCAATGGCGCGTTGCCGATGTCGACCGTTCATACGGTCCCGGCACGCCGGACGATTTTCCATCCGAAAGAATGGTCCGAATTTGTCCCGATCATTTGCAGCGGATGGTCGGTGTCCTCGATCGCCTTGCCTGACGGCCGCCGCCAGATCCTGTCGTTTCTGCTGCCGGGCGACGCGGTGTCGACGGCGTTTTTGTTCGGGCCGTTGTCTGGTCGCCATGTCGAGGCCGTCACCGAGGTGACGTACCGAAAGTTCAAACGCAGCGATATCCGGGCGCTGCTGTTGGGGAATCCCGATCTGTTCGACCGGCTGTCGAAAACCTGGATCGAGGAGCGGGTCCAGGCCGATCAATTGGCGCTCGACCTCGGTCGCCGCACCGCCAGCGAGCGGATCGCCCGGCAGATACTCAATCTCGCGGAACGCCTTGCCAAGCGCGGCATGATGTCTGGCCAGACCATGGACTTTCCCCTGCGTCAGCGACACATCGCGGATGCCGCCGGTCTGACGCCCGTGCACGTCAGCAAGGTCCTTGGCGAGTTTCAGCGCGCCCGTTTGATCGAGATCAACAGCCGCTCGCTGACGATCCTCAACGAGCCGGAACTGCGGCTCGCTGCCGACTGGCGCTAGCGCGGCGCTTCATACTCTAGTCGTCGTCGCCGGCAATCCGCTCGATCAGCTGCAGGATGCTGCGCCGGAGCTTGGCGTCCTTGATGTCCGAGAACGCCTTCATGAGTGCGAGGCCTTCTGACGTCGCCAGGAACTCGGAAACAAAGGTGGGGGAGGGAGCGCCGCTCATGCTCTTGGGCTCGCCCGCCTGGCGCGGTGCCCCCTCGAAAAAGAACGCCACCGGCACTTGAAGGATGCCAGAGATTTGCTGGAGCCGGCTGGCGCCGATCCGGTTGGTGCCCTTTTCGTATTTCTGAACTTGCTGAAATGTCAGGCCGAGCGCGTCACCGAGCTTTTCCTGGCTGAGGCTCAACATCAGGCGCCGCATCCGCACGCGGCTGCCCACATGTTTGTCGACTGGATTGGGCGTCTTTGTCATGATCTCGCCTCCGCTTGCCGACCGCTTCGGGCCGCAAACAGTAGCAAGTTCCGCTGGGTGGCGACAGGTTGTAGCCACCGGTCAAAGCTGATCGTAGGCCGTACCCCGAACGGGTACGGCTTTGCCGGCAAGGTCCGGTTCCCGGCGTCAGACGGTCAGTGCAACCCGCCCGCCCTGCAAGGGACTTGCACGGCGGGTTGAACGGTGGACTTGGCCTCTAACGCCGCCACCTCCAGAATGTAAGCGAGCTTCGTGCACTGAACTTCGCCTGCCATTCGTGCCAGTTCTGTCGCCATCTCCGCTACATAGTTTACCGTTGCGGTGTGTGATGTCCGCGCTCGCTTGCCCATAGTCCCCTCAGCCTTGTTGTTTGGCCCCCCAAGTAGTTTCGATGCGGAAACGCATGTCTTCAAGGGCGTGCAGGTATAAGAGTTTTTTGTGTCGACAAAAAATCGAATGCGATTCTAGTATGATGCGCCAAACTCTTAGGAGTTCTCGGCGCGGCGGCGCTCGGGCTTTTCGCCGGCCTGGTCGGCATAAGCGGCGGTCATGTCATGGCCGGGAAGTGGCCTTAGCAGCCCCTCGAGAATTTGTATCAGCGGCATGATGCGGCGGATATTCAGGCCCTCGCGCGCATAGATCCCGGTCTTGATGATCGGCGCCGGCGGCAGAAAAGCGTCCTTGGCGATGATGATGTCCGGCGTCATGGCGCGCGTCATCATCAGCATGAGGCCCAATCCGGCGGCGACGGCTGCCTTGCGCGATGCATTGTCGGCGCCGGTGAAGACGATGTTGTAATCCATTTGCGCCTCGGACAAGAGCTTGGTCGCCAAACGCTCCGACAGCGTTCCGGGCCAGCCCACCAGGGGTACGGGCTCCGTTGGCGAGAGCACGAGCCTCGGCGACTTCGTCCAATGCATCGGCTCGTACCATTCATAGATGGGCCGGCCTGGTTGCTCCGACGGATTGACGACATAGGCGACGTCGACCAATCCGGTGTTGAGGTCGCGGGTGAACTCGGCGACGTCGCCGCAGCGGAACGCCACTTCTTCGGGAACGTCTGCCTCCGAGCAAGCGCGGATCAGCTCGACAAGCCGCTGGTAGTCGTACCAGCGTGGCAAGCCGACCAAAAGCTTGCGTGGCGCGGGCTTCGGCCCCGCCGTTGCAATCAACTGGTCGTTCATTGCAACGATGCGGCGCGCATAGCTCAGCACAATAGCGCCTCGGCTCGTCAGCTGCCGTTCGGCGCCGCCGGTGAACAGTTCGCCACGCAGGATTCGGCGCAAGCGCGCGATTTGAGCGCTGACGGCGGCCTGGCTGAGATTGAGCAGCTCGCCGGCCTTTGTGTAGCTGCCGGTCTCGACAACCGTTACGAACGATCGCAAGATTTCGATCGGGATATTCTTGCTTTCGTACCGCTTCTGCACCAGAGCCTCCATTGCATGGGCTCGCGCCCGGCCATGCAAGCGTCTCGTTCGAGCTACTTCGCCATCGCCTGCGCGCGTTCGCGCTCCGCTGCGCCGATGCCGACAACGCGCTTGGCGAGTTTGGCGAGATCGGCACCCGGCATCGGTTCGACGTCGAGCTTCATCTGTCGTGCTTCCGCCAGGAATTGCGGGTCTTTCATCGTTGCGTGGAACGCAGCGCGGAGCATTTCCAGCCGGTCGGCAGGGACTTCCGGAGGTGCAACGACCGAACGGCCAACCGCTCCGGACGCCGCAAAGAAGTTCATCACCGCCTTGTCCTCAGTGGTCTTGCCGAGTTCCACGATCGTGGGCACGTCCGCCAGATCGGGGTGACGTTCCGGAACCATCTGGACGAGGATGTTGATCTGCTTGTCGGTCAGCCAATTGTTCCAACCCGAACGGACCGTGCTCAGCGAACTGTAGGCGCCCTCGACCTCGCCGCGCTCCATCGCGATATGAATCTCCGCGGTCGACTTGTAGCCGCGGACGATCTTGAAGCGTGCACCCATCGATGCATGCAGAAGTCGTGTGTAGGTGACGATCAAAGGGCCGGCCACGCCGAACACGGTCTCTCGCGTTGCGAGATCCTCCACTTTTTGTACTGGTGCGCGGTGCCACGTGTACATGATCTCGGCGGTCGACGTGATGCGTCCGATCCAGTTGAATTTCGCTGCGTCGTATTGGACGTTCGCTTGCAACAGCACCTGGTCCTGGGCGATCGCCTGGTAGAGGAAGCCGATCGCGGTCCCGTCCCTGGCGGCGGAGTTAAAGAGATAGTTGGCCGCGACGATGCCGTTGGCGCCGAGCATGTTCGAGGGAACAACTGTCGGATTGCCCGGGATGTGCCGGCCGACGTGGCGCGCGAACAGGCGCGCATATTGATCGTAGCCGCCGCCTGAGCCGAAGCCGATGTAAATGGTGACGGTCTTGCCCTTGAAGTCGCCGTCGGGCTTCGCCTGGGCGCGATCGCCGAGGCTGAGCACGGCGGCGCCGGTCGCGAGGCCAATCAACGCCATCAGTGGCAAGCGATACCGCACGGCTTTCTCCCGACGCGATCGATTGCGAAGTACCGGTGTTCTAGCCAAGGTTGTCAAGCAGACTAAAGTACCTTGCCTGCTAAATTTTGGCGCAGCGGCGCGACGCGTGTTCCAGTCGCGGTGACAATTGCCCTGAGCTGGCCAGCACGGCTGTTTGCCGCGGGTGCGGCAGGCCCGAAATGGACGAGGCGGCCGCCCATCGGAGCGACCGCCTCGCCATAAACGTCAACGGCCTTACTGCGCCTGTGACCGGTCCACCGGCGCGCCGCGCAAAATCACCATCGTGATGCGCCGCGTGTTGGTGATGTCGTCGAGCGGGTTGGCATCGAGCACCAGCAGGTCGGCGCTCTTGCCGGCCTCCAGCGTGCCGGCGTCGGCGATCCGCAGGAACTCGGCGCCGTTACGCGTCGAGGCCAGGAGCACCTGGGCCGGGGTCATGCCGGCGAGCACCATGTCCTCCATTTCCTCGTGCGGGCCCCACGGCCGGTTGCCGTCGGTGCCCATCACGATGCGCACGCCTGCGGCATTCATCTTCGCCAGATTGCGGGACTGGATGCTGTGGAACGCCTGCGTCTTGGGCTGGTCGGTGTTGCTCGCCTCGAGCTTGGCGAACTCCTCGGCGGACATACCCGGCCGCGCCCAGCTGCGGTCCACCTTCACGCCGCGATCCGGCAGGTTCGGATTGAGCACGAGATTGGGACGCTGCTTGAACATGGCGACGGTCTCGTCGTCGACGTCACGATCGCGGACGCCATGCGCGAAGGCGTCGAGCCCGGCGCGCATCAGTCCCTTCGCATCCTCCATATTGTAGATATGGGCCGTGACACGCATCTTGAGCTTGTGCGCCTCTTCAATAATGGCCGCGTATTGCCCAGGCGTGACCTTCGGAACCTTGCCGTCCCGATCGTCGACCCAGACCTTGATGATATCGATCTTCAATGCCGCGTTCGCCTGAACAGCCTGGCGACCTTCTTCTTCACTGTTGATCTGGTGTGTCGGGCGCAACGGCTCCGGCCTGGTGATGCCGCGTCCGGCGCTCATGAATCGCGCGGCGCCCGGGATCACCTCGTCGCGCAAGGGCAGCAATTCGAGATTGTCCGTGCCCATGCTCATCGCCGTGCTGATGCCCCAGTAGGCGCGCTGCTTCAGGTCGCGGACAATCGTTTCGCGCTTCCCGCTCAGATGGACGTGCGTGTCGATGATCATCGGCATCACGGTCTTGCCGGTGAGGCTGACGCGCTTGGCGTTGGCGGGAACCTTGACGTCGCTGGCGCTGCCGGCCTGCACGATCCGCGTACCGTCGACCACGATGGTGCCGTTGTCGATCGTGGTGCCGTTGCCGACGATGATCCGCGCGCCTTCGTAGGCGGTGACCTGCGCCTGCCCCGGCGCAGCAAAGCCAAGAATACCGACGGCCATGACGGCCGCCGCGGATACCTTCACGTGATGCATGAGAACCTCCCGGCCTTATTATTGGAGGCGGCACTCTAGCGCGTCATCGGGAAGAGCGGGAGGGGACAAAAATCTTGCGGAAGCTTGTGTCGGCGGGGAATAAAACGGCAGCAGCGCGCGGGATCGCTTGCGTTACTTGCGACAGATTGATGTCGCGTGCGATTTGACCGGTTTTCGGCCGACCTAACCCAGATTGGACTATTCCAAGTTGACCTGCGCCATCAGCAGGTCATAGCGCTCGATGACGATCGACTGCCGCGCCACCGAGATGATGCCCTTCTTCTGGAATTTATCGAGCGTCATCGTCACCCATTGCCGGGTCGAACCGACGATGGTCGCGATCTGGTCGTGGGTGAACTTGCGTTCGATGACCAGGCGGTTGCCGTCCCGCCGCCCGTGATTCTCGGCCAGGATGACCAGGAGCTGCGCCAGCCGCTCCACCACCGAGCGGGTGCCGAGCATCTGTGCCAGCGCCGAATAGCATTTACCCTTGGCGACCAAGCCCTCGATCAGGCAGAGCGCGAACGACGGCTGGGTCTCGATCAGCTTCCGCAGCACGCCGGACGGCAGATAGAGCAGGCGGCAGTCCTGGGTCACGTCTGCCGACCAGATGTGCTCGCCGCCGCCGAAGATCTCGGGGCCGCCGACGAAATGCCCGGCGGTCCAATAGGCCAGCGTGATCTGCCGGCCGGACGGCGCGGCGTAGAAGGTGCGGACCTTGCCTTCCTCGATCAGCCAGATGCCTTTGTGCTCGTCACCCTGGAAGAACACGCTGCCGCCGAGTTTGATCGAGATTTCGGTGCCTTCGCGCCGCAGCACCTCCCAGTCCTGCCGCGACAGGCGCGACAGGAAATTGGCGCCCTCATTCAGCTCTTCGACCGTCTCGGCCAGGAACAGCGCCGGCTCGCTCGTGGCGATCGCGTCGGAAGGCGGGAGCGGGCGGTTCATGGCGCGGCCTCGTGCAACTCTGGTGTCTGCGACAGGAATGCCGCCAGCGCCGTGATGTCGGTGTCGCTCAGTTGTTTGGCGATGTTGCGCATCACCTCGTTCGCGTCGTTGTCGCGTTCGCCGGCGCGAAAATCGGTGAGCTGCTTCGCGATATAGAAGTCGCGTTGGCCGGAGAGCCGCGGCGCAACGGTGTCGCTGCCGGCCAGCGCCGGTGCGACAGCGCTATGGCAGGACAGGCAAGCCGGGATACCTTCGGCGCCCACGGTCGCGAGCTGGCGTGCGCGGGAGAGGTCGGACGGCGGTTCGACCGTCAGCTCTGGCCACGGGGCGGTTTGCTGGGCGAACCAGGAGGCAACGCGTCCGCGGTCGGTTTCGGTCAGCTCGGTCGCGGCTTCCAGCATCTGACCGCCGTCGTTGTGGCGATGTCCCTCGCGAAAGTCGTTCAGTTGCTTGATGATGTAGGCGGGACTCTGCCCGGCAAGCCGGGGAAACTTGATGCGGTTGCCCGCGCCGTCGAGTCCATGACAGCTGCCGCATGTGTGCCAGGGCTCGACGCCGGTCATATCGATCATGTCCGCTCGCGCATGGGGCGGCGCGACGCTTGCCCAGCATCCGCCGACGAGTGCCGCCACGAGCCATCGCCGCGGATGGAGGGAAGCGCGCACGGCATCATCGGTTCTGTTGCTCGAAAGCCCTGACGCTTTCGGCTCGGATATACGCAATGCACTCTTTCTTCAGTTCGAGAAAAGCAAGGTCCGCGGTCATCTCGGGCATGCGCGGTCGCGGCAGTTCGACCGTCAGGTCGGCGATGATGCGGCCGGGGCTGGCGCTCATGATCAGCACGCGATCGGCAAGGAAGATCGCCTCATCGACGTCATGCGTGACGAAAATGACGGTGGTGCCGAACTCGTTCCAGATCTTCAGCAGGTTCTCCTGCATCATCACGCGGGTCTGGGCATCGAGCGCGCCGAACGGCTCGTCCATGAGCAGGACGCGCGGATAGTTCGCCAAGGCGCGGGCGATGCCGACGCGCTGCTGCATGCCGCCCGACAGTTCGGACGGATAGCGGTTGGCGAAGCGCGTGAGCCCGACCATTTCGAGGAAGGTGTTGGCGACTGCGTCCGCCGCCTTGCCCGCGATCTTGGGGCCGAAGGCGACGTTCTCTTTCACGGTCTTCCAGGGGAACAGCGAATATTGCTGGAACACCATGCCGCGATCCGGTCCGGGGCCGGTGATGATCTCGCCGTCGACCCGCACCTCGCCGCTGTGCGGCGTCACGTAGCCCGCAACGGTGTTGAGCAAAGTGGATTTGCCGCAACCCGACGGTCCGAGGATGCAGACGAATTCGCCGGGCTCGACCCGGATCGACGTCTCCTCGACCGCCTTGTGCCCGTGCCGTCCCTTTCCGAACACGATGGAAACGTGATCGACCTCGACCAAGCCGGTCTTGACCCCATGTCGGGGGGCACGGCTCGCCGCCTCCGCGGACTTCGAGGTTGCGAGCGAGATCACGCGGCTCAGCACGGGGCGGCCTCCTTGATCGGTTTCGCCGCGACGCCGTCGGTGGTGCCGTGGCTTTCGTAGATCGTCAGCAACGCCGACAGGACGAGGAGGGCTGCGCCGGCCAGCGACAGCGCGGCCCCAAGCGGTTCGATCAGGAACGCGGCCGACACGTCAACGCCGAGGATCGCGAGGCTGACCACCCAGGTCGGGCCGGAGTGGCAGATGACCCAGTACAGGGTGATGGCGGTCAGGCTCGCGCCCAGTGCGCCGACGCTGGTCAGTAGCCCGCAGCGGATCGATCGGAACTGCTGCCGGAGGAAGCTGCTGGCGGGTGCCTGATCCGCAATCAGTGCGAAGTTCAGGCCGATCAGTGCGCCGATCGCCATCACGATCGCCACCTTGTGCGGAATGATCAGCAGGCTCCATTCGGAGACGCCGCGACCATAGGCGTAGTTCATGAAGCCGATCTCGAGCAGCCACTCGTCCATGGCGATCTTCAGCACGTCGGAGATCGAGCCGGTGCCGGCGATGATGCGCGCGACGTTGCCGAACCAGTCGTAGGGCGTCACGTAATTTGGCAGGTGACCGAACCGCGCCACCAGCAGGCCCATCAAGACCAGGTAGAAGACAACGGGAAACAGCAGGGTGAAGCCGAGGATCAGCGCACGATGGCGCCTGACGGTCGCAAGCACCGAGCGTCCGCCGGCCTGATCATGGCCAGCCTGGAGCCGCGTCGTGCGTGCCGCCGTCGCGCTCATCGCGCCTTCCTTTGCCAGGCGAGCAATGGCTGGGTCAGCTTGCGCACCGCCATGGTCGACAGCGTGCCGAGGGAACCGATCACCAGCATGCCGACGACGATGTCGGGGTATTTGATCAGCGAATAGGCGTTCCAGGTGAAATAGCCGATGCCGTACTGGCCGGAGATGATCTCGCCGGCCAGCAGCGAGAACCAGGACACGCCCATGCCGATGGCAAGCCCGGTGGCGATCGACGGCAGCGCCGCCGGCAGCGTCACGTTCCAGAAGATCTGCATGCGCGAGGCGCCGAGCGTCTGTGCGGCCCGCACCAGCACTTCCGGCGTCTGTTCGACGCCGTGCACGGTGTTGAGGATGATCGGAAACAGTGCACCGAGGAACGTGATGTAGACGATCGAGGATTCTTCGGTCGGCCACATCAGGATCGCGAGCGGAATCCAGGCCACCGCTGGGATCGGCCGCAACACCTCGATATAGGGCGTCACCATGTCGCGAGCGATCTTGGAGCGCCCCATCAGCACCCCGACGACGATGCCGATCGCCGTCGCCAGCGCGAAGCTGATTAGGATGCGCTGCATGCTGACCAGAATATGGATGTAGAACTGGCTGTCCTGCACGTGCCCGATGAACGCGCTCAGCACGGCAAGCGGCGAGGGCACGTTGTTGAATCGGATGAAGAAGTCGAGGTTGTAGGCGCAGGCGAGGTGCCAGAACAGGATTCCCGCCGCGAGCGACATGAGCCGCACGGCCCAGCTTTTCGTCGCGCCGGACCAATCGACCTGTTCGGCGGCGCGCGCCAGGATCGTGAGCGGGTTTGTCGGCTTTTGAACGTCGCGTACCGCCTGCCAGCCGCCAGCGGCATCACTCGGCGGCTCGGTCGTGACGCCGGCGGGTGGCACGGCAGATACGTCGTCGATCTTCTTAGCGAGTGCCAGCGTCGAATTCGTCATCATTCTATCCCCGGCATTCCGAAGCCCTCGACGGCCTTCAGCAAAGCACCGGAGCCGCGGTGGCCGCGGGTCCGGCGCGATCCTTACGAGGAGAACGAGCTCCAGGCCTGTTCGTAGGTGACCAGGGCGCCGCCCACGGTCTTGGCGTAGGCTTCGGCTTCACCCTTGCGCATGAAGGTTGAGAATTCGCCGTTCGCCGCCTTCACATAGAAGGCGGTCTTGCCGAACAGCTTGAGGCCGGTTTCCCTGTCGTAGACATAGGTGGCGTTGAGGCGCACGCCGGTGGCGTTGAAGTCGGCCACCGCCTTCAGGAACTCGGCCATGGTGGCAAAGGTCTTGATGCCGTCGCGGGCGTGCCAGATTTCCAGCGGCAGGCCGGTATTGGCCTTGACCGGATCGACCACCTTGGCCCGTTCGGCCTCGTAGTCGAGCCCGAGATTCTTGTAGGCGGTCCGCACGAACGACTCGGTGATCCAGTTGTCGAAATCGAGCGCGCCGATCACGTTTTCCTTGACCAGCACCTGGTGATCGAGTTTCAGCGCATCGATCCAGGCCGGCTTGATGGTCGGGTCGAGGGTGAGATAGCCGCCGCGAGAGAAGTAAAGGTAGAGCACCTCCTTCTCGACGCCGCTCCACTTCTCCATCAGTTCGACGGCGCGAACCGGATCGGCCTTGATCCATTCGCCGGCCTCGTAGATCGCCTCGATGAAGGCGACGACGATCTGCGGATGGTCCTTGGCGAAGTCTTCGCGGACCACGACGCCGTGCAGATAGGGAACGCCGGTCTCCGAGCCGTCGTAGATCTTCCGGCCGGTGCCGCGGAATTCCATGATCTCCGACCACGGACAGAAATCGGCATGGGCGTCGATGCGGTTGGTGGCGATGTTGGAGGCGCCGACCGCCGGCGCCTGGTTCTTCATCTGGTAGGCGTTGGTCGGGATGTTGGCGTCCTGCATCGCTTTGAGCAGCATGCCCCAGGCCGCCGAACCGACCGGCGTCGAGACCGACTTACCCTTGAGGTCGTCGATCGAGTAGATGTCCGAGCTCACCGGCACCACGATCGCGTTGCCGGAGCCCTTCAGATTGTAGCCGGTGCCCGCGACGTAGAGGGTCCGCAGGCTTTTCGTCTCCTGGAACTTGGCGCCGTTGACGATCAGCGGGTAGTCGCCCATCACCCCGATGCTGAGCCGGTTGGCCAGCATCTGGTTGGTGATCGGGCCGCCCGAGGCGTAATCGCTCCAGGTGACCTGGAATTTGACGCCCTTGTACTTGCCGTCTTTCGGCAGCCGCTTTTCGAGCAGGCCGAGTTCTTTGACGACGATGCCCGCGGTGTAGGTGTCGGTGCACATGCTCTGATGCCCGATGGTGATCGGGATCGTCGTCTGGGCTGCGGCTGGTGCGGAGAGCGCAAGGGCCAGGGCCGTTGCAAGCGCGAATTTCGACGGGGTCATGCCAAGATCCTTCGGTTTGGAACCTGAACTTGTTTTGGGCGCTGGGGTTGATGCCGCAAGCGGCATGCCAATTGCGGGTGCACTGCGGACATCCCCTTCAAGTGTTTGGAATTGTTATAATTCCGCGAGGGTGCCGGTGCTGGTGGGTTCGGCCCTGCCGAAACGCTGCCCAGCTGTTGGGCTATGGCCGGCGCGAACAGCGGAAGGAACAGGCAGCCGCTCGACTGGCCGATGATACAAGTTGGAGGCATCCGCCTGCGCCACCGGCCGGACCGCGCGATGATCGACGGGCGCGGCGTTACCGGCGTTCGGCACCCCGGTCGCGAGACTTCTGGCTTGGCGAAGCACGGCAGCCTGCATCGTTGTTGACGATTGGAATCGTAACAGGGAGGCGAGGTGGCTCAAGTCGCGCACGCTCTATATTCCGTGTGATTTGGCGGACGTTGCGGTCGAAAATTCACGGAAAGTCAGAAGAATCCTTCTGGCGACAAATCTTCCAACAACACGTCGCGGAAGGAAAAATTGTTCTGCGGCGTTACGTGGCGGCCAACATGCGCAATTGGCGCTCGATCGCAGGCGAACGCCAGTCGCGTTCGCCGATTGCGCCAAGCCGCAAGATGCCGGAGCGGTCGAGCCCGTAGGCGACGGGCAATGCCGCAACGTGCCAGGGCTTCGCCGTAGCCTTGTCGGCGTCGAGCAGGATCGGCAGATCGGGCGCCGGGTAGCTGGCGAGAAACGCCGTGATCCGCTCCGGGGTGTCGCCGAGATTGACGGCCAAGATCTCGAATGACGCGTCGGCGAGCTTCCTGCGCAGGTCAGCGAATTCCGCGAGCTCGCGCCGGCATGGCGGGCACCACACGGCCCAGAAGTTCACGATGACCGGCCGTCCGCGAAATTCTGAGAGCCGCTGCAGTTTGCCCGACAGGTCCGGCAACGCGAGCTCGGGCGCAGCGACGCTGCCGGGCAGCTCCGCGAGCGGGAGATCGTTGGCCGGCGTGTGCGCGGACTCTTGAGCCAACGCTTGGACCGACTCTTGCGCCGGCAGCAATGACGCCGCCAGCACCGGCAATACCTGGCGCCGGTCGATCATCATCGGCGCGGCACCCGAATCTTGAACAGATGCGACTCCGGCAGTCCGTAGACATATTCGAAGTCGATCGGGAAGCCGCGAAGATCATGCGTGAGGCGCGTCATCTTGAAGATCGGCGTCGCGGGCTTGACGCCGAGCTGCTGCGCCGGTTCGTCGTCCGCCGGTGCGATCTCGATCGTGACGTCGGCGAACCCGAGCGGCATGCCGAGCGCGCGCTCGATCAGCACGAAAATGTCGTGGCGGGACAAATCCTGCTCGCGCAGCCGCCGGCCGATGTCGAGCGGGAAGTAGCTGAGATCGTACGACATCACGCGGCCGCCGGCGATCCGCAGCCGCGCGATCTGAACCACGTTCGAATGCTCCGGCAGGCCGAACGCCTTCGCCACCGCTTCCGGAACGCGGCACTCCTTGATGTCGAGAACCTTGGAGCGAACCTTGACACCCATCGGCGCCAGCATCTCGCCGAAGCCTTGCAGCTTTCCGAGATTCTGCACGGCGCAGATCCGGCGCAGGAACCAGCCCTTGCCGTGACGGCTCTCGATGAACCCTTCCGTGCGCAACGCGTCCAGCGCCTGCCGCACGGTAACGCGGCTGACGTCGAACCGGCGGACGAGGTCGCTTTCGGACGGCAGCTTTTCGCCGCGCGTGAAGCCCGACGACAGAATGTGCTCAATCAGCCAGTCGCGGACGCGGATATATTTCGGTGCTTCCGGCCGGGCGAGATTGCCCACCATGGGAATAGCGGGCGGGAGAAGGTCCAAGGCAGGTCCGACGCGGGCAGGGGACATGTCTCGACAGGCTCCGTCGCGAACGCGTGCAGTCTCATTCTTTTCGCAGGCGGGTCATGGCCCAGCGGACGTTCTTGCGAACGTCCGGATCGGGGTCGTCGACATGCTTTTGCAGAAAGGCGAGCGCCGACGGATGCCCGATCTCGCCGAGCGCGCCGGCGACCTCCTTGCGCAGGTTGCTGATGTCGTGGTCGAGCAGCGGGCCGATCGGCGCGACCGACTCGGCCACGCGCAGCTTGCCCAGGCTGCGCACCGCCTTCAGCGTCACCTGCCAGTAGTCGTCGCCGAGCGCGGCGATCAGCCGCTTTCCGGCGTCGATACCGCCGGTGCGCGCCGCGGTCTCGGCGGCGATCTCGCGCACCATCCAGTCCTTGTCGTCGAGCGCGGCGATCACCGCGCCGGCGGCATGCGGGCTGACGGAGAAGCCGAGCGCGGCAACGGCCGACCGGCGCACCACCGCTTCCTGGTCGCGGCTGGCGCTGATCAGCGCCGGCAGCGACTCCTCGAGCTTCAGCCAGCCGATCACGGCCACGGCCTGCTCGCGCACGGAGGCATCGGTATCGTTCAGCGCGGTCACCGCGGGCTTCAGCGATTCCGGCCGCCGCAGCTCCTTGATGCCGCGGAACGCGGACATGCGCACGAACGGCTTGTCATGCGCGAGATAGGCAAACAGCGGATCGGCGGCCTTCGGGTCCTTCAGCTCGCAGAGGCTGTCGGATGCGGCGCGCGCGACGGTTTCGTCGGCATCGCTCAATGCACAGGCCAGCGCCCCGGCCACCGCCGGGCCGTCGAAGCCGCCCAGCGCAATGGCGGCCTGCAGCCGGACCTCGGAGGCCTTGTCGGTGAGGGCATTCGCCAGGAACGGGATCGCCGCCGGGTCCGCGGTATCGGCCAGGTCCATCACGGCGACGCGGCGGGTGCCGGCGTCGGGGTCGCTGAGGCCTTCGGCAAGCGTCTCGATGTCGACGAATTCCTCGAACGGCTCGAATGCACTCATCGTTCAAACCTACTTCAGGAGATAAGGGATGTTCACGGTGACGGCGCCGGTCGGGCAGTCCGCTTCGCAGGGCATGCAGTACCAGCACTCATCATATTTCATATAGGCCTTGCCGGTGAGCTCGGAGATCCGCAGCACGTCGAGCGGGCAGACGTCGACGCAGACGGTGCAGCCCTTGTCGGCGATGCACTTGGCCTCGTCGACGATGACAGGAACGCTGCTGGATGTATTGGCCAAAGGCATGGGTAGGCTCCGATCTTTCGGGCGTCGCGGTTATTCGGCAGCTTCCGAGGCGTGAATGCGCTGCTTGTAATAGGCGTCGCGCTCGTGCTCTTCGATCTCGATGATGTAGGGCGCGACCGGCTTCGTGGTCAGCGTCGGCTTGCCGTCGGGCCCCTTGGTCAGGATCGAGTGGCAGAACCAGTTCTCGTCGTCGCGGCCGGGGTATTCGACGCGGTTGTGATAGAGGCCCCACCGGCTTTCGGTGCGGTACAGCGAGGCCGCCGCCGCCATGTCGGCGCAGTCCATGATCGATTGCGCTTCCAGCGCGCGCATCAGCTCGTGGCTGTCGCGGACGTACATCGCGGTCGCCATGTCCTCGCGCACCTCGGCGAAGCGCTTCTGCGCCAGCTCCATCTTGCGCGTGACCTTGGGCGGCTGGAGATAGTCGTTCACCAGCCGGCGGATCTTGTATTCGATCTGGTTCGGCGGGATGCCGTCGTCGCGCTTGGTTGGCGCCATCACGCGCTCCTGCTCGGCCGGGACCACCGCGTCGTCGAATGCGGCGAAGTCGACGTCCTTGGCGAAGTCGATGGCGTGCTCGCCCGCGACCGCGCCGTTGGTGAAGGCGCCGAGCATGTAGTTGTGCGGCACGCTCGCCATGTCGCCGGCGGCGTAGAGCCCCGGGATCGTGGTGCGCGCGAATTCGTCGACATAGACGCCGGACGCGGAGTGGCCGGAGCAGAAGCCGATTTCCGAGATATGCATCTCGATCATCGACTCCTTATAGTCGGTGCCGCGCGAGGCGTGGAAGCGGCCACGGGTCGGGCGCTCGACGATGTGCAGCACGCGCTCGATCTCGGTGACCGTTTCAGGAGCAAGGTGATTGAGCTTGAGGAAGACCGGCCCCTTGCCGGACTGCAGCTCGTTGTAGAACTCCTGCATCATCTGGCCCGACCAGTAGTCGCACTCGATGAAGCGGTTGCCTTCGTTGTTGGCGGTGTAGCCGCCGAACGGTCCGGCGACGTAGGCGCAAGACGGCCCGTTGTAGTCCTTGATCAGCGGATTGATCTGGTAGCATTCGAGGTTCGCGAGCCCGGCGCCGGCATGATAGGCCATCGCGTAGCCGTCGCCGGAATTGGCGGCGTTCTCATAGGTGCCGTAGAGATAGCCCGAGGTCGGCAGGCCGAGGCGGCCGGCGGCGCCCATGCACATGATCACCGTCTTGGCGCGGATCACCAGCATCTCGCCGGAGCGGGAGTTGACGCAGATCGCGCCGGCGACGCGGGCGTCCTTGCCGCCGTCCTTGCTCATGAGCAGGCGGGTCGCCATGAACCGGTTGGAGATCAGCACGCGCTCCCGCTTCAATTGCCGGTACAGCGCCTTCTTGACCGTGTTTCCGTTCGGCATCGGCAGCACGTAGGTGCCGATGTGATGCACCTTTTTGACGTCGTAGTCGCCGTTCTGATTCTTCTGGAAGCGGATGCCGAAGCTGTCGAGCTCCTGGATCATCGCGTAACAGGTCTGCGCGTATTTGTAGACCGCCGCCTGATCGACGATGCCGTCGTTCGCGATGGTGATCTCCTTGGTGTACTGCTCGGGCGTCGCGTAGCCGGGGATCACCGTGTTGTTCAGTCCGTCCATCCCCATCGAGATGGCGCCGGAGCGTTTCACATTGGCCTTTTCGAGCAGGATGACGCTGGCTTTCGGATTCTTGCGGCGTGCGCGGATCGCCGCCATCGGGCCAGCGGTGCCGCCGCCGAGCACCAGAACGTCGCATTCGACTTGGCTGAGGCCGCCGCGAATTTCGTCCATCGTCGTACCCTTTGCGCGTCAGTGGCCGGTCGGTTCGAGCAGCAGCTCGGCGATCTCGGCGAGATAGGCCCACGGAAAGATCCCGCGGTCGTGGCCGTCGGAAAAGGCAAGCCGGACCGCGTAGTTGCCGATCGGGTCGACCGCCGTGATCTTCAGGCCGGGGGCCGCCGGAACTGCCCAATCGTTCATCGCCAGGCGCACGGAGCCGGCATCGCGGGCCCGTTCCCGCAGGAGGGCGGCGGCATAGGTCGAGATCATGCCGTTGTCCCAGGTCACCGAGAGCTGGGTGCGGCTCGCGTCCAATCGTATTTCGGCTGGCGTCATCGGACCGGCATTCCCTGCAACCGTAAATGATGCGGGAAACGTGCCAGAGCGGGGTCATGCGGGACTAGCAACTAGTTGACCGACGCGCGCGGCCATTTCCGCCAGTTTTTCCGGGTGGTTGCGACCCACTGGACTGGAAACCACTGGACTTGGAAACCCGCTGGACCTGGAAACTATGACCTACGCCGTCACCGAAGCCTGCATCCGCTGCAAGTACACCGACTGCGTCGCGGTCTGCCCCGTCGATTGCTTCTACGAGGGCGAAAACATGCTCGTCATCCATCCGGACGAGTGCATCGACTGCGGCGTCTGTGAGCCCGAGTGTCCGGCCGAGGCGATCGTCAAGGATACCGGGGAAGGCGCGGAGCGGTGGGTCGAGCTGAACGCAAAATACGCGGCGATCTGGCCGAACATCACCGATAAAAAGCCGCCGCCCGCCGATGCCGAAGATTTCGACGGCGTTGCCAACAAATTCGAAACCCATTTCTCACCAAATCCGGCGACTGAGCCGGTGTCGTGAAGCCGCTGTAACGCCACGCGGATTGATCGGTCCCGGCGCGTTTCAACGTCCGGTGCTTCAGCCGTGGGCAACGGCATAAGCCAGCTCCGTCCTGTACAATGAGACCCGCCGGCTGAAGCCGCGCGAGGCCGGCACGCCGTTCGCTCTCCAGCGAAAAATCGTGCCGAAAAATTCGTGCAACGTCGGAACCAAATACCCGCTGATGCATTTGATCAAGTTGGGTTGGGGACCCGCTGGGAACGAAGATGCTTGCCGAAGCTGCTGAAAACACGCGATTTTCACGGCGCGGCAATTCGGGGAAGACCCAACTCAAGTAGTAATCATGTCAGCCGGGATGATGCCGAAGGGCACGCCCGGCTTTTCGCTAAGTACCCGCCACCGGAACGCCGGGGCGAACGAGGTCAGCAGGGAACCTCGCGGATGGGAACCATGGAACGCAGCGACATCATCGGCGAAAATGGCGTGAACGGCCCCGCCGCATCGTCTCATGCGACTGAGCACCCGGTATCGACCGGGAACGGCAGCACCCCCTTTGAATATGAGCTGCTGGCAGTGCTTCAGGCCGTCCGGGCCGGCGACTTTTCGGTTCGCATCATGGGGGAACAGACCGGCATCCGCGAAAAGATCGCCGACGTCTTCAACGAGATCGCGACCTCCAACCAGCGCATGGCGCAGCAGCTCGAGCGCGTCGGGCAGGACGTCGGTCGCGACGGCCGGACCCGGCAGCGCATGAAGCTCGGCGTGTCGAGCGGCGCCTGGGGCGAGATGGAGGACTCCGTCAATACGCTGATCGACGACCTGCTGTGGCCGACCGCCGAGGTAACGCGCGTGGTCGCCGCGGTCGCCAAGGGCGACTTGCTCCAGACGGTCCGGCTCGACGTCGACGGCCGGCCGCTGAAGGGCGAGTTCCTCCAGGCCGCCACCATCGTCAACACCATGATCAAGCAGCTCGGCGTGTTCACCTCCGAGGTGACGCGCGTGGCGCGCGAGGTCGGCACCGAAGGCAAGCTCGGCGGCCAGGCGCAGGTCATCGAGGTGACCGGCGTGTGGAAGGAATTGACCGAGAGCGTCAATTCGATGGCCAACAACTTGACCGGCCAGGTGCGCAATATCGCCGAAGTGACGATCGCGGTGGCGAACGGCGACCTGTCGAAGAAGATCACCGTCGACGTGCGCGGCGAAATCCTCCAGCTGAAAGAGGCCATCAACACGATGGTCGATCAGTTGCGTTCGTTCGCTTCGGAAGTGACGCGCGTGGCGCGCGAGGTCGGCACCGAAGGCAAGCTCGGCGGACAGGCGATCGTGCCGGGCGTCGCCGGCACCTGGAAGGACCTGACCGACTCGGTCAACGCCATGTGCGGCAACCTGACCGACCAGGTGCGTAACATCGCGCAGGTGACCACCGCGGTGGCCCGCGGCGACCTTTCCCGCAAGATCACCGTCGATGTGCGTGGCGAAATCCTCGAGCTGAAGGACACCATCAACACCATGGTGGACCAGCTCAACGCCTTTGCCGGCGAGGTGACGCGCGTGGCGCGCGAGGTCGGCACCGAAGGCAAGCTTGGCGGCCAGGCGGTGGTGACCGGCGTCGCCGGCACCTGGAAGGACCTCACCGACAACGTCAACCTCATGGGCTCGAACCTGACCGCGCAGGTTCGCAACATCGCCGAGGTCGCGACCGCGATCGCCGGCGGCGACCTGTCGAAGAAGATCACCGTCAACGTGTCGGGCGAAATCCTTCAGCTCAAGGAAACCATCAACACGATGGTGGACCAGCTCAACGCGTTCGCCTCGGAAGTGACGCGCGTGGCGCGCGAAGTCGGCACCGAAGGCCGTCTCGGCGGCCAGGCCAACGTGACCGGCGTCGCCGGCACCTGGAAGGACCTGACCGATAGCGTGAACTCGATGGCGTCGAACCTCACGTCCCAGGTGCGTAACATCGCGGAAGTCTCGACCGCGATCGCGAGCGGCGACCTGTCGAAGAAGATCACCGTCGACGTGCGCGGCGAAATCGCGGAGCTGAAGGACACCATCAACACCATGGTGGACCAGCTCAATGCGTTTGCCGGCGAAGTGACGCGCGTGGCGCGTGAGGTGGGTACCGAAGGCAAGCTCGGTGGTCAGGCGCTGGTGCGCGGCGTCGCCGGAACCTGGAAGGACCTGACCGATAGCGTGAACTCGATGGCGTCGAACCTGACCGGTCAGGTGCGTAACATCGCCGAAGTCGCGACCGCGGTGGCGCAGGGCGACCTTTCCCGCAAGATCACCGTGAACGTGTCGGGCGAAATCCTTCAGTTGAAGGAAACGCTCAACACCATGGTGGACCAGCTCAACGCCTTCGCCGCCGAAGTGACGCGCGTGGCGCGCGAGGTCGGCACCGAAGGCAAGCTTGGCGGTCAGGCCGAGGTGCCCGGCGTCGCCGGCACCTGGAAGGATTTGACCGACAGCGTGAACTCGATGGCGGGCAATCTGACCGGTCAGGTCCGCAATATCGCCGAGGTCGCGACCGCCATCGCCGGTGGCGATCTCTCGCGCAAGATCACCGTCGACGTGCGCGGCGAAATCCTTCAGTTGAAGGAAACGCTCAACACCATGGTGGATCAGCTCAACCGCTTCGCCGGCGAGGTGACGCGCGTGGCGCGCGAGGTGGGCACCGAAGGCCGGCTCGGCGGCCAGGCCAACGTGCCGGGCGTCGCCGGTACCTGGAAGGACTTGACCGACAGCGTGAACTCGATGGCGGGCAACCTGACGGCCCAGGTCCGCAACATCGCCGAGGTGACCACTGCCGTGGCGCGCGGCGACTTGTCCCGCAAGATCACGGTGGACGTGAAGGGCGAGATCCTCGAGCTCAAGAACACCATCAATACGATGGTCGACCAGCTCAACTCGTTCGCATCGGAAGTGACGCGCGTGGCGCGCGAGGTCGGCACCGAAGGCAAGCTCGGCGGCCAGGCGCAGGTGCCCGGCGTCGCCGGCACCTGGAAGGATCTGACCGACAACGTCAACTTCATGGCGTCGAACCTGACCGCACAGGTCCGCAACATCGCCGAGGTCGCGACCGCCATCGCCGGCGGCGACCTCTCCAAGAAGATCACCGTCGACGTGCGCGGCGAAATTCTCCTGCTGAAGGAGACGCTGAACACCATGGTCGAGCAGCTGCGCTCGTTCGCCGCCGAAGTGACGCGCGTGGCGCGCGAGGTCGGCACCGACGGGCGGCTCGGCGGTCAGGCTGTCGTGCCCGGCGTCGCCGGTACCTGGAAGGACCTCACCGACAACGTCAACCTGCTGGCGGCGAACTTGACCACGCAAGTACGTAACATCGCCGAGGTGACCACCGCGGTGGCGCGCGGCGACTTGTCCCGCAAGATCACCGTGGACGTGAAGGGCGAAATCCTCGAGCTCAAGAACACCATCAACACCATGGTGGACCAGCTCAACGCGTTTGCGTCGGAAGTGACCCGCGTGGCCCGCGAAGTCGGCACCGAAGGTCTGCTTGGCGGCCAGGCCACGGTGCCTGGCGTCGCCGGCACCTGGAAGGACCTGACCGACACCGTGAACGTCATGGCCGCAAACCTCACCGAACAGGTGCGCGGCATCGTGAAGGTCGTGACCGCGGTGGCGAACGGCGACCTCAAACAGAACCTGACCGTGAAGTCGAAAGGCGAGGTGGCCGCGCTCGCCGAGACCATCAACAACATGACCGACACGCTCGCGACCTTCGCCGATCAGGTGACCACGGTGGCGCGCGAGGTCGGCGTCGAAGGCCGTCTCGGCGGCCAGGCCAACGTGCCGGGCGCCGCCGGCACCTGGAAGGACCTCACCGGCAACGTGAACCTCTTGGCGGCGAACCTCACCACGCAAGTGCGTGCGATCGCGGAGGTGGCGACCGCGGTGACCAAGGGCGACCTGACCCGGTCGATCCAGGTCGATGCGCGCGGCGAGGTGGCCGAGCTCAAAGACAACATCAATACGATGATCGGAAACCTGCGGCTCACCACCGAGCGCAACACCGAGCAGGACTGGCTGAAGACCAACCTCGCGCGTTTCACCAATATGCTGCAGGGCCAGCGCGATCTGGTGACGGTCGGTCGCCTGCTGCTCAGCGAGCTGACGCCGCTGGTCAATGCGCAGCAGGGTGTCATCTACCAGATGGAGAGCGAGGACGCGCCGGCGCTCAGGCTCCTGTCCGCCTATGCCGATGACGGAACCCTGGGACATCCGACGATGACGCGGCTGGGCGAGGGCTTGATCGGCCAATGCGCGCTCGACAAGCAGCGCATCCTCATTTCGGACATTCCGGTCGAGGCGGTTCCGATCGGCTCCGCGTTGTTCAAGGCGGTCCCGCAGAACGTCATCGTGCTGCCGGTGCTGTTCGAGAACCAGGTCAAGGCGATCATCGAGCTCGCCTCGATCAGCTCGTTCACGACTTTGCAGACCACGTTCCTCGACCAGCTCACCACCAGCATCGGCATCGTGCTCAACTCGATCGAGGCGACGATGCAGACCGAGGGCTTGCTCAAGCAGTCCCAGCAGCTCGCCGCCGAATTGCAGACGCAGCAGCGCGAGTTGCAGCAGACCAACGAGCAGCTCGAGCAGAAGGCGCAGCAGCTCGCCGAACGTAACGTCGAGGTGGAGCGCAAGAACCAGGAAATCGAGCTCGCCCGCCGCGCGGTCGAGGAAAAAGCGGCCGAGCTTGCGCTCACGTCGAAATACAAGTCCGAGTTCCTTGCGAATATGTCGCATGAGCTGCGCACACCGCTCAACTCGATCCTGATCCTGGGTCAGCAGCTGACTGACAATCCGGATGGGAATCTGACGATCAAGCAGGTCGAGTTCGCGCGCACCATCCATGGCGCCGGCACCGACCTGTTGAACCTCATCAGCGACATCCTGGATCTGTCGAAGATCGAATCCGGCACCGTGACGGTCGACGCCGAGGAGATTTATTTCTCCAATCTGCTCGACATGGTCTCGCGGCCGTTCCGCCACGAGGCCGACAGCCGGCAGCTCTCGTTCGAGGTTCACCTCGATGCCAACCTTGGCCGCAGCATCGTGACCGACTCGAAGCGGCTCCAGCAGATTCTGAAGAACCTGTTGTCCAACGCATTCAAGTTCACCGCGCAGGGCGGTGTCCGCCTAAACGTATCCGCCGCGGTCGGCGGCTGGAACGTGGATCACCCGGTTCTCAACCAGGCGGCGGCGGTGGTGGCGTTTGAGGTGTCCGACACCGGCATCGGCATCCCTCAGGAAAAGCAGAAGATCATCTTCGAGGCGTTCCAGCAGGCCGACGCCTCCACCAGCCGCAAGTACGGCGGCACCGGCCTTGGCCTCGCCATCAGCCGCGAGCTGTCGTCGCTGCTCGGCGGCGAGATCCAATTGCGCAGCACATCCGGGGTCGGCAGCTCGTTCACGCTCTTTCTGCCGCTCAAATACGTCGGTACGTCCGGCGCCATCCGGCCGGCCGACGACACAACACCTGTGCCAATGGTTCGGCCGATCACGCTTTTGCCGACGGCGGTTGAGCGGACTGTCGAACAGATCCCGGATGACCGGCTGGATATCCAGCCCGGCGATCCGCTGCTGCTGGTCGTCGAGGACGATCCGCACTACGCGCGCATCCTGATCGATCTGGCGCGCGACAGGGGCTTCAAGGTGCTGTTGGCGATGCGCGGCGAAGACGCGCTCGATCTTGCCAAGCAATATCAGCCGACTGCGGTCTCGCTCGACGTGTTCCTGCCCGACATGCTGGGGTGGAACGTGCTCAGCCAGCTCAAGCAGAATCCGCTCACGCGCCACATCCCGGTGCAGATCATCACGCTCGACGAGGATCGTCAGCACGGGCTGGCGCGTGGCGCGTTCTCCTTCGTGGTCAAGCCGACGACGCCGGAAGGCATCTCGGACGCGCTCACCAAGATCAAGGACTTCGCCAAGCCGCGGCGCCGCCGGCTTCTGGTGGTCGAGGACAACACCGCCGAGCGGATCAGCATCGATGCGCTGCTTGGCCACGACGACATCGAGATCGTGAACGCCTCGACCGGCGTCGACGCGCTCAACGCACTGCGTGAAAATCCTTGCGATTGCGTGGTGCTCGATCTGCGGCTGCCCGACATGTCTGGCTTCGAGGTGCTCGACGAGATGCGGCGCGATACCTCGCTCGCCGATGTTCCGGTCGTGGTGTTCACCGGCAAGGAACTTTCGTCCGAGGAGGATACGCGGCTCCATTCGATGGCGCGCAGCATCGTCGTGAAAGGCGTCGAATCGCCGGAACGATTGCTCGACGAGACCGCATTGTTCCTGCACCGCGTCGTGACCGACCTGCCGGCCGACAAGCAGCGGATGCTGGAACTGCTCCACGGTTCCGATGAGGATCTGGTCGGCAAGAGCGTGCTTCTGGTCGACGACGATGCGCGGAACATTTTCGCGCTGTCGAGCGTGCTGGAGCGCAGAGGTATGAAGGTGCTGACCGCGACGACTGGCAGTGAGGCGATCACGATCCTCGATAACGAATCCGATCCCGCCATCGTGCTGATGGACATCATGATGCCGGAAATGGATGGGTATCAAACGATCGCGAAGATTCGTGAGAATCCTGCGTATCGTCGCCTGCCGATCGTCGCGCTGACGGCGAAAGCCATGAAGGGCGACCGCGAGAAGTGTCTTGAAGCGGGCGCGTCGGATTATTTAGCCAAGCCGGTCAACACCGAACAGTTGCTCGCGGCGCTGCGTATGTGGCTCCATCGTTAGGTGGCTGCGATCATGCAATCTGCCGACTGCGCAGGATGACGCTCATGCAACATGACAAAGTCAACGTCCTGCTCGTCGACGACCAGCCGGCCAAGCTGCTCGCCTATGAGACCGTGCTGGCGGAACTCGGCGAGAACCTGATCAAGGCGACGTCGGCACGGGAAGCGTTGCAGACCTTGCTGAAGACCGATGTCGCGATCCTGCTGATCGACGTCTGCATGCCGGAGCTCGACGGGTTCCAGCTCGCGGCGATGATCCGGGAGCATCCGCGGTTTCAGCAGACGGCGATCATCTTCGTCTCTGCCATTCATATGTCCGACGTCGATCGGATGCGTGGGTATGAAATGGGTGCCGTGGACTACGTCCCGGTTCCGGTCATCCCCGAGGTGCTGCGCGCCAAAGTCAGGGTGTTCGCCGAGCTCTACCGCAAGACCCGGCAGCTGGAGTCGCTCAACGCCGATCTCGAGCGCCGCGTCGCCGAACGCACCGCCGAACTCGAGGCGTCCAATGCGCGGCTGCGCGAAAGCGAACGCCGCCGCAGCCTCGCGCTGGCCGCCGGCCAGATGGGTTCCTGGGATTGGAACGTGGCCGCCGGCGAATGCCAGTGGGACGCCGGACAGCACCGTATCTTTGGTGTCGATCCCGGCCAGATCAAGCTGACGCTGGACGGGGTCCGCCATCTGATCCATCCGGAGGATCTGGGCCGTATTGAAAAGTTGGTCCGCAAGGGTTCGGCGGAAGGCAACACCTTCCAGACCGAGGTCAGGATCACGCGTCCGGACGGCCAGTTGCGCTGGTGCATCTGCGCCGCCGCGATGACCGTGAACACGCTCGGCGACGTCACCCGTGTGAGCGGTGTCACGATCGATATCACCGAGTTGAAGGAGGCCGAGCAGCGCCGCACATTGCTGGTGCGCGAGGTCGATCACCGGGCGCGCAATGCGCTCGCTATCGTGCAGTCGATCGTTCGCATGACCAAGTCGACGTCGATCGAAACCTACGCGAGCACGGTGGAAGGGCGTATCGCTGCGCTATCGACTGCGCATGCGCTGCTCGCGGAGGCGCGATGGGAGGGCGCGAGCCTCAATCGTCTGGTCGACGAGGAACTGGCGCCATACCGCATTGGCGACGGCGACCGGATCGCCATTGACGGGCCGGCGGTATTCCTGAAACCCGAAGCCGCGCAGATCATCGCGCTGGTGCTGCACGAGCTCGCCACCAACGCCGTCAAATACGGCGCGCTGTCCGATCCGGCCGGCAAGATCAGTCTGAGTTGGCAGTGCGAGCAGGGCGATAAGCTCAGCCTGCAATGGGCCGAGACCGGAGGTCCGTCGGTCACGCCGCCGACGGTCAAGGGTTACGGCACCAAGGTCATCACTGCGAGCATCCAGCAGCAGCTCAGCGGAACCGCGACATTCGACTGGCGGCCTGCCGGCCTGGCGTTCGACATGGCGATCTCGATCGGCGATCCCGCATCGAAAGCACCGTCGCGAAAGCCGCGCGCTGCTGTAACCCGCGTCAACGGCGCCAAGCTATCCGCCAAGAGCGGGCGCGTGCTTCTGGTCGAGGACGAAGCGCTGGTCGGCATGATGATGACCGATTTCCTGCGCGACATCGGCTTCCACGTCGTCGGGCCGTTCGGACGTGTGGCGGAGGCGATCGATGCGATCGAGCAGGAACATCTCCAGGCCGCCATCCTCGACATCAATCTGCGGGGCGAGCTGATCTACGACCTGGCCGACGAATTGACCGGGCGCGGCGTGCCGATCGTGTTCGTCACGGGCTATGGCGCCGACGCGGTCGATCGGCGGTTCGCCGAGTTTCCGGTGCTGCAAAAGCCGGTCGACAGCGCCGCGCTGCGGCGGGTGCTGGTGGTTCCGAAGACGAACTAGCTCGGGCGCAACGCTTCACATTGGATTCTGTCGGCGTCGATGCGTGTCGCGGAAGCGACGTCGCGTCTTCGGGACATCATGCGCAAAAGATTGCGCCCATCGCCAAGGGGGACCTGCGGCGACGGGCGCGGTGCTGGCTGGAGGATTTACCAGCGTCTTTGGCGTTACCAGCGCGCTCGTACGGTCAGAGCCGCCGAACGGCCCGGTCCCGGTACTGCCCAGTTGCTGTAGAGCTGGGCGAAGTAGTACTCGTTGGTGATGTTGTAGATATTGAGCTGGGCAGTGATGTTGCTGGTGATTTTGTAGCTCGTCATCGCGTCGAAGCGCCAATACGAAGGCACGCCCGTCGTATTGGTGGTGTTGGCATAGACTGAGCCGACGAAGTATGCGCCGCCGCCGACGGTCCATTGCTGCGTCACGTCATAGGTCGTCCAGAGCGAGAACGCGTTGTTTGGCGTGTTTATGAGCTGCCTGCCACGTATCGCTGCTTCGCTGGTCTCGATGACTTCCGATCGCAGATGCGTGTAGCCCGCGAACACCTGCCATTGGTCGGTGACCCGGCCGATGGCGCCGAGTTCAATTCCCTCGATGCGGGTGACGCCGTCGAGAATGTTGACGGCGGTATTGTCGGGGTTGGGAACGCGCGCATTCGTCTTGTCGGTGCGGAACACAGCGCCGGTCAGGCTCAAGCGTTTGTTCAAGACATCGACCTTGACGCCAACTTCGGTCGTCTCGTTTTTCTCGGGATCGAGATTGACGTTCGCGGCGTTGATCGTCAGGAACTCGGCGGTCGGATTGAACGACGTGCCGCGCATGATGTAGATGCTGCTGTTGCTGGTCGGATGGAACACCGCGCCGACGCGCCAGCTCCACAAGTTGTCGGTGCGTTCGTAGTGGGCGGGTGCGCCGCTGACGGACGTGTCATATTTGGCGGCAAAGTTGTCGAAGCGCAGGCCGCCGAGCAGCTCAAACCAGTCGGTGATTTTGACCTGGTCGGCCGCATAGACGCCGACGCCCGTGGCTTCCGAGACGTTGGGAATGCCAAACGCGCCCCACGTGCCGCCGAAACGATTGGGGTCGGGATCGGAGAAGTTGGTTGCGGCGGCCGATCCGCTATTGAACGCCCGCGACACCTGAGTGCGTTCCTCACGCGTGATATCGACGCCCGCGACGACGCTGTGTCGCAGCCCTCCTGTCGAGAACTTGGCTGAGAAGTCCGTGTTGTTGCCAAGAAGCTCGTTGGACGTCTCGGTCCATTGACGGTTGGGGTTGTACGGGAAATTCAGATTTGCAACCGGGTTGGCAGGAATCGCCCCAGTTAGTGGACCTCCCGAGTTCACGCCACCGCCTGGAAGCGTGGCGCGTTGAAATCGATCAACATTCACGTAACGTGTCGTGTTGGTGACCTTAATGTCGTTGGTGAACTCGTGAACGAACCGCGCCGTAGCAATGTGCGCGTCGATCTTCTCGACGTCCGCGAACGGGCCTGACGTAATCCCGTACCAGGTGTTGCGTGCCACCGGCGCGGGAAGCCTCATCGAGCCCGGCGTCCAGCCTTGAGGCATGAACGGAAGGCCGCGGTCGGGAACGCTGTCGTCGTGCTGATAGATGTAGCTGATGGTTGCACGGGTCTGTTCATTGAACTTGTAGGTCAACGACGGCGCCACGCCCCAACGGTTTTCCTCGACGTTATCGCGGCCCGGAATGTCGTAACGCTGGCCCATGACCTGGATGCGCGCCGCGGCATTCTCGTTGAGCTGCTTGTTGGCGTCGAGGACGGACCGGGCGCCAGGCCCGGTATGCACACTCGTCGTCCAGTCGATGTAGTCCGCCGACGGTGCGGCCGCGACCGGCGCCGCCTTGACCGGCATACCCGAGGTGTACGGCACCGGAGCGCCGCCGAAGATCGGGAACTTGGTGTTCATGTTGATCACGCCGCCGGTCGAACCGCGGCCGAACATGAACGAGGAGGGGCCTTTCAGCACCTCGACGCTGTCGACGGAAAAGCTGTCGCGGGTGTACCAGCCCGGATCGCGCACGCCGTCACGGAAGATGTCGTTGCGCGCGTCGAAGCCGCGGATATAGGGCGCGTCGCCCTGGTTTCCGCCTTCGCCGGCGCGGAACGTGATGCCGGGCACGTTGCGGAGTGCGTCCATCACCGTCGAGGACGCCTGCTCGCGCAGAATTTGCTGCGGGATAACCGTGACGCTTTGCGGCGTATCGAGCAACGGCGCTGTCATCCGGCCGGTGCCACCCGCTGTACCGACTTGATAGTTGGTCGCCGTCGACGGTGGCGTCACCGCCACGGCCGGCGTGGGCCGCGGCGCGGCCTTCTTGGTCGGCGCCTTCTGTTGCGCTTTCTTCGCTGGCGGCCGGCGCGCGGGATCGACCTGCACGGCCGGAAGCGCAACTGCGCCCTTCTGCTGACCTTCCTGTGCGCTCAACTCCCCCGATGTGCCCACGCAAAGCAGTGCTGCGATGCTGACGAAACCGAATTGCGACTGAATTCGACGCTGGGCCCCCCGGCCCGTGTAGCGCGACATTAGACACCCCCAAGTTGCAGTATTGTACTGTTTTGAACGCTTCTATACTGTTTTTCGCGCTCAAATTACTTGATGGATTCCGGGAATGACTCGCAATGGCAAAGTTGCATGGGGGGTATTACAGTATAATTGGAATTAGAATGATTATAATATTGTGGGTTGTCAGTAATTCATTTGCGCGACCCCGCAATGGACTGTATTCACAAGGGAAATCCCCTCATTCGCGCCCGGCGGGGCGCGCTTTTTGACAGGTGACCGAAATGCCACAGTCGCGACCCTTCTCGCTGAGACGGCTGTTTTGGACCGTCCATCAATGGATTGGGATCGGACTGTTCCTGCTTTTGGTGCCCATCGCGGTGTCGGGCGCGCTGCTCACCTATCACGACGAGTTCGACTCACTGGTCAATCCGAAGCGCTGGACGGTGAGCGGGCCGGAGATGGCGTTGACGCCAGCGCAATACATGTCGCGGGTGAAGGCCGTCGCCGAATCGAATGAAACCGTCACCGGCATGCGTTTTCCGGAATCGACGGGGCATCCCGTCGTCGTCATGGCCCGTCAGGAGGTCGAACCTGACAGCGGGCGGCGTCCGCGCATGTTCAGCTATTACCTCGATCCGCCGACCGGCAACGTGCTCGACAAGGTCGACTTCAGAGCTTCGTGGGTCGGCTTCATGCATATCTTCCACGAGAACCTGACCATTCCGCAGTATTCCGGGCGGCAGATCGTCGGCTGGGCGGGCGTCGGGATGCTGATCCTGTCGCTCACCGGCATCTGGCTGTGGTGGCCGCGCCGTGGATCGCTGCTATCCGCGCTGAAGTGGCGTCGCGCCCCGCATACCTCGTTCAACCTGCATCAAACGCTCGGGTTCTGGATCTCGATCCCGCTCGCCGTCGTGTCGCTGACCGGCATTTATCTGTCGTTCCCGCAGCAGGCCCGTTCGTTGATGTCGTCGATCGCGCCGATGGCGCCCCAGGGGCCGCGCGCGTTCGGGGCGCAAATTCTCGACAAACCCAGCCTGACCGCCGACGAAGCGCTCCGCCTCGCGCAAGTGGCCGAGCCGGCATCGCGGCCGGCTTCGTTGTTCCTGCCGACCGTCCAGGCGCGTCCGAAAGGCGAGCCGGGTCGTTCGAAAGGCGAGCAAGGTTCGAAGGGTGAGAAGGGTCGCGGGAAAGGCGAGCAAGGTTCGAAAAAAGGCGAAGGACGTGAAGGCGGTGAAGGCCGCGCGCGCGAGGCAGCATCGCCGACGTGGCGCGTGCAGTTCCGGGACGCCGATCATAATCCGGTGACGGTCACGGTCGACGATCAAGGTGGCGCCGCGCGCCGCCTGCCGGATCCGCTCGCCGGCAATCGGGCGGCGCAGTGGATCCGATGGATCCACGATGGCAGCCGCGGCAGCGAAGCGTGGCGCTTCGTCGTGTTCCTGACCGGAGTCTTTCCGGTGATTTTCGCCGTCACCGGCCTGATGATGTGGTTGCGCGCACGCCGTAACCGCCGGCGCATGACGAGCCCGCAGCCGGGCAGCCAGGAAACATTGGTGGCCGCCGAGTAGGGCACGGCGGCATCGCCTGCGGCGCTTCGCGTGGGCGGTTAGGGCTGGTCGGCCCGCGAATTCTTCGTTGGGACGAATGCGCTGAAGACGGCGGCGATCATCCAGCCCAGCACCGCGACGGCGCCGAGCCAGATCAGGAAACCGACCCAGCCGCCGGTGATTGCGAGCGCGGCGCCCGGCAGGATCGCGAGTGCAATCGCCAGACGGCGCAAGCCGCTAAGCGCGGCGCGACGCGCGGGCAGGCGCTTTGAGTCGGACGCGGCCAGGAACGCCAGGCACAGCGCGCTCATCACAATGGCGAGGAAGCCCAATGACATCGCGCTCATTCGGCGGGCTGCGCGTATGAACGTGAGGGTGGCTGCGCGTCGGTCGTGTCAGGCGCGCGGAACAATGCGCGCGCCGGGAGCAGGCAAGCGACGGCACCGATGCTCAGCAGGATATCCAGCGCCGGAATGGCGAGCTGACCCGCCGCGAATGCGACCGGCCAGCTTGGTCCGCCGGTTGCCATGCGCAGGATCGGCAAGGCGAGCAGCACGATGCCGGTGGCGCCGAACAATAGCGGCGCGATGCGATCGGCGCGCGCGATCAGCGCGGGCAGCAGCGCAAGCGCGGCTGCGATCAGGAACGCCGCCGGCGTCCAGAAAGGTGCGGTGCCGGCTTGCAGCGTGAGAAAGAACGCGACCGCCGAGGCCGCCATCGCGAACGGCAGCCCCGCGCCGCACCAGGAGGTCAATCGGCCGAGCGCGCGCCAGCCCGGTTTCTCGTCGCGGCGCCTTACCCAGAGCGCCAAGCCGCTCCAGGTGACATACGCGCTCGCCGCGCCGAGCGCGAACCAGATCGCTTTCGACCACCATCCGGCGAAGTTGCCGAAATGCAGCGGTCCCATCAGCGCGAACGCCGACCCGCCGATCGACGGCTTGGTGCCGAGGATGGGCTTCTCGGTGATGAACGCGCCGGTTGCCCCTGCATAGGTCAGCGTCACCAGCATCAGCGAGCCCTCCTTCTGGAGGTGCCGGATGGTGATATGCGCGTCGGCCCGATCCCAATGGTCGATCGAGACCAAGGCCACCGGTGCCTCGGCGCGCCGATATGCGTCCGCCAGGATCGTGTCGAGGCTCGCGCTGACCTGCGGGCGCGGATCGGGCTTGTTCTGAATGCCGATCAGCGCTTCGATCATCGCCGGCTGATCACCGTTGAATGCGATCTTGGCGAGGACGGGAACCCCGACGGAAATAGCGAAGCTGAAGAACGCGCCGGTGAATGCCAGCACAAACGCATGCGGCAGGATCCAGGTCCCGGCGACGGTGTGCAGATCGCGTCGGCTTACCAGCCGCTGCGCACCCGGCCGCAGCGTGAAGATGTCGCGCAGCAGATGCCGGTGCATCAGCAACCCCGACACCGCGGCCGCGAGCATCGCGATGCCGAGGATGCCGGTCAGGATCAGGCCCCAGGGATCCGGCAGATGCAGGCGGACGTGAAGCTCGACGAAGAATCGCCCCAGCGTGGACGCGGTATCGGCGGCGAAGACGTCGAGCCCGAAGCCCTCGCGGCGCGAGACCACGCGGTTGTCGGCCGCCACCTCGTACAGCACGCCCTTTTCCCTGACCTGGCCGTCGACCTTCACGTGGCTATGGAAAAAGAAGGCGAGGTTCCCGGTGCCGGTGCGACGGATCGAGAGATCGTCGCGATACTCTTCGGGCGTCTCGGCCGCGAGCCGGCGTACGAGGCTTTCAAGCGGCCGCGCAAACGGGTCGCTAGGTTGGAGCGCGCCGGCGGACCAGAACTTGATCTCCTGCGAGAACACCGCGGCGGTTCCGGTCACGATGACGGCGTAGAGCAGCAGCCCGAGCACGACGCCCAACCAGCCGTGGACGGCCACCATCAATTTAGTTTCCCGTCGCGGCAGTCGGATCATCGCTTGGTTCCCTGCGAACTGGGCGCGGCGGGTGGCGTCGCGAAGTGAGACACGAGCATCATGATATTCGCGGCCCCGATGGCGAGAGCGACGATTGCCACGCGCGCCAGGCTGCGGTCCAGCACGGCGTGGAAGAACAGCACCGCCCACACCGCAGGGAGCAGGATCAACGGAAGAATGATGTGGTCGATGCCGGCGGCGCCGCGCGGCAGCCACAGCGGCATGCCGGCGAACACCAAGGCGCTCAACACGAGCACGATCGGGCCGGCGAGCGTGACGCGGGCGACGGTTTTCCAGCGGCTTTTGCGGGGGGCGGCAAGCGCGGTCGTTGACACCACTGAGAACCTTCGACGTTAGTTTCAAGCAAGAACCATAACTTGAACTTGGACGTGCGAAGACAATTGATCTCACAACGCTACATTCTTTAGAGCGATTTCAAAGTTCATCTTTAGAGCGATTACAAAATTAAGAAGGCCGATCTGAGGGCGCGGAACGCAAGGGGAATCCAGGTTCCAGGGTTGCTTTGATCGTTTCCAATTATCGCGCAATTGTTTGCGTGATTGATGATTTGACGCTAGGCAATTATTCAAGTCGCGGCGGCGGCGAAAAAACCAAAAGGGCGTGAACTTTGGTCATGGCGATGTCTGTGAAAACCTCTGCATTTGTACGCCCGGGTTCCGGAAAGAGCAGTCTTCCAAAAATCGGTTTGCTGACGATCGGCCTCGTGCTCGGCTCGGTGACATATTGTCTTGCGCAACAACAAGGGGTGACGATTCCTTCCGACCTGCCGCGCGATCTCAGCCCATGGGGCATGTTCCAGGCGGCGGACTTGGTGGTGAAGTCCGTGATGATCGGGCTGCTCTTTGCCTCGCTCGTGACCTGGACGGTCTGGCTGGCGAAATCGCTCGAGCTCCTGGCCGCGAAGCGCGGCGCGCGCAAAGCGCTGGAGACCTTGGCGGCGGCGCGATCACTCGACGAAGCGGCGCGAGAGTTCAGCAAGACCAAAGGGCCGTTCGGTGAGTTCGTGCGCGCGGCGATTCTGGAATTGCAGCTATGCAGCGACGGGATGGATCGCGAGGGCATTCGATCGCGCATCGCGTCGCGGCTTCAGCGGATCGAAGTCGCCCGCGGACGGCACATCATGCGCGGTACCGGCGTGCTGGCGACGATTGGTTCCACCGCGCCCTTCGTCGGCCTGTTCGGCACCGTCTGGGGCATCATGAACAGCTTCATCGGCATCTCGAAAGCGCAGACCACGAATCTGGCGGTGGTCGCGCCCGGCATCGCCGAGGCGCTGCTGGCGACCGCGTTTGGCCTCGTTGCCGCGATCCCGGCGGTGGTGATCTACAACGTGTTCTCGCGGCAGATTGCCGGCTATCGCGGCCTGCTGGGAGATGCGGCGGCGGAGATCGAGCGGCTTGTCGGTCGCGACCTCGACCGTCGCGCCGCGATTGCATCGGCGCCGCCGGCCAAACGGGCCCACTTGGCGGCAGCGGAGTAGGGGATGAGCGCGCGCCTCGACGACGGCGGCGACGAGCTGGCCGAGGTCCATGAGATCAACGTCACGCCGTTCATCGACGTGATGCTGGTGCTGCTGATCATCTTCATGGTGGCGGCGCCGCTCGCCACCGTCGATGTCGCTGTCAATCTGCCGGCATCGACCGCGGAGCCGCAGCCGCGTCCCGACAAGCCGATCTTCCTGACAGTGAAGCGTGATCTCGTGTTGGCGCTGGGCGAGCAGACCGTCGGCCGCGAGGCGCTGGAGTCGAGCCTCAATGCTGTCACGATGGGAGACAAGGGTACCGTCATCTTCCTTCGCGCGGACCAGGAGGTCGCCTACGGCGCGCTGATGGAAGTGATGAACCTCATGCGCAAGGCCGGCTATCTCAAGATCGCGCTGGTCGGACTCGAGAAGCCGCCGCCACAATGAAGATTCCCTTTATCGATGACCGCGGCGAGTTGCTGCGATGGGCGCTCAGTGGTGCGGCCGTCGTGTTCCTCCATGGTGCGGTCACCGCCGCGATGGTCAATTGGAGCGATGACATTGTCGGCCAGCCCGCGGCCGCGATGGTCGTCGATCTCGCGCCGTTCCCGATGGCCCCGCCGGAAAGTACGCCTGAGCTACCGCCCGGTCCGCACCAGATGCATGCCGACAACACTACCGCGACACAGGTCTCGGAAGAGAAGGAGGTAGTCGAGGAGCGCGTCGAGACCCAGCAAACCCAGGAAGAGGTTCAGCAGGAGGTTCCGCCGGTCGAAAATCCGGAGGTCGCGCTCGCAGCCTTGCCACCGAAGCCACAGAAGGAAGTGCAGCAGGAGAACCACGAGGGAGACCCGGAGACGACGGCGCCGCAGCCGATACCCGAGGCCGCGCCTGCTGAGGTCGCGGCGGCGCAGGTGCAGGGAATGCCAACGGAGAACCGTTCGAACGTGATCCCGAAGTGGCTAAATTTGCTGTCCGCGCAGATAGAGCGCCACAAGCGCTACCCCGACGATGCCAAAAACGATCGCGGCATTGCGCAAATCTCGTTCAGCATCGACAACCAAGGCCGCGTGCTGTCGAGCCACCTCGTCACGACATCAGGCTCGCCGGCGCTCGATCGCGAAGCACTTGCAATCATCAAGCGAGCGCAGCCGTTCCCGCCGCCGCCTCCCGGCGCCGCGCTCAGCTTCACCGTTCCGATCAAATTCAACCTACCCTGATCGCTCGACGATCGATCCGCGATTGGCCGGACATCTGTTGCCCCATCTGCTATAGAATGCGGACGATCGCGCCAGACCAAAAAGGCGCGGCGATGGGGAGAAATGAACCATGCGAAGCCATCGTTTGGTTTCGGCCGGCGTTGTCTTTGTGGCAACCGCCACAGCCGCCGTGCAAGTCTCCGCGCAGAGTTATCCGAGCAAATCGATCGAGCTTGTTGTTCCGTTCGTCGCGGGCGGCACCACCGACAACATCGCCCGCCTGATGGCGCAGCGGTTCACCGAAAGCTGGTCGCAGACCGTGATCGTCAACAACCGGCCCGGCGCCGGCAGCACCATCGGAACGTCCGCGGTCGCGAAATCCGCGCCGGACGGTCATACGCTGCTGGTGACGACTTTCGCCTACGCCGCCGCCCCGGCGCTGCAGAAGGTGTCGTTCGATCCGATCAAGGATTTCGCGCCGATCACCGAGCTGGCTTCGCTGCCGATGATGCTGGTGGTGCATCCGTCGCTGCCGGCGAACAATCTCCGGGAGTTCATCGCGCTGGCGAAGTCGAGCGCCGGTGGATTGGACTACGCCTCGTCCGGCCCCGGAACCTCGACGCATCTCGCGGCCGAGATGTTCAACACCATGGCCAATGTGCGCCTCGTCCATGTGCCGTACAAAGGCAACGCCGAGGTGTTCAACGCGCTGCTCGGCGGACACATCAAGGTGCATTTCAGCCTGGTGCCGAGCGCTATCGCGCATGTGCGGGCCGGGAAGCTGCGCGTGCTCGCCGTCACCAGCGAGCAGCGCCTGCCATATCTCCCGGACGTCCCGACCGTCGCCGAATCCGGCTTTCCGGCTTACGAGATCAGTTCGTGGCAAGGCGTGCTCGCGCCCGCCGGAACGCGACCGGATGTTGTCGCCAAGGTCAACAACGAGCTCATTGAGTTGCTCAAGACACCGGCGATGCGCGAACGCATGGCGCGCGAAGGCGCCGATCCGGTCGGCAGTTCGCCACAGCAGTTCGCGCAGCGCGTGGCGAGCGAGGTCGACAAATGGGCGAAGGTGGCGAAAGCCGCCGGCCTGATGTCGAACTGACTTTAGAAATCTGACAGCCCGAGAATCCCGTCGGTCAGGTCGGCCGACGCCATCAGGCGCTTGCTCTCGCTAATCGCTGCGTCACATCACGCCGTGGCCCTTGATCTTGTTCTTGCGCATCGTCGGCGAGGTCACCTGGTCGGAGATCGGGATGTTCCAGATCTCGGCGTCGCCTTGCGCCTCGTAGTCGCGCAACAGTGTGGTGAGCTGGCCGAGATCGGTGACGTTGGCGCCGCGCAGCCCAAACCCCTTCGAGATCGCGCCGAAGTCGGTGCGCCCGAAGATGGCGCCGCTGTCGTCGAGGCCATCCTGCCGAAGCTTATGGATTTCAGCACCATAGGCGCCGTCGTTGAGCACGCAGATCAGCAGCTTGATGCCATGCCTGCGCAGCGTCTCGAGTTCCTGAATGTGCATGATCAGGCTGCCGTCGCCCTCGATCAGCGCGACCTTGCCGTTGCCGCGCGCGGCGGCGACGCCGATCGCAATCGAGATCGAATTGCCGATCGCGCCGAACTCGCGCAGCACATGGAAGTTCTCCGGCCTACGGCCGCGCATGTGGGTCTGGAAATAGGCCTGATGCCCGGAGCCGGAGACCAGGTCCCAGTCCTTCGGGATCACGCGGTCGAGCTGTTCGATGACGGTACGCGGATCGAAGGTGCCGGGTGCGACCGTGAACGCGGCCGTATCGACGGCCATCGTCTTGATGCGCTCGACGGTCTCCATGGAGCGGTAGCCGGCGTTGCTGACACCGCGCCGCTTCAGCTCCGCGGTGACGGCTTCGGCGCCGGCCTTGGCATCGCCCTTCAGGAACAGGTCGCCCGCCCGTGCGCCATCGCGCAGCCCGAGCGGACGCTCGTCGATCTGGGCGACATAGGCCTTCGGGAACAGGGTGCCGCCGTCGACAGTGTAATATGTGAGGCTTGCGCCCACGGCGATCACGAGGTCGGCGTCGGCGAACAGGGCGCGGGTGCCTTCGGCGGCGAAGCCGCCAGCGACACCCACGGAATAGGGGTTCGTATCGAACAATCCGCGCCCGGGCAGGGAGGTCGCGAGCAGAGCCCCGGCGGCTTCGGCCAATTCCTCGATGGCCGCCTGCGCGCCGGCGGCGACCGCGCCGCGCCCGCCGATGATGATCGGCCGTTTCGCGCCCGCGATCTTGTCGGCGAGTTTCGCGACGGAGTCGGAACTCGGCAGCGACCGGCCCGGCTGCGGGATGTAGTCCGCCGAGGGGCTGTAGTCAGAGCCGCCGGACCACGTCGCTTTCTGCAAATCGTAGGGAACGCCGAGCACGGTCGGCCGCCGCTCATAGCGCGCGGTATAAAAAGCCTCGCGCACATATTCGTGCATCAGCTTGGCGCTATGCGCCCGCACATAATGCGCGCCGGTGGCGTTGACGAGCGGCGCCTGCTCGATCGCCTGGTTATACCATTTGGCGTTCATCGGGCTTTCGCCGGCAAACACGACCAACGGTATCCGCGCCCGCGCGGCGGTGGAGAGGATGGTGGTGATCTGGGTGACGCCCGGGCCGCACGTCACCGACGCGACGCCGGTTTTGCCGGTCGCGCTGTAGTAGCCGAGCGCCATGCCGCAGGCGCAGTGCTCGTGGCGGGCATGAAACATCTGCATGCCGTCGATCTTCGACATCGCGGTGGCCCAATGCATGTTGCCGTCGCCCATCAGGTTGAAGACCGTATCGACACCTTCGGTGGCAAAGGCCTGGGCGAGCATCTCGTAGATGGGCAAATTGCTCATTTCCTTGCGGCTTTCTTGTTCGTTCGCTGCGGATGTTCGGAGCGGATCGGAGAGGGCGGCGGGCCTGCATTATAGCGCCTGAATGGACCGGAACGACCAGATTTCCGGTGGTCATTCCGGGGCGCCGCGAAAGCGGCGAGCCCGGAATCCATAACCAATGCTGCGGAGTATGGATTCCGGGCTCCTCGCTGCGCTCGGCCCCGGAATGACAGCGGAGTGAAACGCACGCTTCATCGTTCTCGCGAGGCAAATTGCTCTCCGAGGTTTGCTTTTTTTCCCCTCGCCCGACGCGAGGGAGCGGAGCGCCGACAGGCGCTCGGGTGCAACGGCACCCTTACGCGGGCCAGTGACGCAGGCCCGCAGGGCGTGATCGCACACCCTCACGTCCGATAACGCCGGACGTTCGCCTCTCGGCGCTCCACTGCGGGATTTGAGACTGCCGGGACGGCGCGGGGCGAAGCAACCGGACTCCACCGTCTGCGAATTTTCGCGTCCGCTCGTAGTGGCGGAGGGCCGCTTTCCCGAAGCCTCCCGGGTGCGTGGTTACGAGCCTCGCGCGCGGGACACCGCATCCCGTTCCGACTCTGGCTCGTCTCCGGAGACGCCCTCGACGAACGGGATGCGACATCATCCTGCAGTTCGGCGAAGACTCAAAAACAATTCGTCCGCTATGAACAGAACCAACAGGCTATCACCAGGATGCTGTTGATAGCGACCAGTCACGAAGCGGAATCTCAAGCGGGCTTGCCGTTACATCGAAGCAGCGCTACTTGACGATGCGTCGTGTTGCCGGTGGGGCGGCCGCTTCCGGCGCCTTCGGCGAGATCAACAGCGTGAGCCACACGTTCCAGCCTTCCGGACGGGCCTGCGCCGCGAACTCCTTGTAACCCTTCAGGTTCAGATAGCCCTGGTGGCTTTCGCCAACCTGAAACAGGTGGCCGATCTGCGGCCCAATTCCCATGACGCGCGACTTGAAGCAACCGACCCGGTCGCCCGCGCCGCTGTCGCAACTCAGCTGCTGGTAGACATAACCCACGGCACCGATCTGCCATTCCTTGGTGACGAAGCGCGAGGCGCCCATGTCCCAGTGCAGGTCGACGCCGTTCTGATATTGCGTGTGGGTGTTCTCGAAATTGTAGGTCAGTCCGACCACCGACGAGAATTCGTAGCCGGTCATCGGATTGAAGTAGGTGTAGCCGCCGCCGGCATCGAGCGCCTGATGGCCGATGCCGAGATTGGCAAGGCGATTTTGATTGTAGGCGCCGACCGGGATGTTGCCGGTGACATAGGCCAACCAGTTGCTCGTCCCTTCGTTCCAGCGCAGCGCAAACTGCGGTACGAGATCGCCGAAGCCTGTCACTGCGTCGCTTCGGCTACCGGACACCGTGAAGCCGAACGGGCCCCCGCCGGTCAGCGTTCCATCGACTTCGGCGAACGAGCGGCCGTATGGGACCAGCAAATTCACGGACGCCTGCGCGCCGAGAACCTTATCGGTGAAAACGTAGGTCGCAATGCCGATGGCGAGGTCGGCCCTGGCCTTGAGATTGATGTCCACGTTGCCGGTGAAGGGCACGGTGATGTTGCCGCGCGAGACCTGACGCGCGAATGCAACATCGGCGCCGGCTTTGACGGACGTATGATAGTAGATGGTGCCGAACGAGAACCCGGGCGTCTGTGGCGTCGCGGCGAGGCTGCCGAAAAATCCCGGTATCCAGAAGCTCACGCCGCCTTCGTCGGCGAGTGCCGGCGTCGGCCCGCCGAGATGGCACACGAATGCACCAGCGATTGCTGTGATTGCGCGCCATTGTTTCCTCAAGACAAGACGAACAGCAGTCGACGTCGACACCCCCGCTTGACCCCGCCCCATATCAAGCCCTCCATTTGCAGACTCAGGAAACGACTCTTGTCGTTCGCGATTCTCCGCAACGCCCCAGAGACCCGACTATATGACCGCCCCTTGCAATGCGCGATGATGCCGATGGTATAAGCTGTGAATGTCGCTCGCTGTGGCAATGTCGTCACACGCGACCTTGAAGCGTCGGTGAACGGTAGTCTGTGGCCATAAGCTCCAGGCGCCTAAGGTTCGCTCCTCGTTATGTAAAATAAACTGGGGCTGCGAAATTGCCCTTTGGTGCCATACGCCCTCCGCCGCTGGCCGCGCTGCTCGTTCCCAGCCGCAAATCTCCGATCGGGAATTGTTGACCGCGGCAACCAACTGGGGACATCCGTCCTTAAGTCCCGTCAGCAAAGGTTCTCAGCCGGCTTTCGCGGTTCCGATAGCCCGATCGATAGCCGAGAACAGCGAGATATCTTGGAGAGGTTTCAGCAGAAAGGCGATGGCGCCGGCCGCCTCGCAACGTTCGCGTACCCCGGCATCGCCGTGTGCCGTGATGACGATGGTTGGAATCCGGATGCCTCTGCGTGCCAGATGCTGTTGGAGTTCCACGCCGCTCATTTCCGGCATCTGTAGATCGACGATCAAGCACTTAGGCAGGCCGTCTGGCAACGCGGCCAGAAATTCCGGTCCCGAGCCGTACGTCCTCGCATCCCATGCACGCGAGCGCAGCAGCCGACGCAAGGCCTTCAAGACGGACGGATCGTCATCAACGACCGCGATCCAGGAGGGAGTTTCTGCCATAGGGGATTATTGCGACTGCTTCCGATGCTCGTCGAGTTGGCCAATGGGCCAATACGCGTCGTCGCCTAATCGGAAATTCCGGCCTTGCCGGCCATCCGGACGAGATCCGCGACAGTGCGGACGCCCAGCTTCTCCATCATCCGGCTGCGATGAACCTTGATGGTTTTTTCCACCGTACCCAATTCGCCGGCAATCTGCTTGTTGAGCCGCCCGGCAACGACATGGGTGAGCACTTCGCGTTCGCGCGGCGTCAAAGTTACGACCTTCGCCTGAATCGATTCCAATTCGACTCGCATTTGCCGGGATTTTTCATCGTCCCGTTCCGCGCGGACGATCGCATCGAGCAAATCCCGGTCTCTGACCGGCTTGGTCAGAAAATCGACGGCGCCCGCCTTCATGGCCCTTACGCTGGTCGGAATGTCGCCCTTGCCGGTAATGAAGATGACCGGCCGTTGAGATCCCGCCGCGCTCAACGCGCCCTGCAATGCAAGGCCGTCAAGACCGGGCATGGACACATCCAGTACAGCGCAGCCGGCCACCGTCGCATCGTGGTGTGTGAGGAATTCCTGGGGCGAGGTATATGGTCGGACGTCATAGCCCCGAGCGCGCAGCAATCGTGATAACGCGTTGAGCACGCCGGCGTCGTCATCGACGAGGAAGATCGTGAATTTCGTGTCCATCACTGTGCCGCTATCAGCATTTCCTGTGACGGCACCGACAATCTGGCGATTGCGCCGCCGACGTCGCCATTGGCCAGTGTAAGATTTCCGCCATGTGCCTGAACGATTGTGGAACAGATCGTGAGCCCGAGACCAAGCCCATGCTCCTTCGTGGTATAGAACGGCTCGAACAACCGGCCGTTTTCGAGCGGACGGATGCCGGGTCCGCGATCCTTGACCAATATCTCCACGGCCCCGGTCTGCGTCGACCGGGTCGATATTTCGACCAGGCGCTGGAAGACCGGCGTCGACGCCATCGCGTCCATCGCGTTCATGACGAGGTTGAGCAGGACCTGCTGCAATTGAATCGGATCGCCCGTCGTTGCGGGAAGATCATGCTGTAGGTCGACTTTGACATTGATCCTGCGGCCGATCATTTCGCTATTGAGCAGGGCGACAGTCGAATTGACAATGTCATTGACATCGACCGTCTCGGATTTGCGCTCGCCCTTCTTCATGAGACTGCGCAGCCGGTGAATGACTTCACCGGCGCGATTGTCTTCCTGCACGATATCTTCGAGCGCGCCGCGCACCTCGTCGAGATCCGGCGATTTCTGCGCCAGCAGGTACAAAGCTGCCTGCGCATTTGAGAGGATCGCAGTCAGCGGCTGGTTGACCTCGTGCGCAATCGAGCCGGAAAGTTCACCCAGCATCGAGACCCGCATCAAATGCGCAACCTCCTGCCGTTGCAGTTCGGCCTCGGCCTCCGATGCCTTGTGGTCGGTGACGTCAATGACAATTCCACTTAATTGATCTGATGCGCCTTGATCGTTGGTATGCGATCGGGCGCGAATGCGAACCCAGCGCACCCGCTCATCCGGCAGAACCACGCGAAGATCGGTGAGGGCGGGCCGTACTTCGGCATCGCGAAGCGCAGCAACGGCAATTTCGCGATCCTCCGGATGGATGGCCCTCAGGATTCTATCGCGCGTAAGGGGAGCATTGCTCGGCACTCCGAATAGCGCGCGGCAATGCTCGGTGGCCCACAGCTCATTGGTTGTCTTGTCGAACTGCCAAAGGCCGAGGTTCACGGAGGCGGCCGCGAATGTCATGCGTTCCTCGCTCTCCTTCAACAGCGCTTCGGCGCGTTGGCGGCGGCGCTGCTGGATCAGCAAAGCGCCGGCGAATGCGGTCTGCAAACCGAAGAGGGCGATTAATGCTATCATCAGGTTGCGATGCTGATCCCAGATGCTGGGATCCTTGAACTGAACGACGGTGCCGGGTGGAAGATCGCGTTCGCGCAGGTTCCAGCGCTGCATGGCCCTGTGGTCGACGCGGTACGTCTGGGCTGGATTCGTTTGGGCGGGAAGCGTCGCGGGATCTCTACCGGCCAGGATCGCAAGCACCATGTCCGCGGCGGCGGTGCCGATCGACTCGAAGGTCTCGACGAATCCGCCTACGGTGCCATTGCCCAGAAAGCTCTCGTAGGGCGCATAGACAGGCGCACGGGAGATGCGGGCGAGCGCGGAAGCCGCGTATTGGGGGACGAAGGTCTTTCCCGTGCTATCGGCAAACACCGTCAGAACGATGACGATGGCGTCCGGGGGCACCGACGCCAGTTCGGCGACCAGCCTGTCGTATGGGAGTTCAAACAGGTAGGTCGTTTCGAACTTGCGGTTGCGGGCCTCGATCTCCTTGCGAGCCCGTGCCTGCCATAGCCGATCGACGGGGGCACTCCCGGCAATCACAACGAGACGGCGCGCGTCGGGCTGAAGGCGTTCCGCCAACGCAAGCGTCTTGTCCAGATTGAACTCGCTGATGATGCCCGTCACGTCGGGCGGCGGCTGCGCGGATGCATATGACGAGGGCGAGACCGACGAAAACACCACCGGCACCTTGGGAGCAATGAGGCCGCGATGTTTGACGATGAAGGGCAGGGCCGCGCTGCCGAGGGTCATCACGACGTCAGGCGCCGCGCGAAGATATTTTTCCCGCAAATAGTGGACCGTCAGTTGTTCGCGCTCCTGCTCCGAAGCGCGCGCGAGGTCCAGGTATTCCGCATCGATCTCGATCTTTTGTGACGAGCGCTCGAGCAGTCGCTTTCGCGCGGCGTTTGCGATCGTGGTCGTGGCAGGAAACGTATAGTTATAGGCATGCAACAAGAGCACCCGCCGCGACGCTTCCTCCGCGCTGGAGCGAGAACCGGGGCACAGGAATGCGTAAATGAGCAGGGCTGCGCCGCTCGTTGCAAGCAGGCGCTTTATGACAGGCACAAGACGCACACCAGGCGCTACCATGTCCGCCAACCGTGTTGGCCGCGACCCGAGCCCAACACATCGGTCACCTGTTTTCAATACGGTGAATCGCTCTCTTTTTATCCAGTCGTTTGGGCGTTTGGTAAGCCAACGCTTAAACGTCGCCGCTTTATTGGACCAGGGTCCAATAGAGCGCGGCTGTCTTTCCCAATAGAGCTCGTTTCGCCGCATGCATGCTTCAGTCGCTTCGGCTGAGGATGCGTTTCGCCTTTCGTCTTGGTTGGGAGGACACATGGAGGCTAGCGCCGCCACACTGACGCGACCGCAGGAGTCGCCGCTCGATGCTCCCCATCGCGCCAATATGATCTTCATCCCTGGCGGCACGTTCCGCATGGGCTCCGACCGTCACTATCCTGAAGAAGCGCCGGTCCATCGCGTCACCGTCGATAGCTTTTCCATCGACCGCACACCGGTGACGAACGCGCAGTTCAAGCAATTCGTCAACGAGACCCGTCACGTCACGTTTGCTGAAATCGCGCCCGATCCGAAGGACTATCCCGGATCGCTACCGCACCTGATCTATACCGGCTCGCTGGTCTTTCAGGTGCCAAAGCATCCCGTCGACCTGCGCCACTGGGGCGAATGGTGGTCGTTCATGAAAGGCGCAAACTGGCGCCGTCCCTACGGTCCCAAAAGCAATATCCACGGCCTCGACAATCATCCGGTTGTCCATGTCGCCTTTGACGACGCACTGGCCTATGCGCGTTGGGCCGGCAAGGATCTGCCGACCGAGGCGGAGTGGGAGTTCGCGGCGCGCGGCGGGCTCGACGGCGCCGAATATGCCTGGGGCGATGAGTTCACGCCCGGCGGACAGCATCTGGCCAACACCTGGCAGGGCAATTTCCCGCGCGAAAATCTTTTGACCGACGGCTTTGAGCGGACCTCACCGGTGAATGCGTTCCCGCCGAACGGTTACGGCGTCCACGACATGATCGGCAATGTCTGGGAGTGGACCGCCGACTGGTATTCGCCGAAGCACGAGGCCGACGCACCGAAGGCCTGCTGCATTCCAGAGAACCCGCGCGGCGGACGTGAGGAATCGAGCTGCGACCCGCGCATGCCGGCCAGCAAGATCCCGCGCAAGGTGATCAAGGGCGGATCGCATCTCTGTGCACCCAACTACTGCCGCCGCTATCGCCCGGCCGCGCGTCATGCCGAGCCGGTCGATACGTCAACCAGTCACCTCGGCTTTCGCTGCGTTTTGAGAGGAGGCAGCGCGTCGTAACTCCGGGGCCAATTGAACGAGCGAATTGATCTGCATTGCTACCGAAATTCGATGGTCGCAACAGGAGGAACCCAAGATGGAAATCAATCGACGCCTATCGCTCGGCCTGCTTGCCGGAGCGGCCGCAATGGTCGCGGCGAGCCTGCCAGCGAGCGCACAGCAGCAACCGAAACAACAACCGGCGCCACAACAGGCACAAAAGCAGCAGCGGCCCAATATCTTGTTCATCATGGGCGATGACATCGGCTTGATGCAGCCGAGCATCTACCACCGCGGACTGATGGTGGGCCAAACACCCAACATCGATCGGATCGGCCAAGAGGGCGCGATCTTCATGACCTACTATGCCGAGCAAAGTTGCACGGCCGGACGAAACGCCTTCTTCACCGGCATGCATCCGTTGCGCACCGGCATGATCCCTCCGCAACTGCCCGGCAGCCCGTCATGGCTGCGACCCGGTACCCCGGCACTCGCCAAGTTCCTGCTCGACCTCGGCTACAACACCGGCGAGTTTGGTAAGAACCATTTGGGCGACCACGCCGAGGCAATCCCAACCGCGCATGGCTTCCAGGAATTTTGGGGCTATTTGTATCATCTCGACGCGATGCAGGGGGTGAGCTTCCCCGACATCAACAAAACTCCGCTCGTGCAGGGCATTGCCCCGCCGTGCCGCAACACGCCGATCGCCGGTCTCGACGAAGTCCCTGGGGCAGTGGACCCGAGAACGGCGACCTGTCTGACGCCACCGCGGCCGGTCCTGGCATGTGCGTCGTCCGACGGAACGCTCAAGAATATGACCTGCAAAGATCAGGGCCCGCTGACGCTTGATCGTTCGAGGACGGTCGACGAAGAAATCTCCGCCAAAGTCGTCGACTATCTTGACCGCAACGATCCGCGCAAGACCAACAAGCCGTTCTTCGTCTGGTACAACCCGGCCCGCATGCACATCACGACCGTGCTGCCGCCCAAGTACGAGGCGATGATCGGTGAACCCGGCGGAATGGACTGGGGCCTCAATGAAGCCGGCATGAAGCAGTTGGACGACAACATCGGCGTTGTCCTCAAGAAACTCGAGGACATGGGCCAACTGGACAACACGATCATCGTTTTCACCACCGACAACGGTGCTGAGAACATCACCTTTCCCGATGGCGGCACCACACCCTTCAAGGGCGGAAAGCTGACCACCTGGGAAGGCGGCATGCGCGCTCCGTTGCTCGTCCGCTGGCCCGGGCAGATCAAGCCGGGCACGGTCAAGACCGAGATCTTTGCGGCGCTCGACTGGGTGCCGACGCTGGTCAACATTGCCGGCGGGCCGAAGGGCGACGCTCTCAAGAAGCAGATCGAGTCGGGACAGTATCCCGGCATCGTCAAGACGACGCTCGATGGTGTCGACCAGACCGAATACCTCGCGGGCAGTTCCGAGAAGTCCGCGCGCGAGGTGTTCTTCTACTACACCGGGTCGCAGCCGTCGGCGGTGCGCTACAAGAACTGGAAGTTCTACTACACGATGGTGCCTGACACCGGGACCGGCGGATTGTTCGGAGCCCAGACCTTCCATTGGACCCAGATCGCCAACATCAAGCGCGATCCCTTCGAGCAGACGATCGGCTCGGATGCGAAGTCGCTTCTCGGATACGCCGGCTCAATCGGCTCGCCGAGCACGGCGTACCTCTATGACTGGAATATCTTGCCGATCGGCCAGCTGCTGTGGACGAAGGAACTGATGTCGTACAAGGAGTTCCCGCCCATGCAGGCGCCGGAGACGTACAACTTGGACGGCATTCTCAAAGCAATGCAGCAGTCCGGTCACCGGAGCCAATAGCCGGCACGGCACACGCAGTAATGTTGTTCGAGTGGGCGGTCCAACAGGATCGCCCACTCACTACAAATAAGGGATCGCTAAAAGACAAAGCCGCATTGAATATTGTGGCCGCATGGAGAAGCACCGTGCTGCCTCCCACGCCGTTCCGGCAACGATGGTCGATGGTATGGCCCGCCCGTCTTGGCAGTGCGCGGTTCATGACACGCGCAAGACGGCCATCCGCTCTCAAACGGTGAATACCTATCATTTATTCAATCGTTTGCGCGGTTTGCTAAGGCAACGCTTAACCGTCGCGACCTGTTCGATATTGGACCACGGTCCAATAGAGCATAGCTCCTTTTCCCAATAAAGCTTGTGCGGCCGCAGGGTGCTGCAGTGGCATCGCTGCGGCCCGGAATGCGTTTCGCCTTCGCCTTGGGTAGGAGGACACGATGACGGAGCCCAGCGCCGCCACGCTGACGCGACCGCGGGATCTGCCGCTCGATGCCCCCCATCACGCCAATATGGTCTTGATCCCTGGCGGCACGTTCCGCATGGGCTCCGATCAGCACTATCCGGAAGAGGCGCCGGTTCATCGCGTCACGGTTGACGACTTCTTCATCGACCGCGCGCCGGTCACGAACGCGCAGTTCAAGCAATTCGTCAACGAGACCCGCCACGTCACCTTTGCCGAGGTCGCGCCCGATCCGAAGGATTATCCCGGATCGTTGCCGCACATGATTTTTGCCGGCTCGCTAGTGTTCCAGGTGCCGTCGCACCCCGTCGACCTGCGCAACTGGGGCGAATGGTGGTCGCTCATGAAGGGCGCCAACTGGCGGCGCCCATACGGTCCGAAGAGCAACCTGCAGGGTCTCGACGATCATCCGGTGGTGCACGTCGCGTTCGCCGATGCGCTCGCCTACGCGCGCTGGGCCGGCAAGGATCTTCCGACCGAGGCGGAGTGGGAGTTCGCCGCGCGCGGCGGGCTCGACGGCGCCGAATACGCCTGGGGCGATGAGCTGACACCCGGCGGTCGGCACATGGCCAATACCTGGCAGGGCGCCTTTCCGCACCAGAACGATCTCGAAGACGGATTTGCGCGTACGTCGCCGGTGAGCGCGTTTCCGCCGAACGGCTACGGCGTCCACGACATGATCGGCAATGTCTGGGAGTGGACCACCGACTTCTATTCACCGAAGCACGAGGCCGACGCGCCGAAGGCTTGCTGCATTCCGGAAAATCCGCGCGGCGGTCGCGAGGAGGGGAGCTATGGCCCCAATCTCCCGGACATCAAGATACCGCGCAAGGTGATCAAGGGCGGTTCGCATCTTTGCGCGCCGAACTATTGCCGGCGCTATCGGCCGGCCGCGCGCCATGCCGAGCCGATCGATACCTCAACCAGCCATCTCGGATTCCGGTGCGTCGTTCGCCAGCGCGCCGGCGCGTAAGCAGAGGGACAGTCGAAAGAGGACGCAGAGGGAGAACGACATGAGCGAGCAGAACTCAGAATGTCCGGTCCGCACGGGATCGGAGGACGTCCCGATCGAGCGCGGCGGTTTCAGCCGTCGCAATATGCTGCTCGCCGGAACGACGGTTGCTGCCGTGTCCGCCTTGGCGGCGGCGGCGCCGATCCAGACCGCGCAGGCGGAGCCCAAGCAGCAGCCGGCGGCGCCGGCCGGACGGCCCAACATCATCATGATCATCTCAGACGACACGGGTTACGGCGACCTCGGTCCCTATGGTGGCGGTGTCGGACGCGGCATGCCGACACCCAACATCGATCGCCTCGCGTCGGAAGGCATGACGTTCTGGTCGTTCTACGCCCAGCCGAGCTGCACGCCCGGCCGAGCGGCGATGCAGACCGGACGCATCCCGAACCGCAGCGGCATGACCACCGTGGCCTTCCAGGGCCAGGGCGGCGGCCTGCCGGCGGCGGAGTGGACCCTGGCGTCGGTGCTCAAAACCGGCGGCTACAAAACCTTCTTCACCGGCAAGTGGCATCTGGGCGAGGCCGACTACGCGCTGCCCAATGCGCAGGGCTACGACGAGATGAAGTATTGCGGCCTCTATCATCTCAACGCCTACACCTACGCCGATCCGACTTGGTTCCCGGACATGCCGGCCGACCTGCGCGCCATGTTCGCCAAGGTGACCAAGGGCGCGCTGTCCGGCAATGCGGGGCAGGCGCCGCGCGAAGAATTCAAGATCAACGGTCAGTACGTCAACACGCCGGAAAAGGGCGTGGTCGGGATTCCATTCTTTGACAGCTATGTCGAGCAGGCGGCGCTCGACTATCTCGACAAGAACGCGAATTCGAAAGAGCCGATCTTCATGAGCATCAACTTCATGAAGGTGCACCAGCCCAACATGCCGCATCCCGACTTCATCCATAAGTCGATGTCGAAGAGCAAGTACGCCGACTCGGTGCACGAGCTCGACGCGCGGATCGGGCGCATCATGGACAAGATCCGGTCGATGTCGAGCGCCAACAACACGCTGGTGTTCTACACCACCGACAACGGCGCCTGGCAGGACGTCTATCCCGACGCCGGCTACACCCCGTTCCGTGGCACCAAGGGCACCGTGCGCGAAGGCGGCAACCGCGTTCCCGCCATCGCCTGGATGCCCGGCAAGATCGCGGCCAATTCCAAGAACCACGAGATCGTCGGCGGCCTCGACATGATGGCCACCTTCGCCTCCGTCGCCGGCGTGAAACTGCCGGAGCGCGACCGCGAGAACCAGCCGATCATGTTCGACAGCCACGACATCTCGCCGGTCATGTTCGGTACCGGTCCATCGCCGCGCAACGAGTGGTTCTATTTCACCGAGAACGAACTCTCGCCCGGCGCAGCGCGCGTCGGCAACTACAAGGCCGTGTTCAATCTGCGCGGCGACGACGGTGCGTCGACCGGCGGACTTGCTGTCGACACCAATCTCGGCTGGAAGGGCGCCGAAAAGTACGTTGCCACCGTGCCGCAGGTGTTCGACCTCTGGCAGGACCCGCAGGAACGCTACGACATCTTCATGAACAACTACACGGAGCGCACCTGGACGCTGGTCACCATCGGCGAAGCTATCAAGAAGTTGATGCAAACCTACGTCAAATATCCGCCGCGCAAGCTGCAAAGCGAGAGCTACACCGGTCCGCTCACGCTCTCCGAATATGAGCGGTTCCAGCACGTCCGGGACATCCTCGCAAAGCAGGGATTCAATCTGCCGATGCCGGCCGGAAACTGACGGTGAACGGATGAGACGGCGCCTCCGCGGCGCCGTCTTTGCGGCAACGAGAGGAATCAGCACCATGATCAACCCATTAGTGACGTCGCCTTCGAAGCAACGGACCCTGTCGCCGGCCGTCCTGCTCACCGCCTGCTCGGTGCTCGCGCTGACGGCAATCATGGCTCACGCCCAGCAAACGACCGGCACGCCGGGTTCGCCGAGCGCCACCACGACCATTGACGGACGCTACCTCCCGAACCCGCCGCCGCAATTTGGCGGCGAGATCAACCTCAGTGCGCAGGATTCCAAGCCATATTGGCGGCCACAGGTCGTGCCGCCGAAAGGGGCGCCCAACATTCTGCTAATCATCACCGACGACGCGGGCTATGGGGTCTCGGGCACCTTCGGCGGCGTCGTCCCGACGCCGGTCAAGGACCGGATCGCCAGCATGGGAGTGCGCTACACGCAGTTCCACTCGACCGCGCTGTGCTCGCCCACGCGCGCGGCGTTGATCACCGGCCGCAATCATCATTCGGTCGGCTTCGGCGTGATCGCCGAGCAGTCCACCGGCTATCCCGGTTACGACTCCATCATCGGCCCGGACAACGCGACCATCGGCAATATCCTGAAGCAGAACGGCTACGCGACGTCGTGGTTCGGCAAGAACCACAACACGCCGAGCTATCAGATCAATGTGGCGGGCCCATTTGACCAGTGGCCGAGCGGCATGGGCTTCGACTATTTCTACGGCTTCATGGGCGGCGAAACCGACCAGTGGCAGCCATATCTGTTCCGCAACCACAGTCAGATTTTCCCGTGGCTCGAAAAGCCCGGTTACAATCTCGTCACCGGCATGGCGGACGACGCCATCCAGCACATCCGCACGCTTGAGGCGTCGGCACCTGACAAACCGTTCTTCGTCTACTACGCGCCCGGCGCCACGCACTCGCCGCACCATCCCACGCCCGAATGGATCGAGAAGTTCAAGGGCAAGTTCGACATGGGCTGGAACGCGCTACGCGATCAGATTTTCGCCAACCAGAAGCGTCTCGGCGTCGTCCCGGCCAACACCGCGCTGACGCCCTGGCCGGACGATCTGGCGCGGTGGGAGACGCTGTCCGCGGACGAGAAGAAGCTGTTTGCGCGGCAGGCCGAGGTATTCGCCGCCTACGCCGCCTACACCGACCACGAGATCGGCCGCGTGATCCAGGCGGTCGAGGACATGGGCAAGCTCGACAACACGCTCATCATTTACATCACCGGCGACAACGGCACGAGCGCCGAAGGCAGCACGCGCGGCACGCCCAACCAGTACACCGCCTACAACGCCATCCTCGATCTTCCGATCGCCGAGATGCTCAAGGCCTACGATGTGTGGGGCTCGGCAGTGACCTATCCGCACATGTCGGTGGCGTGGTCGTGGGCGTTCGACACGCCGTTCAAATGGACCAAGCAGATTGCGTCGCATTTCGGCGGCACCCGGCAGGGCATGGTCATCGCCTGGCCCGCGCGCATCAAGGACGCCGGCGGCATCCGCACCCAGTTCCACCACGTCATCGACATCGTGCCGACGATCCTGGAGGCCACCGGCATTCCGGCGCCGGTGATGGTCAACGGCGTCGCCCAGAAGCCGATCGAAGGCGTCAGCATGGCCTATACCTGGGACAAGGCGAACGCCAACGTCCCGTCGACGCGCAAGACGCAGTATTTCGAGATGTTCGCTAATCGCGCGATCTATCACGACGGCTGGGTCGCCGCGACCACGCCACCCGCTGCGCCGTGGCTGATGGGCACGGTCAAGCTGCCGACCGACGTGGTCAACGGTTACAAGTGGGAGCTCTACAACATTGCCGAGGACTTCTCGCAGAACAACGATCTCGCGGCGAAGATGCCCGACAAGCTGCGCCAGATGCAGGAACTCTTCCTGGTCGAGGCGACGCGATACAACGTGCTTCCGCTCGACAACTCGATCCTGCCCCGCCTCATCGCGCCGCGTCCAAGCGCGACCGCAGGGCGGACCACGTTCACGTACACGGGAGAGATGCCGGGCCTGGCGACCAGTGACGCGCCGAACATCCTGAACCGCTCCTACACCATCACCGCCGAGGTCGAGGTGCCGCAGGGTGGTGGCGACGGCATGCTTGTCACGGAAGGCGGTCGTTTCGGCGGCTACGGATTCTACATCCTCAAGGGCAAGCCGGTGTTCCTGTACAACTTCCTCGATTTGACGCGCTTCCGCTGGGAAGGACAGCAGGCGCTCGCGCCGGGCAAGCACACCATCGAATTCAACTTCGTCTACGCCGGGCCGGGTTTCGGCAAGGGCGGAACGGGCGTGCTGAAGGTGGACGGAAAGGAAGTCGCCTCCACCAAAATTCCGCACACGATTCCGTTCCTCATCACGGTCGACGAGACCTTCGATGTCGGCGTCGATACCCGCACCGGGGTCAACGACCAGGACTATCAGCTGCCGTTCCGCTTCAACGGCAAGCTCAACAAGCTGACGTTCAAGGTCGGGCCGGTGCAGTTGTCCGCCCACGAGCAGCAATTGATCCAACACGCTCTCCGAAGCGCGCGAGACTAGTCGAGTAAGAAGTGCAGAGCATGCTCACTCTTGAGTGACGATACCGTCAACCACGGGAGAAGGTCATGAGTAGCAAGACCTCGGATGCCGAGAACAACGGTTGCAAAGAGAATGCAAACAGCGGCAGCCCCAGCCGGCGCAATCTTCTTCTTGCCGGCACGACGTTCGCCGCCGCGTCGGCATTGGCATCAGCGGCGCCTGCGGTTCGCACCGCGCAGGCGGAGCCGAAGCAGCAGCCGGCGCCTGCCGCCGGCGGCCAGCAGCCGAACATCGTGTTCATCATGGGCGACGACATCGGTATGTGGAACATCGGCGCCTACCACCGAGGCATGATGGCAGGACGGACACCCAATCTTGACCAGATTGCCGCCGAGGGCATGCTGTTCACCGACTACTATGCCGAGGCGAGTTGCACGGCAGGCCGTGCCAACTTTATTACCGGCGAGCTGCCAATCCGAACCGGCATGACAACGGTTGGCCAGGCCGGTGCAACCATCGGTCTGCCGGCGGAGGCCGTCACCATCGCCACCGCTCTTAAAGGAATGGGCTACGCCACCGGCCAGTTCGGCAAGAACCATCTTGGCGATAGAAACGAGTTTTTGCCGACGGTGCACGGCTTCGACGAATTCTTCGGATACCTCTATCACCTCGACGCAATGGAAGATCCGGCGCACCCCGCATATCCGCAGGAGCTTTTGAACACAGTGGGTCCGCGCAACATGGTGCATTCGTGGGCGACCGACGTGGACGACGCGACCGTGGATCCGCGCTGGGGCAAGGTCGGCAAGCAGAAGATCGAGGATGCCGGAACGCTCTATCCCAAGCGGATGGAAACGGTGGACGACGAAATTCGCGACCTTGCGATCAAGTTCATCGACAAGGCCAAGGCCGACAACAAGCCGTTCTTCCTCTGGCTCAATCCGACCCGGATGCACATCGTCACGCACCTGTCTGACAAGTATCAGAAGATGCGCAACTCCAAGAACGGCTGGACCATCCATGAAGCCGGCATGGCGCAGCTCGATGACGACGTCGGTATCGTGATGAAAAAGTTGAAGGACATGGGCGTGGATGACAACACCATCGTCGTGTTCACGACCGACAACGGCACCGAGCAATTCACTTGGCCGGATGGCGGGCAGACGCCGTTCGCGGGCTCCAAAGGAACAGTGCTGGAAGGCGGCTTCCGCGTGCCGTGCATGATCCGATGGCCGGGTCGCGTGCCCGCCGGCAAGGTCGAGAACGGTATTGTCTCCGGCCTCGACTGGTTCCCGACGCTTCTTGCGGCCGCTGGCAATCCCAACATCGCCGAGGAGTTGAGGGCGGGTAAGCAGATCGGCGACCGCAAATACAAGGTGCATCTCGACGGCTACAATCAGATGGACATGCTCACCGGCAAGGGGCCGTCGAATCGCAACGAAATCTGGTATTTCGGAGAAAGCGATCTTGGCGCCGTGCGTATCGGTGACTTCAAGTATCGTTTCATTGATCAACCTGGCGGTTGGGTTGGCCCGAAAATCCATCTCGACATGCCGATCCTCACCAACCTTCGCCTCGATCCGTTCGAGCGCACGGGTTGGTCGGGAAACGGCACGAAAGATGGAGCAGTGCAGTATTTCGATTGGTTCAGGTTCGAGTTCTGGCGCTTCGTGTTCGTCCAGCAGCAGGTGGAGAAGCTTGCCATGACTGCCATCGAGTTCCCGCCGATGCAGAAGGGAGCAAGCTTCAACCTCGATGCCGTGAAGTCGAAAATTGCGGCATCCCGGGCGGCAATCGCCAGATAGATGACCGAGTTGCGCGCGGTTCAGAGTAGAGCCGCCCGCAACTCGCGGCGCTTGCGTAGTGGTCGATACCTCAATGAGGACCGCATCGGACTTCAATGCACATTTGGCCAACTGCAAGGATTACCCGCCGCGTCAGAAGCCCGGCACCATCTCGCTCGATGCGGTGCTGGCGAGGCTGCTGATGACGCGGCGCGCGACGGTTGTGTCACAACAATAACAAGGAGAAGGTCATGAGCAACAAGACTTCAGATGTCGAGCACAACCGTCGCCAGGACGAGTCAAACAACAGTAGACCCAGCCGGCGCAATCTCTTGCTGGCTGGGACGACGTTTGCCGCCGTATCGGCGCTGTCGTCGGCGGCGCGGGTGCGAACGGCGCAGGCGGAGCCGAAGCAGCAGCCCAAACAGCAGCCGTCGGCGCCCGCAGCCGGGAAGCCGAACATCCTCGCCATCTGGGGCGACGACATCGGCATTTCGAACATCAGCGCTTATTCCGGCGGTCTCATGGGTTACGAGACTCCCAACATCGATCGCATTGGCCGCGAAGGCATCAAGCTCCAGCACTACTACGGCGAACAGTCATGCACTGCGGGCCGGGCTGCGTTCCTCACCGGACAGCACGGCATTCGTACCGGATTGACCAAGGTGGGGTTCCCCGGCGCGCCGATGGGCATGAACCAATTGGATCCGTCGGTCGGCGGCCTGCTCAAGAACCTCGGTTATGGCACGGGCCAGTTCGGCAAGAATCACGTCGGCGACCGCAACGAGTCGTTGCCAACGGTGAACGGGTTCGATGAGTTCTTCGGCAACCTCTATCACCTCAACGCCGAGGAAGAGCCGGAACTGCCCGACTATCCGAAGGACCCGGCGTACCGTGCCAAGTTCGGTCCGCGCGGCGTTCTCAGGTGCAGGGCCAGCGACAAGGACGATCCCACGGTCGATCCGCGCTTCGGCAGAATCGGCAGGCAGACGATCGAGGACACCGGCGCGCTCACCAAGAAGCGCATGGAGACGATCGACGACGAGACGTCGGCCGCGGCCATCGACTACATGAAGCGGCAGCAGGCGGCGGGAAGGCCGTTCTTCTGCTGGTACAACGCCACCCGCATGCATCTGCGGACGCATGTCCGCGCCGAGCATCGCGGCCGCTACAAGCACGGCGACAGCGAGTACATCGACGGGATGCAGGAGCACGACGACATCGTCGGCAACCTGCTCAAGGCCCTCGACGACATGGGCATCGCCAACAACACGATCGTCGTCTACTCGAGCGACAACGGTCCCCACATGAATTCCTGGCCGGACGGCGCGATGACGCCATTTCGTTCCGAGAAGAACACCAATTGGGAGGGCGCGTTCCGCGTGCCGTGCCTGGTCCGGTGGCCGGGAACGATCCAGCCTGGCACGGTCTCCAATGAGATCATGAGCCACAACGACTGGATACCCACGCTCTGCGCCGCCGCCGGAGAGCCGGACATCGTCGGAAAACTGCGCGCCGGCTACACCGCCAACGGCATCAACTACAAAGTCCATCTCGACGGTTACAACCAGCTGGAGTTCCTGCGCAACGTCAGCGGCACCGCCGGCAACAACAACGGGACCAAGAGCGCGCGCGATAAGTTCTTCTACTCCGACGACGACGGCTTGCTCGTGTGCCTGCGGCAGGGTGATTACAAGTACGTCTTCTCCGAGCAGCGCAAGCAGGGCACGTTGGGCCTGTGGGCCGAGCCATTCACGACGCTCCGCCTGCAGAAGATCTTCAACCTGATGCAGGACCCGTTCGAGCGCGCCGACATCACGTCCAACACGTTCTGGGACTGGCAGCTCAACCACGTCGGAAGCGCCTACGGGATGATGGATGAGGTCTTCCAGTTCGTGGAGACGTTCAAGGAGTTCCCGCCACGCTCGTTCCCGCCGAGCTTCAACCCGGCGAACATCCTGGAAAGCACGCTCAACGGCATCAAGGAAAACAGGCGGCTGAAGCAGGAGCTTGATCTCGACCGGATACGCGGCGGCTTGAACAAGGCGATCGAGCTGCAGCTTCAGAAACGTGGAATTCAGTAGATGACGCTTGCTGCCGGCCGGCAGCAAGCGACGAGCTGATCACAAGGGAGAACGACGTGCCCCGAGTTGCAGGAGGGTTCAGCCGGCGAAGCATTCTCGTCGCATCGGTTGGTGCCGGGATGGCGGGCCTCGCAGCCCGCGCCGGGTTCGCGCAAACCGATCCGCTGCCGTCGTGGAACGACGGCGCAACCAAGAAGTCGATCACCGACTTCGTCGCGCGGGTGACCACGCAAGGCGGCGCCGAGTTCGTGCCGGTCGCCGAACGGATCGCCACCTTCGACAACGACGGTACGCTGTGGTGCGAGCACCCGATGTACTTTCAGGTAGCGTTCGCGATGGATCGCGTGAAGGCGCTCGCGCCGAAGCATCCGGAATGGAAGACGAAAGAGCCGTTCCAGGCGTTGCTCGACGGCGACATGAAGGCGGTCGCCGCCGCCGGCGAGAAAGGTCTCCTTGCATTCATCGCCGCGACGCACGCCGGCATGAGCGTCGATGACTTCCACCGCATCGTGCTCGATTGGCTCGACACCGCGCGGCATCCGCGCTTCAAGCGACCCTATACCAGCCTCATCTACCAGCCGATGCTGGAGCTGCTCACGTATCTGCGTGCCAACGGCTTCAAGACCTTCATCGTGTCGGGCGGCGGCATCGAGTTCATGCGGCCGTGGACCGAGAAGGCCTACGGCATCCCGCCGGAGCAGGTGGTCGGCTCCTCTGGCGTTACGAAGTTCGAGATCGGCGCCGACGGCAAGCCGGCACTGATGAAGACGGCCGAGGTCGAGTTCGTCGACGACGGTCCGGGCAAGCCCGTCGGCATCAACCGCTTCATCGGGCGGCGTCCGGTCTTCGCGTTCGGCAATTCCGACGGCGACCTGCAGATGCTGCAATGGACCGCGGCGGGCAGCGGCGCGCGCTTCATGGGTATCGTTCATCACACCGATGCGGAGCGCGAATACGCCTACGACCGGCAGACGCATGTCGGCCGTCTCGACAAGGCGCTCGACGAAGGTCGTGCCCGCGGCTGGAGCTTTGCGGACATGAAGCGCGACTGGCGGGTGATTTTTCCCGCTGAACCCACAAGCGGCTCGCGTTAGCAGCGACAGAACGAAGAAATGGCGCATAACAAGAGGTGTGTGACATGACAGCAACCACAGAGATGATGGGCGGCTTTCGAAAATTGGCGGTGGCCATCGCACTGTTGTTCGCCGGGCTTCCCGGCGATGCGGTACGGGCGGAAGAGGCCGCTGCTGCGACAACGCTCAACAATCAGCAGCTCGAGCAGATGGTGGCGCCGATCGCGCTGTTTCCCGACACGCTGATCTCGCAAATCCTGATGGCGGCGACCTATCCGCTGGAGGTGGTCGAGGCCGCGCGCTGGTCGAAGGAGAACCCGAAAGTTATGGGCCAGGCGCTCGAAGACGCGATGCAGAAGCAGCCGTGGGATCCGAGCGTCAAGGCGCTGACGGCGGTGCCGCAGACGCTGGCGATGATGAACGACCAGCTCAAGTGGACGCAGGATCTTGGCGATGCGTTCCTCGCGCAGCAGGCCGACGTGCTTGATGCCGTTCAGCGGCTGCGCGCACGCGCGGACGCCGCCGGCAATCTGAAGTCGACGCCGCAACAGACGGTCACGCGGACCAATCGCCCCGCAGGGTCGCCTGCCGGCGCGCCGGCAACGGCGTTCACCATCGAGTCGGCGAACCCCAACGAATACTTCGTGCCGATCTACGATCCGGGCGTTGTGTTCGGCGCGTGGCCTTACGAAACGTACCGGCCGTTCTTCTGGTATCCGCCGGGCTACGTTGCTACCGGCGTGTTCGGCTTCGCTGCCGGCGTCGCCGTCGGCGCGGCGATCTGGGGCAACGTGAACTGGTGGAACCGGCGCGTCGGCGTCAACGTCAACCGCTACAACTCGTTCAACCGCACCCGCATCACCAACAACACGTGGACGCACAACGCCGCGCATCGTGGCGGCGTGCCTTACAACAACGCGCGCGTTGCCCAGCAGTTCGGCGGCGGCCGCGACCAGGCCCGTGAGAATGCCCGGCAGAACATGAACAAGGGTGGCATGGGCGGCATGGGTGGCGACGGCGGCATGGGTGGAATGGGCGGCATGGACGGCGGCATGGGAGGCATGGGCCAAGGCGGAATGGGCCAAGGCGGAATGGGCCAAGGCGGCATGGGCCAAGGCGGGATGGGCCAAGGCGGGATGGGCCAAGGCGGAATGGGCGGCATGGGTGACGGCGGCATGGGAGGGATGGGCCAAGGCGGCATGGGCGGAATGGGTCAGGGCGGCATGGGTGGCGGAATGGGAGGTGGCGGCGGCGGCATGGGCGGCGGCGGCATGGGCGGTGGCGGCGGAATGGGAGGCATGGGCGGCGGTGGCGGCATGGGCGGCGGCGGCGGTATGGGCGGCGGCATGGCCATGGGCGGCATGGGCGGTGGTGGCGCCAGGATGGGGATGGCCGGCGGCGGCGGTCGCGGCGGCATGGGCGGCGGTGGCCGCGGCGGCGGACGCCGTTCCGACATCGCGGTGAAGCACGACATCGCGCTGCTCGGCGATCTCGGCAACGGCCTCGGCTTCTATCGCTTCGCCTACAACGGCAGCGACACGGCCTATGTCGGCGTCATGGCGCAGGAGGTGCAGCGTGTGCGGCCGGATGCGGTCGTGCGTGGCCGCGACGGCATCCTGCGCGTCTTCTACGACAAGCTCGGCGTGAAATTCCAAACCTACGAACAGTGGATCGCGTCCGGCGCTCAGGTGCCTGCGGTCGCGCTCCAACAGCGACACTGAACGAAAGTCCTCTGGCGCGGTTGCTTGCGATCAGCGCGGCCGCGCCAGAAGCAATCGACGTTCCTCGACCAACACTGTGGGAGGCCGCCATGCTTCGCGCTGCCATGGTTTTCTGCTCGCTCTTGCCGTTTGCTTTGCCGGTTGTTGCGCAAGCGCAGCCGGTCACGCCCGAACAAGTCCGCGCGATCGCCAAGGAGGCCACGATCTACGGCTTCCCGCTGGTCGACAACTACCGCATCCAGCATTCGTATTTCGTCGATCACAGCAATACGGAGTTCAAGGCGCCCTGGAACACGCTGTTCAACAACGCGCGGGTCTATACGCCCGAGGACAAGGCGATCCAGACGCCGAATTCGGACACGCCGTATTCCTTCATCGGTGCCGATCTGCGGACCGAGCCGCTGGTGCTCACGGTGCCGGCGGTCGAGAAGGAGCGCTATTACTCGCTGCAATTCATCGACATGTACACGTTCAACTTCGCCTATGTCGGCAGCCGCGCGACCGGCAACGATGCAGGCGATTTCCTGCTGGCCGGACCGGGCTGGAAGGGAGCGACGCCGAAGGGCATCAAGGCGGTGATCCGCTCCGAAACGGATTTCGCATTCGTGCTCTACCGGACCCAGCTCTTCAATCCCGGCGACATCGAGAACGTGAAGAAGGTCCAGGCCGGCTACAAAGTCCAGGCGATGTCGGACTTCCTGGGCCAGCGGGCGCCGCCAGCGGCCCCGCCCGTCGATTTCATCAAGCCGCTCACGCCTGAACAGCAGCGCACGTCGGTCGCGTTCTTCAACGTCCTGAATTTCGTTCTGCAGTTCTGCCCGACCGATCCGTCCGAGGAGGCGCTGCGGGCGCGCTTTGCGACGATCGGCATCGGGACGGGCAAGCAGGCGGACGTCAATTGGCTCTCGCCCGTATTCCGTCAGGCATTTGAAGACGGCATGGCCGACGCCTGGGCCGCGTTCAAGGTGCACAAGGAAACCATGATCGATACCGGAAAGCTCTCCAGCGCCGACTCGTTCGGAACGCGGGCGTTCCTGAAAAACGACTATATGCAGCGCATGTCCGGCGCGGTGCTCGGGATCTACGGCAACTCCAAGGACGAGGCGATCTATCCCGCCTATTTCGTCGATGACGGGAAGCAGGCGCTCAACGGCGCCAACCGCTACACGTTGCGCTTCGCGCCGGGCCAGTTGCCGCCGGTCCACGCGTTCTGGTCGCTTACGATGTACGAGCTGCCGGCGAGCCTGCTCTACGCCAACACGCTCAACCGCTATCTGATCAATTCGCCGATGCTGCCGAACCTGAGGCGCGACGCGGATGGCGGGATCACGCTCTACGTCCAGCACGAGTCGCCGGGCAAGGATCGCGAATCCAATTGGCTGCCAGCGCCAAAGGGGGCGTTCTTCGCGGCAATGCGCTTGTACTGGCCCGAGCAACAGGCGCTCGACGGCCAGTGGAAAGCGCCGCCGATGCAGCGCGGCGAACCAAACACAATCGGGAGGCAACCATGATGACCAAGCTCACGCTCGTCGCCTTGGCTTTGACGCTCGTTCCGATCACCGAGGGTCGAGCGCAATCGTCCGCGGGTGACGCCGTGCCGGTCACCGTCGACAACTTCGTTCGTGCCGAGTCCGACCTCTATATGCGCAACCTCGCCAAGGAGTCGGGCGGTTTTGCCAAGCTGTATCATCGCCGTGAGCCGGCCTCGATCGACAATCAGACCGTGATCCGGCTCAATCGCGACACGCTCTACTCGTCGGCGATTGTCGATCTCGATGCCGGGCCGGTAACGGTCACGCTGCCAGACGCTGGCCCGCGCTTCATGTCGTTGATGACCGTCAGCCAGGACCACTACACCACCACCGTCTACGGGGCGGGGCCGCATACCATCGACAAGAACAAGGTCGGCACGCGCTATGCGCTGGTCGGCATACGAACCCTCGTCGATCCGGCGGATCCGAAGGACGTCGCGCAGGTGCATCAGTTGCAGGATGCGATCAAGGTCAGCCAGCAGGGCACGGGCACACTGACGCTGCCGAACTGGGACGCGGCCAGTCAAAAGAAGGTGCGCGACGCGCTCCTGGTGCTTGCGACGACCATGCCCGACTTCAGGAAGGCGTTCGGCACCAAGGATCAGGTCGATCCGGTGCGGCACCTGGTTGCTTCGGCTGCAGGCTGGGGCGGCAATCCCGATCGCGACGCGGTCTACCTCAACGTCACGCCGGCCAGGAACGACGGCAAGACCATCTATCGACTGAATGTCGGGGCGGTGCCGGTCGAGGCGTTCTGGTCGGTCAGCCTCTACAACGCTCAGGGCTACTACGAGAAGAACCCGTACAACGCCTACACGGTCAACAGCATCACGGGCCGCAAAGGCGGCGATGGCACAATCGCCATTCAGTTCGGCGGCTGCGACGGAAAAATTCCGAACTGCCTGCCGATCATGAACGGTTGGAATTACACCGTGCGGCTCTACCGCCCGCGCGAAGCGATCCTCAACGACACCTGGAAATTCCCGGAGCCGCAGCCGCTGGAGACGCAGGGCGCCAGACCCTGACTGAGAGAGGGGACCCCATGTCGTTCCTCGACCTGTTCGCCTGGATCGTGTTGATCGTGCTCATCGCCAGCACGGTCGCCGTCGTCGTGTTTCTCGCCATGTTGCCCGGCATGATCGCCAAGCGCCGCGGTCATCCCTGGCAGCAAGCCGTCACGGTCGCCGGCTGGGTGACGCTGTTCCTCGGCTTCGCGCTGTGGCCGGTCGTGTTGATCTGGGCCTATGTCGATATCCCGGCGAAACGGGCAGGGGAGGCGGCGCGATGATCGTCGTCCTGCTCAACGTCTATCTCGTGATCTTGTTTCTGCTGGTGCATTTCAAGGTCGTTCCGTTCAATCTGTTCTGGAAGGTTTCGCCCGTCATCGTGCTGCTGCTGCTGCTCGTCGGCCTGTTCATCCCGATGAACTGGGGCGCGCCGCAGGGCAACGCGCTGGTGGTGCGTTACTCGGTGTCGATCGTGCCCGATGTCGCCGGCGAGGTGCTGGAGGTTCCGGTCGAGCCGAACCAGCCGCTCAAGGCCGGCAACGTGCTGTTCCGCATCGACCCGACACCGTACGAGTCGCAACTGCAGGCGCTCACCGCGCAACTCAAGTTCCACGAGCTGCGCCTGGAGCAGATGGAGAAGCTCGCGAGCACCGGCAGCGGCCGCGCCTTCGATGTCGAGCAGCGGCAGGCCGAGTACGACCAGCTCAAAGCGCAGGTCGTGGGCGCGCAGTGGAACCTGGACAAGACGGTCGTGCGCGCACCGGCCGACGGCTATGTCACCAATCTCACGCTGCGCAAGGGCGCGCGCGTCGCCAACATGCCGATGGCGCCGGTGATGGCGTTCATCGACACATCCGAGACCATCATCGGTGTCGAGATTCCGCAGATCGACGCGCGCTACATCGAGCCCGGTCAGCCGGTCGAGGTCACCTTCAAATTCATGCCGGGCACCGTCTACACCGGCAAGGTCGAGGCGGTGTTGCAAGCAATCGCCACCGGGCAGATGCCGACATCAGGCACGGCGGTGACGCCGACGGCGATCCAGTCGGCGCCGTTCGTGGTGCGCGTGCGGCTCGACGACACCGCGTTCGCCAACCGCCTGCCGGCCGGCGCGACGGGCACCGCCGCGATCTTCACCGACCGCGTGAAAGCGGCGCATGTCATTCGCCGCGTGCTGCTGCGACAGATCGCCATTCTCAATTACATCAATCCGTTTTGACCGCGCCCGGCTGTCATCGTGTGATTAGAATCCTGAAATACACTGCTTTTTGCTTGACACCGGTGGGTGCCGGGAAGAAGCATCGGGCAATTGCAACCAAGCCGTTGAAAGGGTGGGAGATGTCACGATCTTTGACCGCAGCTTTGATCGCTGCCGCAGCGTTTGCGTTGGTTCCTCAAGTCACCCTCGCGCAGGGGCAAGCCAAGGGGCCGCCGGCGCTGCCAGATGGACCGGGCAAGGACCAGGTCGAGGCGGTCTGTTCCGGCTGCCATGTCACCGGATTGATTCCCGCCGCACTCGGCTACAGCCGCGATCACTGGAAGCAGTTGATCTCGACCATGATCGACCTGTCGCCGGCGCCGGATACGCAGAACGCGATCATCGACTATCTGGCGAAGAACTTCCCGCCGAACGAGCGCCGCAAGCCGACGGTGACGGCCGGCAATTACGACGTCAAGTTCACCGAATGGGTGATGCCGACGCTCGGCCAGCGTACCCGCGATCCGATGCAGCATGAGGACGGGTCGATCTGGTTCGCCGGGCAATACGGCAACCTGATCGGGCGGCTCGATCCGCGCACCGGCCAGGTGAAGGAATATCCGCTGCCGCCCGGTTCGCATCCGCATACCGTGCAGCTCGACAATGACGGCATCCCGTGGTTCTCCGGCAATAAGAATGGCACCGTCGGCAAGATCGATCCCGCGACCGGCCAGGCGACCGTTTTCAAGATGCCGGACCCGAAGTCGGATCCGCACACGCTTGCCTTCAACAAGGACGGCATCCTGTTCTTCAGCTTCCAGGCGTCGAACCTGATCGGACGCCTCAACCCGAAGACCGGCGAGCTCAAGATCGTGGACGCACCGAATCCGAAGTCGCAGCCCTACGACGTGAAGATCGCTGCGGACGGTACCGTCTGGGTGTCGTGCAACGCGCGCGGCTGCTTCCTCAAGGTCGATCCGGTGACGATGGAAGTTACCGAAATCCCGTTCCCGTTGGGCGGCTCGACGCGACGCTTCGACATCTCGCCGGACGGCATGCTCTGGTTCAACAATTCAAACCGCGGCGGCATCGGCCGTTACAATCCGAAGACCGGCGAGTTCAAGGAATGGCAGTCGCCGTCGGGCGGCAGCTCGCATCCGTACGGCGCGCTCTGGCTGGACGGCGCCTTCTGGTACAACGAGTCCGGAATGCGGCCTGACATTCTGGTGCGTTTCGATCCCGCGACCGAGACGTTCCAGGGCTGGCCGATCCCGTCCGGCAACATCTATGCCGGCATCCTACGCAACATGCGCGCGAGCCGGGAAGGCAACCTTCTGATCCATCAGTCGGGAACCAACCGCGTCATCCAGGTGACGCCGCAGCGGCGCGCGGCCTCGGCGCAGTAGACGATATCGCTGATCGAGGTATGTGGACGGCGATCCGGGAAACCGGGTCGCCGTTCGCTTTCGCCGGTCTCGCGCTAGTCATGCGCGGGCATAGCCCGTCGAAGACGGGCGTGAACGCCCTTCTGACCCGCGCATCCATCATCTTGCGAAGAGATGGATTGCCGGGTCTCGCCGCTTTCGCGGCGGCCCGGCAATGACGGGGAGGGGGCGAAACGGCAATCGAGATTGCAGATTGGGCGTGCGGGCCTACGCCCGCTTCTTATCCGGCCGGCGGGCCACCGGGCTGTCGTGATCGAGCTCCCAGCGCTGCACCGGCATCTCGCCGGCGTGGGCGCTGACGCGCTTCTCGATTTCCGCGCGCGGCAGCAATCCGGTCTGCGTGTCAACATAGCTGACGACGCTGGAGGCGTTGACGGTGGCGGCCTGCAGCGCCTGATCCGGCGTGCTGCCGAAGGCGATGTAGGACGCGAAAGTCGAGGTGAAGGCATCGCCGGCGCCGGCGGTGCCGGCGACCTGCACCTTCAGCGCCGGGCAGAACATCAGTTCCTCCTGGGTGCCGAGATACGCGCCCTCGGTGCCGTCGGTCAGCAGCATGTAGCGCGGGCCCAGCGAGCGCACCGCGGCCATGAAGCCGCGCAGCGTCATGCGAAAGCCGCCGCCGTTGAGGCCGCGCTCGGCGAGCCGCGGCAAACCCGAACCTTCAATCTTGGGGCCGCCTTCGCCGAAGCGGGCGATCAGTGACGGCAGCATGACTTCGGCTTCCGATAGGTTGATCGAGAGGATGTCGATCTTGCTGAGGCAGTCCTCGAACGCGCGGCCGCGGGCAGCGAGCTGGCGCGGGCCTGGATTGGCGGTGACGAGCGCGCCCGCCGCGCTGGCCTTCTGGATGATCTCGGGAAAGCGCTCGGCCGACTCGTTCGACAGCGATGCCACGTGCACGAGATCGACGGCGAAGGCTTCGTCCTTGATGTCCTGAGACTCGAGCAAGGTGTTGGCGCCGCGGAACGTGAACACCGCGGCGTTGCGGTCGTGCGACGACACCATGACCGACGCGCCGGTCGGCGCGCGGCTGTCACGCACCGCCCAGCGGGTCGAGATACCTTCCGACAGCAGCCGGGCGAGCACCGTCTCGGCCCGTGCGTCCTTGCCGAGTTTCACCAGCGCGCTCACGTCGAGCCCGAGCCGGGACATGCTGACGGCCGAGTTCACCGCGCCGCCGCCGGTGTGGGTCGACACGTCGGTCGCTTCGGTCTTGCTGCCCTCCTTGAGCAGCAGGAACGAGGAATCCGCGTTCAGCATGCTCATGCGCTCGATGCGGTCGCTGGCGATGATCGCGATGGTGTCGATGGTTGCGCCGCCGACGGTGAGACTTTTCATGGAGCAGCCCTGTAGGAATCGGTTGCCGCAGTGGCCGAACGCAACAATGCCGTTAATCGGTTCCCACCCATCAAGACATAACGCGTTGATACCATCCCGGTTCGGCCGGTCTTAGACGAGCGCATCAGTGTGATATGGGCATCATTGCCAACCCATAAAGGGCGGCATTATTCCGGCGGATGACGGCCGTCGGCACGTCAAGCATCCGGGCATGCATGGGGCCTTTGCGGGTGAATTCGGCCCGGAACCGCTCGATATCGGCAATCGCCGCCCACGCGGTCGCAACGCTGCCGCAAAGATAGACGCCGCCCCACGCGCAGGTGGCGAGCGCGAGATTCCCGGCGATGCCTCCCAGGATGGCGGTGAACACCTCGACGGTGCGGGCGGCGACGGGATCGCGTCCGACTTCCGCGAACACGTCCGAGGCTTGTGCGGTCTTACCGGTCCGATCGGCGAGACGCTCGCGCAGCCGGGCCAATCCGCCGCCGGACAGAACGTCCTCGACGCTGGTGTCGGCGGGGAGGGAGATACCCTCCACCGAACCGAGCGTCATGTGACCGGACTCGCTCGGGCAAGTGTACCAGCGCCCGTCGCGCCAGATGACCGTGGCGGCGCCGAAACCGGTGCCGACATTCACCGCGATCATCGTGCGCCGCTCCGGCCGCGCCGGAGCAATGGGCCCGATGTTGGTCAAATCGTTTGGCGTGAGGTGAGGCAGCGCGGCCGCCACCGCTTCGAGGTCGTTCAGGACCGCGACCGGTGCGCCGTTCATCAGCGACGATATCGTGTCGCCGTCGACGACCCAGGCATTGTTGGTGAGCTTGACGGCGTTGCCGTCGACCGGACCGGCGGCGGCAATCGCGCAGGTGTCGATCTCGCGCAGCCCGCCGGCATCCGCGCGATAGGCGTCGAAGGCGTCGAGGAAGGTCGGGAAGTCGGCGGTCTGAAATACTTTGACGCGATCAAGATTGCCTTGCACATCCGCAAGCGCGAAGCGGACATTGGTGCCGCCGACGTCGGCCACCAGACGCCGGGCACTCATGCGGCGTACCGTTGCTGCGAGTCGCTCAACGCCGCCAGGAACTGCCGGCGCCAATGGGTGACGTCGCGCGCACGCACCCGTCCGATCAACGCCTGGTGACGCTCGATGCGCTCGGCGAGCGGCATCTTCAGCGCGCGCTGCATGGCGGTGGCGACGTCGTCCATGTCGTAGGGATTGACGATCAGCGCTTCCTCGAGGTCTTCGGCGGCGCCGGCGAAGCGCGACAGGATCAGCACGCCGGGATCGTTGTCGTCCTGCGCGGCGACATATTCCTTCGCCACCAGGTTCATGCCGTCGCGCAACGGCGTTACCAGCCCGGCCTTGCTGCCGCGGAACAGGGCGGCGAGGATATCGCGCGGGATCGAGCGGTGGATGTATCGCAGCGGCGTCCAGTCGAAATCGCCGAACTCGCCGTTGATGTTGCCTGAGAGGCCTTCCAGCTCTTCGCGGATCTCGACATAGGCCGCCACCTCCTCGCGGGTCGGCGGCGCGATCTGCATCATGATGACCTGCTTGAGATGCTCCGGATAAAGCTCGAGCAGGCGCCGGAAGGCGCGGAACCGGTCAGGCAGGCCCTTGGTGTAGTCGAGCCGGTCGACGCCGATGATCTGCGCACGGTTGAGCGTCCGCGTGGCCAGAAGCCGGATGCTGGCATCGGCTTCCGGGGTGTGTGCCATGTTCCTGATCGCGTCGACATCGATTCCGATCGGAAAATGCCGCACCACGATGGTGCGGCCGAATGCGGAAATCTGGCCGCCCGCCTTCAGCACGCCGTCGGCCTGCTCCAGCACGTAGCGCTGGAAGTTGGTCACATCGGAGGAGGTCTGGAAGCCGACCACGTCATAGGCGAATAGCGTCTCGATCAGCCATTGATGATCGGGAACGGCGACCACCACGTCCGGCGGCGGGAACGGAATATGGAGGAAGAAGCCGATGCGCGCCTTGACGCCGCGGATACGCAGCTCGGCGGCGAGAGGAATGAGATGATAGTCGTGAATCCAAATCAGGTCCGTCGGCGTGATCAGCTTCGCCAGGTGATCGGCAATCATCGAGTTTACGCGCCGGTAGCCTTCGATGAACGACGACTCGTAGTCGAGCAGGCCGAGGCGATAGTGGAACGATGGCCAAAGAACCTTGTTGGAATAGCCGAGATAGTAGGTCTCGTATTCGTTGCGGCTGAGCGGAATGGTCGCCACCGTGGCATTGCCATGGCGGACGATATTGGGGATCCGGTCGGAATCGTCATCGACGATATTGCCGTCCCATCCGAACCAGAGACCGCCGGTCTCCTCGAGCATTGACGAGACCGCGACCGCGAGCCCGCCGGACTGGGCGCCGGACTCTAGATCGGCCACGCGGTTCGAAACGACGACGAGCCTGCTCATACGACCGTTTCCCAGGGGCGCGACAACCGCATCGCCCCGTTGATGATACCAACCATGGAATAGGTCTGGGGGAAATTACCCCATGCCTCGCCGTCACCGGGGGCGGTGTCTTCAGACATCAGGCCGAGGTGGTTGCGGGCGCGTAGCAATTCTTCAAATTTCTCCCGGGCTTCATCGCGGCGGCCTATCCTAGCCAATGCGTCGACGTGCCAGAAGGCGCAAACGTTAAAAGCAGTCTCGGGCTTGCCGAAATCATCGGCATCTTCATAACGCATCAGGTGAGGGCCGGTTCCTAATACCTCCTGGATGCGCGCCACCGTGGCGATGAAACGCGGATCGTCGGGCGCGATGAAGCCGACCTCGCTCATCAGCAGCACGCTGGCATCCATGGTCGAACCGTCGAAGCTTTCGACGAACGCCTGGCGCTTCTCGGACCACGCGCGGGTGAGGATCGCTTCGCGGATCGTCGTCGCGCGTGCCGCCCAGAACTGCGCCCGCTCGGTCTGGCCGAGGCGGTCCGCGATCTTCGCCAGCCGGTCGCAGGCGGCCCAGCACATCAGGCTCGACGAGGTGTGGATGCGTGCGCGCGAGCGCAGCTCCCAGATGCCGGCGTCGGGCTTGTCGTAGAGCTGGAAGGCGCGCTCGCCGATCACTTCGAGCTTGGCGAATTCAGCCGCGCCGGGCGTCATGAACAGCCGGGTGTCGAAGAACGCGGGCGCCGCCGCCAGGATGAGATTACCGTAGGTGTCGTGCTGGAAGTGCTCGTGCGCCTGGTTGCCGACCCGCACCGGTCCCATGCCGCGATAGCCCGGCAGGTTATCGATGATGCGCTCGGTGAGCTTGCGCTCGAGCGCGATGCCGAACACCGGCTGGATGTGGCCCGCGTTGACATCGTCGACGATGTTCATGATCCAGCGGAAGTAGTTCTCCAGCGTGCGGACGGCGGCGAGGCTGTTGAGCGCGCGCACGACGAAGAACGCGTCGCGCACCCAGCAGTAGCGGTAGTCCCAGTTGCGCGCGCTGTTCGGCGCTTCCGGGATGCTGGTCGTCATCGCGGCGACGATCGCGCCGGTCGGCTCGTAGGCGCACATCTTGAGCGTGATGGCGGCGCGGATCACCGCCTCCTGCCACTCGACCGGCACCGCCAGCCGGTGCGTCCAGGTACGCCAGTAGTTGATCGTGTTCTTGAGGAAAGTCTCGGTGACCTCCGCCGAGCCTTCTGGCAACGTCTCGTCGGGCCCGAGCACCAGGTGGATCGGTTCGGTGACTTTGAATGCGGTCTCCTCGAGCAGATAGTCGATCGGCGCGTCGGTCGTGAGCCGTACCGTGAACTTGTCGCCGACATAGCGGATGTGGTTGGAGCCGTAGGTGACGGTCGGCGCCTTGGCGCCGTAGTCGAAGCGCGGACGCAACCTGATCTTCACCCGCGGATTGCCCTCGATCGGGACGATCTGCCGGATCAGCATCTGCGGCCGGAATGCGCGATGGCGGGTATAGAAGCGTGGACAGAAGTCGGTGATCTCAACGCTGCCGGTGTCGCCGCGCAGCGTTGTCTTCAGCACCGCTGTATTGGGGATGTAGGTCTGAACGGTGCTGGACTGGTTTTCGATCTCGATCGAGAAAACGCCGTCGTCGGGCGCGGACTTCGAATGACCGAGCAGGGCGTGAAAGATCGGATCGCCGTCGAAGCGTGGCAGGCAGGACCACACGATCCGCGCCTCACGATCGATGAGCGCACTGATGCTGCAATTGCCGATCAGGCCAAGGTCAAGATTCTGCAACGGTGGTTCGTCCTCCGAGCTTTACCGGCAATTGCCGCAACCATGCCAGGAATTCACCGGTCCCGGCCGCCCGGTAGGTCGCGTGGGTGTCGCCCGGGCCGACCTTGATCGAAACGCCGTCCCGCGCGTTGACGAGAACAAAGGCGTCCTCGTCGGTCACATCGTCGCCCGCAAATACCGCCCGCCGGCCGGCGAACGGCTTTTCGTTGAGATAGTCGGCGATTGCCGCCCCCTTGTTGCCGCCAACAGCCTTCGCTTCGACAACCATTTTGCCGCGTTTGAGTTCAACGCCCGGCAATTCGGCGACTGCGGCCTCCATTAATGCAATGCAGGCCTGCTCGAGTTCGGGGTGCGAGCGGTAGTGCAGCGCCACCGCGCCGTATTTGTATTCGAGGAAGAGCGCTGGATTCTTCTCCAAGAGCGGCCACAGGGCGCGTTCGATCGCGGAGGAAAACCCGCCGTCGATCGCCGGCTTGTGCATGTGCCCCTGGGCATCCCGTCGCGTCAGGCCATGGACGCCCGCGATCGACAGCCGCAGCGGATCGAGAAAGCGGTCGACCGCGGCGATCTCGCGGCCGGTGATGATGGCGACAGCGCCGCCGAGGAGCTCATCGAGATCCATGAGCGCCTTGCGGGTCGAGATGTCCAGTTGCACCGCGTCAGGACGCTCGGCGATCGCGACCAGCGTCCCGTCGAAGTCGAGAAACAGGGCAATGCGGTCGGAATCGCTGAGGTCGGGCAGGGTCATAATCAGCATTTCAATCAATGAGGCCTAGGCCTTACATCCTACTAATGCGGCAAGAGCTTGATTTAGGCCATATTTCTGGGTGTTCAATCGGCAAACGAACTTGTCGATACCCTAACGATCTAGCAGCGTTTTGGGGTGCGCTATCGGGATTTTTACCCAATGCCACCAAATACGCGCACTTATGGCGCGGATTCCGCTCCCGATCTGGACGGGCGAGATTCGGACGACTAGAATCGTGTCGATGCGACTGGAAGTCGGTGTGCAGGTGATTCGTTACGCCCAATTACTGTGCAGGCGCTTTGCGACCGCTCTGGCGGTCGTGGCGGCGTTTGCCTTCGTGGCGGACGGTGCGCTCGGCGCCGGACATCACCTCGCGACGGCGAGCAGCGGTCACTATCACGCCCACGCTCACAGCCACGCTTCATCCGATCATCAGGTTGTCGATGGCCATGCCATGGACGGCACCGACATCGCCGGCCATCAGCATGGTTCGGCGCCGGAGTCGGCGCCCGATGGCGGGGCGAATTGCTGCTCCTGCGCCTGCGGCGCGGTGATTTTGCTGCCCGTCCTGAACGCGCAGTCCGCGCCGTTCGTGGTGGTGCGCACCACGGCCATTGCCAACCGACCCCAGAGCGACGGCGTCGTGCCTGACGGTCTGCGCAGGCCACCCAAACCCCAAGCGATCGCCTAGCCGCGCGCAGCTCCGGTGCTGCGACGCGGGTCGCAGCATTTGGGGTTGCTCATGTTCCATTTCGGATTCTTCTCAGGATTCCCGCGAGCCCTTGGTGGCTCACGTCTCGGCGTCTTCGGCGTGGTGGCGGCGGTTGCTGTCGCATTGCTGGGGCCGCCGATCTTCCGCGTGCAGGCGCATGAGGGTCATGACCACGGGCCTTCCGAGTCTATCACCGGGCCGCTCGCGCCGCGCGTCTCCGCGCGGTCCGAGAATTACGAGCTGGTCGGCATCCTGCGCGGCGACCGGCTCATCATCTATCTCGATCGGTTCGCGACCAACGAGCCCGTCACCACCGCCGACATCGCGGTGACGGTCGGTGACGCGACCGAAGCCTTGAACGCCGAGTGGGCGACGGAGGGCACCTACGCGCTGAAGATGCCAAGCCTGCAGACGGCCGGTCCGGTCGACTTGGTGTTCTCGATCACCGGCGAACCCGGCGAGGATTTGCTCGCGGGAACGCTCACGGTGCCGCAGAACGCGGCGATGGTGACGCCGGCACTTTCCGTGATCGAACGGGTGCGGATCTGGTTCACGTCGCTGGTCTCGTCCGGCGACCGTCCGACCGGTGCCGCAACAAATTCCTCGGCGATTGACTCGCCGCGCCGGCTGCCGGATGGCCACGTCTTCGTGCCGAAGCCGACGCAGCGCCTGCTCGACGTACGCACCGAGCAGCTGGCGCCGCAGCAGGCGCAGCGCGCCGTCAGCCTGATCGGGCGCGTGATCGCGGATCCGAACAGCACCAGCCTGGTGCAGAGCATCAACGGCGGTCGTGTGATGGCGCCGGATGGCGGGCTGCCGCGCATCGGCCAGGCGGTGAAGAAAGGCGACCTGCTCGCGCGCGTCGAGCCGACGCTGCCGCAGGCCGATCGCACCACGATCCTGGAGAAGCTCGGCGAAGTCGAGCAACTGATTGCGGTGGCGGAAGCGCGGCTGCGCCGTATCCGTATCCTGGTGGAGAAGAAGGTCGCTGCGGAAAGCCAGCTCGTTGACGCCGAAGCGGAGATGGAGGGCCTGCGCAAGCGGCGACAGGTGCTGCACGAGATCCGCGTCGAGCCGGAAGCCTTGCGGGCGCCGACTTCGGGCGTCATCGCGGCGGCTCGCGTGGTGCCGGGGCAGGTGGTGCAGGCGCAGGACGTGCTGTTCCAGATCGTCGACCCGGCAAATCTGTGGGTCGAGGCGCTGGTCTACGGCGAGCTCGATCCCGCCACGCTCGGGCACGCCACTGCGACGGTGCCCGGACGGCCGCCACTGACACTTCGCTTCCAGGGTTTCAGCCACGCGCTGCAGCAGCATGCGTCCGTCGTTCAGTTCGTGGTCGAGAATCCGCCGCCCAACCTCGCCATCGGCCAGCCGGTGAACGTCATCGCGCGCAGCGGCGACCCGGTGACGGCGGTGATCGTGCCGAAGGACGCGGTCGTGCGCAGCGCCAACGGCGAAGCGATGGTGTGGCGGCACGAAGACGCCGAGCTGTTCGAGCCGCGGCCGGTCCGCACCACGCCGTTCGACGCCACCCGCGTGATCATCGCCGCCGGCGTGTCGAAGGGCGATCGCGTGGTGACCCGCGCGTCCGATCTCGTGAACCAGGTGCGGTAGGGGAGCGGGATCATGTTCAACATCCTGGTCTCGGCGAGCCTGCGCAACCGGCTGTTCGTCCTGGCGGCCGCGCTCATTCTCGTGGGCTACGGCGCCTATGTGCTGCCGCGCATTCCGGTCGACGTGTTTCCGGACCTCAACCGGCCGACGGTGACGCTCCTCACCGAAGCCGAAGGCCTGGCGCCGCAGGAGGTCGAGCAGCTCGTCACCTATCCGATCGAGACATCGATGAACGGCATGCCGGGCGTGATCCGGGTGCGCTCGGTGTCCGGCGTCAGCCTTTCGGTGGTCTATGTGGAGTTCGACTGGGGCACCGACATCTATCGCGCGCGGCAGCTGGTGTCGGAGCGGCTCGCGCTGATCCGCGAGCAGCTTCCGCGCGGGCTCAACCCGCAGATGGGGCCGGTCACCTCGATCATGGGCGAGATCATGCTGGTGGCGGTAACCAGCGACGGCCGCGCCTCGCCGATGGAGGTGCGCGAGATGGCCGACTTCGTCATCCGCCCGCAACTGCTCGCCTTGAGCGGCGTGGCGCAGGTGATCCCGATCGGCGGCGAAGTGCGCCAGTACCGCGTGACCCCCAACATCGCCACCATGCAGGCGCTCGAGGTCACGCATGCGCAGATCGAGCAGGCGATCGCGCAGTTCGGCACCAACACCGGCGGCGGTTTTGTCGACCAGAGCGGCCGCGAATACCTGATCCGCAATGTAGGCTTGACCAAGCGGCTGGAGGACCTGGCCAACACGGTCGTCGTTTATCGCAGCAACCAGGCGATCCTGCTCAAGCAGGTTGCGACCGTCGAGTTCGCGCCGCGGGTCAAGCGCGGCGACGCCGGATACCAGGGCGCGCCCGCCGTCATCATCGGCATCCAGAAGCAGCCGGACGCCGACACCGTCTCGCTGACCCGTCGGATCGAGGCCGCACTCGGCGAAATTCAGAAGACGCTGCCGCCGGGCGTGTCCGCCAACAACATCCAATTCCGGCAGGCGACCTTCATCGAAACGTCGATCGGCAACGTCCAGCGCGTGCTGGTCGAGGCCGCCATCGTGGTCGCGATCGTGCTGTTCGTGTTCCTGATGAACGTCCGCGCCACCCTGATCTCGCTCGCCGCGATCCCGATCTCGATCCTGATCACGGTTTTGGTGTTCCACGCCTTCGGCCTGACCATCAACACCATGACGCTGGGCGGATTGGCGATTGCGATCGGCGAACTGGTCGACGACGCGGTGGTGGGTGTCGAGAACATCCTGCGGCGGCTGCGCGAGAACCGGACGCTGCCGAACCCCCGGCCGGTGGTCGAGGTCGTCGCCACCGCCAGCCAGGAGGTGCGCTCCGGCATCATCTACGCCACCATGATCATCGTCCTGGTGTTCGTGCCGCTGTTCGCGCTGTCCGGAATCGAGGGCCGGCTGTTCGCGCCGCTCGGCATCGCCTATATCGTGTCGATCTTCGCGTCGCTGGTGACCTCGATCACCGTGACGCCCGTTCTCGCCTACTACCTGCTGGCCGGCCCAAGTCCAGGCTCAAGTCCAGGCTCAAGTCCAGGCTCAAGTCCAGGCTCAAGTCCAGGCTCAAGTCCAGGCTCGGGCCACGCGCACGAGGCCGACAGCTTCGTGCTGCGGCACCTGAAGCGCGGCAACGCCGCGCTCCTGCAATGGGCGTTCAGGCATCGCGCGGCGGTGTTCGGGTCGGTCGCCGCCGCGGTCGTCGTCGCCGGGATCGCGGCGTTCCTGATGCCGCGCGCGTTCCTGCCGCCGTTCAACGAAGGCACGCTGCTCGTCTCCCTCCAGTACAATCCCGGCATATCGCTCGCGGAATCGCACCGGCTCGGCTTCATCGCCGAGAAGATCGCCATGGGTGTTCCGGAGGTCCGCTCGATCGGCCGCCGCACCGGCCGTGCCGAGCTCGACGAACATGCCGAGGGCGTGCACGTCAGCGAACTCGACATCGATCTTGCGCGATCCGCGCGCTCGAAGGACGACGTGCACGCCGACATCCGCGCCCGGCTGTCGGTGCTGCCGGTGTCGGTCAATATCGGCCAGCCGATCGCGCATCGCCTCGACCATATGCTCTCGGGCGTGCGCGCCCAGATCGCGGTGAAAATCTACGGCGAGGATCTCGACACGCTGCGGCGGCTGGCGGAGTCGCTGCGTGAACGCCTTGCCGGCGTCGCCGGCCTGGTCGACCTGCAGGTCGAGAAGCAGGTGCTGATCCCGCAGGTCCGCATCCATTTGGACTACGAGCGCGCCGCGCTCTACGGCATGACGCCGGCCGCGGTCGGCCAGTCACTCGAGGCGATGTCGAACGGGCGGCGGGTGTCGCAGATCGTCGAAGGCAACCGCCGCTTCGACGTGGTGATGCGGCTCGCCGATCAGGACCGCTCGACCACCGGGCTTGGCGATCTCCTGATCGCGACGCCGTCCGGCCACGTGCCGCTCCGTATGTTGGCGGCGGTCGAGGAAGGCGACGGCCCGAACCAGATCCTGCGCGAGAACGCGCAGCGGCGCATCGCCGTCTTCGGCAACGGCGACGGCAAGCGCGACATGGCTGCGATCATCGCCGATATCAGGCGCGTCGTCGCCGAAACCAACTGGCCGCAGGGTTACACGACGCAGCTCGAAGGCACGTTCCAGGCGCAGGAAGAGGCGTCGACGCGGATCGGTCTGCTGTCGCTGCTCTCGCTGGCGCTGGTCTTCATCGTGCTCTACAGCCGCTACAGTTCGACGGCGCTGGTGCTTATCATCATGGCGAATATTCCGCTCGCCCTGATCGGCAGCGTGATCGCGCTCTGGGTCGCCGGCCAGCCGCTCTCGATCGCTTCGATGATCGGCTTCATCACGCTCGCCGGTATCTCGGCGCGCAACGGCATCCTAAAGATCTCGCACTACATCAACCTCGTGCTGCATGAGGGCGAGCAGTTCGGCCGCGCGCTGATTGTCCGCGGCTCGCTCGAGCGTCTGGCGCCGGTGCTGATGACGGCGCTGGCGGCCGGCCTTGCGCTGATCCCGCTGCTGTTCGGCGCCGGCGAGGCCGGCCGCGAGATCTTGCATCCGGTCGCGGTGACGATCTTCGGTGGGCTGCTCAGCGCCACCGCACTCGACACGCTGTTGACTCCGCTGCTGTTCCTGGTGTTCGGGCGCAAGCCGCTCGAACGCCTGGTCGAGAAGTCCCGCGCCGAAGGCATGACCGCGGCCGAGGCCTACTGATGCCCAGCAACCTCCAGAAAGGAGACACCTGAGATGATCCTACGAGCCCTGATGATTGCAGCCGTCGGTCTCATGCTGATGGTAACTGCCGATGCGCAGACCAAGGGTCCCAACGGCGGGATCGTGGTCAAGGCGGACGACCACCCGATCGAATTCGTGGTCCGCGACCAAGAGATCGTCTTTTACCTCGGCGATCACGACGGCAAGCCGATGCCCACCAAGGGGTTGAAGGCGCGCGCGGTCGTGCAGGATGGCGGCAAGACGTCGACCATTGCGCTGTCGCCGGCGGCGCCGAACATGTTCGTCGGCAAGCTTGCCGCTCCGCTGGGCGCCAAGGCGCGCGTTGTGTTCTCGAGCGCCTTCGACGGTCACTCGCTGCAGGCGCGATTCGTCGCGCCGTAGCTGACCAAGGCATCGTGCGGTTAAGCCTCGTTGGTGCGGCGGACTGGATTTGCTCCCTCTCCCCATTGGGGAGAGGGGTGGGGTGAGGGGGTCTAAGTCCCTCGATAGGTTCGAACCCCCTCACCCCAACTCTCTCCCCCACGGGGAGAGGGGGCACACCTAGTCTGCCGCGCGCGTCATCGAAATCACGAACGTTCTCTTTCTTGAGTTAGTGGAGTGCCACGTCGCTCGATTGCCAGCCCGGTGCAATTGCGATAGATCGCCTGCGATCAGTTGCAATCGAGAGGTGACGCATGGACCTGGGGATCGCCGGACGGACCGCCATCGTATGCGCGTCGAGCCGCGGGCTCGGCCGTGCCTGCGCCACCGCGCTAGCCGAGGCCGGCTGCCACGTCATCGTCAACGGACGTGACGCCGCGGTCGTGCAGGCGACCGCCGACGAGATCAGGTCGAAGACCGGCGCCAAGGTGACGCCGGTCGCGGCCGACGTCGCAACGCCGGAAGGGCAAGCGGCGCTGTTTGCCGCCGCGCCCGAGCCCGACATCCTGGTCAACAACAATGCCGGCCCGCCGCCGCGCGACTTCCGCGAGCTGACGCGCCCGCAGATGCTCGAGGGCGTCACCGCCAACATGGTGATCGCGATCGAGCTGGTGCAGAGGGCTATCGGCCCGATGACGGCGAAGAAGTTCGGCCGCATCATCAACATCACGTCGGGCACGGTGAAGCTCCCGCAGGCCGGGCTGGACCTGTCGTCGGCCGCGCGCGGCGGCCTGACCATCTTCCTCACCGGCGTCGCCCGTTCGGTTGCCGCCAACAACATCACGATCAACAATCTGCTGCCGGGTGCGTTCGAGACTGACCGGCTGAAGACCGTGCTGGGCGCGGCGGCCAAGCGCCAGGGCAAGAGCTACGAGGACGCGCGTGCCGAACGCATCGCCAGCATTCCTGCCCGGCGTCTCGGCGATCTCGAAGGCTTCGGCGCGGCTTGCGCGTTCCTGTGCTCGGCGCAGGCGGGCTTCATCACCGGGCAGAACCTCACGATCGACGGCGGCGCGTTCCCTGGTGTGTTCTGATCGCCGTCGTCTGCCGGGGCGCGCTGCGCTGGGGCAGGGGACGCATCAAAAAAAAATCCACATGTGACAAGAAAAAATCCACAACGTGACGGTCGGAAGACCGTAGCTGCTGTGCGCGGTGATGGTCCATAGAGATTATTGAATAGAAGGGCCGTTAATTAACCTTAAAACCCCGTAAGTATAGTAAATCGCAAGAAAAAATTGACCTTAACGACCGCTTAATCAATATTAACCGCACGCGTAGTCAGTAGATGCGAGGCCACCTTGTTGAACCAGAAAATTACAGCGACCGGCGCGTCTGCGTCGGCTTCGCTCAAATCCTTGCGCCCGCTCGCGACCGGTGCCGCCGTCACCCCGTTCCGCCGCACGCCGGAGGACGCGGGTGCCACCATTCACACCGGGCGGCCGTCCAAGGTAGCGGTGCGGCATGCGCCGGTGGCGCCGGAGAAGGTGCTGCAAGCATTCAACACCTGGGCGTTCAAACGCGAGCAACCTGACAACATCGCCTCGCTGCACCACACCATCGGTGACGCCGTGCGGCACGCTCGTCCGGTGCCGTTCGTTCTCTATTGGGGCAAGGGGCCGCGCTGTGAACTCGCGCAGCCCGATTCGACCTGTCTCGACTACCTTGCCTCGCTCGGGGCGCGCGTGCGGCAGGCGTATGCGCCGGGCGCTTCGTTCAAGCTGATCTTCACCGACACGCATGCCAACCTGAACGGCCATGCGCCGGAAGCGATCGACAGCTATTTCAATGCCGTCGGGGAGGCCGCGCGTGAGCGAGGCTTTGACGGCTGCCGGCTGAGTGAACTGGTGTTCGCGGCCGAGACCGCGGGCGCGACCGATGTCGCCGACGAGCACATCCCGGACGAGATGATGGAAAAGCTCGGCGCCTGCGCGGCCAAGTGGTTCCGCGGCGAAGGGACGGTCGAGGAAGGTGCGGCGCGCTATCTTCAGATGAACATGGTCGAGAAGCGCTCGGTGCAGTTCGCATTCTCGCGCTCGATCTTCATCACCTTCAATGGCAGTGAATTCCGCAGCCTGTTTCCGGACCGCATGCCGATCTTCTACATGTACTCGTTGCGGCGCGGAACGAGCGTGAAGCCCTGGTTCCTGCCGGCGCCACAGGCGCCGGAGGTCGACGCGCTTGCCGTGCCGGAATGAGACGACCTTTGATCTGAAGGGGCGTCGCGTTTCACGAGGAACCACAGTCGTGGCCAACTACAGGCTGCTTCCGGCGGGCGACACCGCGCTCTCGGTCGAATTCGGCCAAGTGGTCGACCGTGAGCTCAGCGGACTGGTGCTCGCGCTCGCGCGGCGTGTCGCCGAGGCCCAGGTCGCGGGCATCGTCGCGGGCATCGTGGAATGCGTGCCGACGTTCCGCTCGCTCATGGTCTACTACGATCCGCTGCTGCTGCCTTATAGGGAGCTCAGCGCGCATATCGCCAAGCTGGCGCAGGGGCTGCGGGCCACTGAGACCGCGGGGCGATCCTGGCGTCTGCCGGTCTGCTACGACGCGAGCGTCGCGCCCGACCTTGCGGAAGTCGCCACCCGCACGAACCTCACGCCGGCGCAGGTGATCGAGCGCCACAGCGCGCCCGCCTATCATGTCTATATGCTCGGCTTCCTGCCCGGCCAGCCTTACCTGGGCGACGTCCCGACCGAGCTTGCGTTGCCGCGGCGGCAATCACCGCGAATGAAAATCCCGGCCGGCTCGGTCGCGATCGCAATGACCATGACTTGCATTTTCCCGGCGGAAACCCCGTGCGGTTGGCATCTGATCGGGCGCTGCCCGGTGCCGCTCTGGGACCTCAAGCGCGGTGCATCGATGCCGCTGCTGCAGCCGGGCGACAAGGTCGGCTTCGCGCCGGTGTCGCTGCGCGAATACGAGGAACTGCTGGCCAAAGCGGCCGACGGGCACCTGATCATGACGCCGTCCGACGACATCAGGGACGCCGCCGCATGACAGCTTGCTTGCATGTGGTGGCACCCGGTCTGCTGACGACGCTCCAGGATCACGGCCGCATCGGCTACCAGCACCTGGGTGTTCCGGTGAGCGGTGCGCTGGACCCGGTCAGCCTGCAGGCGGCCAATCTCCTGGTCGGCAATGCGCCGGGCGCCGGCGCGCTGGAAGTCGCGTGTCTTGGGCCGACGCTAGCGGTCGAGGCCGACGACGTTCGGATCGCGGTCGCCGGTGCGACGGCTGTTCTCGAGATTCTTCCCGATGTGAGCGCGACCAGCGGGCGCCGCGTTGCGCCGCTGCAAAGCATGCGCCTCCGTCGTGGCGAAGCGCTCCGCATTGGCGCACTCACCGGCGCCACGGTGCTCTATGTCGCGGTCGAAGGTGGTTTTGATATCGCGCCGGTGCTCGGCAGCGTGTCGACCGACATCCGCGGCGGCATTGGTGGCTGGCAGGGCCGCGCCCTCGCCACCGGCGATCGTCTGCCGCTTCGGCTGGCGCAGGCCGGCGACCGCGGCGAGGTTTGCCTCGAAAGTTTCGCCGTCAGGCCGCGAGCGCGGGTTCGCGTGATCAAAGGCCCTCAGGACGACTACTTTTCGGACCGCGAGGTCGCGGCCTTCCTCGACTGCGAATACACCGTCGGTCCGAGTGCCGACCGCATGGGGATGCGCCTCACCGGCCACAAGCTCCAGCACAGCCATGGCTTCGACATCGCTTCCGACGCCATCGCGCCGGGGTCGATCCAGGTGCCCGGCCACGGCCAGCCGATCGTGCTGCTTGCCGACCGCCAGACCACCGGCGGCTATCCCAAGATCGCGACGGTGATTTCGGCCGACCTGCCGGCGCTCGCGCGGCTGCCTGTCGGCGCGAAGGTCGCGTTCGAGGCGGTCACCGTGGAAGCCGCCGAAGCCGCGCGGCGTGCGCACGTCGCCGAGCTTGCGGCGATGCAGGACCGGATCGTGCCGCTTCGCCGCAGCGGCGCGGAGATCGTCCCGCGGCTGCTGGAATGCAATCTGGTCAGCGGCGTCGTCGACGCGGCGGCGGCGTGATGAGCATGAACCCGACGAACAACACTCCGTCTTTGAGCAGCCTGCTGGTGCCCGGCGATCGGTCCGGCGCAGCCGGACTGCCGTTCACCAAGCCGGCCGACAACGTGCCGCTCGGCATCTTTTGGATGATCGGTGCGACCGTGCTGCTCGCGGTCGCTGCGGCGATCGCGAAGTGGCAGGCCGCGTTCTATCCGGTCGGCGAAGTGATGTTCATTCGCTCGTTTTCGGGGCTGGTCGCTTGCGCGGTGCTGATCCTGCCGATCAGCGGCCTCGCGGTGTTCGCGACCAAGCGGCCGGGTGCTCATATCGCGCGCGGCGTGTCGCAGTCGATCTCGCAGACCCTGACGGTCCTGGCGGTCAGCATGATGCCGCTCGCCGGCGCTGTCGCCATCAGCTTCTCGGCGCCATTGTGGGCGGCACTGCTCTCGATCCTGTGGCTCAAGGAACGGGCCGGTCCTGCGCGATGGACGGTGCTGCTGACCGGCTTCAGCGGCGTCGTCATCGTCACCAATCCGGGCGTCGATGCGTTTCAGATCGGGGCTCTGTTCGCGCTCGGCAACGCCATCATGTACGGCAGCGTCACCGTCGCCGTCCGCGGCATGACCAAGACGGAATCGGCCAACACGTTGTTGATGTGGCAGATGGTGACGATGGCCGCGTGCCACAGCCTGTTGCTGGTGTTCGGCTTCCGGTGGCCGACGGCATTCGACGCCGCGATGATGGCCGCCGGCGGGATCGCCAACGCCGCCGCGCAATATGCCTGGACCAGGGCGTTGCTGCTGGCGCCGGCGAGCGCGGTGTCGCCGTTCTATTACCTGATGCTGGTGTGGGCGATGGTGATCGGCTTCGTCTTCTGGGGTGACGTGCCGACGACGGCGCTGATCATCGGATCAGGCGTCGTGATCGCGTCGGGCATGTTCCTGTTGTGGCATGAGACGCAACGGAGTTGAGGCGGGCTAAGCCGGCGGTGACCGGGGCCTGGTTTTGTTACGGGAGGGAGAGGGAGGCCTCGATCCGCGCGTGGTTCACGCAGCGATCGAGGTCTCTTTTTTCGACCATTCCGCGATCAGCGCGGGAACCTGGTCGATCGGCACCGCCGGCGAGAACAGGAAGCCCTGCGCCTCGTCGTAGCCGAGCGTCTTGAGGTAGTCGCGCTGGAAGCCGATCTCCACGCCTTCCGCGGTCGTGGTCAATCCAAGCGCCCGCGCGATGCTGACCACCGCCTGCACGATGACGACGTGCTCGGTGCCCTCCGCGAGATCCGATACGAAGGTACGGTCGACCTTGATCTTGTCGAACGGGAAGCGGCGCAGATAGCTGAGCGATGAGTAGCCGGTGCCGAAATCGTCCATGGCGATGCGGATGCCGAGCTCCTTCAGCTTGCGGAGGTTCGACAGCGTGCGCTCGGTGTCCTCCATGATGATCCGCTCGGTAATCTCGATCTCGAGGCGATGCGGCGCCAGCCCGGAGCCCGACAGGGCCCGCTGCACGATCTCCGGCAGGTTCGGCGCCAGGATCTGAACCGGGGACAGGTTCACCGCGATGCGCAGCGCCTCCGGCCACTGCGCCGCTTGCCGGCATGCCTCCTGCAACGCCCATTCCCCGATCTTGACGATCAGGCCGGAATCTTCCGCGACCGGAATGAACACGGAGGGCGGCACCAATCCCCTGACCGGATGGCACCACCGCGCCAGCGCTTCAAAGCCGGTGATGACATTGCGCTTGAGGTCGATCAGCGGCTGGTAGTGCAACTCGAGTTCGTTCCGCTCGATGGCGTCGCGGAGGTTCATTTCGAGTTCGCGCCGATCGTTGAGATCCGAGTTCATGGTGCGGTTGTAGAATTTGTAGGCGCCGCGGCTGTCGGCCTTCACCGCATAGAGCGCGAGGTCGGCAGCCATCAGCAATTCGTCGACGTCGTCGCCGTCGCGCGGCCCGACGGCAATGCCGATGCTGACGCTGGAGCGGATCTGATAGCCGTCGATCTCATAGGGCTGGACGATCGCATCGACGATTTTCTGCGCCAGGATTTCGAGGTCGGCCGGCGACGCGATGCCCGGCACGATGATCGCGAATTCGTCGCCGCCGAGGCGGGCCAGGCTGTCCGACGCAGGCAGCGACAATACCAGTCGTTTTGCCACTTCCTGCAACAGCATGTCACCGACGCGATGCCCCAGCGTGTCGTTGATGACCTTGAAGCGGTCGACATCGAGGAACAGGATCGCGAAGGCTTCCCGGTCGATGCCTTTCCATTTGTGCCGATGCCGGCGGCACAGATCTTCCAACGTTGCGCGGAACACGCGCCGGTTCGGCAGGCCAGTCAGCGGATCCTCGGACGCCAGCCGCGCGACGTGGGCCTCCGCTTCACAACGTTGCGTGATGTCGGTGTAGGTCTTCACAAAGCTGCCGTCCGGCAGCTGGCTGCGGCGGACCTCGATAAATTTGCCGTTGGGCATCTTGCGTTCCGAGACCGCGACCTGCCCCGGCGATTGCTTCAGTTCCGGTGACGGCGCCACCGACAGATCGATGTCCGCTCCGCTGTAGGGCTTGGCGGCGCCTTGAAATTCCGCAAGCTGATCGAAGCGCGGTGGATTCTTGATGAATTCAGGCGGCAGATCGAGCAGTTCCGCGCAGCGCGAATTGATGACCGGAATCTGCAGGTCGTTGGTGACCAGCATGATCCCCTGGCTCATGTTCTCGAGCGTCAACTGAAGCTGATCGGCTTTCTGACGGGCCTTTTCTTCGCTCGCCAGGATGCGCTCCATGGCGGCGAGCACGATCAGCGTCAGGATCAGCCCGACCAGGCAGTTGACCTGGAAGTCCGCGCGCGAGCCGCGGAAAATTTCGCTGCGGTCCTGGCTGACGCTGACCATGAGCGGATGGCCGCGGACTTGCCGGAACGTGACCAGCCGGCCTTCGCCGTTCGTCGGGTCGATGTCCTCGAACGTCGAGTTCACCTCCGTCTGGGCATGGCGGAACATCGCGGTATCGCTGAGGTCCTGCCCAAGCTGAAAGCCGCCGGTGCTGCCGCCGCTGGAACGAACCATGCCGTCTTGGCCGATCAGCGCGATGGACGTTGAGGCTCCGAAATCGATCCGGTTGTAGAAGTCGGTCAGATGCGCCGGGTTCAGCGAGGTAACAACGACGCCGCCGAACTTGCCTTCGCTGTTCAGAAAGCGCCGCGTGAACTGCACCGACCATTGTTTGCTGGCGCGGCCGATGACCGGCTTGCTGATGAACAGACGGTCCTCGGCGCTGTTGAGATGGACGCGATAGTGCTCGCGGTCGCTGAGGTCGATCGCGGGCGCCGGCTGCCGGCCGGCATTGGACGCCCGCATGATGCCCTTGGCGTCAATGATCGCGACCTGGACGATGATCTCGCTGAGAAGGTCTGCCGTGCTGACGATGGTATGAAAGTCCGTGGTGTCCTGGCGCGACTCGATGGTGCGCCGCAGGTAGAGCAGCGACTTGTCGATCTCGCCGATCGACCGCAGCACGTTCTCTTCGAACACCATCGCGAAATTGCCGTTGGTGCGTTCGGCCTCGCGCTCGTCGCTCCGGATATCCTGAATGTATTTGAAGAAGATGCCGCTCCACAGCATGGCGATGATGACAACGCCAAAGATCGCCGTGCTTCGACGCTCGGCGATAAGTCTCGGGAGCTGTGCCAGATGTAGTTTCATAGCAACGCAGAATACCGTCCTGTTATTGAGGTATCCTGGCGCCAGTAGGTTGAGTTTCCCATAAATTATGGGGGATTATCTGTGCTTGGATAACAGTGCATTAAGCAACCCTGACAAAGCGAGTGGACACGCGGACGATTGCGTGTGTCGCGCCGGCAGGGCTTCGCAGAAGTCGTGGCGTTGACCCAAATGGCGGCCCGATGTTAGTTAACAAGAGCTTGCTTTCGCGGCTCAATTCACTCCAGAGCTGACAGATTCATGAAGCTGCCTCGGCTCGAATACGCCTGCCCGGCGAGTCTTTCCGAAGCGGTCGCGCTGCTTGTCTCCGGGGGTGGGGACGCGCGGGCCATCGCCGGCGGCCAGAGCCTGATGCCGATGCTCGCGTTCCGCGTGGTTGCGCCGACGCTACTGGTCGACCTGCGCAAGCTGCCGGGGCTCAAGGAAATCAAAGTCGGCGCTGACGGTGTACGGCTCGGCGCCATGGTGCGGTGGCGCGACATCGAGGACGACGCGCGTCTGGCTATCGCCCATCCGTTGCTGAAGGCCGCGGTGGAGCACGTTGCGCATTATCAGATCCGCAACCGCGGCACCGTCGGCGGCAGCATCGCGCATGCCGATCCGGCGGCCGAGATGCCCGGCATCGCCGTCACCTGCGACGCCGAGATCGCCGTGACCGGAGCGGCGGGATCGCGCACGATCCGCGCCGACGACTTCTTCGTCGGGGCCCTGACGACGGCGCTCGCGCACGACGAGATCATCACCGAGATCAAGCTGCCGGCGTGGCCGGAGAAGCGCCGTTGGGGCTTCCGCGAGTTTTCGCGCCGCCGCGGCGATTTCGCGATGGCGGCAGCGGCGCTTTTCTACGATCAGGATGCGGCCGGCAAGGCGATCAACGCCCATGTCGGTATCATCGGCCTGGGTGATCGTCCGCGCCGTCTGCCGGACGTGGAGGCAGTGATCAACGGCGGCCATGTCGACGAGGCGACGATGGAGCGCGCCGCCGAGGTTACGTCGGCGACGGTCGAAGCGCAGGAAGACATCCACGCCAGCGCCGCGTATCGCCGATCGCTCGCCGGCACCATGGTCGAGCGCGCCTTGCGAGGCGCCGCCTCACAATAATCCGTCTGGAGCTCATGCCCACCACCTTCGAGGTCAACGGCAATCCGGTCAGCGTCAATGTCGAGGCGCGCATGACGCTTGCCGACTGCCTGCGCCACCACCTGCGGCTCACCGGCACCCATGTCGGCTGCGAGCACGGCGTTTGCGGCGCCTGCACCGTTATCGTCGACGGCTATGCAGTCCGCTCCTGCCTGATGCTGACGGCGCAGGCTGAAGGCGCCAAGGTGGTGACGGTCGAGGGGCTCTCGAACGACGAGGCGCTCACGCCGTTGCAGGCGTCATTTCGCAAGCATCACGCGCTGCAATGCGGTTTCTGCACGCCCGGCATGATCACCACCGCGCACGCGCTGCTCAGCGAAGAGCCGGACTGCGACGCCGACCGCGTCCGCGACGTGCTCTCCGGCAATCTCTGCCGCTGCACCGGTTACATCTCGATCGTCGAGGCGGTGCTCGACGCACGTTCGGCTTACAAAAAAGGTCCATGACGAGCGCCTTCGTACCCTCGTCTTGGACCAGAACGGGGAGGTCGTCATGCGTGCTTGTGCGTCTATCGCGGCACTTGGCATCGCCGCTCTTGCGCTGCTCCAGGACACGCATGCCGAAGAAGCCTATCCAAGCCGATCGATCCGCCTGATCGTGCCTTATGGCGCTGGCGGCGCTTCCGACGTGATGGCGCGCTATTTCGGGCAGAAGCTCGCGGAGCAGTGGAAGGCGAACGTCTTCATCGAGAACATGGCGGCTGCGGCCGGCACCGTCGCCTACACTACGGTCGCGCGGGCGTCGGCCGACGGCTACACGCTGGTCTATGGCACGTCGTCGATCGCGGTGAACGCCGCGCTGCGCACCAAGTCGCCCTACGATCCGGTTAAGGACTTCCGGCCGATCTCGTCGCTCTTGGCGGTGCAGAACGTGCTGGTGGTGCCGATGTCGCTGCCGGTGAAATCGGTGGCCGAGCTGGTGACGCTGGCCAAGCAGAAGCCGGGCGCGCTCAATTACGTGTCGCTCGGGCCGGGCTCGTCGCCGCATCTGTCGATGGAGCTGTTCCGTTCCGCGGCGGGCATCACGGTGCAGCAGGTGCCGTATAAGCTGACAACGCAGGCCTATACCGACCTGATCGACGGCCGTATCCAGCTTTGGCTCGCCTCCATGCCGAGCGCGCTGCCGTTCATCCAGTCGGGAAAAATCCGCGCGCTTGCGGTAGCGGGGCCGGTGCGCTCGGTGGCGCTGCCCGACGTGCCGACGCTGATCGAATCCGGCGTGCAGGCGGAGACGACGTTCTGGCACGGCCTGTTTGCACCGACCGGCGTCTCGAACGAGATTGCGGCGAAGCTCAACCGCGCGGTGCACGACATCGTCGCGCAGCCGGAGGCCAACGCATGGTACCTCAAGCTCGGCGCCGAACTCGGTGCCGGCACGCCGGACCAGCTCGACGCCGAGGTGCGCAAGGAAATGGCGAAATGGACCGCGATCGCGAAGCAGATCGGGATTCAGGCGGATTGATTGCGCGAGTCTCTATCCTCCGCTCATTCCCGCGCAAGCGGGAATCCAGGAATCTTGCTTTTGATTCTGGGTCCCCGCTTTCGCGGGGACGAGCGGAATTCACGAATGTGAGTTGCTGCCGAACCTCTCCTTCAGCTCCGGCTCGAATTCCCCGTCGATGAGGATAAACGCCACCACCGCCGGTGCGTTCGAGCGGTTGCTCCAGGCGTGATTGGTGCCACACTGCACCAGGATATCGCCGGCTTTCAGCACCACGTCCGCGTCATCGAGCAGCATGGTGATCTCTCCCGCCAGCACGATCGCATAGTCGATGGTCTCGGTGCGGTGCATGCGCGGATGACGCCCGCCCTTGCCGAAGGTCGCCGCCTGTTCGTTGCCGAGCACGGCGAAGGCGCGGCGGGATTCCTCTACGCTCATGTTGCGGATCGCCTCGGTCTCCGGCGGGAAGTGATTGATGCGCAGCACGGTCGCGTTTCTGGTCGGCATTTGGCGGCGCGGGCCGAACGTGGTCTCGCCGGGCGTCGCGGCGATCGATGCGGGCGCGCCGTCGGTGCGCCAGATGTCGGTGGACTGCCATCCCGGCAGCAGCGGATTGGCGTGAACGAACGGCGCCGGTCCGTCGGACATGACGACGGCGCGGCCGTTCTCATCGTGCCCGGTCACCACGCGGCGGATCGTCCCGGTCATCGGCATTCTCCTCGATGCTTGTTCATGGTCGTTTCTCGATCACCAGCCGGCGCTCCAGCGGGAACAGCTGCCAGCCGTAGCGGTCGGCGATGAGGCCCCACAGGCCCTTCGGCGCCTTCAACATCACCACGATCGCGACCGCGCCGAGGATCAACAGATAGATCGCGCCGAGATCGGCGAGCGTCTGCCGCAGCAGGAAGAACACGATGGTGCCGACGATCGGGCCCTCGATGCGGCCGATGCCGCCGATCACGGTGATGAAGATGACGTACGCGGTCCAGTCGTTGACCGAGAACGCGGTGTCGGGTGAGATCCTTATCTTCTGTAGGAACACCAGCGCGCCGACCATCGCGGTGCCGAACGCCACCGCGACATAGACCAGGTATTTGACGCGTACGACGTCGACGCCGTTCGATCGCGCGCCGAGTTCGTTGTCGCGGATCGCGGTCAGCGCCAGGCCGTAGCGCGAGCGCAGCAGCATGACGATGGCGGCCAGCACCGCGACGGCGAGCGCCAGCGCGATCCAGTAGAGCGTGAACTCGCGCATCTCGCGGGAGCCGGCAACGGAAAGCACAATCGCTGTCGGCAGGCTGGTGCCGGAGCCGCCGCCGAGCGCGGAGAGCTGCGCGGCCGATAGCCGGAACACCTCGGCCATCACCCAGGTGCCGATCGCGAAGTAGTGCCCGCGCAGCCGGAACATCAGCAGCGCCACCGGCACCGAGACGACAGCGGCGGCAAATCCTGCGATCGGAATTGCGACCAGGGGATGCACGCCCGCAAGCATCGCCAGCGCGAACAGCCCATAGGCGCCGAGGCCGACATAGGCGTGCTGGCCGACCGAGACCAGGCCGGCATAGCCGGCCAGCAGGTTCCACAGGCTGGCGAGCGCGACATAGGCGTAGATTTCCGAGAGCAGCCGCAGGTTGGCGCGGTCGGCCCACCAGGGCGCAGCGGCCAGCGCGATGAGCGCGCACGACACGATCGCGAGGCCGATACGGCTCGCCCGGTTCGAATGCTCGACGTGGATTACGGGTTCGATCGCGCTCATGCGTTCGTCATCCTTGCACCTTCGGGAACAAGCCTTCGGGCTTCAGCGCGAGCACGATCAGGAAGGCGATGTGACCGGCCAGCAGGTTCCAGCCCGGATCAATCTTGGCGCCGATCGCCTGCGCGACGCCGATGATGACGCCGCCGGCGAGGGTGCCCCACATGCTGCCGAGGCCGCCGATGATCACCGCTTCGAAGCCGAAGATCAGCCGTGCAGGTCCGATCGACGGATCGAAGTTGGCGCGCACTGCCAGCAGGACACCGGCGACGGCGACGATCGCCAGCGACAGCGCCATCGCCAGTGCGAACACATGCGAATTGTTGAGACCCATCAGTTGCGCCACGGGCTGATCATCGGACGTCGCACGGAACGCGCGGCCGAGCGCGGTGCGGTAGAACAGCCATTGCAGGCCGGCGATGACCGCGACCGCGAGCGCGAACTGGATCAGCGGCAGCACGCCGACAGCGAGGCCGCCGCCGATGTGGATGCTCGCGATCTCGATGTTTCCGGCATTGAGCTTGCGGCTGTCGGCGCTGAACCATTGCAGCAGCGCGTTCTGGATGATGACCGAGAGGCCGAACGTGACCAGCAGCGGCGGCAACAGATCGTCGCCCAGCGTGCGGTTGAGCAACGCGCGCTGCAGGACATAGCCGATCGCCGCCATGACCGGCACGACGATCAGCAGCGAGGTCAGGGGATTGATGCCGAGGGTCTCGACGATGACCAGCGCGATATAGGCCGCGAGCACGATCAGGTCGCCGTGCGCGATGTTGACCAGCCGCATCACACCGAAGATCAGCGACAGCCCGGCCGCGAACATCGCGTAGAGCCCGCCGAGCAGCACGCCTTGCACGATGGTGTTGACCCACTCCACGTCAGACTCCGAAATACGCGGCGGCGATTTTCTCGCGCGTCATCGTGCTCGCTTCACCGGAAAGCGCGACGCGGCCTTCCTGCAGACAGGTGACGTGGCTGGCAACCTTCAGGGCCTGCACGATGTCCTGCTCGACGATCACCAGCGACATTCCCTCGGCGACGATCGCCGGTAGTCGGGCGTAGATCTCGCGGATCACGATCGGCGCGAGGCCGAGGCTGATCTCGTCGCATAGCAGAAGGCGCGGGTTCGACATCAGCGCGCGGCCGATCGCGACCATCTGCTGCTGGCCGCCGGAGAGTGACGTGCTTGGCTGGCGCGCGCGCTCCGCCAGGATCGGGAACAGCTCGTAGATGCGCTGGAGCGACCACGGACCCAGGCGGCCGAGCTGGCCGCCGACGAGCAGGTTCTCTTCCACGGTGAGCGAGGGAAACAGCCGCCGCCCTTCGGGCACCAGCGCGACGCCGCGCGCGACCACGTCATGCGCGGGCATGCCGCCGATCGGCGTGCCGGCGAAGACGATCGCGTCGGGCCGAGATTGCAACGCGCCGGCGATGGATTTGAGCAGTGTCGATTTACCCGCGCCGTTGGCGCCGATCACCGCCACCACTTCGCCTTCGGCGACGTCGAGCGAGATGCCGAACAGCGCCTGGAAATCGCCATAGTGGGCGTCGAGCGCGCGGACCTCCAGCAGACGCTCAGGCATCGGCTTCGATCCCCATATAGATTTCCGCGACCTCCGGGCGGCGGATTACCTCGGCGGGCGTGCCTTCCGCGATCAGCGCGCCGCCGTGCAGCACCACCAGCCGGTCGACTGCGGCGACCAGTGCATGCACGACGTGCTCGATCCAGATGATCGACACGCCCGAAGCGCGCACCTCCTTGACCAGCGACACCAGTGCCGCGGTCTCGTGCTCGATCAGCCCGCCGGCGACTTCGTCCAGCAGCAGCACGCGCGGCCCGGTCGCCAGCGCACGCGCAAGCTCGAGCCGCTTGCGGTCGAGCAGCGTGAGGCTGCCGGCTTGGCGGTTGGCCTTGTCGGCGAGGGCGCATTGCTCGAGTAGTGCTGCGCAATTGGCATAGACGTCGCGTTCGCGGCGGTCGCTGCCGAAGGCAGCCGCCACGACCAAGTTCTCGAACACGGTCATGCCGCCGAACGGCTGCGGAATCTGGAACGAGCGTGCGATCCCAAGGCGGCAGCGCCGTTCCGGTGTCATGCGGGTGATGTCGCTGTCCTCGAACAGCACACGGCCGGCGTCGGGTGCGACGGTGCCGGTCATGATGCCGAACAGCGTGGTCTTGCCGGCGCCGTTCGGGCCGATGAT
>Ga0075430_100000010_pt1 | contig 100583 bp, 122 predicted proteins | sample RhiMetdeltSRZDD4_FD_75294 | JGI IMG/M metagenome (GOLD analysis project Ga0075430, IMG submission 75294) | Populus rhizosphere microbial communities from Tennessee, USA - Rhizosphere MetaG P. deltoides SRZDD4 | ecosystem: Host-associated > Plants > Roots > Rhizosphere > Soil | place: USA... | reverse complement strand
TGGCAACCCCATCTATACCGGCGCCCTGGGCGAGTACAACGGCGTGATCCTGCGTTCCTCGCAGGACGTGACGCTCGGCGTTAACAGCTCCACTGGGGCCGCGGTTAGCAATACCCGCCGCGCCGTGCTGCTGGGTGCGCAGGCCTGCGTCATCGCTTACGGTCAGAACAACTACGGTCCCAGCAAGTATCGCTGGAACGAAGAGCTGCTCGACCACAAGCGCAAGCTGGAAGTTTCGGCCTGGTCCATCTGGGGCATGAAGAAGACCGTGTTCAACAGCGCGGACTTCGGCGTGGTCGTCGTGTCAACCTACGCGGCAGCGGCAAGCTGATAGCGGAGAACGGGCGCCTCTCTTAGGCTCCCAATAAGGGAAACACGGATATGACGACGAATACAGCGGGAACGGTCGCTCGCGAGTACCACACTCACCAGGTCCACTACCTGGCGGCCGACTTCACCTTCGCCTCGGACGGCCTGACGCTCTCCTTGGGTTACGCACCGATCGGCGCGACGGTTATTCGCGGCGGCGTGGTGGTCTCTCAGGCTTTTAATGCCGGCACCACGAACGTGCTGGACCTCGGCACGGCGGCAGACCCGGACGGCTTCGCTACCGACTTGGCCCTGGGCACGGTCGGCGTGATTCCGACGGACGAGATGGCCACCTCGAACGACGCTGGTCCTTATGCCGCGGACACCGAATTGGTGGCCGTGGTTGACCTGACCGGCACGGCCGCGACCACGGGTATTGGTCGCGCCTGGGTGGAATACATCCTGGACGACAAGAACTTCTCCTAAGCCTTCTTAGGGGCTTAACGGCGAATAAGAGGGCTGGTCCGGCGGGCCAGCCCTTACGTGCGTAAGGGGTAAGGCATGACCACGCTCGCCATTATGAAGGCAAGGATCGCGTCGGAGCTCCGTCGCACAGACTTAACCACGCAAATCGCGGCGGCTATCTCTACGGCCATTAAGGCGTATGAGCACGAACGCTGGTTCTTCAATGAAACCCGCGAGAATACCTTTGACACTATTGCTCTGCGGCCCAATTACGGCGCCGCACAGGCCGCATTTATCGGACTGATTTCTAAGGTGGATTACGCCTTTATCGTGATCGGCGACCAGCCCTTTGAGCTGCTGCCGGAAACGATGAAATATGTTGAGGACAGTGGCACCACGCCGCAATTCCTCGGTCAGCCGGGCTGGTATGCCTGGTACGACGAACAATTCTGGCTCTATCCGGTGCCCAATGAGGCCTGGACGGTGCGCATTGGCGCGGTGCTAGAGCAAGCTGAACCCGCGACCGACGGGGAAACTGGCAACCCGTGGATGACCACGGCGGAACGACTGATCCGCAGCCGGGCCAAATACGAGATATTCACGCACGTCCTGCGGAACGTGGAAGAAGCCCAGGTAATGACGGCCAACGTCAATGAGGCCCTGGAGCAGCTCAACGTTCGCACTACACGCAAGACCAAAACAGGGGGTGGTCGTATTAAGGCCATGGCGTTCTAATGCCCGCACCCCAGCCACTTCCGCTCGCCTTGGGCGAATATCGGCCCGACGTTTCGGACCATAACGCCCAAGCTTACACGAGCTCGTTGCTCAATGTCAAACCACGCGCGGATGGCTATGGCCCGCTGAATTCACCCCAGGCTTATACAGCGGCGCTCCCGGCCGCCTGCCGCGGCTATTTCTACGCTCGGCGGAGTGACGGATCGGTGGCGATCTTCGCTGCGACCGTCGACCGCCTCTACCTCATGGACAATACGGATTTCACTTGGGACGATGTTTCCCAGGGGGGCCTGGCTTATTCCGCGCTGAGCTCTACGGCTCAGTGGCAATTCGCGCAGTTTAATAACGTTGTGCTAGCCACCCAGGCGAACGAGGTTGTGCAGAGCTTCACGCTCGGCTCTTCTTCAGCGTTCGCAGACCTCGGTGGCAGTCCGCCGCAAGCCGCCTATATCGCGGTTGTTAACCGATTTGTCGTGCTTTCTGGCCTCTTAGACCAGCCCTACCGGGTGCAATGGTCGGGGCTGAATGAAATTGACAACTGGACGGCCGGTGACAATTTCTCCGATTTCCAAGACCTGGCCGACGGTGGCTTGAATCGCGGCGTGGCGGGCGGCGAATACGGCATGATCCTGCAGGAAGGCGCGATCCGGCGCATGGTTTATGTGCCTGGTTCGGAGCTGGTCTTCCAGATTATTCGCGTCGCTCAGGACCGTGGACTAAACGCGCCGTATTCCTTGGTGGCCGCAGGCGAGAAGATCTTCTTCCTTACGGCCCAGGGCTTTGTGCAGTCCGACGCGGCGGGCCTGTTAACACCGATCGGTAAAGAGCGCGTGGACCGTACCTTCTATGCGGAATGGGACTCTGCCAGTCCGCAGCTGATGATCGGCGTAGCTGACCCTACCACCAACGTCGTGATTTGGGTCTATAAGACCATCACGGGCGGCAATATGGGCCGCTTTAATAAGGCGCTGCTTTACGATTGGGCGCTCAACCGTTGGACGCCCTTCGAGATTGACGGCGAATATATCACCTCGCTAGCCAAGCCGGGCCTGACGCTGGAAAACCTCGACGCGATTTCGGCTAGCCTCGACGCGCTGCCGTTCAGCCTGGACGACATCTCTACTTCAACGCTGCCCGCGCTCTCCATCTCGGCGCCGACTCATATCATTTCCTTTTTCACCGGGCCTTTTCAGGAGGCGACACTAGAAACGGCCGAATATTCGGTACCCGGCTCGGTGTTGGACGTGAACGGTGTTTGGCCGTTGTCTGATTCCCCGGAGATTTTCTGTAGTATCGGCATACGGTTTAACTTAAATTCTGCTTCCACGTATTCTGACGAAACGGAGCTTAACGATGATGGAATGTGCCCCCAGCTTGTAGAGGGGCGATACCTGAGAATAAAGGGCCGTATTCCCGAGGCAGAAGCTTGGACGTACTTTAAGGGGTTTATCCCGGAAGCCCGAGGAGCGGGTGGATCATGAGCGGCAATTATCCGGTTCCTGGTGAGCGCGACGTTGCCAAGATTGTTCAGGCGATTCAAGACCTGTTTTCCGGCCGAAATAATTGCTTCGGGGAGGTTACGCTCGCCGTCGCGCCTGCCACGACGACGGTGGTCCGGGCGCCGAATGCGGGTCCGCAGTCTATTCCCTTGCTGATTCCGCTCAACGCAGCGGCGGCGACGGAATGGGGTGCGGGCAGCCTCTACGTTAGCGCGCGTGAAGCGGGCGCGTTCACTATCACCCACTCTTCGAGTGCGGGCGCAAGGAATTTCGGCTTTGTCACACTTGGGTAGATTGCTTGATCAGCCGATTACCGTGACCTGGGTGCCACGGAGCCAGATTGGTGACGTGATCAAGGTGTTCGGCTACTACATCCTGCGCGGCCTTAAGGCTTCCGACCTGGCACTCGATGAATTCGTCGAAGCCGTGGTTAACGGGAAGGCCTGGCTCGGCGTGGCCTACCAGCGCGACCCCTTCCGCCCCCTGGGCATTTGGATTAGTGACCTCCGCGTGGCCGAGGAAGGCCATGGCTTCGCGACCGTCTGCGGGCTGAGCGGCGACCGGCTGCCACTCTGGATGCCGAAGATCGAAGCCCTGGTTATTGACTTCGCGAAAATGAACGATTGCCGCGCCGTGCGGTTCTTTGGACGAGCCGCCTATAAGGCGCTGGTGGACGACTTAAACATCATCGGGTGCGCTGAGGACGGCCGCACGTACCTCTTCGAAAAACGGATTGCGGCCTAAGGGGCTAAGCTCATGAGCTTCGGATTCGGATCCAGCAAGACTAAATCAAAATCGAGCTCCCAGCAAGACCCCTGGGAGCCGACAATTCCCTATTTGGAGGACTATCTCGGCGGAGTGGGCAACCTCTCTACTGAGCCACTAACGGGCACGCAGGTAAGCGCCCTGGGCGACCTCAGCAATATCTACGGCGAGGGCAACCAATTTGCCGGCCAGTTAACAGGCCTGGCGAATGACTTCTTTACCGGGCCGCAGAGCCAGTCCTCCCAGCTGGGCGATGCTTACGGTGCGTTGCAGAACGTACTGACCCCGTATGCCGAAGGGAAGTACCTGGATTTTAAGGAAAATCCGTATATCCAGGAAATGTTGACCAACGTCGGTGACTCGGTCCAGCAACGCATTAATGCCCAGTTTGCGGGCGCGGGCCGCGACCTTAGTGGCATGAATCAGAAATCGGTCGCCTCCGGCGTTACCGAAGCCCAACTGCCGATCCTGGCCAACCTGTTTACCCAGCAGCAAGCCAATCAGCTCGGCGCCGCGAATACCCTCTTCAATGCGGGCAATACTACGGCCACTGGCATGCAGGGCCTTGACACCGCAGCGCTACAAGCGCGGGCGGGCGCGCTGCCGATCGCCGACGCGGCGACGAACGCTTCGCTGTGGGGGCCGCTCGGCCAATATAACGTGGACGCTGTGCAGAGCTCGGCGCCGTATGAGAAATACGGTCAGCTGGCCTCGCTCCTGTTGCCCGTCGCCCAGTTGGGCCAGCAACAGAGTGGCACCGGCTCATCCTCAACCACTGGGTTTAATGTTGGCGCTAAGCTGCTGTCTGACGAACGGCTCAAGGAAGACCTGCAACAAATTGGCACGCTGGCCGATGGTACGCCGATTTATCGCTTTAAATACAAGGGCGAGGACACCACGCGCATCGGCCTTTCGGCGCAAGACCTTGAGAACGTCACGCCCGAAGCGGTGCACGAATATGATGCGCCGCAAGCGGGTACCGACGATGGCCGGGTCAAATATGTGGATATGGACGCGGCGACGCGCCGGTCTGCGGACATGCTGGCGGGCGGCGAAGGCCCTGGGCTCCTCGACCAAGTTGAGGGGAACGTCGCGCGCCTGCCCGCGCCGAGGCCCCGGCCGATGTTAGAGGATGAGCTGTTTATGCAGCGGGGAGCGGCCTAAGATGGCGGGCGAACAGGAATACGTTAATGCTTCGACGGCGTTCTCCATGGACCCGGAGCTGCGCAACCTGCTAATGCAGACGATGGCCCAGGCTGCGGAGACGCAACTCCCTGCGGAAGCAGCCTCGCCATTTAAAATGCCGCAATCTGCGGCGGATCAGTTCCGCATGACGGCGTCCCTGGTGCCACCCCCGATGCTTTCCTCGGCCGGGCAGCAATCGAATACGGCCGCCAAGACGGATATGCTGAGCCCAAATCCGGGTTCTCCGCCACCCGAACCCACGGGTGCCCCCAACTACAGCCCGATGAAGCAATTCGGACCGACGGCCGCCATCCCCACCGCACAATCGGCTGCCGCGCCGAGCGCTATGCCGGGAGCGGGTCGGGCGCCGGGCATTATTCCGACGGCCGCCACGCTACCGAGGGCTGCGCCCCCCTCGACGGGCCAACAGATCTCCGCCTTCCTGCGCGGGCTGGGCACTTCTGACGCTATCCTCCCCGCGATCGGCGGTGGTATGGCGGCTGTGGACGACCTAGAGCGGCAAGGTCAGGTCCGTAACCAGACTATCCGCGCACTAATGAGCCGCGGGTTGGACGTGGACACGGCCACGGCCGCGGCTAGCAACCCAGAGATCCTGAAAACCGTGTTGCCGACCTTGTTCGGCGGCGGTGAGCGGAAGCTCGGTGAGGACTACGACCCGGAATCCGGTCAGGCCCGCAAGTTCTTCTACAACGAAAAAGGCCCCGCCAATATCGAATATATCGGCGGCGGTAAACGCGACCCCTCTGCCACGGCCGTAACGCGGACTCAGGCTACGGCCAATGTGAAGCGCGTAGAGAAATATAAGAACGAAGCCGACAGTGCTCGCGAGATGATTGGCTCAATACAGCAGATCAGGGAATTGCGCAAAACAGTTCCGGACGCGCTGAAAGGCCTGCCCCCCGGCCCCGCGAGCACGATTGCAGGGTGGACGGATTATTTTGGCCTAACAGACGGCGTTAAAGCACTGAGTCCGAAGGAGTTGGATATCCAGCTGGGCTTCACGGAACGGACGAAGGGCGCCATCACTGATCGCGAAATGGCCCTCTTCGCTGGAGGCACTCCAGGGTTCGGCATGACAGACGCTGCCGCCGATAAAACGATGGCCGGTATGGAAGCTGTAGCGCAGCGTCAGATTGAGCGAGCCAAGTTCTTCGAGAGCTGGCTCAGTAAAGGTCGCGGTTCCTTGGAAGGAGCACAAGATGCTTGGGACTCTTATATTACGGCCAATCCGGTTATTACCCGCAATTCGGATGGAACACTTTCCGTCAATAAGACAAATATCGGAAACTGGAAAGGCTTTATTGGCGACGACGAAGAAAATCCTCGTGGCCGCTCAACAAATTTCGGTCCGGCTCCCCATGACATGGCCGGAGTGGGCGACAATGAGCCTGGCAGCGGCGGAGCGACTGACGTAGAACGCTGGCCGGTGGTGAATTCGCAGGAAGACTATGACGCCCTGAAACCCGGCGCCACATTCATCGATATTGACGAAGCGGGTAAGCGTACCCAGCACACCAAGCCCAGGTAGGGGTCCATGGCGAAGCCTTGGCTGAATCAAGCAATTCCGGTCGGTCCTGCGCCCGTGGCGGAGGATGAGGACGAGGGTCTCGTCCCGAATCCCTTTACGCCGGACGCCGTTCCCCCTGCACCGTCCTCGGCGCCCGCAGCGAAGCCTTGGCTAAATGAGGCTAAGCCTGTTACGCCCGCTCCTGCGGCGCCTATGCCCTCCGCGCAGCCTCCTGCCGCGGGTCCCAAGCCGAATTTCCTTCAGCGCACCGCTGAAGGGCTGCGCAAAGCCTATACCGGCGAAGAGCGGCTGGACCCCGCTTATGCCGAGCGGCCGGAATTCGGCGACGCTTATCGGAATGACACGGGCGGTAAGGACCAAGCGGGCCTGGACAATATCCGAACCACGCTGAGCCTGGCCGCGATCGCGCCGACTGAAACCGGCAAAGTCAATATTCTAAAAGCCCGCATCCCTGGGCTTGAAGAGAAGAAGGATGCTAAGGGCAACCTCCTACTCAAAGCGCCGGGCATGACGGACTTCGCTTACCTGAACAAGCCGGGGTTCTCGGCCCAGGACGTAGGCGACTTCGGCTTACAGACCATTGCGACGCTGCCCTTCCTCGGCCCCGCAGGCGCGGGCACGTCCATTGCGGCCCGAACGGCGCTCGGCGCGGGCGGTATGGGTGCAGCTTCTGTCGCACAGGACGCCCTGGCCGCGGGCGTGGGCTCGCAAGAAGGCATTGATCCGGTTAAGGCGGCCGTCTCCGCGGGCCTCGGCGCTGCACTGCCGGGTGTCGTGGAGCCCATCCTCCGCGGAGGTGCCTCTGTTCTGGGCGCTGCGGCCCGCTATCCGATTAACCGCGTGCGTTCGGCTCTGGCGCCGGACGCTCAGGCTAGCCGCGATATTGCTTCCGCTGTGGGCGCCGACCGGGCCTTCCCGCGCGGCCAGCCGCTAACCCCGCAAGAAGCCCGCGCCGCAGGCCGGGCAGGCCAAGACCTCCGCGTAATCGACGCGGGCGGTGAGGCGACGCGTGCTCTGGCGCGGTCTGCCGCGAACCAGTCCCCCGAAGCGCGCTCTCTGATCGGTAATTTGATTGACGAGCGGCTGGAAGGCCAGAGCACCCGCGCCGAGAGCTTTATCCGTGACCTGGTTAACCGTCCCGGTCAAGTCGGCGGGCCGAATGCGCCCGCGACGCGTGAGGCGTTGGAAATCGCGGCCCGCAATGCACGTCGACCGCTTTATGATGCGGCCTACAGCCAAGGCCGTAACGGGCTGATGAGCCCTATCCTGACCAAACTCAGTGGCGCCCCCGCCATGGAATCGGCGATGGCCCAGGCCGCCAATACCGTGCGCAACCGCGCCGCGGCGGCGGGCGGCCGGACGACGGGCACCCGCGGGCCGAATGGCTATACGCTGGAATTCTGGGACGCGGTTAAGCGTAATCTGGACGATCAGATTGGTACGCTGAAGCGGCAAGGCGCCCTTTCCGCCGCACGGGATATTGATGCACTGCGGCGCCCCTTGGTCGCGGAGCTGGACCGCATGGTCCCGGACTTCGCTCGGGCACGCGGTACGGCGCAGACCTATTTCCAGGCCCAGAACGCCCTGGAGGCGGGTGAGAATTTCGTCGCGGGCCGCTTTGAAGGTGGCGCCGCCCGCCGCGCGCTGGCCGCAATGACGCAGCAAGAACGCGACCTCTTCGCGGAAGGCTTCGCGACGCGCTTTATCAGCCGCGTCCGGGATAATCCGGACCGTCGCTCGCTGCTTAATTCGATCAATAACTCCCCCAACGCGCGCGAGCGGCTAACCATCGCCCTCGGCCCGAATCGCGCCCGTCAGTTGGAGACCTTCCTGCGCGTGGAAGGCGTAATGGACCTGGTCCGCGGCGCGATGGGGAATAGCACCACCGCCCGCCAATTGGTCGAGCTCGGCCTGGTCGGCGGCCTGGGCTATTCGCAAGGCGACGAGGAAGGCGGCCTGCTGGCCACAGCCTTGCTCCTGGGCAATAAGGCGATTAACCGCCGCGTAGCGACCCGCATCGCCCAACAGCTCCTCTCTAACAACCCGGCTCAGGTGCAGACTGCCTTACGGCAGGTTGCTTCCACGCCGATGCTTGATGCACTCCGGAACTTCGACCGTATTCTGGTGCGGACGGGCGTGGCGAGCCAGGGTGCCCAGGGGCTGACGCCCGCGCGCCCGGCGCCGCAAGCGCCCGCAGCCCGCGTCCCCGCTGCCGCGCCGCAGCCCGCTTTGCCTTCCCCCGCTCGCCAGCCCGCGGCGGCCCCTATGCCCTCCGCGCAGCCTCCCGCCGCGGGTCCAGCTGCTCCGGCGCCCGCTACGCCCGGCCGCGGCGCCGGGCTCCAGGGCCTTCAGGAAGCGCAACGTATGGCGGAAGACGCGATTGCTCGCGGCGCCCCGCGCGAGGCTGTCATGGCGCGGTTAGACGACTATATCCGCGCCAATAATCTGGGAGCGAGCGCCTAAATGGGTTATTGGGATGAGCTGCTCTTTAATCCGGCCCTGTTTAATACAGTGACACCCGCAGCGGCAACGCCGGGCGGATGGGCGCCGACGATTGAGCCAATCGCTCCCTCACCAGCGACGAATCCTTGGCGGACGGAGCTCGAACCCGCTGCCCTCGCTCCGCCTTTAGCACCTGAGCCTAAGCGAGAAGCGTCGAACTCCTGGCCGACGCTAGACTCAGAGCCCGTTCTAAGCCCACGGGCTCCCTTTTCTCCGGCCCCGCAGGCCGAGTACAGCCCCTTTAAGGCGTTCGCCGCGGACGTGAAGGAGCCCACGCGCAAATTTGCGCCTCCATCACAGTTTGACGCGGCCAATGCGGCGCTAAAACTTAATCCGCAGGAACAGGACTTCTACAAGCGCCACCTCACCAACCTTTATGGACCGGGTGGCGTCACAAATCCGGACGGATCGCGCTCCACACTTTTACAAACAACGGTAGAGGCAGACGGCCGCTACTACACCATCCCGACTGTCTGGGGTGGTAAAATTTACGATATGAACGACGACGCCCAACGCGCGCGAATTTTCCGCAATGTGGGGGCAGTCGGCTGGGATAAATTCCCCTCTTACTCCTCGCTGCAAGAAGCTGAAGACCGCTACGGTAAGCTACATTCCTATTTTGATCAGGATGCCCGCGACTGGGCTGCGCGGGAGAAAGCGCCGAAGCCATATCGGGGCACGCTAGGTGAGAGCTTCGGTATGATGAGCCCGGCCGATCAGCAGGCCTGGCTGGATCAACAATACAAGGATTACGAGAACGGCCAGAAACGCATTGCCAACCTCGAGGCGCTGATTAAGGCGTCGCCTTCGCCTTACGCTACGCGCGCCTACCAGTCGCAACTCAATACCACGCGCGCCACGCTACCGGACCTTAACGCACTCAACGAGATGAAAGCAGGCCGCGCGCCGCTCCCAACCAAAACCGGCCTGCGGGCGGGCACCGAGAACGTGGTGCAAGGCTTTAGCGGCGCCGTACTGGGCATCCCGGAATTCGCGGGCATTGTAGCGGGCTACCTGGGCGACGAGAAGGTCGACGATAACGCGCTGCTAAAATGGGCTCAGGATACGAAGCTGGAAGTGAACAGAATGTTCCCCGGCGACGTAGCCCGCCAGAACGATTTCTCCATGCAGCTCGCCCAGGGGGTGGGTCAGCTCGGGGCCTTCTACGGCGGCGGCGCCGTGACCGCGCTGCTCAAGGCCGGGCCGAAAGCCGCGGCGGCCGTGGTTGCGGCGATGGGCGGCAGCGCGACCGGCTCGCAAGGCTTCGAAGAAGCCACGCGGGAAATTAAGGCCGCGCAGGATAAGGCGCGCGCCGCGGGCGATACGGCCCAGGTGGATGAGCTCGACCGCATCCTGAAAACCTTCGGCTATGCGGGCCTGGGCCTCACCGAGGCTATTCCGATCGCGAAGACGCTAACCCGCTCCGTGCCGGGCGGCGGCTTATTCGGCCGCGCGGCCGCAGCGGCGGAAGGCGCGTTGGAGGAAGGGCTCCAAGAAGGCGGCTCCCAGCTCGGTCAGAACATTATCACGCAGCAAACCACGGACCCAAGCCGCGCAACGACGGAAGGCGTCGCGGAGTCCGCGGCGCTCGGCGCCATCTTGGGCGGCGGGGCGGGGGCGGTGCTCGGCGGCGGTAAGGCCGAACCGCGCATCCCGGAAATTACGCCCGAGGTAGAAGCGCCGTATAGCGGGCAGCCCTATTCGGGTGCGCCCGGTGAACCGCTCAGCTTTATCGACCTCGTCCCCGGCGAAGGCTACACGGTCGTTGAGCCGACGCGCGAACTCGGCGCACCGCTTAAGGCCCTGGAGGGGCCGAGGGCGACCGAAGAAGTGCCGGGCGCCGTAGGTGCGCCGGAAGGGCCGAGCGCAGCTCCTGAGGCTTCTCCGGAGGCCGACGCAGCCCTTCAACCCCGCCGCACCCGCTTCGATTACGGCCGCTACACCGAGCCGCAGCTCACCGAGATGCTCGGCTACTTTGAAGAGCGCCTGGCCAATGCTAAAGCGGATCCCACGGCGCCGCAACAAGGTAAGTTGTGGCAGGACTACTACGCCTCGAAGGTCAAAGGCGCGAAGGAAGCACTCGCCCGGTTCAAGCAAAGCCCCGAGGAGTTGAAGAAGGCAGCCCAATGGCAGCCCTCGAAGCTGACTAAGTTCGGCAACCTCGTGGTGCGGGAACAGGTTGACCCGCGGCGGCCGAAGGGCGGCTCGGAAGATAGCCGCTATTTCGTCGTGCACGGCAACCCCGGAAACCTGGAGCTCTCCGCGGTTAAGCAACCCGCCAAGCAACTCGGCCCAGCGATGGGTAGCATCGAGCTGGAAAAAGCGCCGGACGGTCGTTGGAACGTAGCCCTAATCGAGGTTAACCCGAAATATCAGAACTCCGGCGCCGCTATGGCGCTAATGCGGGCCGCCCAGAATGCAATAGGTGAGCGGCTGGAGCCTTCGGGCATTTTACTGCCGGACGGTTATGCCATGTTGAGCCGCTCCCACCCCGCGGTGGCAAAGTGGTGGCAACCTTGGAATGGCATGTATCTAAGCCCGAAGCAGATCCTGCGCACCCGGAATAGCTACCAGCGCCAGTTGAATGAGCTAAATGCGGGCGTGGACCTTGCCCGCGCGGGCAAGGCTAATAAGGCCACTTATACAGCGCGGGCCGTTATTGACCGCGGGCCGGAATACGTGGCGCAGGAGCAGGAACGCCTAGGCACGCTGGCCGACCTGTACAACCGCGGCCTGCAACGGCTACCTCCGGAAGCACTGGAGGTGGAAAACCTTCAGCAGATGTTGGCGAAAAGCCCGAAGAAGGAGGCCAAGAAGGAACTCCCAGAGAAGCCATTCAAGGCGAGCGGCAAGCCGACTGAGCCTGGCAACCCGCTAACCCGGCCGGTAGAGCTCTCCGCGGAGTTGGACGCCGACCAGATTACGGATACGGCGAAAAAGCTGCTCAATGCGGGCCGCGCGGTGCTGATGCCGCAAGCCATCGTCGATGCGCACCTTGAGGCGTTCGCCGCCCTGGGCGACGCGCTACCGAACTCCATCCCGGGCAACGTATTGACGCGCGTCGAGCCCGCGGGCTTCGACGAAGCCGGTAAGCCACTAATCCATGCTTTCTTCCAAACCACCAATGGCGAGGAAGTCGCCATGGAAGGCGTGTGGGAAGACCTAACTGACGTTCGGGCCTTTTACATGCCGCCCGGCTTCGGGAACCCCAGCGGCCTTTTCCTTCTTCCGGTTGATCCGGCTCAGAGTGGCAGCGATCGACTTCGGGGCGTATTGCGGCATGAGTTGCTTCATGCCCTCCGCCGAGAGGGGCACTTGCCCCTTAGCGCCTGGAATCGGCTTCTTGGCCATGCGACGGACCTCAACATCCTGGGCCTGGGCTATGCGGACTTCGCCCGCAAAACGCGCGACCCCTACGCGGAAAACTATGAGTCCGCGCCGACCATCCGTGAACTCTACGCTGAGTACAATAAGGACCGCCCGGACTATGACGAGGCAATGGATCAAGAAGCCGTTGCCCACATGCTCGAATTATATAGCCATGGGGGCCTGACTGAGCAACAGATTGCTCCAATTAGGGATATTCTGGACGCGATTGACAACGGCGCGTTCTCCGAGCCGATCAGTGCGCCCGGCCGCGGCGCGGCGCCCGACGCCGCCCTGCTGGGCAAATGGGGCTCTAAGTCTAGCGCTGAGCCAGAGCCCCAGCCGAAGAAGACCGGCACGCCCGGCTCAGTCTTCGCCGCGATGGACGCAATTAAGAAATATAGCGGCCCCGACGCGATTAATGCGATTGACCAGGCGAAGGGCCTTTTAAAAGAAGTTCATGCCGCTTTTAAAAAGCAATACCCCCAGGTCGGGTGGTCAGGCCTAGCAGATACACCAGAATTTAAGCAGGCGTTCTACGAGAAAATCTTCCAATACACAAAGGGCATGCAAGGCGCGACCAATGCGCCGGAAGTCAATAAATTGTTGATGGCAATTGCCCAGGGGGTGGACCTGCTGGGCGGGACGCCGTTGCACCAAATTGAGGGTGGGACGCCGATCGAACCGGCGCCGAAGAGCGCGGCGGAAGAAGCAGCGCAGCAAAAGCTCATCGACGCCGTTACGAAGATGGTCTCGGCGAAAGCACCGGCTGCTGCTCCGGGACAGAATGGCTTCGCTTCGCTCACCCAAGCGGAAGCCGCCGCCAAAAGTCAAGGCCCGCTGATCGCAAAAGCGTTCGAAGACGCCGTAAATTCAATAAAGACGCCTTACGCCATTGAGCATATCAAAATGGATGGCGTTGCGACCCAGCTGGGCGTCGCTGCGATTAATGCGACGGAACCGGCCGTGAAGGAGAGCCTCATCAAATTGATGAACGGGCTCTTCGAAGGCGCGAATACGCTGAAGAAGCAGGCGAACGAGAATACTGCTGTCCAGCAGAAGCAAGTTAACGAAGCAATTGCCAAGAATGCGCTAACCGGCGAAGAGCTCGCTCCGTCGAGCCCCAAGACCCACAAATCCCTCACCGAGGCACTGAATAAATCTCAGCTGAATTCCTCTCTTAAAAAGATCATCCGGGACAGCATTCAATTTGTCTACAACGAAGTCTTCAAAGACCAAGGCCCCTACACAGATGTCGTAAAAACCCAGGCCTTTAAGCAGGCTGTTATCGACAATCTACTCCACAATGCAGCGGCTAACGAGAAAGAAGGTTACGCGGCCACCGCCCGCGCAATGCGCGACTTCGCTGGAACGATTGATACAGCGCCGGATACCACGGCGGCGCCCGCCGTTAGCGTGCCCGCGGGGCTCAGTTTCGATGACCTAATCCCGGCGCCGGACCGCAATTACACCTTCGTCGGGAATGCGGGCGGCGGGTCCAAGCCGAAGGAGATCTGGCAGGACGAAGAAGGCAATGAGTATATGTTCAAGCCGAACCTGCCGGACCGCCCCTTCTCAGCGCATGGCGAAGCGGCTGGTGGCCATATCTCGCGGCTCATAAACCCGAACGCACCGCGTATCTGGGTGCAAAGCCTCAACGGCCGCCTGGGCGTCATGCAGGAGATGCTGCCCAATAGCGGGACGCTGCGCGGCACGAAGATGAGCGAGCTTACGCCGCAAGAAATCACTGCGCTCATGCGTGAACACGTGGTGGACTGGCTGATTTCCAACCATGACGGCCACTCGAACCAGTTCCTGATTACGGATAAGGGCCTGGTCGGCATCGATAAAGGCCAGGCGTTTAAATATATCGGCAAAGACCGCCTGGATACCGATTACCACCCCAACGAGGTGTACGGCGAAGAAGAGCCGATTTACAATAAGCTCTGGCGTGCCCTAACCCAGGGGAAGCTCGATGGGGTGGTTAAAAAGATCACTGCCCAGGGGGGTGCACAGCTCACGGAAGACGAGGCAGAATTTAAGCGCGTCCAAGAAGAGCTTGAAAGTGTTACTGAGAACCTGAACGCTCAGCGGGAAGCAAAAAACGAAGTCGAACAGGCGACGAGGAATCGCATTACCGATCTAACTGACCGGGACCACCCCTCGATCAAGGAAGTGAGATCTGCACTCAAAGAAGTTTTCGATAAATACGAGCAGCGGTTCCTAGGGGACATTAAAGAAGCCCTGACGCTGAAACCGAATGACTGGTGGACGCGGGTTAGCGGGAAAGGTGAGCGTTCCTTCCTGATCTCGAAAGATCCAGAGCAAACCATGCTCTGGGCGAACAGATCCTTTCCGCCCGACCTGCAGCGGACAACTTTTACACCGCAGAATGGTATTAGCGCCGAGGAGGCACAAGAGAAATTTGGCTTCTATCCTTCTACCGATAGCTACCTTGCTCAAACTGGCGGCCCGGCAGGGGAGGCGAACGCCGCGTTCTTACGCACTCAGGGCTACGACCATGTCACCTTCCCGGATGGAAAAATCGTTGCACTAATCGCGCCGCAGACTCTAGAGAACTGGCGAGACTACGGCTACAACAAGGAGAAGAACGAGCTCGCTGCTTCGACTTATGAAGCGGTGAATGGCTTTATGGCGGACGTGTTACGCCGCGCCGGAGAGCAGCTCGGCAACGAAGAAGGTCGCGCGATTACGGCTGAGCAAGCCGACCTGTTAGAAAACGCTGACCCCAATAAGGTGAAGGCCGAGGATTTACAAATCCCGGCACTGAAAGCAGAGTACGAAACGCCCGTTTACAATGCGATGCGTAGCGCGGAAAGCGCGGTCCGTTATGCGCTCACCGCACGCTATGACGACGCACTGAATGCGGGCCGCCTACCAGAAATTCGGCCAGACAATAGCCTTTGGGACTTTATTCTTGACCATGTGCGGTCAAAGCCCCGCTCCGAATTTCCAGCGTTTTTCCAACAGGTCCGTAATCTTTATCCGGAAGCGGGCATGCTTTCCGCAAAGGAGATAAGCGAACTTGAGCGGAAGAAGAGCCAGCTCAACGTCCGGTTCTACGGCCTGAAACAGGCAGTCGAAGAAGGTCGCGCCGAAGTCGACAATAAGCTCTTCGAACCGGCCTATGAGGCGATCAACACGTTGCAGAACGGGCTCACGGACGAAGCCTACCTGGGCATGATCCGGCCTTATGCCGAAGCGCGCTTTAAGGGCCGCCCGAAAAACCGCGACGCTTTTCTAGATTACGCCTTGCAGCGTAAACACAACCTCGCCAACAAGTTCCATCGCTTTTTCCAAAAGCTAAGTTCGTCCCAAGAACGACGTAAAAAGGCGCTGCAATCTGTTTACGACTTCGATGAAAACTACAGAAATGACGCCGCTGAGCGGCACGGCCTTAGTGCGGAAGAGTTTGCCGCGATCTACGCCTATACGGGCGACCACTCCGACGACATTAACCGTGAGTTGCGCCAGGACAAGAAGGCCGGTCGTTCCGACCCGCTCGCTCTGGGCACGGAACGCCTGCGTTGGTTGAGCTACGCGGAGCTGCTGGAAAGTGCCCTAGAGAAGTTACCGCCCTTCACCGGCGAGGTTTATCGCGGCCAAGATCTCGACGCGGAGGAGCTCGCGAAGTGGAAGCCTGGCCGGATAATCGTCACGCCCGCGTTCTGGTCGACCAGTTACGACAAGACGAACAGCTTCAGCGGTAAGGTAAAGTTGCATATCCAGTCCCTAACCGGACGGAATATCGAGGAACTCTCCTCGCATCAGTCTGAAAAAGAAGTGCTCTTCCCGACGGAACGCCACTTCTTAATCACGCATATCGACGATAGCGGCGCAGACACATATGGTGACCCGCGCACCGATATTTGGTTGCAGGAGCTTGAGGAGATTAATTTTGAAAAACTTTAGGGAGGTCTTCTGGCTTGCCAGTAAAGCGCTCGGGCAATTCAATGCCCGGTTCCGCTCCGTCAGGGCGTTTACTCTGGTTCATGCCCTGGGCGGTGCGCACTTCCTGAGTGCGAATTTCAGCTTCGGTGAAGCCCGAGGCACGAAGAATTTGTTTTACCTGTTCAGTGAAAGTAAACGCCATACGCTCTACTCCATTTTACCCGTGATTTTCAACACATTATACACAATACTGCACTTTAGCACTAGGGCGCTACAACCTCGGCAGGGGTTCCTCTAAAAATGGCGATTGAACAGCGCATAATCAATGCTGAGAGCGATGGCCGTCGCCACGCACGCAACCCGAATTCCTCGGCCTACGGCCCTGGGCAGTTCATTAGCTCAACTTGGCTAAACATGATTGCCCGTTATCGTCCAGACCTGATGCAGGGGCGCAGCCAGGCCGAGGTGCTCGCGCTACGGTCCGACCCAGCGCTCAACGAAGAGATGACCAAGCGCTATGGCGAGGAAAACGGCCGCTACCTAGCTGGCCGCGGCTACGCGCCGAGCGACGAGAATATTTCGCTCTCCCACTTCGCCGGACCGCAAGGCGCCGCGGCGCTCCTGGCGAATCCAGAAAAACCGGCACGTGAGCTGCTTAGTCCCGCAGCCATTAAGGCGAACCCATTCCTGGCTAATTGGACTGGCGCCGACGTAATCAACTGGGCGGGTAAGCGCATCGCCGAGCCCGGCACCGAAGTCGCGAAGACCCCGCGCGCGGCTACGCCGAGCGACCCATTTAACACCGCGGACGTGGTCGCTTCGATGGCGCCTACCGCGGCTTCCCCCACAACCCCTCCCGCGGCGGCCCAGCCCGCCCCAGCCCAGAAGGAACAAGCCGTGCTCCCTTTCCTCGCCTCCCTCTTCGAATCCGGTGCAGGCGCCGCGGCGGGCGGCGCGGGTGTAGGCTCCCTGGGCTCGGCTCTTTCTGGTAGCGGCGGCTTGCTCTCCTCGCTCTTCGGCGAAGGCGGCTTCGACTTCGGCAAGATGATGAACAGCTCCGGCCAGCCGGACCCCGCAAACCCGCTCGCGGGTGCCCAGGTGCCGCAAACCCCTGCAATGCAGCGTCCGCAAGTTGACATGAGCCGCTTGCAAGCCCTGCTGGCCAACCGGCCGACGCTTGGCCAGGGCCCAGGGTTGCTCTCCAGCCCGACGATGCTTCGCTGAGGCCACATTGATAGCGCGTTATGGCGCTTATGGAGTGAAATATGACGCTCTACAAATGGTCCCGGACGGCCGCTGATAACGACGATATCGATTCGACCATCGATTGGGCGGAAGGTATGCCGCCGTCCAACGTGAACAACTCTTCCCGCGCGGAAATGGCGGCCGTCGCTAAGTGGCGGGACGACACCTCCGGCCTCGCCGTTACGGGGGGTAGTTCAACAGCTTACACCTATACGTCCTTTCAGGTTACGACGGCGCTCCTGGACGGTTTTAGCGTCACGCTCCGGATGCATACCACGTCTGGTGCCGCGCCGACCCTCAATGTGGATGCCCAGGGGGCGAAGGCAGTCCGCACCCACAGCGGTACGGCCGTGGCGACGGGCGCGCTGCTCGCCGGGGCCACGCACAAATTCACTTACGATGCCGGTGACGATTGCTGGTACGTTAACAGCTTTTTCAACATTGGCGTTATTGATCTAGCCACGCAGGTTACAGGCACACTTTCCCTCACCAACGGCGGCACAGGCCAGACATCGGCTTCTGCCGCATTCGGCGCACTGAAACAGGCAGCGGATGAGACGAACACGGGCGTGCTCGACCTCGCGACTGACGCCGAAATCAGGGCCGCTACGACCGGCGCGCATGCTCTTACTGCTGCTGACCTGGAAAGCGCGGCTGCCTTAGTGACGATCACCGATGGCGCGACGATAACGCCAGACTGGGACGCTTTCATAAATGGCCAGATTACGCTGGCCGGCAATAGGACGCTGAACGCCCCGACCAATTTGCAAACCATGGTGTGGCGCCAGATTTGGATTCAGGGCAATGACGGCACTGATAGAACCCTTACGCTAGGGGCGGGCTATCTGGGGCCGAACGTGGCGTTGTGGAATGCATTGACGTTCAACAGCAGCACCAAGCGTTATATCATGGGGCTGCTCGCATTAAATAGCTCAAACGCCGTGCTTGTTGCCCCACCTCTTGGACCGTTCTGATGGTTGATTTTTATCTCCCGCCAAAACCGGCGATCGTCCGGCCCGCGGCCGTTGAGTTGCGCCGTGATTGGAAACGTCCGGTGGAGGCCAACTTTCCGCCTGGCTGGTTTCCAATCGGCATGCTGAATATAGCCGGACCGACTTTCGATCACATTGCGTCAACGGCTGATTCGAGCAATCAACTCTCCTACACATTCGCGTCGCAGTCATTTGGCGAAGCAGCTGTAGATCGGAGGATTATTGTTGCCGCATGCGCTGGCTCTGCCTCGATTGGGGCCTCTATATCCACGGTCACTATAGGCGGGGTTTCGGCCACAATACATACAGAGACGTCAAATAACGGAAATACCCGCAATGGCCACGTTGCTATTGCCTCCGCACTCGTGCCGGCAGGAACTTCTGGGGACATTGTTGTCGTCTATACCGGCGCAGGGGCGATGCAGGAATGCGTCATAAGCGTGTACCGGGTCACGCGGCTCGTCAGCGGAACGCCTTCTGACACGGCGACGAGCGACAATGCCTCCACGCTTTTCATAGATATCCCAGAGCGCGGTATTTTAGTTACTTCCGGCGCGACAGTTTCCGGCGGGGGGCATACATGGCCGTCGCCACTCGTTGAGGACATCGATACCGGCCTGGATGGCGTGCAACTTAGCAATGCCCATACGCCAGTTCAACAGACGGCCGCATCCAGTTTTTCCGCTGGGCCGGGGGGCGGAGGTGCTGGGGCGAGCCGCTATTGCGCCGCGTCCTGGGCATGAGGCAAAATCCTGTGCCTCCTTCGGCTAGGAGATAATCTAAAATGCTTGTATCAACGGATATCGGCGCCCGGAAGGAAGCAGGCGAAACCGCCTTCGGCTACAGCACCGCGATACCCCGAACAAACGTCCAAGAAGCCATTGAGTATGTTAGGAGCCTGATCCCCGTCGCGCCGGTTAGTGGCAATCTCGGCTCGACTGATAACGCTATTGTCCGCACCGACGGCACCGGGGGTGCCCTGGCCCAAGGTTCGCTCGTTACCATTGACGATGTTGGGATCATGAACGGGGCGACGGCGGTCGGGGTCAACGCCACGGCGGACGCCACCAATCGCCTTTCCGTGAATTCGACGGCCGTGCTATTCAATCACGCTGGCGCGGGCACCCAACTTAAGGCCAACAAGAACGCGAGCGGAGATACCGTCTCGCACCTCTTCCAGACCGCTTTTAGCAGCCGAGCCGAGTTCGGCCTGATCGGCGATAACGACTTTACGCTTAAGGTAAGCTCCAACGGCTCGGCCTTTACTACAGCACTAATCGCCGCCAATACCGACGGCGCGCTGCGGGTCGGGGTTAATCTGCGCCCCACGGCGAATGATGGCGCCGCCCTGGGCTTGTCTGGTACAGCTTGGGCCGACCTTTTCCTCGCTTCCGGCGCAGTGATCAACTTCGCAGCTGGCGACGTAACAATCACTCATTCCACGGATACGCTCGCTTTCGCAGGCGCAGCGACGGCCTACACCTTTAATGGTGGTCCGGTGCGGCCTTCCGCGAATGATGGCGCCGCCCTAGGCGTTTCGGGCACCGCTTGGTCCGACCTGTTCCTCGCTTCGGGCGGGGTAATCAATTTTAACGCGGGCGACGTAACGCTCACCCATTCCACTGACACGCTTAGCATGGTCGGTGGCACGCTCAGCGTCAGTATGAACGGCACCACGCCACTCACGCTGACGCATTCCTCGGCAGGCAATAACGCTGGGATGATGCGGTATTTTAGCCGCCCAACGACGCCCGGCTCAACCGACGCCAGCTACATCGAATTCAACCAGTGGAATTCCGCTTCCGCAGACACCAATACTGGCACGATCGAGACCAGCTTCACCACGAATACAGCGGGCAATGAAACTTCCCGGATAGCCCTAGGGACGCGCTCCAACGGCAGTTTTTCTTTCCGGGTAGCGCTTACCTCTTCCGGTCTCACTCCCGTCGCTAATGACCAGCTCCCCCTGGGTACAGGAACGTTAAGCTGGGGCGACCTTTTCCTCGCTTCCGGCGGGGTGATCAACTGGAATAACGGCAACTACACACTCACGCATTCGGCGGGCTTGCTTACGGCCAATGGCGCACTGAGCATCGGTACGGGCAACGCCTTTACCTGCGGCACCATTGAACTCGGCGCGGCTTCCGATACAACCATTTCTCGTTCCGCGGCGGGCGTGATCGCTGTAGAAGGCGTGCCACTTTTCGCGGGCATCCCGCAGAACTCTCAGTCGACCGCCTACACCACCGTGCTGGCCGACGCCCAGAAGCATATACTGCACCCGACGGCCGACAATAACGCTCGGACCTTTACCATCGCGGCGAACGCTTCCGTAGCCTATCCAATCGGCACGTGCATCACTTTCGTCAATCAAATCAATACTGTAACGATCGCGATCAACTCAGACACCCTCACTCTAGCGGGTTCGGGTGCGACGGGTAGCCGCACCCTCGCCGCGAATGGTATTGCCACGGCCCTGAAAATTACGAGCACTATCTGGATCATCTCGGGAACGGGGCTCACCTAGGCATGGTTGGCGTTTCCTTCCAGGCATTGATGATCGCGACTAGCTCTGCCGCGGACAAATTCGTTTTCCTAACGACGACGGGTGCAAATAACTGGACTGTCCCAGCCGATTGGAACAGTTCCAATAACGATGTTTGGTGCATCGGCGGCGGGGGCGGCGGATCATACGGCGGGGGCGCCGGTTCCATGATCTGCAAAGCTTCCAATATCACCTTAACGCCTAGTGGGTCAGTCGCCTACAATGTAGGTGTTGGCGGCGCAGGTAACACGGGAACAGGGGCCGCAACGGCGGGCGGCGATACCTGGTTCGGCAATGCCGTCGCGGCGAGCGCGAATGTATGGGCGCTGGGCGGCGTCGCTGCGAATGGCACGGCCGGTGGAACAGCCCAGGGCAGCGGCGGGACGGGCTTCCTCTTCGCCGGTGGTAACGGTGCCACGGGTGCCAACAGTTCTGTCACAACCAACGCTGGTGGCGGGGGCGGTGGCGGAGGTGCAGGCGGTATTGGCGGCGCTGGTAGAAACGGCGGCGGAACAAATGCCACAGCGGGCGGAGGCGGCGGAGGCGGTGGTCAGGGCGGCGCTTCCAGTACAGCGGGCAGCGCAGGCGGCATCTCCACTGGCGGCAATGGTGGCCAGGGCCGCCTAGGCACCGGCCGTGGCCTGGCAGTTACTGATGGGCCGGGCCAGAATGCCACCCTGGGCGGCGGCGGAGGTGGGGGTGACTGGAGTGGATTCACTAACGGCAATGCCAATGCTGGCGGCAATGGCGGCAATGGCACTGAATGGGTCCAAACGAGCGATAGCGCGACTGGGGGCGCGGGTGGCGGGGGCGGCGGTGCGGGTGCAGGTAACGGTACAGGGCTGGGCGCAGTGGGTGGTAATGGTGGGCTCTACGGCGGCGGGGGTGGCGGCCGGGCCGGACCAGGAACTGCTACGAATGCCGGCACTGGCGGCCAGGGCATCATTGTGATCCGCTACACCCCATAGAAAAACCCGCCGCAGTTTCCCGCGGCGGGCGACTCTTCAGGTCATAGATATCAGTCGGCGACTTCCATAGCACGCCAGGTCTTGGTAGGCAACTCCAGGATACGGGAGCCGAGCTGCTCCAGCTGCACGGAACGGTCGTAGCTCGGCACGTCCTGGGCAGCGCGGGTGACGGCGTTGGTAAAGCCCCACCGTGAGAGGTCACCGCCCTGGATCAGGTGGCTGAGCACGTCGAACTGCTCCTGACCATTCAAGCCGACTTCCTTGGCCAGCACTTCCACGGCCTTATCCGGGCGCTTGGTGTCCAGCTGAACTTCGGCCGCGGCGCGCATCTTGCCCAGAACCTTATCGAAATTGTCCTGGGTGAAAATGCCCGCCGCTACGTCGCGCGCCTTCATCAGCAGCACGCGGTCGTCGGCCAGCTTGGTTTCGGTGGTCAACAGCTCGTAGGCGTCATCACCGACCTGGGCGCGCTTGCCCAGGTGCATCGCCCGGAACTTGCCGTCCGGCAGAATCAAGCCGTTCAGGCAACGCAGCCGGTAAGCCAGCAGCGAGATATTCAGGGCGCCGCCGCCGACTTCCGAGTTGGAGATGATCACGCCCGCATACATCGTATCGCCGACTTTCACGTCACCCGCGATCTTCGGCGTGATTGCCTTGATGTACATGCGGTTTTCGGTGAGCTCGCACTCGGTGATCTGCAGGCCGTCGATCGCGCCCAGGGCCGGAAGCACCTGCTCCAGCACCTGCTCGTTATCCAACGGGCGATAGGCGTTAGAGAGGTAGGCGCGAGCCGTCTTGTTAGCATCGCGTTCCAGGGTGCGGATCAGCCGGGTAGAGCTATCCCGCTGCGCCAGGCGGTTGACGTTGTAGGCGAGCAGGTGACGGTCGTTGGCGTTCAACGCCCGAGCATAGACCGCGGGCAGGCCCAGGTCAGAATAAACCTGCTGGGAGAACAAGTCCGTCATTGCGTAGTCGCCCTCGAAGCCTTCGATCGCGGCCGTGAGAGCGTTGGTCTCTTCGTCGTGGCGGAACTCAAGGGACCGGGCACCAGCAATAATGTCCTTACGGGCCGCGATATTGGCCTGGACGCGGGTGGCGAGTTCCTGGGTGGTGATTCCGGCTTTCATGTAAGTCTCCTGAGGAGTTAGCGGGTCAAAGGCCAGGGTAACGGAGTCCCTCTCCCGCCCGCAAACAGACTATACTTCTGCGGCCCGCAAAAGTAAAGCCTCCTGGAGCACTTTTCTCATATTACGCACAAAAAAGCCGCGGGGCCTGGGGGCGCCGCGGCGGGGATTGCGGTCTTAGCGGCTTGTTATTGGCGCGGCGCCGGGGCTGGAGCGTTCGGCACGAAAGTAGCGCCGGGCGTGGTCGGCGAAGTAAACCACTTCGTGAAGTCCATCAGGTTCGAAGGGATCGCGACCAGGTTCTTGGGCAGGCCATGAGCCTTGAGCCCTTCGCCCAGGCCTTCCTGGATCTTCAGCTGGGCTTGCCGCTCGAGGATGGGTAGCACGCTGGCGATTTTGTCCGCGGCGAACTTATCGTCCAAGGCTTTCTGCACCGTCGGAGAATAGTCGAAGGTGGAGCCCCAACCGATGTAGTCCAGCGTGATGCCGAATTCTTCAATCAGGTATTTCCGCAGGTCTTTCTCGGCTTCGGTGATGATTGTATCAGCTTCCGCGTTAATTACGTCGACCGTCCGCACCGAGAAGAACTTGCAAAGGCGGCTCTGTAGGTTGCCCTTAACCACCGTGTCCATGACTTCCGCCAGGCTCTTGCCTTCGAAGACAGACTGCCATTTGATAACGGGGTCATTCCGGTCGCCCTTGATGGGTCGGATGCCGAAGCGATAAAGGAAGCGTGGCGCATCTTTCTCGAAGACCGAAGCCGCAATCGAGATTTCCACGGTCACGTCGTGCCCCTGCGAGGACTGGCATTGCAGGGCTTCGTTGCCATCACCGGTGCCGTTGCCCGCATGTTTCCACTCACGGGCGTAGGGCGCGCGGTCCACGACGATCAGTCGCCCGGCCGGAACGTAGAAGTCCCAGGTGTACGAACTCCCGGCCAGTTTGACGTGGGGGATTTCGAAGCGCTTGGCCGCGATCTTATTCGCCTCGTAGTAGGCTTCGCTGCCGAATTTGGCCTGATCCGTCTTATTGTCGCCGACGTCCGGGATAAAGAAGGCGCTCTCATTCGGCGCGATCCAGTAAATCTCCGGATAATTGGTCTTGTCGTAGTAGGCGCCAGCTGGGCTGACGGGGAGGGTGAGCATCGCGGCGAGGCTGGCAGCGAAGACGATCTGAGCGAGCATCTTGGCGGGCTTCCACCAGATCACTGCCAGCACGGCCAGAAAGGCAATGAAGGGCAGGCCGAGCTGCGGCGCGAATTTCAGGCCGTAGGTTGACGTGACGTAGCTCACGTCGTCGGGCGCAAACTGGCCGCCCGCGGCCTTCCCCGCGGCGAGCGTGGCGAGCGGGTTGAGAAGGTTATTAATGAAGGCGTAGAGGAAATACAGCGCTAGGCTGAAAAAGGCACGCCACGCGAGCGGCTTCGCCCGGAGGGTAAACGACTGTTCAGGCGTCATAAGGGGTAAACTCCCTGTGAGGTTTTCGTCGGTAGGGGCGTACCGGGGAGGGACTCGAACCCTCCTGGCCCCGAAACAGGGCCGCCTAAGGGGAATCGAACCCCTCCGCCCGCAAGGGCTTCCGCAACCAGCGCTCGGCACATAGAACCCTGCGCAGACTGGGACAAGCCCAGCTCCCGGTGGTCAACTTGGTCTTACAACCCGAACGCAATACCGGAACGGGATCAACTGCCAAATCATATTCCATATCGGGCGTCTAAATCTCAAGGGGAGCTACGTAGTCTCGCCCCGGATCGCTGCGCAGGGGTTTTCAGCGGGCGGTGCACCGCGCCGCTAAAGCGGATCTTATAGCACTGTCACCCAGCGCCCAGTTGTGGCCAAGAGCTCGGCATAGGTGCCCATCATGGCCGCGTTAGCATATTCTTCGATTTTGGCATTAGGCACCTGCGCCGCGCGGAGGGCGTGAGAGACTTTGCCAATAATCATCATCGCGTTACCGTCCGGACCGGAAAGGTCGCCGAGCGCTACCTGAATCTCCGGGTAGAGTATCTCAGTCGGCTTCGCATCCGTACGGCCGCCCATTGGCCCTTCTTCCGTCATGACCCGTGTTCCTCCAAGACCTTTTGTTGCCAGTCTCGGCGCAGCGCGCCGTCCACCGTCATTGTAGCATGCAACGAGTCAATATAAATGCGCAACCGCCGCCCCCTTAGGCTCGGCGAGATCCGCCTGATAACGGCAGTAATGCGCTGATGGGGGGTGAGCCCAGGGCGGCGCAGCTCCTGGGCGAATTGCTGACAGAAAAGGGCGGCGGCGTAGGTCATTGGGGTGAACCGAGTTTTAGTGGCGGCGGCTCTTGTCACGCGGGTCTTGCGTGGGCGGCGGAGGGTTCTTGGGGTCCGGCACGTAAAAGTCTGGATCCTTCCGGACGCTCTCACGAATTGTGTCGCGCTTCTGTTGGTCGTCCTTCTTCTTGTCATTCATTATGCGAACTCCTTCTGAAGTTTCACCACCCGAAAGTCGTTCCGTTCGAGTAGCGTCAAGTCGAGGTCGGACATAATGTCCGTAGGCCCCGGTTCCGGCGGCTTGTCGCCGAACAGCCATGCCGTCTTGCGCCGATAAGCCGGGCCGAGCAGCGTATAATTCATCAAGGTAATTGTCGGATCGAAAATGAGGCGCAGCTGGGCGTTCTTCCATGTACCGAACGTCACGTAGCGCGTAATGGCGATTGTGGGGATCGTGCCCAGATAGGCGCAGGTGCCGAGGTGCTGCAACGAGAGCTTATAAGTGTCCGTGTAGCACCAATTCGGCAGTTGTTCCCGGAACGCCTCAGTGCGCTGGATGAGCGTCTGCCCGTCCGGGGTGCCTTGCAGCTGGCGCTGCTCAACCTGGCCGAGGAAGTCTTCGTCGGGAAGCATATCGCCTTCGGCGAGCAGGTCGGTGTCGATTTCGAATACCACGCACCGGCCCTTCTTCGAAGCAGCGAGTGCGAAATAACCGGCATAGGCGTCGGTGAGGTAAACGCATTCCGGATGGGACCGGCACTCCGGCCAATTCCCTTTCCGGACGCCGCGCGGGGTAATGCCCTTCTTCAAGATGCGCGGCAGGTGAGACCCACAAGTTCCGTGGTAGAGTTTCATTTCGGTTCCTCCCGAGCGTTCATTAAGCGCTGCCACCGCGGAATATAGGGTCGGCCAGCGTGGTGCTCATAAAACTTGGCTGGGTGGGCGAAGCAATCTTCGCGCTTCCCCACCGCGTTTCTTGCTTCCCGTCCATCAGGTGTGTTGTGCGGTAAGATACAAGCATTTGCAGCAACTGCTAGTGCTCCGGCACACATAGCCTTTTTGCTACGCGGACCGCGGTCTGTGCGGTGGCAGGACGGAACTTCGTTATTGCAAACCACGTCCGCGTATGTTTCGGGCGTGTTACCGCCTAAATGGCCTGCAGGCGCCACAAGACGCCAGGGGCACTCACGGCAAGGTGTTTTGTGGATAAGCCTCATCGGAGCGCCCTTATTCCTCAATGATGATTGAGACCTTCTTGGCCTCCCAGCCACGAGCCCTCATGTCCTTCTTCGTCAAGCGGAAATCGGAACGTTCGGCTTCCTGCCAGGCGCCCTGCTTAGAAGTAGCGGGGGCCGTATAGAGGATGCCGCGTTCCGTGACGATCATCCACACCTTGTCCAATATTCTTACAGGCATCGGAACACCTCCCTCAGCAAGGCGAAGCGCAGCACCCGGCGCGCGAAGCGGTGCTCGCGCTTAATATCCCGAGCACGCGCCCGGATGGAGCGGCGGTTACGGTAAACGTCGTTGGGCCAATCATCGTGCCCAGGGCAGCAAGCGTCCAGCTGCCGCGGGCTCTTGATGTTTTCAATCTCCCGGCGCATTCCTTTTCTCCAAATGCCGCCGCAGCCCCTTATAGGCTTGCAGCGTAACCAGTAGCTCGGCGCTATCCCGGATAGCGGCCGTGAGTTTCGCTTCAAGGTGCTCAACGTCGCCGAGGCCTGCGGGGTCCAGGTAGGACTGCGAGATCCGCTGCGCTAAGCCCGGCAGCTCTCCCGACGCATTCACCAGCGCGGTCGTCGCGTCGTTGATCTCCTGGGCAGTTACGGCTTTTGGCTTAGGCATCAGACTTCCTTCTTCTCTTCATCACGTGGCTGAAACTCGCCGCACCAATGATACTGGCCGACGAAGGGCTGGGCGGGTAGCCCGACCGAGCTAAAAAGCTGCGGTGGATAGCGGCGGCACTCAAGGCCGCCATTCGCCCTGTCGACGCCGAATAGGCACTCCCCACAAGCCCAACCTCGCGGCCCGGCTTGTGGGAGGGGCGCCACTGGTACGTCGCTCGGTTGCTGGAATGGCCAGCCCCGGAACCGATGAGTGTCACTCATTGTACGACCTCCCCATAAAGGCGCCGGAGGGTCCGGCGGCCATAAAGGGAGGGCGGGCCGCCGGAGCGGCCGACCCGATTTAGTCTTTCTTGGGATGCGTGCCGAAGATAACGACGTTCTCGGCGCCATTAAGCGGTAGGGCGGAAAGCTGCGGCTTGCGCTTGGGCTCGTCCGTTTTCGCTATCAGCTTGGCCTTTTTGGCATAGCGGCCATTCGCGTCCCGCCGACGATTCATAGCATCAGCCTTTGTGTTGCGCTGTGCCTTCTTCGCCTTCTTGGCCTGAGGTGCAACGATTTGCACCTCGGCTGCGACCACCGCCTCAACGGCGGGAGCGGGCTGGACGACGTAGCCCAGAATATCAGCCTCCGGCTCTACGAAGAGGTCAGCGGCCGTAGCCAGCAGCGCCTCATAGCGCAGGAAGGGCAGCATTTCCATCGCCCGGTCATATTCGGCGCGGGCCGCATTAATCTCAGCCGTAGCGGCCGTGATCGCCTCGAAGATCGGCGAGAAGTCCGCCACCTTAGCGACGGGCGCCTTAACCGTAACAGCCTCCTTGCGAGCCGTAGAGGGCCGGAAAGCGCAGAGCAGGAACAAGCTCATTGCGATTTCCTGGATCAGCGCCTTCAGCACCGGGTCCAGCTTAGAGACCAGCGCCGGGTTGAGCTGCAGCAGCCACCCGATGCTTTCCGCCTGGGCGTCCGCCGCGCCGGGCCGACCTTTGGCCAGGGTGGTTTCCGCCGTAGAGATATTGGACTTAGTCACGGCAACCTGGCCGCAGAACTCGCGGGACTTGTCCACCGTGGCGTTGGAGCAGCCATTGGTGGCTTCCCAGCGCTTATTCTTCTTGTATTCATTCAGCTCAGCAGTCGCTTCGCTGAGGCGCGTCTCCGCCCGGTTATAGGCGTCGATGCTAACCTGCGAGGTAGAAACCTTCTCGGTGCGGTGGATCGCGGTAAACCCGGTGGCGTTCCACAGCACAAAGGCCGTGCAAAGCGCCCAACCGAACCGCAGCATCCAAGCCTCACCGCGCGCCCCTTCCGAAGAAACATGCGCCGCGAAGGGTAGGATAAACCAGCTGCCGAAAGCGACGGACAAGCCGGAGGTGGCCAAAGCATAACCCGCCCAGCCGGTGGCGCCTTCCAAGCCATTCAGAAACGCGGTGCTGCCGCAATAAGCGCCGCCCGCCAAGCCAGCGACGAGCAGGCATGCCCGCATCGCTGACACATTCGTCGGTGTCATCATTTCATGCTCCCCGTGGCACTATTAGCCAAAAAGTTGTGGATAATCGGTCTGGTAAACTCCATTGCTGGAGGAGGCGGCCTCTTCGTCTAGGCCGCCCGCCCTAACAATGCTAGTCATTTACCGCTGAGACCGCCTTTTGTAGAGCCCCCGTAACCGGGGAGAGGCACTAGCCGGGCGCTTCAGTATGGTGGCGGAGGAAGCGCTTCTCCCCTCTGACAACGACTATACTTCTGCGGGCCGCAGAAGTAAAGCCTGTTCTGCGCACAGATGCACAATTTCTTGAAAATAGTGGAGTAGAACGATGAAATTGAAAGTAATGCCCGGCCGCGAAGGTACAGAACCGGGCACCGGCGTCTATGTAAGAGCCCTCAATACATCGGGCGAGTGGATCAACGCTGACATTGCCCAACTGGATGCGGAAAGCTTGCTAACCTGGCTGCGTAGTCGCGGCGGCGACAACCCCTGGGCCGAGGACGTAGTAGGAATATTGCTCGGTCATGGGCATCTACACAAGAAAGGTATCCCGGAATGACACCGCGCCGCATTACAGTAGAAGCCGTGGTCTTTAATGGCCGCGGCGACCTATTACTGGTCCCGAACGTGGCGAAATTTGCCGGGTGGAACCTGCCGGGCGGCACCCTAGAGGAAAACGAGACCGTTGAAGAAGCCTTGCTGCGTCACATGAGCGCACAAGCGAACGCAATTTGGCCACCAGACTTCGAGATGCGCCTGGCCCGCCTCTGGTCTGAACCGACCCGTAGCGCTCAGTTTAACGCCCAGCCCCTGCTCACTATTGTGTTCTGCGGCGTCGTTACCGACCGCGTGCAGCTGCGGCCGCAAGGTGGATACCGGCCGGAATGGGTACATGACTGGGAGCGCCAGCGGCTAGCCTGGGACTATAAGGAAATCGCCCAGGCCTGCTGGGCGGCCACCGGCTTGGAGCGCGGTCCGATCGCCTCGGAGCAGCCCCTGCCAGCAATCCTCCCCGATGTCACCTACAAACAACGCACCACGTTGCAAGACCTCTATACTGGGCTGGGCGCCTATAAAGCCGAAACAAACCCCACAATGAAAGCACTAGAGAAGAAAGGCTTGGTCGCTCTACAGAAGAATGAAGGGACGCCCCACTGGACCATCACTCAGCTTGGCCGCGCCGTCATTAGTGGGTAGTAACTGGACGCGAATAAACAGGAAATTTGACTTCTGCGCCGGAGAGGCTACACTGCATTGCTGAGTATAGAATTGTTGGGCCTGGCAGTGGAATGTAACCTCTCTATTCATCTCGGCGCACCGTTCTTCTGGTGCTTAACCCTCCTCGTCGCCGGACTGGCTTCCGTACTTTCCTGGCAGGGCTCTCGAATTCTCCATGAGAGGCGCGCAGAGATTGCCTTTCAAAAAGGTCAACTTGCGCTAACTGGGAGATATATTCCCATTGATCGGCGCACCCCCACCCAACGCATTACGATCCCCGAGGCCCGAGCCCTCGAAGTGATGCGGATTAAACCGGAAGCCCAGCGGCCGAAGAACGCTGCGCCCCGCGGATGGCGCAAGATGGACGACTACTATCATCTTGTGGCTGCGGAATAAGGGAATTGCACAGCGCCCCGCCGCGTCCAGCGTATAGTGGCAATGCGCGCTGCAACCTGGAGAGATGGAAATGCAAGATGTTTGGCTGAACAAAAATTGTGGGCCCGGCATGAAGGGCGGCATGAAGGGCGGCGGTAAGGCCGGAGCGCCCGCGACGCCCAAACCGCCCAAGGTGCCCTCCGGCGGCAAGAAAGGCTACTAGCCCATGGCTTCTGTTCGGGTGTTCGCCTTCCCTGGGCTTAGCTCGCTGAAGATTTCCTCCGGGGGGACGAACCGCCCGAACAGCGATTCGCTCTATGTTCTCAACCACCCGCCCCGCGGCCGAGCCAAGCTCACCATCGACCTCGTCACCCCCGTCCACACTGACGCTTCCCTGGCACCCGCCAAAACAGAGATGGTGCTCATCCAGGTCGATGCAGGCTACCGCGTGCATATGGAATATACGGCCGCAGGTCAAACGCTTGTAGAAGCCACGGACACTTCGGTTATTATCGCCGGAGAAACGATGCTGCGCTTCGCGGAAGGAGATCGGATAAGCTTTTTACAAGCGTCCTGATAGTATCTAGTACGTTTTATCTTGTCGGGTTCTAAGCACTCAGACATACTGGCCATGATAACTTCCCGTTTTCATGCCATTTTCCATGTCCGACGAAGAAAAATCCAAATCTGCTTGGACCTCGCCTCCGAAAGGTAAGGCGAAGAAGCCCAAGGGCAATAAGGCGAATGCACAGAAGCGCGGCCGGAGGCATACCGCTCAGCGGCACCTTACGGCCGAGCGCGCGTTCCAGGAGTTGCGCGACGGGAAGCATCCTCACGAGCCTCAGCCCGGCCCGCCCCTTATTGAGCCTGGCGATTACCTGCCCCGCGGTGAGCCTATTCCCGAAGCCAGCGCCTTGCAAAAGCAAGCTTGCATGAGCGGCGAAGCGGGCACCACCTACCGTTCCGAATACGCCCGCATTGCTAAGACGATCTGTGAGCTGGGCGGCACCGACGTTGAGGTGGCGCGCGCCCTGGGCGTCTCGATGAGCACCATGTGGGGCTGGCAGTCGCGCCATGAAGAGTTCTTCCGCGCGATGATTATCGGGAAAGACCTACCCGACGAGCGGGTAATCCGCTCGCTCTACCAGCGGGCCGTCGGCTATAGTTATCCGGACGTAGAGTTTAAGACCCATCAGGGCTCGGTGCACGTCATTCCAGTGATGAAGCATCTTCCGCCCGACGTTGGTGCGTGCCAAGCCTGGTTGCGCTCGCGCCGGAAGCAGGATTGGAACCCCGCTAGCAACCTCAACCTCAGCGCCGACGAGACCTTCCGCAACCTTTGGGTGATGGTGGCCCAGGGGCAGGTCGCGCCAATGCTGACCCAGGACATTATCGATGTCACGCCGGAAGAAGCGGCCTGAATCTATCGCGCTGAACTATTCCACGCCCGTTAGTGCGCGTTACGAGCAACGCACCCGCTATTGGATGGAGTGCTTCGATAAGCTACCGCCAATCCTGCGGAAAGCGGTGCGTGAGGCGATGTTCGATACCGCTCATGACCCCACGGAGCTCTGGGCCTTCGCCCGCATGAAGCATAACCGACCGGAATCGCTCGTCGCCCAGGTGGAGCTCCAGGACAAAAATCGCCTAGAACAGTTCCGCATCGTACCGCCTACCTTTACCGCGGCGCGCTCGCCGCAGCGCGCGCTGAGCCGAAGGCACCTTAAACCTGACACTTGGGCGGTGCGTGCCTCCGCTGACCGGGCGATGGCTCCCGAACAGGAGCAGGAAACCCCCAAAAACCCCCAAAAACCCCTAGCCGATCCCGTTCGGGAGCAGGCTGCGCTGCCCGCGCTCGTCCGTATCCGGAGGGCGTTGTTTGGTTGACCTCCTAGAGCCGCCCGTCGTTCCGCAATTGCCACGCTGGCAGCTCGCCTGGCTACAATCCAAGAACAACCCCTACATCTTCGTTACGGGCGTCCTGGGCGTGTTGCCATTCGGCGCCCCGAACCCGAAGAATGAGCCGCAGCTAGAGTTCTGGCAGCAAGAAGTATTGCGGGCTATTCCCAAGCATGATCGCCTTTCTATCCGCTCCGGCCACGGCGTGGGGAAGGGCGCATTTATCAGCTGGATCGTGCTCTGGGCGCTGTTGACCCATGACGACGTTAAGATTCCGATTGCGGCGAACAGCCAGAATCAGTTGCGGGACAATAACTGGCCAGAAATTACCAAGTGGCATAAGCGCCTCCCCGAAGAGCTCCAAAAACAGGTGGAGATCCAAAAGGAACGCGTCTTTATCAAGGTCGCCGCGGAAGCCGCCTTCGCCGTCGCTCGCACTGCCTCTAAGAATAACCCGGAAGCGCTGCAAGGCCTGCGTGGTACGAATACCTTCTACATCATCGACGAAGCCTCAGGCATCGATGACATCGTGTTCGAAGTCGCCCAGGGGTCGCTCTCCTCGCCGGGTGCCAAGGCTATCCTCCTGGGCAACCCGACCCGCGCTTCTGGCTTCTTCTATGATACGCACCACAAGCTGCGCGGCCGGTGGAAGACCTTCGTCGTTAGCTCGGAAGACGTGCCGCGCGCCCGTGGTCACATCGACGATATTATCGCGGCTTACGGGAAGGGATCCAACAAATATCGTGTCCGCGTGTTGGGTGAATTCCCGACCGCCGACGACGAAACTGTTATCCCGCTCGAACTCATGGAAGCGGCGCGTTTCCGAGAGATTGCCGTTCCGGACGTCATCCCCGTTTGGGGGCTTGACGTGGCCCGTTACGGCGACGACAGCACTGCGCTGTGTAAGCGGAAGGGCAATAAGCTCTTAGAGCCGATTAAGGAGTGGCACCAGAAAGACACAATGCAGGTGGCGGGCCTGATTATGGCCGAATACAATGCCACCCATCCGGATGAGCGCCCCATCGAGATTTTGGTCGACGTAATTGGCCTGGGCGCGGGCGTGGTTGATCGGCTAAATGAGCTGCGCCTGCCCGTGACAGGCATTAACGTCGGCGAAGTGCCCAGTGCAGACGACCTCTATATGAGGCTGCGCGATGAACTCTGGTTCAAAGGCCGGAAGTTCTTTATGGATCGTAATTGCATTTTCAATGACGAGGCCACCATCGCCGAGCTCTGCCAGCCGACCTATGACTTCCACTCTAACGGCCGCATCGTGGTAGAGTCCAAGAAAGACATGAAAAAGCGCGGTGTCAAATCTCCGAACCGTGCCGACGCCTTTCTGTTAACCCTCGCCGCGGGCCTAGACCGGAAGGTTAAGCCCGGCCTGCACCGCTCTACTCGGCCAAAACGAGTATCAGGCTGGGCGGCATAAGTAAAAGGGCTCGCCTCCAGGGAGAGAAAGCGAGCCCCAATATGCCCTAAAACATGAAAGCTGGAAGCCCACCGACGAAGAAGCGCTTCCGGTGACGATTTTACTTGACTTTTTACTGTATTACAACCGTTGTTAGGTTGTGCAGCATAAATTTCTGCATGATTTCAAAGCAATAAATGGTAGGGTGCTAGCCATGCATGAAAGCTAGTACAGGAGCTTAAACCCAACCATGCCTAGCGTCTACCGTAAGTACATCGGGGGTCAAGAACTGGAAGCCTTTAAGGCAGGCTTCGCAGAAGTTTTAGGTTATCCTGAACCCGCCGAGATCATCCGTCTTTCGCTACGGACCATCAATAAGAACATCCGCGTTGCTGCGGTGGTCAAAGTTATTGATGCACCCATTGGCCGCGTCTTCGAAATTCCCTATTCGCCGCCCGCGGGCCTGGTTGGCTGGGCGGGCCTCGGCGCTGAATTCGGTCGGGCCGTGCAGGGCTGGATGCGACCCGCAATTCAAGATCAGCTTCGCCATGACATAGCCGTGCGCGGCATCACGCATTGGAACTATCATGAATGGGAGGAGCTCGCCCAGGACATGATCGACGAATGGGAAGAGCTCAACCGGGCGCACCTCAGCGGCAAGCTTCACCCGCTTCCCAAGAGCGCGATCATCACGAAGCTCGGCGCGACTTTCCTGGCCATTGTGGAGCAAAAGGATCGCGAACTCGATCAGGCCCTGCAAGAGCAGACTGCTCGTCACGAGCGCGTCCTGCAGGCCGCAGCCCAGAAGGCGACGAAGCCCAAGAAGGAGGGCGCTCCCCGTGGGGATCATTGATGTGCGCCTTACGCTCGTCGATGCGCTGCACCCCGTAGGCACCGTAAGCGACGTGCGTATGTACTACCGCGACAAGAAGCAGGTGGTGCGATTCAAGTTTACCGAGCCCAACATGGCGCCCCGCGACGAAGAGCTTGTGTTGCCTGGTAGCGCCGACCTCATCCCCGCGCTCAAAACAGCCGCTGAGATCATGGCGGCAAACATCCATGGGGATTTTGTAGCGTCATGATCTAACGCAATCATCCTGTGGGTGAAGCGAACAACCCCTTGAGAGGATAATAGAAATGTCGACTGGCGGACCCGTTGTACGGGATATGACCTACCGCAACCGCATCCTGGAGATGGTGGGTATTGCTCAGGAAATCGACGCGATCACCCTGAGCTCGAATGCTGGCACGGCGAATCCCGACCGCCTGGCCATGCAGGTGACGACGGAAGCGTTGACCACGGCCGCGGCAGCGAGCCAAGCGCTGACCATCAACCACGGCCGCGCTGAAGCCGGTGATTACGTCCAAGTGACCTGGAATGGCGGCACGTCCGCGGCGGGCACCCCCGTTATTAAGGCCGTGGCCACAGCGGGCGTCATCACTGTAACGCTGTACAACAAACATGCGTCCGCCGCCTTCGATGGCACGTTCATCCTGGCCATCGAGTTGCGCAAAAAGCTGACCACGATTACGCGCAACCAATAGTCTCAGGGGCGTTTAAGAGCGGGGGCTGGCCATGAACGAAGATGTAACGGAGGATATGCTGTGAGTCTAATCGTTCCGAGCGGCCCCTGCTTCGCCCATTATTCCGACAATTTCGGCCCGCCCTTCGCGGACGACGCTACGGGCTTCGGTGCGGGCATTACGGCGGGCGTGTCTTCCGCGGACGGAACGGCTGTTACAGTGATGCCCGCGCTCGCCCATGACTGCGAGTATCTGTGGCTGGCCGTCTCGGGCTTGGGCACGTCCAATGCTGCCAATGCGGCGCTGATGGACCTGCTGATCGATCCGGCCGGAGGCACGAACTGGTCGGAGCTGATCGCTGACCTCATCGTCGGATTCACCACGACGATTCTCTATAATGCCACTGGCGCAGCCATCCCGCTTTCCTACCACTTCCCGCTCTGGCTACCGGCCGGGGCCTCGCTCGGTGCGCGCATCCGTATGCAGAGTGGTTCGGCGCCCTCCTCCACGCGCGTGCTGGCCGCTGCGTTCGGCGGCAATAAGAACCCGGCTTCTTGGTGGTGCGGCCAGAAAGTCCAAAGCATCGCCACCTTCGATGCAGCGAATAGCCTCGGCCAACTCCATACGCCGGGCGGCGCGATTACAGTTTCGGGCGCCGCGGATAACGGTAGCGGCTTAATCCGCCTTACCGTCGCCTCAACAACTGGCATGACGACCGGCGACCGGCGCGCTGTAGCCGGTGTTACGGGCACCACCGAAGCGAACGGGGCCTGGACCATTACAGTGGTGGACGGCACTCATATCGACCTCCAAGGCTCGACTTTCGTTAATGCTTACGTGTCGGGCGGCACAGTTAGTGGGAATTTCTCCAGCTGGACGAACCTGGGCTCGCCAGCTGCAGCACGGTCCGGTGCAGCCCAGTGGGCGGTCGGTGGCGTAACCGGCGCTTCCGCAGCCAAGGTTACTTACGACTTCCAATTTGGCGCGGGCGGAACGAAAATCGGACCACGCGTCTATCGCGGCATGGCTTCGACGGAAGTCGGCGTCTCGCTCTATCAGGGGCCAATTTTCTGCGATATTCCGGCGGGCACGCAGCTCCAAATCCGGGGTGCTGCCAGCAGCGTCTTGAATGGTGCACAGACCAATTTGGATTGTGCTGCCTACCTCGTGCAATAGGAACGCAACGACCATGGCCATCACCGTTGAAGCCTATACTGGCACCGAAACAATCGGAACAACCGAGCATTCGCTGACGACGGATACAGCTGGTCCTGACGTAGACGTTAATGCGGGGCTGTATCAGGCTTTTATTGACCTTAATGCCCTAGCCGCAGGCGACACATTCGTTTTCAAGGTGTACGAAAAAGTCCGCACTGGCGACACCCAGCGCGTCGTCTACGAGGCGACGTTTACAGGCGTACAGTCCCAGCCGATCTGGGTTTCGCCTTCCCTGATCCTGGGCGTGGGGTGGGATATGACCCTAGACAAAACAGCGGGCACGGACCGTGCCATTAACTGGCGAATTTCAAAGGTTGCCTAATGAGCTGGCTCTACTCACCGCTTCTGATCGGTGGAGCCTTGCTCCAAGCGGAGGCGGCTGAAGATGAAAGTGACGCGGCCTCACCAATGATGGGACTCTATCAGATGATTATCTCGGTTTCGAATAGTTTTACACGTCCCGCGAACACAACCGCCTACACGGCGGGCGACCTTATCGCCAATGACGTAGACGCGGCTGACGTTATCCCGCTCAAATTCACCACGTCCCGCCTAAGCTCTGGACGTGGTATTATCCGCCGCGCTCGGCTGTTTAAAGACAGCGAAACGGTGACGGCAGCCAGCTTCAACCTACACCTTTTCAGCCAATCTCCCGTCGTAACGAACGGCGATAACGGTGCCCTGGCAGTCGCTACCGCCCAACACTTCCTGGGCACAATCGCCCTAGACCTAAGCACGGGCGCGTTCGTGACTGCGACGGACGTTATTAAAGCCGCCGCGGCCAGCCCAGAAATCAACTTCGACCTGCAATCCGTCTCGGCCCGCGAACGACGCCTTTACGGCCTCCTAGAAGCCCTGGGCGCCTATGCCCCCGCTTCAGGTGAGACATTCGAAGTCACCCTAGAGATGGCGAGCGTCGAATAAAGGCGGCCTGCGGGAGTAGGGCACTAAGCAATGGTCGACTACACAGTAGAACACTACGATGCAGGCCATCCCAAATTAAGGAATGGCGGCGTGCCCGGCATGCCCCATAGTGGGGAGGCAAGCATTGAAGAACGGCCCTCGGCGCCTTCTCAGCTTACCGAAGAGATGCTCTATCGGACCCTTAAAACCTGGTTCGACCTCGACGCACAATTCTCCAACAAATGGCGCCGCGCCGCGCGCGATGAGTTTGATTTCGTGGCCTGCCGTCAATGGGACCCGCAAGACGAGCGTGCCCTAACCGATCAGGGCCGCGTCCCGATTACCTTCAACCGTACACTCGCCATCATTAAATCCGTTGCCGGCATTGAAATCAATGGCCGACATGAGATCGCCTTCCTGCCCCGCCAAGCCACCAATATGCAGCAAGCCGAGTTCAACGAGCTGCTGTCCGAGGGGTCGCGGTGGATGGGCGACGGGTGCGACGCCCAGGATGAGCAGTCCGACGCCTTCCAGGATACTTGCATCTGCGGTATGGGCTGGACGGAGATGCGCCTGGACTTCGAGCTCGACGCCGAAGGCACCTACGTTGAAGAGCGCGTCGACCCGCTAGAGATGTTCTGGGACTACAACGCTCGCGCTAAGAACCTGATGGATGCGCGCCGCGTGTGGCGCGTGCGTAAGATGGCGCTAAGCGACGCCCGCGAGCTCTTCCCCGGCGTGCCCGACGTTGAGCTCGACGCCTCCTGGGCACGCGCCGCGGGCATTAATACCGAGCCGGTAAAGCCCGTCGAAGACCGGCGCCTCCGCGAAGAAAACTTGAAATTCGACTTCGATCCCAAAACCGAAGTGCACATCGTGCAGTGCCAGTGGTGGGAGCGGGAGGTCTATTGGCGCGTCGTGGATCCGGCCACCGGCAGCGCTCCGCAAGAATATTCGCCGCAAGAATATCAGCGCCTGGCTAAGCGCTACATGATGCTGGATCGGCCGCTCATCGCCTTGGAATGCCGCCGCCGCGTCTATAAGCAAGCCTTCCTGGGCGCCTCCATTCTGAACAAAGTGCGCCCGGCGCCGGTCGCTGACCGCTTCACCTTCCAGTGCATCACTGGCGAGCGCGACCGTAATGAGGGCACTTGGTTCGGCCTAACGCGGCTGATGAAAGATCCGCAGATGTGGGCCAATAAGTGGCTCAGCCAGTCGCTCCACATCTTGAACGCTACGGCGAAGGGCGGCATCCTAGCTGAAGAAGACGCCTTCCCCGACCAGCGCGAAGCCGAAGAGACCTACGCCCAGCCCGACGCTATTACCTGGGTGCGCAAGGAAGCCATCCAGAAAGGCAAGATTATCCAGAAGCCGGGCGGCGGCATCGCCGCGCCCTATATGAATTTGCTGCAATTCGCCATTACCTCGATCCGCGACACAGTCGGCATCAACCTCGAGCTGCTGGGCATGCGCGACGCCACCCAGCCGGGCATCCTCGAAGCGCAGCGTAAACAGGCGGCAATGACGATCCTCGCGACGTTGTTCGACTCGCTGAGGCGCTACCGCAAGGGCGTAGGCCGAGTGCGGCTCTACATGATGCAGAATTACCTCAGCGACGGCCGGTGGATCCGCGTTACTGGGCCGGACGGCTTTAAGTTCGTACAACTGCTCCGGGATAAGACCCAGGGCGATTACGACATTATCATCGACGACGCCCCGACTTCGCCCAACCAGAAAGAAAAGTCGTGGGGCGTGATCCAACTGATGCTGCCCGCCATTCGGGATATGTTGACGCCCGAGATTGTACTGTTGTTGCTGGAATACTCGCCGCTGCCCGCCAAGCTGGTCGAATCGCTCAAGACCATGCTGAAGGATCCCGACCCACAGAAGCAGATGCAGCAACAAATGGCTATGGCCGCCGCTAAGGCCGAGCTGGATAAGCTGATGGCCGTTGCGGAAAAAGACAAAGCCATCGCTCAGCGTGAGCAGTTCGGCTTAATCGTGGATAAAATGGGCCTTGGTAAAACCCAGGCCGATACTGAGGCAGTCCGCGCCAAGACGGTGCTGGACCTAGCCTCAGCGGGCGCGGAAGCTTCCCAGGCGATGCTGGACAAAGCCAAGGCCCGTTATATCACGACGGAAGGCAACAAGAACGAAGACCCGCTCGGCGGCTACGGCCTGGACGACTTCGCCGGGCTCGGCCTGCTGGGCGACGAAACGCCGACGCCAATGATCGGCGCACCGTCTTCCCGCATGAGCCTCGACGGGCCGCCCCAGTTGGGCGCGCTCCCGACGGAAGGCGGCAAGTTCTTCGAAGGTTTGCCGATGGAATTGGGTCCCGACGGCGGCGCGGCGCCGATGGGCCTGCTGAATATCCCGCGTGAAATGCCCGGAACGGGCGCCCCAGCGTTCTAAGCCCAGGAGGCCATAATGACGACCGCTACTGATATCCCCGGCGCCGCGGCGCCGCAGCCCGCGCCGACCAACGCGGACGAATTCACCCGGACTGAACTCGGCGAGAAGAAATCGGGATGGGAAAGCGAAGAGCTTAGCCCGGAAGAGCTCGCCTATTTCAACTCCCGCGGCAATGACACTGCGGGGCTGGGCGTCGCGCCCGAACCCGTCGCGCCGCGCGCTCCGGTTACGCCCGACGGCGGACCCCTGACACCTCAGCCCGCCTATACGCCTCCGCCCGCTCCGGCGCCGACGCCCGTCGCCGCGGAAGCGCCGCGCGCTCCGGTTACGCCCGACGGTGCGCCGCTTACCCCACCGCAGCCCGCCGCTCCGGCGCCGAACTCGGAAGCCGTCGGTGAAGATGAGGAAGTAGACTTTGACACCCTCACGGTCGACGCCCAGGGCGTAATGCGCGACCCGCGCGGCCGTTACGTGCCGCACTCCGCTCTGCATAAAGCCCGTGAGCGCTTTAAGTCGGAGCGCGCCCGCGCTGATACGGCTACCACGGAGCTGACCCAGCTGCGCCAGAACCTGGCCACCATGGAAGGCCGCTTCGCTCAGCTCAACGACCTGTTGGCGCAGCGCGCGGCGCCCGCTCAGCCCGCCGCTCCGGCGCCCGCTCCCGAGCCGGTGGACGAAGCACCCGACCCGCAGACGGATATCTTCGGCTATGCTGCCTGGCAGGGCCGCCAGATCGCGAAGATGGATCAGCGCATCACGGCCCTTCAGGAAACCGCCACCAAGAAGGTGGAGGAGGTCTCAGGGCAGCTTACCGAAGCCAATATGATGCAGAGCTATAAGGGTGACGCCCAGGCCTATGCCGCGGCGAAGCCGGAGTTCGCTCAAGCCTATCGGCACCTGATCGATTCGCGCAACGCTGAGCTGACGCTGATGGGCTATACAGACCCCAACCAGCGGATGCAGGTAATTCGGGAAGAAGAAGCCCAGCTGGTGCGCAAGGCATATGAGCAGCGCAAGCGGCCCGCCGAGTTTATCCACAACGTCGCCATTATGCGGGGCTTCCGTCACGCACCGCCCGCCGCACCCACCGCGGCACCAGCCCCCGCTCCGGCGCCCGCCGCCGCGGTGGTTCCGCCGCCCGCCGCTCCGGTGCCCGTGCCGAACTCGGCTACGCCCGCGGCGATTAACCATGCTCAAGCCCTGGCCAATCAGGCAGCGGCCCGCGCGGCCTCTGCGACGCTGAGCGGCGTCGGTGGAGCCGGTAGCGACGCCCTAACGGCCGACGCAATTGCCAATATGAGCGAAGCGGAATTCGAAGCGCTCTACCACAAAATGGGTGGTAAGCGCGGCGGTATGCGCCAGTTCTTGGGGGCGTAGACTCATGCGGGAAAAACTGCTGGCACGCCTAGAGCTACTGCGCAATACGCGCCTTCAGCTGACCGCGCAGGTTCATGCGGCCCAAGGGGCCGAGCAGGAAGTTACGAACCTGCTACAGCTGATGGACGAGGAAGAAGAGGCCGCCAAGAAGCTCGAATTGGCCAAAGCGATTACCGAGTCCGAGCTGGCCATGAACAAGGCCCCTGCGGTCGAGGAACTCGCGAAGCAAGAAGCCATCGGCGACGATGAGGTCGTGAGAAAAGTCCTCGAAGATGCGGCCTAGGCGCGATTATACGGTTATACTGAGGCGGTTAGAAGCTGCCTCAGGGCTCCCCATGGAAGATCGCCGCAAACCCGTTACCACTATCGAAGAGCTCGTTAGCCTAGACTCCTATGAGGTGATCGCCGGTTACGCCGACGGCCGCGCGAATGAGCCTTGCGGCGACAATCGGTCCCGCGATTATTGGCATGGCTGGCGCAATGGCCAGATCGACAAAGGCTTTATGGCACCAGACGCCGCTTCACGGGCGCTCGCCGCCGCCTATATCGGGCGCCGTAATCCGCCGTATAGCCGGGACGAAGTAAAACCTTCATCGCGGTTAGCAGCTCTTGGCGCTCGCCCTCCAAGATCCCGATATAAGTTGCATGCGCCTTAATCAGCGACTCGATCCGCTCTAGGCGTTCCTGGACCTGCTTGATCGGCGGCGTTATCCGGGCGCGAGCCATCTCAGGCCCGCCGCTTCCGGCGCCAGTTCTTGACCCGCTCCTCGAAGCCTTCTGCCCAGGCGAACACCTTGGGCCATAGCACCGCGACGCGCTCCTTAAACTGCACGCGAGCCGGGTGTTTCTGGCCGAGCAGCTCATGCGCGAAAATCTGCTCGCCGAGCTTACGCAGATCAATCATCTCCATCAGGTAACGAATACCGTCACGCAGTTCGGCGTTTTCCGCTTGCAACATGTCGTTCGCGGCGAGCACGCGCTGCTGACCTTTATCGTCCCAGGCCTTCGGGACGCCGCGATGACCGCTAACGATGGCTAGCGTGCGCTGTAGGGACTGGGCAGCTTCGTCGCGGTTAGTGGCGCCGGTAAAGGCGAGCGGCGGCCGGAGGTGTAGGTCGTCGCCGACCCAATAGTGGGAGGCGTCGTCCAGCGGGTAGGCATAAGGGGCGCCCTCCGCGCTGTCCATAAGCAGCACGAAGTCATCCTGGTGACCGAAGGGCTGGGTTGCATCCAGGCCATTGGCTGCACGCTGGAACATGTTGGCCAGGCCGACGAATAGCTCGTCATTCCGGCCGCCCGTCGGCACCCATCCGAATTCGCCCCGCTGGGCCAGGATCAGGAACTGCCGGGTGGGGCGGTGGTAGAGGAAGAGCCGGTTACTCATTTCGCGCCCAAATAAGTGGCGAAATGGTGGAGAGAGATGTCAAAGACATAATCAGCCAGGCCGAGCGAAATGACGATGGCTGCGGCGAGCAAATAGGGTTTCATGTTCAATTGGCCCTAAACCGGGCGGCGCTTTGCGTCGCGATTTTTGGAGTTTCCTCGAGCTTTAGTGGCTGGGCAGAGCGGAAAAATACCGAATGGCCGCCGAACTCCCGGTCAACTCCCTCACTGTTCGTATAGAACATACCGGCTTCCGTTTTGCGCACCTCTCCCTTTATGGCCTCGTAGATGACCAAAGCACCATTCGCCGAGAACACCATAATGAAGCCCAGCCGCGGCGGCGCTACGGGGAGCGGCTCAGAAGGCTTGAGCTCTACGGCGCGGATTTGTAAGGCGTCGCCCTTCATCGCTAGCTTTTCTGGAGCGTTCAGCACGATTTCTTTCGGTTTGCTGAAGAAGCCCAGGGCGACCACGACCACCGCGAGCATAAGGAAGATGATGAAGAGCAGCGCAACAAATTCTCCGAACTTCGTCTGAGCTGCCCGAGTAACTTGCGCCCACGCCCACTCAATCCATAGTCTCATAGCACGTTCCTCTTCCAAGCTTCTTTCGCGTCTTCACGCTCTACGCCCAAATATTCTGCTGTCGCGCCGATCGACGTGTGGCCGAGTAGTAGGCGCGCCGCGGCCAGGTTGCGTTCCTGGGCATAAATCTGCTTGGGGAGCGTGCGCCGGGTGCTATGCCCGCTATAGAGCCGCGGGTCGTGCCCCGCATATCCGGCCAGCAGCTTAATGCGATTGCGGAACTGCCGATCGGAGATATTGAACACCCGGTCGTTGGGCGTGTAGGCGTCCCAAAACGCGGCGAGCCAGGCGCCCAGGGCAGTGCGAGTGCGCTCGCTGAGGTGGCACTGGACGGCCCGCGCGGTCTTCCGCTGGCTCCACCAGAACTCTTCCACGAGCGGCGCGTCCGCCCTGGGCTGAACGGTGCCCACTGTTAGGGCTATGACGTCTGAGCCGCGGAGCATCGTGTCAATAGCCACGCGGAATAGCGCTAGGTCGCGGATATCTACGAGGCTGCCGTTTTCCTGTAGCCGTTGTTCAATGTTCGTGACATCCGCCGGGCTAAAGGCTTTCATCTGGCCGCGGACCTGCTTCGGCTTCCGTACGGGGGCCTCTACGGAAACCCGCGTATGGTGGCGGCCTAGCTTTTTCATTGAACGCTCTTGTAATTATGGGAGATTTTTCGGAAGCTTCCGGAGTGTCAGGAAGCGGAAGTAGGGGCTTAATCCGGCTGCCAGCCCCGTTCATCGTGCGGAAGCTTGGGCGGCGCTTCCCGCGGCGCCATGGGCATCGGCAGCGGCGTCCAGTGGGTATGGTAGCCTGGCCACCCGCCCACCATAATCGAGCCCATCTCCGACTTGACCGTAACAGGCTTCGGTGCATTGGGAGATTGATCTAGGGGCGCCGCCGCCGTCGCTATGCCGGTAATCACCACCTCGTAGCCCAGGTCCAACGGGGAGCCGCAATAAGGCGGCTCGTCGAGCGGGAACTTCCACCACAATACTGGACCGACGTCTTCGTGCCACTCGCTGAGCGGTCGGAGCTCGGTAAGGTCTAGGCTGCGGAGGATGCCCTTCCGCGCCTCCCGCAGCGCATTCCAGGCTTCCATATATTCGTGGAAGGAACACCCGGCCCGCGCCAGCCAAATCTGATCCACCTTGGGCATGTGTAGCGTCCAGGCGGCTTCCGGGCCGCCCGGCGGAGCGTCGTCCGTGTGCGCCCGTGTTAGGAGATTAATCGCTCTTCGTAGGCTCATCGGGGCGTTTGGCATGTTCTCTCCCTAGGTGCACGTCTCTGCCCAATTTCGCATAGTCAGAATAATTCGTTCGCGTCGCGCGGAGTTTGATCCTACCTTGCTCAACCGCTACATCCAGCGCCCGCTGCTTAATTGCACGGAGGGCCATCATCTGGGTTAAGCGGTCCTCAACCTGCGGATAGCACCGCACCAATACTCCGCTCGGCATCGCCTCATACCAGGCCCCGGCCTCCCGAACGAAGTGCGCGACCCTAAGGGGCTTCCCCCAAAGTTGTAGAAACCAGTGCGGGTGAACCAGCACCTCCACCAGCTCGCGCTTGCCGCGCTCCTGGACTGAGGTCAGTTGCCATGTTGCCATTTACTCTCTCCAGCCGCGCCAGGAAGGTTTACGAAACCCGACAAAACGAAGCTGCTTGCGCGGGTCGACTTGCGTCGGCCACCCTTCACTAGAGCCATAAGCGCGTCGCTGATATTGGACTGGCGCGCCTTTCCGCCACCAGCTGGCATAAACGGCATAACCGCCGATCACGAAGCCAACCTCGGCGTTGTCATGGTGAAAGCGCGTCATGGTCAAATAGACCAGTGCGGCGCCGGGCACGCGCTCTACGTTATCCTCCAGGACCATAATGCCAGGGTGCATGGCCAAGCCGCAGACATTCCCGCCATAGCGCACGATAATAATCGGCACCTCAAAGTGGATCATGCCCTTTGGCACCCGCTCCGCATAAACGCGGCGCTCCATAGTCTTCTCGAGGCTCGAGGGGAGAGTGGCTGCCATTCTGGGTGTTCTCCTGGACCTTTAAGACGCCGAGCTGAAATGCCCGCGTAACAAGGTGGGGGCCATTCCGCGCGCTATACTGGCCGCGTAACTGCCAAAGGTCGTTCTGCACTGTACCGATCGCGATGCTCAGCCGGTGGGCAATCTCCTTATACAGCAGCCCTTCCGCATAAAGGATCAATATTGCGTGCCGCCGATCCCGGGCTGTCATGGTTTGCCGCTTCCGAATACCCTTGCTCTGGGTCATGGCGTGATTGGTTTGGCCTTGATCAGCCGGTCCACGTATTCCGGAGTCAGTACATCGTAGGCTCGGACGGCCGCATCTTGCCCGGCGCGCGTAAGGTCCATTTGGCCGGTAGGCGTTAATTCGATGGAAAAACTTACGTCCGGCCGGGCGGAAAGGCGAAACATTATGACGAGCCGCCTGCCATAGAACCGGGCGTCGCCCAGGGTGGCGACGTGCTCGAAGTCTTCCAGGTAACGGCCGACAATACTAGCGAGCTGGAAGAACTGCTCGGAGCTCAGCCGCTTGCCGTCGCGTAGCCGGGCGAGCGGCAACTGACCTAGCAGCTCCCGCGTGCGGTCGTGGAGCACTTCTTGATATTCGTCTTGGGTCATCTGCTCGGCGCGATGCGCGAGCTCTCTATTCGCTTGATCGCAAGCTTCTTCCCAGGTCACGGTCGTCATAATCCTACTCCCGATTCCGTCTAGCGCCATTCCGCGGCGCTGTGGGGGCTACCGTGCGCGCTGCTGAGCCAAGAAAATCGCAGCTCGCTAGGTAGAACGCGGTTGGCGTCCCACCCGCCTTTATACAAAGCTGATTTGAGGCGGAGCGCAATGCCCAAATTTGCAGCTCAAAAAACACGCAGAGCAGGAGGATAAACAAGGCCGTAATCCAGGCCGTAGGAACGCGGTGCATAGGCTTCTTCGCTGAGGGGAGGTGGAGCTGGGCACGCTCGGGCTGATTGGGCTTGTTCATAGCGACGCTTTCGGGGCTATAGGCGGTAGCGGCGCGACGAAAGGAATGCGCTCGCCCGCCGCGTTAAACATCTCCGTCCGGGAAAGGTCGAGGAAGAAGCGCTGCGCGGCCCGGAAGGTCAGGATCACGCATCGCACGGCGGGCCGCCCGGCGCGGAATTGCTTGACCACCCGGTGCACCCCGTCGATTAGCACAAGGGAGCCATCCGGCCATTGCACGTAGATTACTGGGATTTCTAGGTCGCGCTTAGTAATCCGGGCGAGGTGAGACTCTTCAATACCGCCCCGCTCTAACAGGATGAAGTAGCTGTCCAGCGTTAATTCCGCTTCCCCGACCACGTAAGATACACGCTCCTCAGCGATAGCGTCCTTAATGCCCCGCACGTCGAGCAGGAAGCGCATGCGCGTATCTTGATCGTAGAAATCGAACACCTCGCGGTTGCGGAAGAGCATTAAGCCATCCTCGTCCGGGAGAGTTTCGCGCTGCTCAACCTCGCCGCTTTCTACGGTCCGCAATCGCAGCAACCCCTTCCGCTCCCGGTCGCCCAGCCCGCCGCGGTCCTCGCGGAAGGCGCCATGCCTCGGCGCGCCGGGCGGGTAGACGTGGCGGGAGGGGACGGGGATCGGCGGGGTCATATCAATAGAGCTTCCGGTTGTTGTAGTCCAGCAGCTGGTACATCTGCTCCAGGGTAATCTCCTGGCCGTTCGTTAGGGCGAGCTCGGCCATAATGGAGGGCAGTACCAGCAGCCTACCGTCTAGCCCTTTCACCAGTACATAGCTCTCTTCGTCCCGCGGAGCAGAGGGTTCGGCACTTACTGGGGCGGGCGGCGGAGCGACGAACAACTCGATGAGGGGGGCAGGCTTCGGGACGGGCCGAACATATTCCACCGGGGGCCGCGGCCGACCGGGCGGCGTGGCCTGAAAGACTAGGTCAGAAACGAGCAGTAAGGTGGCAGCAACTTTAATGCCGAACATTCTCTCCCCCTCCGGGTGTAGTGGAGAGGGAACGTTATCGCTCGGGCTGGGCGGCCGTAAACCCGAGCGACGCATTGCACATCACTGTTCCGCAGACGCTTCCCAGTGCGCACCTTCTTTTCCACAGAAAGAAGTCTGCCGCGTCAGCCAGCAAGGTGAAACGCCCGGCTTGCCCGTTACGGGTGAAGTACACTGGCAGCCGGGCCGGTCAGGGTGGCGACAAAGCAAGAAGAGATTCATCGTCTCAGGGGAAGGCGGCTCATATTGAAACACCATCCCGTGAGGCAGACCCGACCACTTGCAATCCACGCAGAAACGGTTCATTGATGCGTCGCCGTGGGGTCGCCCGCCAGCCAATAGCCCCATTCTTCTCGAATAGTGCCGCTGTAAATAACCAGGGCCACCGTCGCCGCGGCCAGCGCCAGGAAGCCGATTGGCCACAGCACTGACCGGCGCTTCCCCGCATTCTTGGTAACGTGGTAGGCTGCATTAAACTCGCCAGCCTTACGCAATTGCTCCTCACGCGTCGTCGTTACCCGTGCCGGGCTAATCGGGGCCAGAGTCGGCCGGGCCGGTGGGTGGACGGTACTCTTGTGCATCTCTAGGGCACCGTTCGTGCTGAATTTCCGAACGATGCCCTCTTCTGCGCAGGCTGGGCAATGGAAGCGCTTCTCTTTCACTAGTCCGCTCCGATTTGCAACAGTGGCCGCACCACTGCGTTGCATGTTTCGCCATATTGATCGTAGAGGTCCGTGCCGCGTTCCACGCTCATCACGTAATCCTCGTAGACTGCCATGAAATAGCTCTCGTCCTTTTCCGCCTCCCTTTGTGCCGGGGTTGGGGCGAGGCGATTGGCCTCGCGTAACGCGGCGATGCTGAGTTGCTTTAGGGTTTCGGCGTCGCCCGTCGTGGAGTTACGCCCGAAGATGACGTAGAAGGCAGCGCATTTCACTAACAGCACGCGCCGCTCATAACGGAAAGCTGAGTCTACAGGTCCCAGCTTCCGAACGGTGTTCTTATCGGGCAGCGGCATGCGCCACGGGAGCCGCGGGCGCGCTACAAATTCATCGGGCACGGAGATGCCGTAGCCGACTGGGCGCTTCCAGCTGGGCGGATCTTTCATACCCTGAGCGCCGACCGGCCCGGCCCAGGCGACCAGCACGGCCGCTATGGCGAAGAGGAAATAGATAAAGCCCGCGATTAGATGATCGACTCGGAAGAAGGGAAACTTCGTGGGGTTGAACATTGGGGGTCGTTCCTAGTAGCCTCAATGAGTTTATAGGCGTAACGCTGCTCTGCAAGCAAGTAACCCTCGAGCGGCCAGAGCTTCTCGAAGGCATTCTGATATGCATAAGTCCGGCCGACCTCAGCGTCGAAATTCGCCGGATCCACGCAGGCATTCTCCCCAGTTACAGTAAAATCGTTGATCATGGTAATAAAGCAAATGGTCAACTTGCCGTACACCTTGTAGTCGACTTCCTTGATCCGCGCCGCCATACCCTCCACGGTCACTCGGTTCGGCTTCGCGGCGATGCGAGCATCAGCTTCTTCGATGGTAAGGCGGCGACTGTCCATGTATGCATCCCAAAGGTTAAAATTTCGCAACTCTAGTGCGCGCCCTGGGCAGCGCGGTGTGTCCAAATGTAGAAAGGGCGGCAGCCACCCCAGTGACTACCGCCCTCTTTCTCCCAAAACTAGGCCTGGAATGCCAGCCTCGGAAAAGTTAGTTTTCACTGCCCCCTTCCGAGGCGCCGATCGGCGGGAAGGAATTGGCCGACTTACCGCGGCCCCAGCAGAATGATGCCTGTTCGGTCGTCATATTGCCGTCACCCTGGCAACCCCCATTCGCCTTCCAGCGATTGAGGGAGGCCGAGCGGTGGTGCTTGTTGGCCTGAGCCAGGGATGAAGAGTCGTGGTAATAGAGCTCCCGGCCGGTCTCGGCTTTGCAAGCTGCGAGAAGAGCGGTTACGGAAATAAGAATTGCGAGCGTCCGTGTCATGATGTAAGCTAGCCTCCTGTTGAGCAGTGCAAGTATGTTCAACCGTGTTCGTTGGTAAATGACGAACTAAAGCCCAGCTGCTAACCGGCTGGGCATCTTCACGTACACTTACCCTGTACATGCAAGAACCCCCACTAAGCTTTCGGCGCAGGGTGGCCTAGGCTTAGTGGGGGCGTGCCGTCTATGCGTCAAAGGTCTGCTGCCGGGAGCAGCGACGAGGAAAGCTCCAACCGAAGGTGGTGACCCCTAGGTGAAGAGAAACGGAGCTTAAAGAACTCCCGGCCCGGCCACTATAGCCTAGCGATTTGCCACGCGCTGTGCTCTTTTAAGGCTTTACTTCTGCGGGGTGTTGGTATAGGTTTGTTGCAGTGAAGGGGAGAGAAGCAATGAACGATATCCTGAACCTCGGCGTTCACGCCAACCTGATCGAACTGGGCTATGCCCACCAGCATTTCGACGCGGTTTATGAAGAGTGCGGCGGCGTAGAAAATGGCCCGGCCCTTGATTTCTACCCGGCCTTCGATTGTTATGAGTCTCCCGAAGACCGCATTATCATAGACACAAATGGCAAGTTCGTTAATTTTGAAGTCCGCGACCTGGAGCAGGAAGCCTTCTTGTTTAACCTGTTCCACGAAGATCTGATCAACAACGCTTCTTCGTACTAAGGGTGGGCGCTATGATGAACATTATGCGGGCGCTGGTAGGCAACGGATTTAACGGCCGAGCTGTTGAGCGGGTTAGCGACGACGCAGCCTATAACCGTATCGAAGAGCTTAACGCCGCCAACGACGGCTTCTTGTACTGGGCGACGCCGCGCCGCATCACGATTCGGCTAAATGGTGAACGCTTCCGGGCCGTGGTAGAAGCGCATATCCATAGCCACCTCAAGGTCAGCTATATGAGCTGGCGGTATAACGGCGCTCGGCGCGTCCCAGTATTGAAGCTGCATTGCGTAGTTCCCGTGCAATGCGTTGTCGAGCATTTCGCGTAAGGATGCGATACGGTTTTATTGAGTGGCTGCTTCGGCGGCCACTTTTATTTTGAGCCCCAACAGGAGGGGAAATAGATGCCTGACCTTAAGAGCCGCCTGGTCTGGACGATTGATATCGAGAACGAAGACCTGCTGCTCATACTGAAAGCCCTGGGCGGACGAATGACCCACGAAGAAGACCTCGCCGCCGCCCGTGAGTTGGATCGGCGCTTATCGAAGTTGCGCTCCGAGCGGCTTAAACAGATGGCCAATACGGCTTCTATGATCGAGGAGGGAATCCGTGCTGCTCAATAAAGTCAACCTAATCAACGCTATGATTGCAGCGATTTCTGCACCGGAAGGTTTGCTGCGCATGAGCGAATATAAGCACGAGATCAGCCCCGAGATGTATATCCGCTTTACGCCCAGGGCAGATGAACCTTGCGGCACGGCTTACTGCATGGCAGGCTGGGCGAATAAACTCCAAGGCCGCCCACCCGAAGATTTGACACAAGCCGCGCTCGACCTCGGCCTGAACAACGAGCAACGCCACGCCTTGTTCTTATTTCGTAAGGAATATGCAAGCAACAATCGCGATCATCTTGTCGCATTTGATACTGTGCTGACCCGCGTGCAGCAAAAGGCGATTGTCATCGACCTGCTGACCAATTTGCGCGATACAGGCACTTTTTCAGTCCGGGAGAGCTGGGAGAAATGCGCGCCAGGTACTTCTCCCCACGGATTAGACGTCTAGCCGTTCCCCGAGTGACCGAAATTGAGGGGATAGCCTGTGGGCTCTGCTTCGGCACGGCGGTCCCCCACCTAAACCGCCTCTAGATGCGGTTAGCCCAAGTCCTCAGCGCAGCCCAATAAGCGGCGCTGAGGCATTAGGAGGGGCCAATGGCCTGCGAAGAAGTCACGCCCAGCCCAATCAACTCCATCTCAGCCGAGCACGTCACGGAGCGCAACGTTATTCGGGTGCAGATGCACCTCAACGACGTACCGGGCCAATGGATCGAATTCAACGCCCCACAGCTCGAAGAACTGATCAAGCTGCTGCTCGCGCACTACATCATGATTGCCCCACCACCACCCAAGGAGAACGCCAAATGACCCATTACCCCACCCATCCGCTGAGCGAGAGCGACCTGCTCGCCGCAGTGATCTTCGCCACTGAGGCGCATGCGGGCCAGGTTCGGAAGCATATTGGCGAGCCCTACATCCTGCATCCGCTGCGCGTTAGCCACACCCTGGCGATGCGGGGGATGCCTTACGCCGTGCTCATCGCGGGCGTGTTGCACGACGTAGTCGAGGACTGCGGTGTCAGCCTGGGCGAACTCACTCGGAAGTTTGGCGCCGACGTTTCCGCGCTTGTGGATCAGGTAACGAACGTCGCCCAGCCCAAGGACGGCAATCGCAAAGCGCGAGCGGCCATTGACCTCGCCCACATCACGAAGTGTTCCCCCGCGGGCGCCACCATTAAGCTCGCTGACATCCTGGACAACGTGCCTTCCATCGTGGCCAACGACCTGCCTTTCGCCGCCATTTACGTGCCGGAAAAGCTCGCCCAGCTGGAGGTGTTGCGCCACGGCGACGCTAGCCTGGTACGGCGGGTGCATGACCTGCTCGCCCAGGCTAGCGTCGAGGTCGGAGATAACCCGGTAAGCTCTTCGCGGTTTTATTCGGAGGTGGCGAAATAAGTTTAGCGGTTAGTGGGGGAGGAGCAGCGCAACTTGATGCTCCTCAGTGTAAGCTCCCCCACTAGGTAAGGCGAGGGCGCGCGCCGCTAGAACCACCCTACGCGATTCTTCTCATGCCATTCGCTGCGCTCTTCCTCCCGAGCAATATTGCCCAGGATGCCTTCATAGGCGCGCGCCTCGTTCCGAGCCCACTGCAGGCGCAACATCGCTGAAGGCGAGATAGACCGTAGGGCGGCGAGGTCCGGGTCTATCAACCGCCCCTGACGCGCTATGAGGCGCACCTCGTGCTTCCGCCATTCTGGCCAGCCGACCTGCTTGATCCACGCGACCAAGCGGCGGCCGACTTTGTAAGGTTCATTGTTGTAACCAACGGGGCTTGCGGGCTCGGGCCGCGAATAAGGACCGGGCGAAGTCATGCCCATGTTAACGACCTCGGCCCCAGCGCCGATAGATTGAGCCCCAACGAGTTCCATGACTTTAGTGCGCGCGGCATTCGCGGCCAGCGGCGCGGCGCCGAGGACTTTTAGGAAGGAACGGCGGGTCGGCTTCATATACGAATCTCCTGGCGGCGAACGAGCACCGCATATTTTCGGTGGAACACGCATTGCTCCGGCACAATGCGGTCGTAGTACTGATGCGGCACGGAATAGGTGGCGAGGGTAAAGCCGAACGCGGCGAGCACGCCCCGCTCCCAGGGCGTAGCGTACCACCTGCGGTAAGCGGTGCGGCTAGGGAAGCCATATATCCAAGGGCTGCCGGGGTAAACAACCCTAGTCGCAGCTAAGGGGCACATTGGGTGGCGGCGATTGTCATAACCGTCCGGGTGCAAGTACACCCGGATAGAAGTGGACCCCATGGGCGTAGGGATACGATATGGCCCGGCGCCGTCCGGGCGCTCTACCCGGTAGACGTTCATTTTGCCCCGCTTAGTAGGTAGGTCTTGAGCCGCGGGGTGACGCCTTCCTGGGCATTTACGATAGTCGGCGGGATGGGGAGGATAAGGTCTTCGCGGATATGGCGGAAATGCCCGCGGCGCCAGTGCATACGGGGCGAGGCGCGGCCGTCTATAGGAGTGCCCGTGCCCAGGGTACGATGCGCCGCTGGATTGAGGCGAACGACGTGCCGGTCAACGAGCGGCGGCTTACCTTTCTGGGCGCGGCGCTTATTGAGCTTGTCCGGCGCCGGAATATGCTCCGTGACCACCTCCTTGCTCATGAGCAGCGCCGTTGCACCGAGCAGAAAGTTGACCGCTTTGTCCACGGACTCCTCGAAGTCTTTATCCTTGTACATCTCACCCGTAGTACGGCGGCGATGGTAGCCTTCCGAGGTCAAGCACTTCCAACGAACCTGGTGGTTACTATCAATGCCCGCGGCCATCAGCGGGAGGCCCTCGAGCTCAACACAGTCGGCGGGGTCGTCACCTAACATTGTCGGGCCGAAGGTAAATAAGAACAGTTGTTCTTCGCCCAACTCGGGCGCCTGGGCAACGCGCTGCGTGGCCAAAATGGCGGAACGCGGCATCATGTTAGAAGTGAAGAACACTACGTCGAACGGCAGCCGGAACAAGCCGCGCTTAAACAGGTCTTGGCCAAACTCGGTATGGGTGACATCGAAGTCTGTCTTGCCATAATCGAAGTGCGCGGCCATCGGCAGAAGTCGTTCGACGTTCTCCAGGAGATTAACGTCGAACACTTTTGCCAGATTAGAGCCGAGGGCTTTCCGGATCCGCCCGATATCTTCGATTGCGCCGTGCGGTGTCATCTTCCACCAAGATTGCGTAAGTGCGGAGCTTTACTGCAGCTTGATATTCCCCCACCGTTATATAGCCCCGCAGCGCCGCGAACTCTCTCATAGCGCGTTTCAGGGCTGACTGACGTTGCAATGGATTGGCAGTGCGGTAGAGGTTAGAAAGAGTGGCCAGGCGAGGATTGCGTGTCATGTGTTGCACCATGTAAAACAGGAGCGTTGCACGGTTTCTCCCTGGGCTGGACGTATAACCTATAAGTTATTAAACCCTAGGTAGTGTCGAGACATTTAGCCTACTAGTTGAATAATTATAAGGCTTTAGGGGGTAATTCTCCCCATTCGATTAAGGTATAGGTGCGCTTCTTTCTTCCCACAGGACTCAGGATATCACCATCGCTCGTGATGCGCCCAGCCTGGCACAAGCGCTCAAGCGAACGCACAAGCCGGTATATCGTGCAATAATCTCGGAGGCGGCCCGCCAGAGCGGAATGGCCGACTGTATCCGTGCCCAGGGCGTTGCAGAGCTCCCAGAGCCTGTACAGCACGGCCGCGTCCAACTTGGCCAGGGCTTCTGGGCTCTCGTCGTAATGGTAGGTGACGGGCGGGCCAGGACGGTCGGCGTAGGGCATGGCTAGGCCGGGGCCTCCTCGAGTGGCCGAGTGCAGCGCCGGAGTTCCTCAACGGGAAACTTCGTGGTCCAGACGTTAAGGCCCCAGGCGAGCTCGGCGATTGTGCTCAGGATGGAGCGTTGGGAGAAGGTGCGATGGGTGAATATGTGTACGCGCTCATAGGTGCGGCGCTCGGTGCTGTCCGGTAGGCGAATATGCACCAGGTAACTGAAAGACTGAGAGAATTCCGAAGTGTTGCCCTGGCTAAAACCCACCCAGGCCGAGAACCGCTCTACGCGCATATGCGGTAGCAACATTGAAGCGAACAGATTCTTGTAGCGCTCCGCGAGCGCCGGGTCTGGGCGGAAAGTGCCCATCATCCCGAGCGCCGTCACTTCCGTTGCAGAGATGAGGGTCTGTTGTTCCGGGGTGTATTCGAATGTCACGGCCTAGGCTCCTTCGCATTGCACTCCGGCGTAGCGGCTCACGGCTACGCTTGTGCCCGGAGCTTATACAGCCGCCGCAATGCCGCCTTTACGCCCGAGCGCCAGAGGGGGATATGAGCGTCGGTCCAGGCGTTGTCATGCCCCATAAAGGCAGCGCAGCAATCCTGCAGCAGCCATTCGGGTAGGTCTTCCGGATTATACACGGCGCACAACTGGTAGAGATAGACCGCGGCCTTTTGCCAAGCCGCCCGTAGCTCAGGGGCGAGCTCTTCCCAATCACGGGTAAGGGGGTTGCCCGTATTGCCGCGCAGCACCTGGGCGACTTCCAGGACGATGTCGGATGCATCCTGCGCCTTGTTGTTGAGATTGACACGCTCAACTCCGCCCGGCTTGGGCACAATCGCCACGCCAGCCATAACCTCAAGGTCAGCCGATATGCGGTTCGCCAGCCAATGGCGGCCTGCGCGCAGTGCCCGCAGCCAGCGCTGCTGGGAGTGCCTGGGGAGCTCTGCCCAGGGACGCGGCTTGGAGCCGACGAAGACCGCATGGAACACCTCGCGCAACTCATCGGCGAGGCGCTCGTCCTGGGCAATAACCTCGCCATCCACAGTATGGTATAAGAAGCACAACCGCTGTGCCACGGCAAGGTAACCGGCTTGAGCCTCGGCCAACAACTCACCCCAAGTGCGGCTAGGACTGCCACGCCACGCCTGCATTATCACAGTTGCGAGTTCAATGTGCTCCTGCGGCGCCGTGCTGTCAGAGGGCACCGAGCTCGGAGCGGCCTGTGGCACGCGACGGTGCAACACATTATAAGCGGCGCGCGCGGCGGCCCGATAGTCTTGCCTTGCTGTATCGCTCACGCTGCTCCATGGCAGGGGGACGTCGAGCGGCGCGCATCGAGCCGCTAAGACTACCTTCGCCATTGCATCGACGTCCCGCGCCACGCCTTTGGGATAACTCGCATAAGCGCTAGCTGCGTTTGTCCAGTCTTTCGTCTTGCAGTCCTCCAATCGAGCCCGTGGATTGCGAGAATAGGCGCGCAGCATCGCCTCGGCGATCGCGCCGATCGAAGGCCCCACATTCGGATCGGCCTCAACCAGGCCATCAGCCACGGCACGTTCATAGGTAGAGGTGAAGTCGTTGCGGACCAGCTTCTGGCGGAATTCAGCCCGGATAGCTGCCTTGGCATTCTTCCCACCCGCCAGCCATTCCCTGATGCGCTCCTCCGAGCGAGAATAGTCCACGCCTGCTAACAGGTCTGAAGCATGATCGGGCGTCAGCGTCGCCTGCTCCGGCGTGTAGCGCGGCAGCACCGGCTCCAACACGGTCGCCTCCCTGGGCAACTCCATGCGGCCCATTGCGCATTCGCTGCGAATGTTGTTGCTTTCGCCCAGCCGCGTTACGGCTTCCATCAGCTTAGAGGAGTGCTGTGCCATTGTGGTCCCCATTTATTGCATGTTGCTCTAGCTTTGCGCCAAGCATCGCGGCGCCGCTCTGATTATTCGCCTTCCCGCTGCGCTCGGCAGTGCATAAACTGAACCGAACGCACCTTGCGCATTGTGAGCAGTGCCATCCGGAAGCACACACTCGCCTCCGGGATATTGCAGCGCATATATTGGAAAGGCTGCTTCGGGACGGCCGGATTGTACGGCCCCCACACTAAGCACCACATAATAGGCAGCTTAACGAGCGCCATCATTCGCTCCCCCTGGGCGCGGCTTGTGCAGCCTCATTCGCGTCATGCGCGATCAAAGTCAGCTGGGAGCGCGACTCAAGCAGCCCTCGGAGGGCGAGGGTGCGCTCTGGGCCCTGGGGAAGGGTTTGGATAATCACCGCTGCGTGGAGCGCGTAAAGCCGCCAGGCGACTGCTACAGCCTCGCTCGGCGGGTTCATGCGGAAATAACGCCAAGTGCGATCCATATGACTTAGTACGGCGTCATGCTCGTACATTGCATCCATGGCCTGGGCGTGGATTGCATTAAGCGATTCGATTGAGAACATGACAAGTGTTCCTAAGCGGCAGAGAGGAGAACGAGCACAATGCCCAGGGTGAGCCCGGCGAGGGCGACCATGGCGTTGTGCAGGGCAGTGAGGGATTGTTGGTCCATAGGAGTTCGTTGCGCTTAATGTTGCACTGCCCGAACATATAACCCAGGGGGTGCCAACGCCGCTGTCGCCATCAGCTCGGAACGTATCCACCCAAAAATCACCATATCCGTTCCGGGCATCCGTTCCGGGTAAAACGGCCTGTTTCCATGGTCGTACCCCCTACCGGAACCCCGGAACTCTAGGAACGGATATATAAAAGAGTAGGAGAGTAGGAGAGTAGCCCAGGAGGGAGGGGAGTAGCCCCCTGGGCGTAGGGGTAGGGCGCCTAGAAATTTGCCCTTATGAAAACTGCGATTTTCACCGTACTGGCGTTCCTGGCGGCGTGCAACACGTGGCAGAGCCAGGGTTTTTCACGGAACGGGTGGGTACGTTCCCACCGGACCGGAACGGACAACATGTAAAAATCCCCGCTTTTTAGGGCGGGGATCTTAGCGTGTTCGTCAGGAACGGGGCCTATCGGGCTAGAAAGGCACCTCGTGCCCGTTGAGCTGGTATTGATGGCCGCCCTGGGCAACTTGCTCCTCGAGGCTCATCAGCGTAATCGTGACGCCGCTATCCGTGATGCGCACGACGAGTTGCTGTTCGCGGGTATCGGCGTCTTCGCCGCGAACAAAGCCGCGGTGCTTCTTGTTAATGCCGTTGACCTTAAAGCGCAGCGAGGCCGGTGCGAAGCCGAGGCGCCGCATGACGTTGGCAATGCGGAAGGTATCGTCTCGTTTCATCTTGTCTGGGGTTAGGCCGACGAGGCGCCAGATATCGGAGTTGAGGATCTTGCCGTCGCGCTCGCCGAGCAGCTCGTCGAGGTGTTCATACCAAGGATCAATCTCCACCACGGAGCGCTTGGATTGCTCAATGGCGGCTTCGTTCCAAAGCGAGGCGTCCATTCGGATACTCTCGCCGCGTTGCTCAAGAATCACGGCTTCGGCCCAAAGCTGGTCGCGGTCCTGAGTTAGGGCGTCAAGGTCGAAGCGTTGCGTAAAGACTGGCCAGAAGCGGCGTTCGCCAGTGGGGTCTTCAAGGTATTTCTCTTCGTTTGTTGTTGAGAAGAACACAAATTGCCGCTTTACGCTCACCGCGAGCTTTCCATAGGCCAGGCGTGCGCGGTCTTCGGTTCGGCTCAGCTGGGCCTTGACCTTATTGATCTCGGGACGGCCACGCTTGTGGAGGTCGGCGATCTCGATGATCCATTTGCCCGTGAGCTGTTCGATCAACTCCTTGGAACTGGCGCCGAGCGGTAGGTCGTCCGTGAACCATTCGTCGTTGACAGCGAGGATCTTGAGGGCCGAGGATTTATTCGTGCCCTGTAGTCCTTCCAATACGGGCATCTCGTCGAATTTACAACCGGGCACCCGTAAGCGGCGCACGGCCGCTAGGAGCGTAAGGCGTGAAATGGCCCGGACATAGGGCGTGTCCTTAGCGCCGCCATACCGGATCAGCCATGTGTCAAGGCGGGGCGTTCCATCCCATTCTAACGTAGCAAAATAATCGAATATGGGGTGGAAGCTATTGGCAAGCGCTGCATTCGTTAGTACATCGTAGAAATAGCTCTTGGTCGGGCGGAAGCCGAAGGTGCGGTCGATGGTGAGCCAGAGCGAGGTGACGGCTGCGTCGTTGAGCTCAGGGCCGAAGCCTTCGAGTCCTTCGATGAGCAGCCGGTCAGCGAAGCGGTTATAGCTGAGCCCTACGCCGAGGCGGCGTAGCGCGACGAGGATATTGCGTTCGTTTTTAAGAGGTGGTCCGCCGTTCTCTGGGAGTTGGAAGCGCATTTCCTGCGGCATGTAGTCGTCGCCATTCCCGCCCGGAGGTGGTGGAGGCGGCGGCCCTGGCGGCGCTGCTCCGCCGCCTTCCGCGGGCTCGGCGTCGGCGCGCGGGCCGCTACTTGACACCTCAGGCCTCGGACTTGACGCTTCGGCAGTGTTGCTTGGGGCTTCTGCCTGCGTAAGAGTAGCCTCATCCAGCTTCCGCGCTGCGATCTTGGCGTTGTTCGCTTCCTGGGCCAGCTTCGCTGCGGCCTTCCGCACCTGGTTACTCACGAAGCGGTGAAGGTCTCCGCCCCCGAGCTCGTGCCGCGAGATCACGCCCTTATTGGCCGGGAAGCGCGCATGTTCGCTCACGGCGAAGCGGCGATCCTTCAAGATCTCAATGACCAGGCCGAGCGGTACGCCTGCTTGTTGCAGCGCCCTGTTCACCCGGTGGAAGATCGCGTTACGGTCCACTACTTCGGCGCCGTCCTCGGCCTTAGTGGGCACGCCCTCGCCTTCCGGGTGCAAGTAATTACCCAGCAGGATCAGCTCAGTGGTCTTGGGCCGCACCTCGGGGTAGCGGCGAATCAGCTCTTGTACGGCCTCCCAGGCGTCGCCGCCCGGCAAGGGAGACCAGTCGCCCTCGCTAACGTGCACCGCCTCGACGGCTTCTCGGCATGGCCCGGCTTCGCCGACGTCCTCCCAGCCGAACTGGTCGAGCGTGTAGTGGCCGCCGTCGTCGTCCTTGATTACCGAGGCCACCGCGTTGGTCCGCCCCTGGGCGCGCTTCTTCGCCGTGGGGATGTTGAGGACCCAAGGCAGCCGGGCGACGCGGTCCACGTTGTGGCAATCGTCGGCATAGCGGGTGCCGAGCGCTTCGTTCAGCTTTTTGGCCAGCCACTTATTGTGGCCGCCGACCCGGTGGGCGTTATCTCGGCGTTCCTGGGCGTCCCGGCCGTCCAATGAATAAGGCTCAACTAAGTTCCAGAACGCCCAATATCCGCCGCCAGAGTCGATAATGATATTGGGTGCGCCGGGAAGTCCCAGCTGTACCAGGCGCGCCCTGTCTGTAAGAGCGCTAAGAATGGCGGCACGTTGGTCTTCGAGCGGAATACCCGCATTGGGGTTCGGATCGATATCAACGTGCAGTCGCTCTACATGAGACACGTCTTCCAATGCGGCCTTATTGCCGGGGTCGCTATATGTTGGGTTGATGTGCCAATACAAATTGACGCGCCCTTGGCGCATCATAATCCACTTTGCCATAGCCCCTTGCTGCCCGGAGCTAAACTGCTCTGAGCGTACGGTGCCATCGTGAATGGAGGTAACGACCCAAGGGCCGCGCGGCCGTAGGTTTTTCAGGAAGGTCGCGGCGCGATAGCTTTCGCCTGTTTGCTCGGCCGCTACCCGCCCCGGAAGATTGGTCTTCTCGTCCACTATGCCGCCCCCGCCATGTAGGATTTCAGCTCCGAGGTTAGGGCTTCGGTTATGGTGTAGGTCTGTTGAAGATGAAAGAGCTCGGAGGGCAACGCCAGGCGGGTGACGACCCAATGGCGATGAGAGCCGTCCTTGTTTGCGCGTTCGCCGCCTCTGTGGAAAATTACGACGATCGGCTCGCCTTTAAACCAAAAGGCGCTATAGGTGAAGTTCTCAGCCTCCCAGCGGAAACGCTCGCCGCGCCCGCCGAGGAAGGTGCCGTCCGTGTTCGCATGAAGCCAGTACCAGTGCAATTGGCGGTAGAGCGGCAGCGTAGCGGCGAACACGTTACCGGGCGTCTCCCTTAGGCGGGTTTGACTTTTTATGGCCAGAACGCCGAGCGCGCTGGTGGGGGAAGGCGGAATCTCGAGCAATTCTAGCAGGGTATAGACGCGATATTGGTCCTTAGCCGGGAGCGTCCAGGGTTCGTTCGGGTCGCGGCGCGGGGGCCGCCGGAAAATGGCGGGCGGTCGGGTTATCGAGCCGGGTAAGGGGAGAGCGGGCGGCATCGGGACTTCGTTCGCCCAAGCCTCCCGCGCCGCTTTGATTGCTCGAGAGAGTTTTTTCCACACCGCCATATTGACCCCTATCCCCTATTCCGCCATTCAGCACAACGTTGCGCTGGAAAACCCGCTATTTAGTGATTCGTGCCCTGAGCGGGACCAATGTTGAGCGGCCCCCAAGCCGCCTCTTCTCTCCCCCCGCACGGAAGGTGCCTCCTCGATTAGGAGCGGTGGATTCCCCCACCCATAATCAGCGCATGCAGCACCCCTCGCTGCCGAGACGCTTCTCCGGTCCCCATCGGAGAAGCGTTTTATTTTGCGCGCATGCTTGTTGCTTAGTTGTTGCATGTTGCACTTAGGGGTGGCCTGGAGGGAGGCAAATCCTACTCGTGTTTCCCGAATTAAAAAAGCACGTTAACTGGCTTTATGCACAGGATTTTTGTTGATTTTTCCTTAGGGCTAGAGCCTTGAATAAATTACGAGAAGTAATTCGCTCATGCAATAACTTGCAATCAACACCATGCGAGAGAATTTCAATGACAGCCTAAAAGAAGTGCTTCGCTATGAGGGCGGCTATACCAATCACCCTTCTGACGCTGGAGGCGCGACTAACCGGGGCATCACTCAAGCTGTCTATGACGGCTTCCGTCGGTCACGGAAGTTACTTCCCCGCTCCGTGAAGATGATTACTGAGGCCGAGGTCGCTGAGTGCTACCGCACCAATTACTGGGATAAAATTTGCGGCGACCAGTTGCCCAAAGGCATCGACTTCCTAGTCTTCGATGCGGCCGTTAATTCCGGCCCGGCGCGCGGCGAGAAGTGGCTCCAGCAAGCCATTAATCGGGTCGCGGGCTTGCAGCGCCTCAAAGAGGATGGCCAGATTGGCTTCGCCACCATTGACGCCGCGGACGACTACGCCGCGGCCAAGGTGATTGAAGCCTACATCGACTTACGCCTCGGCTTTATGAAAGTGGCCAAGAACTCCAAGACCGGCCAATGGCTCTGGCCCGTATTCGGTGAGGGCTGGGGCAATCGGCTGCTCGGTGAGCGTGTTAGGGGCAATATCCGTAAGCAGGATGGCGTGATCCAGGTTGCTAAGCGCATGGCGGGCGACGAACTCCCGGCCAAGACGCCGCTGCCCGTGAGCGCGACTGTGCGCCCGGCGCCCTCGCTCCTTACGCAACTCCTCTCCTGGCTGCGCCCGGCGCAAGCTGCGGCTGCTTAATCTGGAGGAACTCCCAATGGCCTCAGCACTTAAAGACCTCGTCAGCAAGGTCGCGCCCGTACTCGGCACGGCCCTGGGCGGCCCGCTCGGCGGCGCTGTTGTTTCCATCCTGGCTGAGGCTTTTAACACGGATAATTCTTCGGACGCCGTGGAAGTAGCGATGCGCTCCGCTGATCCGAGCGTGGTCGCGGCGAACCTGGCGCGCGCCGAAGCCGCGTTTAAGGCGGCGGCCGAGGAAACGATCACGGTCCGCACCCAGATTGAGTCGCATGTAGAGATGATGCGGCTAGACTATGGCCGCGGCGGCTTCTATTCACTGTGGCGCCCGCTCGCCGGGTGGATTGCCACGCTCTATGCCTTCGCGACCTGCGCGCTCGCCTTGCAGCAAGCCTACCTGGGCTCTTACGTCCTATTCACAATGGCGCCGCAGGTGTTGATGATGGGTGGGCCGATTATGGCCATTGCGGGCATTTACGCCTTTGGCAAGAGTCAAGAACGCGCGGCGCTGGCCAATGGTCCCGCTTCGCTCGGTGATGTTGTACGGGACGTGATTGGTCGCGTTAGAAAGTAAGGACTGCGTATATTTGGGCGAGGAGGGTGGCCGCAGCCCAGCGTAACCGTTGAGGGTGCACGGTGCCTTCGATATGGGAGCATTAAGGACGCTGGAGAGGTTTACCGATGGAAGCCCCGGGAATGGCTTATGTCAACGGACGCGATCATCGCTCTGCATATCATGCTGGATCGCCTGAGAGAGGCGCAGTTGCGGCAGGAGATGCTGATCCGAGAGCTTCTACGAATCGTCCGGACGCAAGCCAAGACGAATACAGCGCCCAGCGAGTCTTTACTGCCGCAGAAGTGGACCATCTTCTTAAAGCCGATCGCTACCTCCGCGGGTCAATGGGCGGGGGGAATTCTGGCGATGGCTTACGTGATGAAGGGCGGCGACCTGATCACAGGCCTTTCGACCTTGGCGAAATTCTTGTCCGGGCTTGGGTAAGGTCGGGCCAGTTTGTTTATGTGGCCTCGATCACGCTCGTGCTTGTCGTTACAGTGATGAACGCACGCTCCGGCGCTCACAAGCACGTCAATACCACGTCGCTCCCCAAGATTGTCGATCAACGTTAGGTAACGAACGCAGCCGGACTGCGCGCCTAGCCCGACTGCGCCCAGTTCGGGGCCGCGGGGTGGCACGGACACCCTCCCCAATATCACTTTAGCGGAAACTGCGCCCCGGACGGGGCTATTTTTGTGCTGAATTGCCTGCTACACCGTAGTGCAACGTAGCATTGTCATTTCCCGTAGCGCTGCAGCAACTCTAAGTTGAGCAGTCATCCAGGGAGAATTGACATGAAAGTTGGGCGTAACGTTTCGCACCTAGAATTTACGCTGACCCGAGAAGAGCGGGAAGCATTTTCTTCGCCGTTTATTCGTATTTCGATTGATCCGGACTCGAAAACCGAATGGGCGGTGTTGAGCGGCTCAGAAGAGAGCGGGCGGCTGATCTCCACCAATGAGCGGTCGGCCTCGCACCCTTACCGGGTGGCACATAAGGATAAGACTATCCCTGTTTTCGGTACGGAAGTTGTGGCCGCGCGGCGGAGCCACAACGTTATTGTTGTGGAGCGGCCTACGATGCGCGTGCCGCACAAGCCGAAGCCTAGGAAGTTCGTGCCGCGGGTTGTTAAGGCTAACCGAGGGCGTGGTCGGCAGGTTGCGGCTGAGATGGCGGCGCACGCGATGCATTTCAGCCCACAAAGTGCCGAGGGCAAGGAGTTGCGCGAGTTGATTGAGGCGGTGCAGGCGGTGAATCGTTTTATGACCAACTACAGTCAGAGTTGCGAGGTTGAGTTGGAGGATAATAAGATCAAGGTTCTCCTCGTCATTAAGTAAGGGCGTATAAGTTTGGACTCACTTCTTCTCTACCCGTTTGCCACCCAACCATTTGACCTACAACGTAATGTTTGGGAGGCGACGCGGGACCGGCGCAATTATGCCTTATTCTGGGAGATGGGCACCGGGAAGACCAAGGTCGCTGTGGACACCGCGGGTTGGTTGTTCATGACCGGCAAGATCGATGCGGTATTCGTGCTGGCCCCGACCGATATCCACACCAATTGGGACGTGCCCGGTGAGGGCATCCAGCGTCACTTGCCGCCCGACCTTCTCCGGGACTCAGCGCGGGTGATCTGGCGCTCCTCCAAAGCGGGCACCAAGGGCGCCCAGTTGGACTGGAAGCGGCTGATGGAGCACAAAAAGGGGCTGCGCTGGCTGTTTATGGGCTTCGATGCCATTATCACGGATAAGGGTTACGCCGCGGCGCAGCAATTCTTGTCCACCTATCGGTGCTTGTGGGTTATCGACGAAGCGACGCGCATCGCGAACCCTTCCGCCAAGCGCTCTAAGCGGTGCATGAAGTTACGCTCCCTGGCCGAATACCGCAGGCCCATGACGGGTTCGCCGGTCACGGAAAAGCCCTTCAACGCTTACGGCCTAATCCATTGGATGGAGCCGTTCTATTGGAAGCAGAATGGGCTGCCTTCGCTTCAGGCGTTTAAGCACAACTTCGGGCTGTGGCGCAAGATGTATGTCAATGGCGGCCGTGAGGTGGAGGTGCAGCGTAAGGATCGGCAGGGCAAGCCGATGTACCAGAACCTCGAAGAGTTGAAGCGGCTGCTGAGACCAATCAGCTCGCGGGTATTGCTGGACGACATGGTAGACATGCCGCCGAAATCCTACCGACGCCTGTATTACGAGATGAGCCCGGCGCAGCAGAAGCACTATGACCGGCTGGAAAAGGAGTTCATGACCTGGTACGAGGAAAATACCGTGCCCGACCCGGACGGCAATGCTGAGGGCCGGGTGCTGATGACCTCGGCCGACCTAGCGATTGTCCGTCAGCTGCGCCTTCAGCAGATTGCCCTGGGCTATTTGGTCTCGGACGAAGGCGATATGACGCTGATCGACGCGAAGCCGCCCGGCATTAAGCTGCTCGAAGAAGTCGTGGAAGACCTGAGCCACTCGGCGATTATCTGGGGCCGGTTCCGTAAGGATATGGACTTAATCATGGCGGCGCTCGGGGACCAGGCTGTGCGCTATGACGGGTCGGTGGACGCCGATGGGCGGCGCAAGGCAGTCGCTACGTTTCAGGCGGGCGATGTACCATATTTCGTGGCTACACAAAGCGCGGCGGGTGAGGGGTTGACGCTGACGGCCGCACGCACGGCGATTTACTATTCCAATTCCTATCAGCTGACTCAGCGTGAGCAGAGCGAGGCGCGCCTCTATCGCATCGGCCAGCATCACGCCGTGCAATATATCGACCTGTTACCGCGCGGCACGATCTGCGAGGATATCCTAGAAGCGTTGATGCACAAGCAGGAGGTCGCTGCCGCCGCCCTGGGCGACCGGATGCGGACGCGCCTTCAGCATTTTACGTAAGGGGCTTAATCAGAGCGCCTTGGGGCCTGGCAGGCTAAGGTGTTCTTGCGGCAAAGGATCACCCCCCTCGGCCGTAAAATGGCGACGTGACGTTCTGGTTAGAGCCTATTCCCCCCCTCATCTAGAGCCTGCCATAGTCACGTCGCCCCCTTCCCCAAGGATAAAGTAATGGACGCCCCGAACCCGGAAAAGTCAACGGTCCCACGGGACGCCTTTGCCGCATTGAACAAAGTCAGCGAGGCGCGGGCCGCGGAGCTTTACGCTAAGGTCCAGGATATAGTCCTGGTCCCTTTCAACCTGGAGCTTCTTCAGGCGCACGCCTATCAGGAGCTCGCGGCGCTCGAAAATGATTCGTTGCGCAAATTGCGGCTGATGTTGCGCGCCCAGCTCGCTTTCGAAGAGCTTTCGGAAAAGTTGGAAGCGCTGAGCAAGGCGACCCACGCGGCGGCCGAGCACCTCGCTTGTAAGCTTATGCCCGACGTGATGGACGCCAATGAGATGGAGTATTTCGGTCTTACGGGCGGTCGTAAAGTGGTGCTGGACGAGAAAATCCATGCGACGCTTAAGAAAGAGGACCGCGAAAAGGGTTGCGCGGAGCTGGAGAAGCGCGGCTATGGAAGCCTTGTAAAACGGACGATTACCGTGCCGTTTAACACAAAACAGGGCAAATTAGCGGATAAAGTTGTTAAAGCCATTGAGCGGGCAATTGGTCCGGCGATGGAAGTAGAAGTCAGCGACGAACGGAATATTCATCACTCGACGCTGGCTAAATGGGTGCGTGATTCTTTGGAAAGGGGCGATAATCTCTCCACAGAAGATATGAAACTGTTCGGAATACATCGTCAACGTAGAATAGCAATTACAGAACCGAAAGAGTAACGATGGCAAAAGCCGAGAAGTCCCCTGCTCGCGACGGTAAGGCCGTTGCTGTGGTGGAAGACGCCGCGAACCTGCCCGCCATGAACTATGATTATGGCGCCTATGCCGGTGAAGGCTTCGAGGATATGGGGCGTGACGATTACGCCACTCCATTCCTCTACGTGTTGCAGCCCACCTCCCCCATTACCACGCTCGACGACAATGCCCGGCCCGGCATGCTGATGGACAGCGTTAGTCAGGAGATGTGGAAGGCTGAGAAGTCCAAAGGTGCGGAACACGCTGGCGTGGCCTTCATTCCCTGTCACCGTCAGCACCTCTTCGTTGAGTGGAAGAAGCGCGACGAAAAAGGCGGGGGCGGTGGTTACGTCGGCCAGCACGAGGTCGGTTCGGCCGTCGTGGAAGCGGCCAAGAAGAAATATGATTTCGGCAAGCTCGAACAGAACGGCAACGACCTGATCGAGACTTTCTACGTCTACGGCTTGCTGATCAAGCCGGACGGCACCTGGCAGCCGATGGTTCTGCCGTTCACCTCGACGAAGATCAAAGCGTACAAGCACTGGATGACCCGGCTGGCCAATATCAAGGTCAACGGCCAGAAGCCGCCGCTCTGGGCGCACCGCGCTCGCATCACCACGCTCCGCCAGGAGAATGACAAAGGCGTCTTCTACATTATGGAGATTGCCTTCGACGGGGATAACGCGATCGAAGCGCGGCTGGACCCAACTTCGGAGATCTTCCAGGAAGCGGCCGAGTTCTATCGCCTCTGCAAGGATGGCGTAGCCAAGCCGGATTATACGTCGCCCGGCGCCGCGGAAGCCGCGGGTGGGGCAGTCGTCGACGCGGAAATTCCGTTCTAGGCTCGGGGTTACAGCCCTTAGCAGCCTGCGCCGCCCGTTGCGTTTCCTGCGTAGCGGGCGGCGTTTTTCATTTGGAGGCCCTAATGCCGACGATAGACCTTACCGACGAAGAATTCCGTGGAGTGGTTGACGCTGTCGCCGCGGTGAAGCAGCAGGCGGAAACTGCAGCCCTTTATGTGTCAGCGCCGGAGCTCTCTATTGCCGCTGGTTACTGGCGGGGCCTGTACGAGAAGCTGATTAAGCAAGGGAGCAATTAAATGACAAAGTGCGTTGTGCCAGCTTGGCCCCGCGTAACCCGCGTGCCGGAGTATTCGGAAGAGGAAGCGAGGAAGAAATTCTGTTGTGGGCCTCAGGGGTGCGGCCACTTTACCACGGTGCCCGGCTATACGGCTGCGCGGTTGTGCCTCGGTTCACAATGCATGGCTTGGCGGTGGGGCGATCAGATGGTGGAGGTCGCGGTGCGCTTCGGTCTGACTCCGGAACGTACCGTCGCGTCGCTGCACTATCCGGGGCAGGATACGCAAACTCCGCCGCGCAAAGATATGAAGATGGAGGATTTTCGCCCAGAAGGCGAGGGTTGGGAAATCGCATACGGCTGGGGAACCCCATACAACTCCATGAACCACGGCCAATATCAGCGCGAGTTACATTGGCGGGGTTATTGTGCCTATGCCCGCGTGCCAGTGGAGGAGGGGAAGAAGTGAAGGACAAATTGCTCGCGCTCGTCGCTCAGCTGGACCGGTGGCAAACCTACATTCTGGCTATGCTCATAGCATTTTGGGTGGCGTGGCTCTTCGCTTTTCTCAGCTTCATCAATAAGGTCGGACGCTTCCCGGATGGCGCCGGAGAGCTGCTCAACTGGCTGTTTAACCTCGGAGTGCAACCATGAAATGGTCACCGCAACAGGACGCGGCCCTCATAGCCTTCCGGGATTGGTTCGCGGCGGGCGAGGAGCAGGTGTTCTGCTTATTCGGTTATGCTGGCACGGGGAAGACGACGCTCGCCATTGAGCTGACCCAGTCCGTTGAGGGTCGAGTGATTTTCGGTGCCTTTACCGGGAAGGCAGCGTCCGTGATGCGGAAGAAGGGCTGTAGCGGCGCCCAGACCTTGCATAGCCTCCTCTACAATGCCAAGGCGGCCAGCAAGAAGCGCATCCTAGAGCTCGAGGAAGAACGGGCCAATCTGCTCGCGGCTGAGGAGATCGACACCAAAGCCCTCCAAACTTGTGAAAAGGCGCTGCTGCAGGCGAAGCGCAACGCCAATAAGCCGGACTGGGAGCTCAACCCCTATAGTGACGCGCGCGACGCTAAGCTGATTGTGGTGGACGAAGTCTCCATGGTGGACGCGCGGCTCGGCGAAGACCTTAAGAGCTTCGGCAAGCCGATCCTCGTGCTCGGCGATCCGGCGCAGCTGCCGCCTGTAAACGGCCTGGGTTATTTCAATACGCCGAGCCCGCATGTCATGCTTACGGAAGTTCATCGTCACGCCCTGGACAATCCGGTATTGGCCATGGCTACGTTGGTCCGGGAGGGCAAGAAGCTGGCCCAGGGGACGTATGGCGAGAGTGCTGTAATTAAGAAGGCGGCCCTGCAAGGCGGCGAGACGCTGGATTATGATCAGGTGCTGGTCGGCCGGAATAAGACGCGCCAGGCGGCCAATCAGGCGATGCGGCGCCGGATGGGCTATGAAGGCACCTATCCGCTCGCCGGGGAGCGCGTCGTGTGCCTGCGCAATAACAAGGAAAAGGGGCTGCTTAATGGCACGCTCTGGACCGTTGAGGAGTGCAGCGGCGATATCAACTCACTCGAGCTGAAAGTGCGCCCGGAGGAAGGGGGCGAGGCTGTAGAAACGCTCGCTTATTCCGAGCCTTTCCGCTATGAGGACGCGCCGCGTTGGGGCAGCGGCGGCTTGGACGAATTTACCTATGGCTATGCGCTCACTGCGCATAAGGCGCAGGGTTCGGAGTGGCCCCGCGTTTATATCGTGGATGAGTCCGAAATTGCCCGCGGTGATGCGGCGCGGTGGCTGTATACCGCGATCACCCGTGCTTCGGAGAAGCTACTCTTGGTGCAATAATGCAGGGTTATTCTACAAAACCTTGCCCAGAATGCGGCGGGCCGATGAAGTTCTTCTCCGGCCCGCGTTGTATTACCTGCCAACGTGCTGCGGATACAATCAAAAATGCGGATTATCGGCGTCGGCAACGTGAGAAGAAGCTGGCGGCCGGTTGGGTGCCGCGGCGATGGCCTTGGACGGCGTGGAGCGCCGAAGAACTTCTTCGCCTCGAGGAAGCCGCGGAAGCGGGCTTAACTTGTACGGGTGCCGCTTTTTATGTCGGCACTTACCGAACACCCTCAGCCTGTAAGGCAATGGCTCAGAATTACGCTTTCCGCGGCTTATACGACGACCTCCGCGAGCGGAAGCCTTCCCGGCCGCTCAGCGCGCGCCGCAAGTGGACTCCGGAGCGCCTAGAGCGGCTCTACCGTGCCGTTTTCCTCTACGGCCCGAGGGAAGGGGCTCGGCGTGCGGGTGAGGGCGAGTGCGCTGCCCTGGGCGCCCTACACCGTTATCCCATGCCAAGACATTTCCGCATTTCCGAAGCGGAAAAAGCTGGGTAACTTCGTTTCAGGAATGGGTCCAGTGATACTACGGAGTGATCGCCGTTAAAGCTGGCTGGCAACAACACTGAAGACGCTAGGCGGGGGATTTGCGACGGACTCGCCCCGTAAGTCTATGTATCAGTTGCGCTGGTAGGGGATGCCACGCCGTCGTCGTGGTGTTCGTTGGCCGTAAGAGGCTACCCATTCCGCCCTTTTATAGGAATGGTGGCAGAATAGTTATGCGGCGGCCTGCAAAGCCGTGGAAGCGGGTGCAAGTCCCGTCCATTTCTCCAATTGGTCCCTTCGTCTAGCGGTCCAGGATATTGGACTTTCACTCCAAAGGTCGCGGGTTCGAATCCCGCAGGGATCACCACTTAAATGCGTAAACCTGAAGATTTCCAACGTCTTATCGAGGCGAAGTTTCGCGAGCGGCTCTATGAGGGCCAGACGCCCGGCGATTATATCCGCACAGCGCTCGCTCTGCAAAACGAGGTAATCTCTGAGTATCTTGCTGAAGTCGAACAGGAGCGCGTTTCACGTCAGCTAGTCGGCGTTGGGTGTTTACGGAGGATGAGTATGCTCACAGGGAAATTCTGGCGCGGCGTGATCCTGACGCCGATATGGCCGCTAATCTGGTTGGAATTGGGCTTTGACTTGAGGTATGATGGCCCGTCAGACCTCTGTGGCGGTTGTTGTCAACGGGCCGAGGCGATGGTGCGCTGGTGGCGCGGGCCGGGCCAAGACAATTCCGCATTTACGGCGGCGCCGGAGCAGCTAAACTGACCCGGCCCGCTACGGCAGGGGGACGGCTCGGATCCGGTTAAAAACTTAAGCCAGCCTCTGCGGCACGCAGGATAATGCGACCGCGGTCGTAGTGGGTAAGAATGCCACGGTAGCTCAGTTGGTAGAGCGCCGGTCTGAAGTACCGGAGGTCGTTAACTCGAAATTAACCCGTGGTACCAATTATTGCCGGGGTAGCTCAGTGGTAGAGCGTCCTCGTTTACAGGGGAAGGTCGTCGGTTCAACTCCCTCTCCCGGCACCAAATTTCACTAGGGTAGCTCAGAGGTAGAGCGTCCTCGTTATTCCGTGTAGCTCAGTCCGGTAGAGCGCAGCGCTGATAACGCTGAGGTCGGTGGTTCGAACCCATCCACGGAAACCACACATGAGGAAGGTCGTCGGTTCGAATCCCTCTCCTAGTACCATTTTCCCGTGTAGCATAATGGTAATGCGCCCGGCTGTTAACCGGGTGACTGCTGGTTCGAATCCAGCCGCGGGAGCCAGTTTGGACGCGTGGCTAAGTGGTTTAAAGCACTCGACTTTTAATCGAGCGATCGCGGGTTCGAATCCCGCCGCGTCTTCTCCCCCTTCGTCTAGTGGTAGGACACAAGGCTTTGGACTTTGAGACTGAGGTTCGAATCCTCGAGGGGGAACCAGAACCAGTGTTGATCTTCCCGTTTTCCGTGTACACAGCGCCCGACGGTCGCTTGGTCGCATATTGCGAGGCGGAAACACTCATGATTACCGTGTTCACGAATAAGAAGGACTACGCCTGGAAGTGGCAGATGCTCGTCCTTAGGGCGCGGCTCTATATTGAAAAGCGCCTGCGTTCGCCCCGCGGCGACCGGCTGATCGCCGCCCAGCTGGGCAACCCTTGGACGGTGCACGCCGATCTCGCTATCGCTGCGTTGCCTTTGGCCACGGCCCGGAAAGCGCTAGTCGACCGGGAGCAGCGGCCATAAACTAGCCTGGCCTATTTGCCGCGCTCGTCGCGACCTGGGACCCTGATGCCGCCGCGTAAAACCCGGCAAGCGCTAAAATTGGGTCGGACCTTGCTTGGCCGACATCGCCGTTAACCGGACCGTATACGTGCGTGAGGCACTCGCAGTAAACGCGGCAAATAGGTTTCACTTTTTCGCCTAAAACCCACAATTCTGCACGTACTTAGCCGCAATCCTGCGTTAAATTAGTTGCCCTACCTATAGTGTTTCACCAATTCGGGGGCAGCTAATTCCATGTCGGAATTTAAGTTTGGACCAGTCACGCCTGCGGCCGACGCCGTGCATGCCGCGAAATATCGCGCGCCATATGAAACCTTCCGCGAAGCCACCAATCGTGTAGCCAGCGCAACGAGCGATAGCTCCCGCCACTATCACGACCTGCGCGAGATGCTCGGCCTCCAGCGCTTTAGCTTCGCGGGCCGTATCTGGGCGGGCGCGGGCGCCGCGAAGAATGTCACGCTACTGAACTGCTACCATTCTGGGCCGATCGAGGACAGCCTCTTGGAAGGCGACGGCTCAATCATGAAGCGGCTCACGGAAGCGATGACCACGCTGCGCATGGGCGGCGGTATTGGCTATAATTTTTCGCTACTGCGCCCGGCCGGGGCGCTGATCAAGAAGCTCGGCAGCCATAGCTGCGGCCCGATGCGGTTTATTGAGATGTTCGACGCCGCGGGCGGTACGATTTCGTCCTCCGGCGAGCGGCGCGGCGCCCAGATGGGCATGATGCGCATCGATCACCCGGACATCATGGCGTTTATCCGGTGTAAGCAGGGCCGGGAGAATTACCTGACCCGGTTTAACCTCTCCGTGCAGGTTACTGACGCCTTTATGGAAGCCCTAGCAGCCAAGCGGCCGTTCCAGCTGAAGCACAACGGCGCCCCGCATGGCGAAGTCGACCCGGAAGAACTCTGGGAGACGATGATGCGTTCCACCTGGGACTGGGGCGATCCGGGCGTGTTCTTCATCGACCGCGTCAACGCTGATAACAACCTGAATTACTGCGAAGAGATCATCGGCTCTAACCCTTGCGGTGAAGTGCCGTTGCCCGCCTTCGGCTCGTGCCTGCTGGGCTCGTTCAACCTGGCTAAATATCTGGAACCCACGGCCCTGCGCATTGGCATTAAGGCAACGGAAGACAGCGTTACGGGCCGTCGCTATACATTCAATTGGGGTCAGTTCTGCGAAGATATCCCGGTGGTGGTCCGGGCGATGGATAACGTAATCGAAGCTTCCACCTATCCGCTTTATGAGCAGGAGCGGGAGATGAAGTCGAAGCGCCGGATTGGCCTGGGCTTTACGGGCCTGGCGAATGCGGGCGAAGCTCAGGGCTGGCCGTATGGTTCGCCGCAGTTTGTGGATTTTGCCGCAAAGGTTACGCAGGTGTTGCGCAACAATGCTTATCGGGCCTCGGCCCAATTGGCGAAGGAGAAAGGCACCTTTCCGCTTTACAACGCTGAGAAATTTGCCCGCTCGCGTCATGTTCAAGAATTGGAGGAGGATGTCAAGGCGCTGATTGCCAAGCACGGTATTCGCAACTCGCACTTGCTTTCCATTGCGCCGACGGGCACCATCTCGCTGACGATGGACAACGTGAGCTCTGGCCTGGAGCCAGTTTTCCAGCATGAAATGGTGCGCGATATCCGTTTTCCGAGCTCGCCGGACCCGGTCCCGACCCGCGTCACCGATTATGGCTTCGGCCAGCTGGACGTGACAGGCCGGACCATCGAGGAGGTTTCGCTGAGGCAGCATGTTGACGTGCTGAAAGCGGTGAGCAGCGCGGTGGATCAGTCCGTTTCTAAGACGATTAATGTCGGGGCCGATGTCACCTGGGAGCAGTTCCAGAATATTTACCTGGAAGCTTATGAGTCGGGTTGCAAGAGCTGCACAACTTTTCGGCCCACAGGTCAGAAAGGCGGCATTCTCAAGAAGGCTGAGGTAAAGCCGGACGAGAATATGCAATGTATAATCGGCCCGGATGGTCAGCGGGAATGCGCCTAAGGGGACAGCCCCCTAGTTGAAATTAAGGTAACTCTCAACGCCTGGCTCAAACCAGGTAAAGGGAGTTACCTATGACCACCGATAATTTCCACGTCTTCGGCGCGGCGATCCGCAAGAATTTCAATGACCTCGCCAAGGGCGAGTTGTTCGTCGCTGAGAGCGACCGTGACGCAATTTGGGCTGCTTACCTCGCCGCCTTCCCCGAGGGCACCAACCCCGTCTTCCGTGAGCGTACCGAGCATGATTGCTCGTGCTGCCGGTCCTTTATCCGGTCGGTGGGTAACGTGGTGGGCATTTATGACGGCCAGTTGCGTACAATTTGGGATGCTGGTTGGCAGGGAACATTGCCGAGCCCCTATGCGGAAGTGGCTGACGCCATGGCGACTTACGTTCGGGGCCTGGTCGTCCGCGACGTGTTCCTGACGCCGTTCTCCAAATTCGGCGTGGAGAAGAACTTCGAGCTGATCGATGGCGTAACTCATCAGTGGTCGCATTTCTCGGTGGACGTGCCGCGCGACTACGTAACCCGCGACGCTGACGCGAAGCGTGGCGAACTGCGCACCACGCATGCCATGTTGCTCCGTGCGGTGCGGGAGCTGAGCCCCGCGGCCGTTGAGACGGTCGCCGAGCTGATCCGGGATGGGGCCATTTATCGTGGCGCCGAATTTAAGAAGGCCGTGGCGGGCTTCCAGGCGCTGCAGGCCAAATTCCATGGCATTAATGACCCGAAGGTGCAGGAGAACCTGGCCTGGAAGATGCTGCGCGATCCGGCCGCGCGCTTTCGCAACACTGTTATTGGCACTTTGGTGGAAGACCTCACCACTGGCGGCGCAGTCGAAGAAGCGGTTCGCGTTTATGAGTCCAAGGTCGCCCCGCAAAACTATAAGAGGCCCACGGCGCTCATTACAAAGGCCATGGTGGCTTCGGCGATGAAGACCATCACCGAGCTGGGCTTGGAAGACGCCCTGCAGCGCCGTCATGCCCGGCTCAGCGACGTGAGCGTCAACTCCGTGCTGTTCGTGGATAACGCAGTGCAGGGGAGAATGAAAGGCGGTATTGAGAACCTGCTGATGGCCGAGGTAAAACCGGCGCCACTGGACCTCTCGCGGGCCGAGGAGGTGGATATTGAAACCTTCCTCGGCGCCCTCGCGGGCGTGACCAGCTTGCAGCTTTACCTGGAAGGCACGCACCTTAGCAACTTCATGAGCCTCACGGCGCCGGAGGTGGCTGACTCTAAGTCCTTGTTCCGGTGGAACAATGATTTCGCGTGGTCCTATGACGGCAACGTCACGGACAGCATTAAGGAGAAGGTCAAGAAGGCGGGCGGTAAGGTGGAAGGCGTCGCGCTGCGCATTAGCTTAGCGTGGCACAATTACGATGACCTGGACCTGCATGTCATCGAGCCGAATAAGAACCACATTTATTTCGGCAACAAGAGCCACAAGCTCGACGTTGACATGAATGCGGGCGGCGGCACGACGCGGGAGCCGGTGGAGAATATCCGTTGGGTCAGCCACGCGCCGGACGGAGATTATTCTGTTTATGTCAACCAGTTCAGTCGGCGGGAGAGCACCGGCCTGGGCTTTACCGTGGAAGTGGAGAGCGCGTCGGGTTTGTTCCAGCTTAACTACGCGAAGGGCATCCCTTCTAAGGCGGACCAGGCCGTCGCCACGATTACGATGAAGGGCGGTCGCGCCACCATCAAGCCCGCGGCGGGCATTACGTCCGGCTCCCTGCCGCAGGAAAAATGGGGCCTGAAAACTCTCGCCCCAACCCGCGTGAACTCGCTGATCCTCAGCCCGAACCACTGGGACGGCAATGCGGTCGGGAATAAGCATTGGTTCTTCATCCTGGAAGGGTGCTCCAACCCGACTACCATTCGTGGGCTCTACAACGAGTTCTTGAGCCCGAAGCTGGAAGCGCACCGCAAGGTGTTCGAAGTGCTCGGCGATAAGACCAAATGCCCGGTGGTCGCGGAGCAGATGAGCGGCGTCGGGTTCTCGGCGGGCCGCGGAGATAAGGTTACGGTCGTTGCGATGGGGCCGAACCTGAATAAGGCTTACACCATCGTCTTTTGAGGTTGAGAGAGTCAGCCGATCTTCTTTTAAGGGAGAATGCCAACATGATTTTCGAGAAAGCCACCCGTGATAAAGTGCGGTGGGACAGCCCCGTCGGGCTGCTCAGCGTGGAACAGCTCTGGGACCTGCCGCTGACCTCGGCGAACGCGAACCGTCCGAACCTGGACGCGATGGCGCGCACCGTGAACACCGAGCTGAAGAGCCTGGAGGAAGGCAGCTTCGTGACGCTGAAGCCGGACCCCCGCAAGGCGGGCCTGGAGCTGCAGCTGGAAGTGCTGAAGCGCGTGATCGCTGTCAAGCTGGAAGAGCGCGAGAAAGCCACGAAGGCGGCGGCCAATGCGGAGCGTAAGCGGAAGCTGCTCGCCGCCCTGGGCACCAAGGAAGAAGCGGCCCTGGCCGGCATGAGCAAGGAGGATATCGAGAAGGAGATTGCCGCGCTCGACGCCTAAGGTGGCTTGACGGGCTCGGCACCCCCCTCTATACTGAGCCCGTATGCGAGCTTTTGGTACGTGACAGTTGAGCAGTGACAGAAGAGCCCCCGAGGAAACCAGTCCTCGGGGGCTTTTTCGTTGCCGAATCCGTTGCTTTTGAGCAACTTACCTTGATCGCCCAGCCGCTTAGCAACACTCTCGCGCACAGCGGCCCTACCCGGTGCCCCCGTAAAGTGCACCCCTACGCGCGCTGCCCTACTAGCGCTGGCGTACAACCGCAATAATGCGAAGGGAACATATCATGAAGCGGACTATTCTGGCGGCGCTGGGACTCGCGCTGGCTTCGAGCGCGGCCTACGCGGCCGACGGTTATGACCGCAAGGGCGGCGCGTCGCAGCCTGCGGCACGGGTCGCGGTCGAAGAGAGTGCACCGGCCGTAAACTGGTCGGGCGTTTATGTCAGCGGCGGCGTCGGCGGCGGTTCAACCACGCTCGGCGCTGATAACGGTCAGGGTGGCATCGCGCTGAACGGCATTAAGGGCGATATTCGTGTCGGCATTGACGTGGCCCGTGGTGGCCTGCTGGGTGGCATCTTCGCCCAGTATGGCATCTCCGACGAATCGCTCGACTTCGGTGGTGGTGGGACCGTCGACCAGGAAGACGAGTGGGCCATCGGCGCGCGCCTCGGCTTTACTTCTGGCCCCACGCTCTTCTACGGCGTAGGCACTTACGGCCAGAAGTCCTATTCGGCTGGTGCTTTCGATGAAACCTTCGACGCTTGGGGCCTCGGCGGCGGCGTCGAGCACCAGGTCGCCAAGAACATCTCGCTGAGCTTGGAATATGTCCATGACTGGGTGGACATCACCAAGTACACGGATGACGCCAAGCTCCAGGACGATACCGTCAAGCTGCGCGCCACCTACCGCATCAACAGCGCGACGTTCGGCTGGTAATACTCCAGCACAGTTTAAGACGGCGGGCCAGGGCATAACGCTCTGGCCTTTTTCTTAGGAGAAGACCATGAAGCGTATTTTGCTCGCTGTTGTAATTGCGCTAGCCGCGGCGCCAGCCTGGGCTGAGGATGACGGCGCTTGGAGCTTGGACAGTTGCGGCTTCCTGTGCGTTCAGCAAAATATCAATGTTGCCAATGACGCGATTACCACGGAGGAAATCCTCAACGGCACAGTGAAGAAAGAAGATCTCGCCCCCGGCCTCAAGACGGAAATCGAGGGCAAAGCCGACAAAACCTATGTCGATAGTGAAAACGACGCTCAGGACGTTGAGATCGGAAAAAAGGCCAATAAAACTTATGTCGATCAGAAGAACGCCCAGCAGAACGCGGCGATTGCCTATAATTATGCCTGGGATTGGGCTCAGCAGAAGCAGCTCTGGAACCACAATGAGCGTATCGGCTCGCTGGAACAGGTGACGCAGCAGCACGAAACGCGCCTGAACGCGCACGACGCACTGCTTTCTCAACACACCGCTCGGCTCGACGAGCACGAAAAGGGCCTTGCTATCGCAATGGCCATGCCCGACGCCTGGCTGAGCGACAAGAAGCGCTTCGGCGTTTTCGGCGCGATCGGCGGCTTCGGTGACGAGACGGCCCTCGGCTTCGCAGCAATCGGACGGATCGACGAGACCTTCTCGTTGAATGCTAAGCTTGGCTCGGATATGGATTTCGAGCAGTTCGGCTGGCAGGTCGGCGTCGGTGCGCAGTGGTAGGTTAATTCTCCACACTTGGGTTGCGGGAGCCGGGGCTACAACAGCTCTGGCTTTTCGCACATTAAGGGGAAGTGATGGAAGCGGCAAAATGGTGGCTCGCATTCACCCTCCCCTTTCTGGGCGTAGTCGCTTGGGGCGCCTTCGAATTCTATTGGGGAGAATGCAATTGCGCGGTTTGCGATTACATACCCTCGCAAGGTAAACCTCATTGGGAAGAACGATCATGCGAGTAGGGAAAGTTGTAAGGCGCTCGCGCTTTATCAAGCGCAAGAAGAAAGGCAAGTCCCGCATTACGATTCCGCCGCTCAAGCCTGGTTTCCTAACGGCGTGGCCTGACAACTCCCGCTATACCTGGGCGAACCTGCCCGCCATTCGCCGCGAGAATGGCGTGGGACGGCCGCCTGCCGTAACGCTGGCGCGCCGAGCATCATAAATGCCTTGCACCCGCTACGTCTTCGAACGGATGCCGTTCTGGGATTATAGGAAATATCCCCCAGATTTCATCTCGGTGGCTGTCCGCTATCAGGAGGTTCATGAACGAAGCTGCCAGGGCGGGTGCATTATGGTCGAAGTAAACGCAATAGAACGGGATTACCGAATGACACTGCGTGAAGGTCAAAAAGCGCGCGTTAAAGCTCGTGTTGAGGCGCATTTCTATGACGATTCAGGAAAGATCACGCCTTTCGCGCGGCGGCTCCTGGATAGTGCGATCGACCAGATGTGCCGGGATGGCAATTACACGTTAAAGGACGCAGAACCCAGCGAACAACACTTCTGCGGCCAGCTCAACATCGCCCAAGAGTTCAATATTACACTGAAAGCCGAATAATTTCCGCATATTACTCCGTGATCGGCTAAAAATTCTGGCTTAAAGTGAATGGCGCGGTTTAGGCCGCGCCAATAACTAAAGGCCCGAACATGAAATACGCTCTTCTTACCTTCCTCGCATTGGTTTTATTCACCGCGTCAGCCGTGGCGGACGGTCCGGAACCCGGATATAGCGCCCAATATTACGGCGAACGTCCCGCTTCTACCCGCTATGAGCGTCAATTACGCCGCGATTATGAACGCTGGCGCCGGGAACAAGCCGAGCTGCATGATTATGACCGTTATCGCCGGTCCCAGCGCTCCGCTCGCCGAGCGGCTCAGGAAAGGGCATACGCGGCTGAAGAGCGGCAGGAGCGCCGCAGGGCCGCGGAACGCCGCGAACGGCGCGAGGGGCTCGCCCTGGCCGAGGAGAACCGTCGTTACGCAGCGCAGCGGCGTCGGTATGCGGAGCGTGACTTGAGTTATGCCGACCGTGACTACGAGCGCGATTCGGGCACGAGCTGTAAGCCATACGTGACGGGTTATGGCGAACGTGCACGGATCCGGCCGCGGGCTGAAGGTAAGGCATTGCGCAGCTGGGCGGCTAAAGTGCGCGCTGATTACTCCAATTCCTATGCCTCTTGGGGCCGGGCGCGCAATAAGGCGTTTGCTTGTGACCCGATTGAGGGCACCTGGCCTAAAATCTGGGAGTGCCGTGCCCGCGCGCGGCCCTGTAGGGCACAGTTTTAAGGTGCAACACCCTGTATAGTGGAAATGGCCTGTTGAAACGGGCCATTTTCATTAAGGGGAGGGGTGATATGGACTTCTATGAGCTGCTCGGCGTCAAGCGCAATGCGACGCAAGACGAAATCAAAGCCGCATTCCGCTTCCTCTCTAAAAAGGCGCATCCTGATATGGGCGGGGATGAAATGGCTTATAAGGCACTCTCCCTGGCCTATGACGTGCTGAAAGACCCGGTTAAGCGGGCGCGCTACGACGAGACTGGCGATTATCACGCCGAACCGACAGAAGACGAGCGGCGCTATGAGCGCATCTGCCTCTTCTTGCGCAACACGCTCAATGAGGTGATCCTGGGCGGCGGCCATAATTACGGCCCGTATGACGATATGCAGAAGCTCTGCCTCGAAGTCATGGACGCCAAACTGAAAGAGATCGACGGCATTATTGCGCAACACCGCGTGCAGGAGAAGAAGCTGCGGCGCGTGGTGAAGCGCTTCCGCCGCAAGAGCCCGGATCAGCGCAATATCGTGCAGATCTTGATTATGCAGAAGCTCGAAGAAATCCGGATGCAATTGCGGCTGATCCGCTCCGACCGCGTAACGGTAGAGATGTCCCGCGAGATTATGGCGGATTACGAGTTCCTGGTGGCTAAGGCTAAGCCGGACGCCCCGAAGCTGGCCGGGCCGAAGGCACCTAAGGTCGTAGTGCGCGGCGCTAGCGCGGCCGATGCGGCGTTGATTGATCAGCTTTTTGCACAAGCCTTCCTCGAATTGGGCCGCGGGCGCTAATGTTTCCGGGTGGTAGCGAGGCTTTTCGGCAACGCTCCCCTCAACTCTCTTAGGCTATGCTAAACAAGCGACTTGACTTCTGCGTTCAGCAAGAGTAAAGTTACTTCTGCGGTGGGGAGAGCTGGTTACATCCCCACTTTCTGGAGGGGAATCAAATGCTTAGCGCTGAACTCGTTCGTCCTGCTTCTACAGAACTCTCAATCAAAGAAATTGCCGCACAGTACAACCGCCTCGCCGCGATGGTGGGGGGAGCTGCGGTTACGCGGTTTAAAGACAAAGCGACGGCCGTGCGCCGTCTTGAGGCGATCCAGGCGGAGGCCAGGGCGCGCTTCGTGGTGGCCCCGGAGCGGAAGCGCCGCCAGAAGGTGTTCAACTATCCGCCGCTCTCGGAAATCAAGACGCTTAATCCCGGCTCGCTGCGGGCGGAAGCGCGTGACTTATTGCTGACGGGTGCCACGCTCGGCCGCATTGAGCAGCTGGTGGCCGAATGGGATAAGCGCGCGGGCAAGAAGCCGCACCGGGTTGAGCAGCGTGCTTATGGCCTGGTCCGCTTGCTGCACTCTTATGTGGGTTATGCGCTACGCGAAGAAGGCGTCGGCGAGGCCCGGATTATCTACCTGATGGACAAGGAGGCTTGGACGGCATGGAAGGCGAAGAAGGCGGCCTAAATGGCGCCGTCGTCGAAGCAGCGAAAGCCCACTTTACGGTGGGCTTTTTGTTTCCGGACACCGAAGACCTGGACGTATTGCTGATCGAAAAGAAGCGGCCCGCCTGGCAGGAAGGGAAGCTGAACGGCCTCGGCGGGCGTGTAGAGCCGGGCGAAACCCCGGCCGAGGCCATGCGCCGGGAGGCTATCGAGGAAGCCGGTATTGACCCGGAGTGGAGCGAATATGCCTGCGTAGAGTACCGCGAGCACGTTTTGCATTTCTTCGCGGCCCGCGATACAACAGCATACAACGATGCGCGGGCGCAAACCGACGAGCTGCTCATGCGCTTCCCGATGGAAGCTTGGCGCTCGCCGCGATTGATCCCGAACTTACGGTGGCTGATCCTTATGGCGCACCACCACGTGTTCTATGAGAAGGTGATCTTGGCGCATATCCTGATCGCGGGTTCGGGAGGTGCCATAGCGAGGAAGCTATAGGGGTGGGGAGGAGTCCATGACGCTAGCAACCCGTGTTGTATTGGAGTTCCTCATCTTTACGCTGCTCGCCGCTTTCGTCGGCCGCCTAATCCTGCTCCGGCTCGACCTCGACGCCGACGTGCTTTGGGTATTGCTCCCCTTAGTCGCGGTCTCCCTGGGCATTGTGCGCCTCTACCAGAAGTGGCAATGGCGTAACCGCCTCGCCGCAAATACCTCGCTGCTGCAAGGTGCACTGTGGGACTTGGTCCGTTTAATGGAAAACTATCCGGTGCGCTCGTCTTCCCGCCGCGGCGCCGGGCGGCAGCGGGTTCTGGAACGTTTCGCTATTGAAGGGGCGGGCGCGGTCGGCGCGGGCCGGGAGATGCCGATGGGTGGCACGGGCGCGCTGGACCTGACCACCCTCGGCTTCGAGTTGATTGACCGGAACGAAAAAGATGGCTCAGAACACTGGCGGCGGGTTAATGGCATTCGCCGCGGGTGCTTCGCCTTTATCGCCCTCGTCCAGCTCCGCGACCCCGCCCTCGCCCGCCGTGCGATGATCGAACATATGAAGCGCCAACGGGACCGGAGCGACGGCCTGGATAACTTTACCGATTTTAAGCGGCTACTTAACCTGCCGACGGTAATCCCTTTCGGCGACCTGCCCGAGCTTAACGAGAAGATTAGTCTCACGCTCGAGCTAGAACAAGACCTCCGGGACGTTGTTCGGCTGGGTCTGCCGCCCGCTTATGGAGGGTTGTTCTATAAGCCTTGGGGCGAGCCGGGCGAAGCGGAAGTGGTTTATGTGGGCGACGAGATTTTAACGCAGATGCGGGAGTACATTCGATGACGGAAGAAGTTGAAATCCCGGCCGCTGATTCCACCGAGGAACCGGCTAGGCCGCAAGGCGTCGTGGCGATTGTTACGCGCCCGGACGGCTTCACCCATGCGGCGAATGACTTCGGCCTGAGCGGTTATGGCGGCTTTAAGAGCTGGGAAGCGCAGAAGCACCGAGCACATGAAGCCCTGGCCCGTGCAGTGATTGACGCTTATTGCTCGCCGATTATTGGCGAGATGTTGCGCGGCTACGACGAGCGGCAAATCCTGAACCGGCTGATCCATGAGAAGAAGTGGCGGCTAACCTACCACTATGTTGGTTACGACAAGGATGATGAATAAATGCAGAGTTATCCGCGCCTTTCGATTGAGGAATTCGGGAAAATCCTCATTGAGAGCAATGACCTCGACCCGGTCTATTGCGCGTTATACACAATGTTGTCCGCGGACGTGCTGAGCCGCGACCACCTGGCGCGGTGGCTGCTCGCTTATTCCTGCCTCTACCATTGTGGCGCCGCTAGTTACATCTCCGAATTTGAGGGCGACGCCTTCTTCGAAGAGTTGATGAAGGCGGCCCGGAATGAGGAAGCCGCTCCCACGGGCGAGCGCTGGCCACGCGGCCATGAACGGCGGCACTGGCGCGGCGCCCAAGCCATCAATTCCTGCCAGTACCTGCACAATCGCTACGGCTTCCGGCCGGAGATTTTCCTCTCGGAGATCACTCCGGCGAGCGACCGGCGCGTCGCAACGTCCTTCCGAGCTGTCACGTCGCGTATTCTCTCCCTACACGGCTTCGGCAATTGGATCAGTTTCAAGCTCGCCGATATGATCGACCGGCTGGGCCTGGCACAGGTTACGTTCAATTACGACGACGTGACGATTTACAAAGACCCCGTGGAGGCGGCTGAACGCCTGGTCCGGCAGCGCAATAATCTCCCCGCGGCGGCCCAGGTTAAGCCGGAGGCCATTAGGGCGGTGTTCGAGGGGTTGGAAGCCTACTTCGCTGATTACGCGGCGCCGCCCCTCTACGACCGGCCGATCGGCCTCCAGGAGGTCGAGAGCATCCTCTGCAAGTGGAAATCCCACTGTAACGGCCACTATCCGCTCTACAATGACCTTACCGAGATCCATGAAGGGCTCGTTCCCTGGGCTCAGGTGAGTGAGGTTGCGGCGTTTTTTAAATCATCGATGCCGAAGGTTCCGCAAAAGGTCGTGGCATGAGGCTTCACGAAATGGACGCTCGCGACGCCGCGCGGGGCTTCTGGGAAGGCGCGGAGTTCGCCTATGACGAGCTCGTGCTGTGCGACATTCAGCTGGTCCACAAAGGCGTCGAGTTTATTGCGAAGCTCCCGGACGCTGAGATTGCTCATGTTGTCGGTGTAACGCGCGGGAAGAACAGCTTTTACACGATGGGCTTTTCGGCGGGCCAGGGTGCGTTGCAATGGATGCGGGAGAATCATAACGAGTCCGCTGTATTGCAGAAGATTGCAGAATGGGGCGCGCAGGGGAAGCCACTTCGCTTCCCGGTGCAACCGTTCCTGAGGGGGGAGGAATGAAAGAATACGACGTTCTCATTATCGGGGCGGGCATCTTCGGCCGCGTTATTGGCCGCTACCTGAAGCGCCAGGGCCGCGACGTTACCCTCTTCGATGCGGGCTTCGAACAAGCCGGGTCGAAGCCCGCGGCATGCCTCATGAAGCCGTCTTGGCTAACCAGCATGAGTAAAGTCGAACAGGCCCAGTCTATGGCCGTGTTGGACGAGTGCTATGGCGTGCATGAAATCGAGGCTTTTATCCAGGCCGTGGCGGGCATGGGGAAGCGCTCCACCATATGGTGGGTGGCGCCGGGCTCCATCTTCTCCACCACGAAGCCCGATAACGTGGTAAAACAAGAAGTTACCGTGGTCGACTGGGAGGAGGATTATGGTGTACCATATGCCCGGACGATCGAGAAAAGTGAATCGTTGCATGGCGACGCTTTAAGGACGCAATGCCATGCGGCGAAGCTCTTGGTAGTGGCCACTGGGAGCTGGTGCAACGACATCTTGCCAGACTACTTAAAAGTGACCGGCCTGCGCGCGCAGCTCGGCGCCGCGTTTACGTGGCCTTGCGACCCTAATCGGGAGTCGCGCGTTTCCGTCCGCCCCTGGGCGCCGTATAAGCAGCTCGTTAGTCTTCCGAACCGCTATCCGGGAGAGCTCTGGGTGGGCGACGGCACGGCCGTCTTTGACCTGACTGCGAAGCGCCTAGACGATTCGAAGCAACGATGCGCACGCTTCGTCCATATGCAAGAGCTGGACGAGCCCACTCAACGGCTTGTGGCAATTGAGCCGACCGTGCTGGTCGGGCGCCGCCCCTATATCCGCGGGCTGGGTGCCCCGGCTTATGTGCAGGAAGTTAAGCCGGGCCTTTGGATAGCGACGGGCGGCGCGAAGAATGGCACGGCGGGCGCGGCCTGGGCGGCGCATAAGATTGCTTCGGCGACGAATTAGGGGTGCCGCAGATGCCTGTTTTTGTAGACACAATGCGCGCGCCGTTTGGTCGGATGATCATGTGTCATATGTTCGCCGATACAGACGAGGAGCTTCACGCCATGGCCCGCAAAATAGGTGTTGCGAGGCGTTGGCATCAACGTCCGGCCTGTGAAGCTCCGGGAATGGACGCTTCTTGGTCGCATTACGATATTTGTTTGAGTAAGAAGGCGCATGCGATTAGGTCCGGAGCGACGGAAATCGAATACCGAGACTTGCCGCGGTGGCTTGAAGAGCGGGGTCGAAAATGAGGCTGGTAGGGCACACCTTCGGAGCGGAGCACGAGCTCGCTGATATCCCGCGTTTAAAAGAGCTGCCGAAAGGCTTTAAGTGGGACGACCGTGATATCACCATTGTCAATAGCAATGGCATCGCGAATGACCCGAAGGGTAAGCTCTACGCCTTCGGCGGCGAGATCAATACCCCGCCGACGGAAACAATCGTTGGACAGATGACCTGCCTGAGCGGAATTAAGCTCTGGGCGCCGGAAGCTAAGGTTAATTATCGCTCCAACCTCCATTGCCACATCCGGGTTCCGGGCCTCAAGGATGACTTTGAGGGGCTGATCCGCTTCGCTCGCTACAATCGTTTTTGGCTTTGGCGCATGCTCGACCTGGTCGAGCCCATCCCGGTGCCCAAATATTCGGATTATATCGTCGAGCAGGAATATCACGGCGCGATGCGCCGCTACCGGCGCCGGAAGCGCTCGCACCACACGTTGCTTACTCCGGAGCGTGCGACCAATCAGATCGAGGAAGCTTCCAGCCCACAGGAGTTCTTTGAGCTTGAGGTGCCGAAGGATAGTAAAGGGCGGCCGATGTGGCATGCCCAGCCGCGCTGCGCGGTTAATCTGCGGCAAATGCGGGAAACGGATACGATTGAGTTTCGTCACTTCCCGGGCACGTTGGATGAGCGCGAGTTGGGCCATAGCTTGTTGTGGTGCGAGATTTATACGGAATGCGCGCTGAGCGATTGGAGCTTCCCGGAAGAATGTAACCCTTGGGATGTGTTCCGTTCGCGTGGCTCAAAGCGGCCAGAATGGCATAAATTCCCAGTATTCGAGCCTTACCAACACGCCCTAGAGATCCGCTACCGGGCCACGTTGCACGACGGCACCTGGACGAAGAAGCAAATCGCTCATAATATCAACGAGATAGAAGAAGGACGTTTTAACGATTTCGAGTGGGGCGCGCGGATGAAATGGTGATTTCCCCGCCCCGCTGGTCACTAGAGCATCCTTTTGACGAGCAAGGCGAGCCCGTCGTTGTTTGCCCGGAATGCGAAGGTACTGGCAAGGGGGACGGGGAAGAGTTTGACCCAGACTTCGACCCCCTCGAAGCAGAGGACGAAGGGCCTAGCGCTTATTGCTCTGTTTGTTGTGGGTTTGGTCGGCTTGACTGGTAAAGCGAAGGCACTTAGTGCAATCCACCACATAGTCGCTACAGCGCGTTGGTTATGGTGTTGCTGCGTTGGTCACCAACCAGGGAGCTGGCATGACGTAGACGGGCATGCCAAAACTTGGTGCCAGCGTTGCCACCGTCTTAAGAAGAAGGACGAAGCATGACAGTTCTTGTTTTGTGCCACGGTAACATTTGCCGCTCGCCGCTGGCCGCTGCGGTAATGCGTCGAGCCGGGCTCACCGACGTAATCACGGCCGGGTTTAAGCCGCCGACCGAAAAGCCGAAGCCCTGCCCTAAGAAGGTGCGCGACTGGGCATTGGAAAATGAGGGGCTCGACCTTTCAGCGCATCGTTCGCAATCCGTGACGGTGGAGATGCTACGCGAAGCGGAAGTGATCCTCTATGCTGACTCGGGCCAGCTCGGCCGCATCGACCAAATCTGGAAAGATGCCAACCTCGACGCGGAAATCGGCACTTACCACGCCAAGACCCGGCCGCTCGGCGCGTTCCTGGCGAAGCAGAGCCCGCGCATCGGCGACCCGATGTTCCAGAAGCCCGGCACGGCCGAGTTCCTGGAAATTATGCACCAACTCGTGGAAGCCTCCGGGCGGTTCGCCGAATATTGGAAGGCGCAGAAAGCGGGCGACGCGGAGGTCGCGCAATTGCGGGCCGAAGCGACGGCTTCGACGGCGGGCGCCGCGGGCGAAGAAGCAGCGGCGTAGGGTTAACGGGTCTTATCGTACTCCCTGAGCCCCGCTTAGGGGTACGATAATACTCCTTATGGGGTAGCGGACGTGATTCCCAAATGGGTTGAAAATCCTCCGGATCGGACCGGGTTCGCCATTGATATCCTTCCACCGGATTTTGACACAAAGTCGACCGGCTGCGTGCTGTGTGGCGGTACGTTGGATACCGGCTGGGAGTGCAATCGTTGCGGCGCCGATCACTTTCCGGCTGTGAGGCGGCTGATTAAGCAGAAAGTTAAATCTCTGCAGGGGAGCGTCAAATGATCATAAACGTGCGTGGGACTAGCGGGTCGGGTAAGTCTACGGCCATGCGGGCCATTCTCAACCTCGCGATTGAGGGGGCGCTTAAAACTGGCCGAGCGGGCGTCACGCCCGTTTATGCGGACCCCGCCATCTTCGGCAAGAAGCGCAAGGGGCCGCTTTACCACATTGCTGAATTTCCTGGCCACCGGGACGTCGCCGTCCTGGGTAATTATGAATCCGCGGATTGCGGCGGGTGCGACACCCTCCCCACTTACGAATTTATTATGAACATGATCTGGGAGCGCCATCATGAATATATGCACGTGCTCTTCGAAGGGCTGTTGCTCAGCCACGATAAAAAGCAGGTTACGGCGCTGTGGGAGCGGCTCGGCAAGACGGACTTCACCGTCCTGGAGCTCACCGAGTCGCTAGAGACGTGCCTGGCTTCGGTGAAAGAGCGGCGCGCCCGGAAAGGCCAGGATCCGAACACCTTTAACCCAGACAATACCATCCGCCGTCACGCCGAGGTTATACGGGCCTCCAAGGTGCTCGAGGAGCGCGGTATTCCGGTGCGGCGGGTTAGCCGGGCGGAGTGCGTTCCGACGATCCTAGAGCTGCTGGGGCTGCGGCAGGGGGCTTTAGCGGCATGACTGAGTTTAAGGACGTGCAGGTCGGCGACGCGCTGCTCAATCCAAACCGGGTTTGGATTGTCTCGGCGGTTTATATCGAGGCTGATCCTGCAGCGAGTACCGTGGCGCTGCGCTACGTCGACGATCCAGAGAAACTGGAACGCGGGTACATGAAATTATGGGACATTCCTGCACGCGCCCTCTACCGCAAGGTGCATGAGTAATGGCCCAGTATTACTGATCTCCGGACGGTACGAACGTCATTATTATCGGTCCGCGCGCGGGCGGGCCGGTGCGTGCAGAGATTGCCCATCGTATCGGCCCGGACGAAGACGCGGTCGATAACATCCCCATAGAAGAGCTTAGAGCATGGTTAAAAGCCAATCCGCAGCCCCGGAAAAGGTTATGGCCTGGGCGATTTGCTTCATGGTGGCCAGCGCGGGCCTGGCGCTGGCTCAGCGGCTGGACAGCCCGGACATCACGGTAGAGTGTGAGCGCGGGGCGAATATCCTAAAGCTTTGCAATTCAGGGTGCCGCGCGGAGGAAATTTCGCTACGCGGGCACCGTGTTGCGCCGAAGGAACGCGAAGAACGGTTGGACAGATGTTTTCAAGGCTGTTGGGGGATAAAGATGGCCTTATCCGAATGTCCTGACCGGAGGCCGAGGTGAGCTCAAATATTCGCACGGTAACTGACAAGCATTTAACCAGATTTTTCGATTACGCCCGAGAGCGTTACTCTATTCTGCTTCGGCGCTGCGCCGGGGAACCCGCCCCCTGGACTACCGACCCGGTCCTCTCTACTTGGCGATTCACCAACGTTTTCCGCGAAGACGATAAAACCACCACCTGGTTCCGTGAGCATATTCGTGACCCGCTGCGACATTTCCCGCGGGTGATGGTGGCGACGATCGCCTTCCGGGCCTTTAACCGCATTGAAACGGGCGAGTTGCTCAAGCCGTTCCTCCTCAAGGAGGACTACAACCTCCGGGCCTGGCGCGAAACTTTGCTCGAATATCGCGGCCCAGATATGTTGCCCCTGGTTACCGGCGCATACATCATTAAGACTCCTCCGAACATGACCAAGCTGGATGGGGTGTTGTGGATCATTGAACAGGCCAAGCTGCGCGAGCCGCAGCTGCTACAATGGCACTGGAATACCGGCCACGCTGACCGCTCACAGCGCGGCCTCTGGGAGATTATCCGGAAATTCCCCTATATGGGTGATTTTACCGCGGCTGAGGTGGCTTGCGACCTAATCCATACCGATATCCTCGAAGACGCTAATGACCTGATGACCTGGACCAATCCGGGGCCGGGCTGCGCCGCGGGCATCGGCTTGCTGCTGCATAACAACCTCGCCGCTTACAATCGCCACTCGGAAAAGGACCGCGCGGTGATGATGGACGTGATGGACGTGTTCCTGCAAGCCTCGCGCCGCCCGCGCTATTGGCCGGAAGACTGGCCGGAGTGGAATTTGCACACAGTCGAATTCGCGTTTTGCGAGGTAAGCAAATATCTTCGGGGCCTTAAGGGGCTGAAGTTGAAGAGAAGGTATAAGCATGGATTGGTCGACGCCGAACCCCTACGTCATTGATATTCGCAACGTCCATGTTGCGCTGCCTACGGCGCTTTACGTGCTGCTGACTTCTACGGGCGTGAGCCAAGACTCCCGCAATGGCGAGGTGTTCGTCATGGAACACCCGGTGATGACTGTCTATCGCAAGCCGCAAGAGCGCGTGGTCTTCTGGCACGAGCGCGACGCCAACCCGTTCTTCCACTTTATGGAAGGGCTCGGCTTTCTCGGGGGGAGATACGATGTTGAGTTCTTCGCCACTTACGCCAAGCAGATGGCGGCTTATAGTGACGACGGCGAGGTGCTACCGGCAAGTTACGGCCGTCGCTGGCGCAGCTATTTTGATTTTGACCAGCTCCCCTGGGCTATTAAGCGGCTTAGGAACGATCCGAACGATCGGCGGACAGTAATTTCCATGTGGGATGCGGACGTTGATTCCATGAAAGCGGACAACGGAAGTAAAGACGTTCCCTGCAATACGAATATCTTCCTGAACATTCGGCATAACCGCCTAGATATGATGGTGAATTGCCGCTCCAACGATATTTTCTGGGGCGCCTATGGCAGTAATGCTGTGCATATGAGCATGCTGCTAGAATACCTGGCTTCCTCTATTGGCGTGAGCATTGGACGATACTATCAGAATTCTTTCAATTGGCATGCCTATCGGGGCTTTTACGAGAAGGTGATGAACGAGCGGACGGGGCTCTACGAAGGGCACAGCCTCCGGGAAAATATTGCCAAGGTTCCGGATGGCCCAGCGGAAGCGATCTGGGACCCCTACGTGGACAGTTCTTTTCAGCGCGGCAATCGGCCGGGCGGGGCGGTGTTCCACGGGCTGATTCCGATGATGAAGCGGCAAGAATTTGATAACCGCGCAGACTACATAGCGTGGGACGCGGAGTTAGCCATTTTCCTCGGCGGCGGGATAAACAAACATGACGGGCTGACGGACCCCTTCCTCACCCGCACTGCCGTCCCTCTCCGGGATGCGCACAAGGCTTACCGAGAGCAACGCTATGACGACGCCTTCGAAATCGCCCACCGCATCCAAGCCGACGACTGGCGCGTCGGATGCAAAGACTGGCTCCATCGTCGCCGGATGGACCGCGAGCGAGCTGCAGTCGACCCTGGATCGAATAGCAACGCTGCGTAAAGGCAGTTACGTTAAGCGCTTCCATACGAAGACGCTAATTGGCGAGCAGAATTTGGGACACCACTCCTTCGGGGTGGTGTCCTTGCTTCTCCTGCTCCACCCGAATCCGACGCTAACCTTGCTCAAAGCCGTGTTGTGGCACGATATGGCCGAGCAATATATTGGCGACGTGCCCAGCCCGGTGCTGCGGGCGGACGCCGAATATGGCACGGTTTATGACAGCTTGGAGCGGGAGTTCTTGCGGCGCCACCTTGGCGTCAACCTGGAGCTGCTCTCCGGTGAGGAGCAGGACTGGCTTTGGGCAGTGGATAAGCTGGAATGCTTGCTCTTTAGCCGTGAGCAATACCGGCTGGGCAACCTGGCATTTAAGGAGACTTGCGTCGTTCTCTATGCCTGGTTTGCCAAGGCGATAGAGAAGGTGCCGGTACCGATTTGGCAAATCGTGCATCAAATTTCTGCAGCATCGATCGAAACAACATTGGAGGATATCCTGAATGAACAGCCCGAATAGTCGCCAGGTCGGTGGTAGCCACTACGCCCAGGGCGGCGACTTTCAGCATTGGGACCTGGTCGAGCGTTACGGCCTGGGTTACCTTGAGGGTTGTGCCACCAAATATATCGCACGCCATCGCTCCAAGAATGGCAAGGAGGACTTGGAAAAGGCGCTCCATTACGTGGAGAAGCTCTTCGAATTGAGCAACGCCCCCGTGGAAACGCCGTTCGGCGGGGTGATCCCTGCCCGCACTGCGCGTGGCGCCGTTCCGGTGGAAGCGTTGGTGCTGTTCTTCGCACGCCACCCGATGGAAGACCAGGAGCAGGAATGCTTCCGCGTGCTTTGCTCAGAATGGAATAGCGCTGAGCTGGCTTATGTAATGGACGTAATAGCGTCAATCATTTTGGTCCAGTATGGCGTCTCTGAGCAAAGCCCAGCAGCTTAAGCGGGGCACCACGTTACAACTGAACTTGTTCGCGCCGGAGGCTGCTTGGAAGCCCCCGGCGCTTTCTATGTTACCCGCGACCTGGCGCGGGGCGCGGCGCGTCGCTATCGATATCGAAACGCGCGACCCCGACCTGCGCGAGCTCGGGCCGGGCGTCCGTCGCAAGCCCTCCAGCAATTATATTGCAGGCTATAGCTTCGCGATCGACGACGGCCCGGCTTATTACATCCCCGTGGCTCACCTCGGCGGCGATAACGTCGAAGACCCCGTCCAAGCCTGGAGTTACCTGGCTGACCAGGCGGAGGACTTCGAAGGTGAGGTCGTCGGTCACCACCTCAATTATGACCTAGACTGGCTCGCCGAAGAGCGCGTGGGGAAGCGTAAGGTGGTGTTCCGGCGTGCGCAGGCGTTCCGCGATACGATGGTGGCCGCAGCGCTGATTTATGAGCTCCATATGAGCTACAACCTTAATGCTGTAGCCGAGCGTTACGGCATGGAGGGGAAGGATGAGACGCTACTGCGGCAGGCGGCCGCAGAATTTAACGTAGATCCCAAGGGTGGCCTCTGGCGGCTCCCGGCGCGTTACGTGGGCGCTTACGCCGAGCAGGACGCCTACTTGCCCCTGCGCGTCCTCGCGCGGCAGGAAGAGGATATTGCCGAACAGGAACTCGGGCGCATCTGGGACGTAGAATCAGCCCTGCTACCCGTATTGGTCAAAATGCGGCGGCGCGGGGTGCGTATTGACCAGGACCGACTGCGGCGGATTGAGGAGTGGTCCGAGGAAGAAGAGCAGAAAGCCCTCGATATCGTCTACCACGAAACCGGGCGCCGTATTGACCTCGGCGACGTGTGGAAGGCGCGGGCGCTCGCCCCAGCGCTGGAGAGCGCGGGTATTACTATTTCCACCACGGCTAAGACGGCCGCGCCGCAGATTGATAAGGCCCTGTTGAATAGCGAGGACCACCCCGTCCTGAAGGCTATCCTCTGGGCACGCAAGGTGAATAAGCTCCGCACCACTTTCGCGAAGTCGGTGTGGGACCATATGTGCGACGGTCGTATCCACACGACGCTGAATCAAATCTTCGGCGAGCGGGAAGACGGTGGGCTGCGCGGCGCGCGCTTCGGGCGGATGAGCTGCGAGAACCCGAACCTCCAACAGCAGCCCAGCCGCGACGAATTCGCGAAGGAGTGGCGCTCCATCTACCTGCCGGAGGAAGGCGCGACCTGGTACTGCGCTGACTTTAGCCAGCAAGAGCCGCGCTGGTGCGCGCATTTCGCCGCCGCAATGAAACTCGAGGGCGCCGCCGAAATGGTGCGGCGCTATAACGAAGACCCCACCACCGATAACCACCAGATGATGGCCGACCTGACTGGCCTGCCCCGCAAGGAGGCCAAGATCGTCTACCTGGGCATTATGTACGGCGAAGGCGGCTATAAGCTTTGCATGGACCTGGGATATCCCACCACGGTGAAGGTGGTGCTTAAGGGCCGGTGGTACGAGGAAGATAGCCCGGAAGGCGCTGACGCGCTGAAACAAGGCGGACGCCGCCTGCTCGCCGCGGGGCCGCAAGGTCAGCTGGTGCTAGACCGCTTCGACCAGAATGCACCGTTCGTGCGGAAGCTCAGCGAGGCCTGCTCCACGGTGGCCAAGCAGCGTGGCTATATCAAGACCGTCCTCGGGCGCCGTTGCCGCTTCCCGAAGGATGAGAACGGCAATTATGACTGGTCATACAAGGGGCTAAACCGGCTGATTCAGGGTTCTTCCGGCGATCAGTGTAAGGCCGCGATTGTGGAAGTGGACAGGGCGGGCCACCATCTTGCGTTACAAGTTCATGACGAGCTAGACGGTTCGGTGATGGACTCGGCGGAAGGCCGCGCGATTGCGGATATTATGCAGAACGTGGTGAGAACCTCTGTGCCGTTCAAGGTTGACGTGGAGCTCGGACCCAACTGGGGTGAGATTAAATGAGCCTTTTAGGCGAATGGGAAGATCGGCGCCGGAAGTGGGATTTCCGGATGCTTAGCCTAGCGCGGCTAGTGTCGACCTGGAGCAAAGACCCATCAACAAAGGTCGGCGCCGTGCTCGCTCGGCCCGACTGTACGGTGCTCTCCCTGGGCTTTAACGGCTTTCCGCGCGGGTGCAGCGACGGCCCAGAGGTTTACGAGAATCGCGAGCGGAAATACCTCCGCGTGGTCCACGCCGAGCTCAACGCCATTCTAACCGCGCCGGAGCGGCCGAGTGGGTGCACGCTTTACGTTTGGCCGCCCGCGCTCCGGCCGGGCACTTGCAGCCAGTGCGCGGCGGCAGTGATCCAGGCGGGCATTGCGCGCGTGGTTTGCGTGGAGGCGTTGGCGCTGAGCTTTAACGAACGGTGGCGCGCTTCTTATGAGGAAGCCGCTCAGCTTTACGAGGAAGCCCATGTTATTTGCGATGCGTATCCGTTAGAAGAATGGCTGAAGATACTGCCCGCTCTACCCTCCTAAAACTGCTCCGGCCGGTGCATGGCGTGTTTGTTGAGAACGTAATGCAGCCCGGTATGCCGGACATTAATTATGTAGAGGGCTGGATTGAGTTAAAATGGCTGGCGGCGTGGCCGAAACGGGAAACAACGATCGTGCGCTTCCCGAAATTCGTACCGCAGCAACGGACGTTCCTGTATAAGCGCGTCGCGGCGGGGGGCCGCGTGCATGTCATGGCGAGAATAGGGCAAGAATGGCATCTTCTTCCGGGACTATGGTCAGCCTTCAGGCTGGGCCGGACAGTGAAAAGCGAGGTGCTCGGCGCCGCCGTAAGGTCTTGGCGCGGATGCCCGGTAGCGGACGAGCTTTTGTACTACCTGAGGGCAATGCCACCCGCAAAAAGCGAGGTTACGCGCTTTCTAAGGGAGAGCGGCTGCGCATTGAGCGATTTAGAAAGGGCGTAGACCAACACGTTGCCGCTGCCGCCCTGGGCGTTTCCCGGGAACACTATCAGGTTTTAGAAAAGGCGGCGGACGATGTTCGGCGGATGGCGCTCTATCCGCATGAATGGTGCCGTATTCTCCGGACGCGGGCACGGGTTTCGCAACGGGTGTTGGCAGAGAAACTTGGGCTGACTCGCAATTGGGTCAATCGCATGGAATGTGGCCTGGAGCACTGTGATACGCTCTTAGAATATTGGGAAAATCATGACCGCACTCGCATTGATCGACGAAACACCTGACACCATTCTTGCCTGGTCCCGAGAGACTTTTGGTCAACGGACCGCGCTAAAGATCGCCACGCGCGCCTCTAAGGAAGTTAACGAGGCGATGTGCGCGGTCCTAAACGACGCTCCGATGGAAGCCATCCTCGATGAGGTCGCAGATTGCGGCGTGATGATGTGGCAAGTTGCGGGCCTACTGGACGTTGTGCATCGCATCACCGTTCCGACCCGCGTCCCGACGGTCGGCCCGCATGGCCAGGAGCGGGTGCCGCAGTACTCCTTGGCCATTAATCTCCAGCGGCGATTTACTTCCGTATTGGACGACCTCTCCTCAGTTTGCCATACCACGGACAGCCCGCATAGCTATGCGGCGTCCGCGAAGCTAGTGATCGCCGACGCCTTGCTCCTCTTAGAGAGATTAGCCCTAACATTGGGGATTGATCTGCAAGCGGCCGTTAATGCCAAGATGGTGATCAACCGTGCACGGAAGTGGGAGCAACTTCCGAACGGGTCGTACCAACATGTCGCGGAAGGCAAGCCTGTTAATGGAACGTTCCCTCACCCTGCTTAATCGTTCTGGTGACGTAACCATCATCTGGACGGAAGAAAGCGATGCTGTTATCGAAGCCATTATTGCCAAGAAAATGGCGGAAGGGATCACATTCTTCATCGTGGAGCCAGTGGCGGGCGGCCTGGCGCCGCCGCGGAAGACCAAGCTCAACGACCCCGAACAAGCTCGGAATAATCGCGCGGTGGTTATTGATGATGCGGATTTGGCCGCTTTCATTGATACTGGCGCCGCGGCAATCGTTAAGAGCCCTAAACGTGGCCGAACGGTTAAGCGCGCAACAGACCCGAAAGAAGTTGCGAAAAGCTCATCAGTGGCTGTTAAGCAGAGGCGCGGCGGATAAATGAAACCGCAACGGGAGCGGATGCCCAACTGGGTGGCATCCCAATTGGACGATAGCATGGCGTCGATGGAAATCGACGCTATTTCTTTTTATGTGCTGATGCTTTATGGCGACCGGCGCTTCCTGGCCGGTATTGTGGACCAGTTTAATCAGCGTGAGATCACGGTCATCGGCGACAGGACTAGCAATGAGAATGTCCGCCCCAAGATGATTGATCAGTTCCTGGCCCATGCGGACGAGCTCTGGCCGCGCGTGCCCGACGAAGTGCGGCACGGCCTGATCCGGGCCGCCGTGCTCAGCTTCCTGCTACAAATCCGGGACGCAGCCTATTGGCTGGCGGAATGGGCGGTCGGCGATATGTGTGAGGGCGGCTACGCTAAGGCGTATCGCAAGCCACCCCGCCCTGGGCTCTGGCGGGCCTGGATGCCGGGCAAGAAGATGGCTCGGCGCCTCAAATCTCCACGTTTCATCCGTAACTATGTAAGGCGGTGTTCCGATACGGCGCGGCGCCGGGCGATGGCGCAACGCATGAAACGGATGGCCCAGGGGACGAAGGTCGGGACGCGGGAGCAGGAAGAAGCGTTCTTCGAGCTGCTGGAGAACCAGGATGATTCGACGCTGCCCGTGCCGGAATACCGCATTCGGTTGATCCAGGAGGTGTACGGGCGGACTTCTATTCGTTCTGACCGCTCGAGCCGCCGTGAGAAGAAGCGCGACCGGCGCAAATTGATCCGGGCGGCGAATTTCGCGGCCTCGCTGATCGGTCCGAAAGACGTGAACAAATTTATTCGCGGTGACGCTGTTGTGCTGAGGGGCAAAGATCTTACTTTCGCCGTGGAGAAACAACGGAGTATTGACGCGGTCGGGCATGGTTGCCTTAATATCGCGGTGAAGGCCACGGGCGGCCCCACCCTGGGCTCTATTTGCTTCTATATTGATGGCACGCCTTGCCTAGACCAGCTTGCGGCGCTCGCTCTACATGTAGAGAGCGGCGCCGAGCGGGAAATCCTTAGCGTGGCTAATATGATTACTGTGACGACGGAAGGCGTAAACCACCCCTTTCTACAAGGTCGCGCCAACCCAGAAACCATCGAGGTGGACGTGGCGCCGCAACGACCACTAGAAATTCGTTCGCGGGGGCGAGTTGTCGACTATAATCCAGACCAATTGCGCGAGCAACGCCGTGAGATGTATTGGGCGACAATGGGTCATTATTGGCAACGGGAAGTAGCGAATGCAATAATGGGCCGTAACGGCTTGAATTTTCAGGCAGGCTTTAGCGAACTTGAGCAATTAGTTGCCTAACGGCAACGTCGGGGCTTCGCTTTTTACTTCGCTCGCTTCTCGCACAATACGCGGGGGGCCGTGTAGCCTAAACTCGCCGGCACAATAACCGACGGGGGACATTTATGGCAGTCGATACGCACAAAGGCGACGTGGCGAGCAACCCGCTGCGCACAGCGATGGACCGGGCCGGGGATAAATTGGGCGGGCTGGCTTCTAGCTTTTCTGGCCGCCCAGCATTAGCGCGCGAGGAAGGACCATTGGAACTTACGGAAGTGGCTGAAGCGCCGCCGCTGAAGCGATTGGACGTGAAACTCGCCCTCTTGAATTATGTGGACGCTAATTTCCGGCAGCGTACAAGCTCAGATGGAACAATTCTGGCACCGAGCCGCGAGTTGCTAGTCGAACAGCTAACCAATCTGGTTATGCAACTTCAAGACCAGCCCGAGAAAGGTCCAGTAAAGGCCAAGATGCCTCCGCACGCCCACGCTTAAACAGAGCGCGGCTCTACTTGGCCCGGCTATAAAAACGTGGTAAGGATTTTCTTCCCTTATGTTAGGAGGTATTCCCTTTGCCACGTCCCTTCTCAGAAATTCTTGGCGAGCTGGACTACGGCGCCGTGAGTGCTGCCGCCACGGAAAAGCTCGCTGCGCTGGTCCTAGCCGTGGACGAGCACCAGAAGCCCGGTACGCTTACCCTGACGCTTTCTGTCAAGCCGAACGGTAGCGGTAAGGCGCTGGTCGACGCCAAAATCACCGCCAAAGCACCGGAAGCCATGCCGGACCAGTCGAATTTCTTCGCCCGGACCGATGGCTCGCTGACCCGTACCTCACCCAAGCAGGATGAGGCGCGCGCGGAAGTGGCGAATCGGCAACTCGCCGCTGTTTAAGTTGTTGCCGGCATTTCCCCATCCCTAAGCCGAGCGCGAGCTCGGCTTTTATCCCTTTAAACTTAAGGAGTTAGCTCAATATGAGCTCGCACAATAGTGACCTGGCCGGATTGGCCTCGAAAGTCGAAGAACTGGTAACGCGCGGCTTGGTGCCCTTCGACCATCCGGGCGGTGGTAAGGCCGTTATCGTTCCGGACGACCACACCCTCGAGCACCTCCGGCCGGACCAACCGGAATATATCTCGTCGGCGCCGGAATTCTACGACGTGGAAAGCTTCGTCGACTACGTCAATGCCTTCAAGGGCGCCAGCACGCGGCTGTTCGCCTCGGAGGGTAATTTCCGGATCAGCGCCGTTCTGGATTACCACACGCCCGGCGCCGAAGGCGCGCATTCCGTCGGTAAGCTGAGCCACAAGGCGATATTGCAGCTCACCACGTCCCCGCAGCTGGATGCCTGGGCTGGTATCAGTGGCCGCCCGCAGGGTCAGATCCACTTCGCCGATTTCGTCGAGGAGCATATCGACGATATCCTGGAGCCGGAAGGCGCGGTGCTCTACGATATGATCACCAATTTCTCGCAGACCCGCACGGTGAAATTCCAGTCCAAGATCAAGCGGGCCAATAGCGCCCAGGTGATCAGCTATGCCGACGAAGACAACGTGGAAGGCTCCACGCGCGTTCCGGAGCGACTGACGCTCGACCTGCCATTCTTCACCGGCGACCCGAATATTCAGCTCGGCGCCTTCGTCCGGACGGAAGTGGACCGCGGTGCGCTCCACGTTACCGTCAAGCTGCACAAGCTGGAGCAGGTGCGCCGGGCGGCGTTCCGCGCCGCTTGCCTCCGCGTCAGCGCAGCGACCGCGCTCAAGGTAGCTCACGGCTCGGTGAGCCGCCACTAATCACGCATGAAGAGCAGAGCGCCGCCCTCCGGGGCGGCGTATCGTTTTCTGGGTTTCTTGGTCGAGTAACCGGCTTTACGACCTCATATCCTTGCTGGAGAGTCCGATGTTTACCGGACTAGGGAACCCGCTAACTCCTCATAGGCGCACATGAAACAGCTGATCGTTATGGACCGCAGCGGCGATACGCGGATCAACTTAACCGATGAGATCAAGGTCGCTGAGGCTATGGACAGGTTTCAGGAGCTGGTGGGTGGCAAAAAATACGTCGCCGTCGCGGAAAACGCGGACGGCTCGAAAGAAGTCACCCGCACCTTCGACGCCAACCGCACCATCACCCTCCACGCCCCCTTCGTCGGCGGATAGCGTTACTGTCGATCCGGGGCAGTTAGTCGCGAACCCTGCGGGTGAGACCTATGCTGACCGGGTTGACCTTACGCGCCTCGCTCGCCTAATGCGGTACGAGCGGCACGTCGACAACCGCGAGCTCCACCGAGCCTTCGCGCAGTTCTGGCCGGAATTCGCGGGCCAAGCCTATCACTCTGAGCTCCGCGCCCTGGGCTTTATCTCTTCCTTCGGCCGTATACAAATTAGCCAATCGGGTGATCGTTGCCGCGGTGACGTGATTGTTTCCGCGCGTATGGAGTCTGGCCATGAGTACAATATGGCCGCCGATCCTCGCCACCAATTCGGCCATATGTTGTTGGAAGTGCGCCGCGCGATGCGCGGTGAGTACGGTGGCTCAACCCAAAATGAGGTGGAAAATCGAATCCGCGAGGTCTTCGCGGAAGCCCGTAATGACAGCGAGCTGAGCGTCGAAGTCCATGCGGCGCGGATGCTTTACGAGTCAGCGCAGCGCCAGGGGCTCCCCGATGATCAGGTCCAATATCATCATTATGCGCTTCAAGAAGCACGCCACCGCGCGCGTATGCATCGCAATGCAGAGCAACAGCGGCGCCAGAATTATCAGCATTACTATTGTACTGCTGAGCGTGAGGCGGTGGACACCGTTAGCTATGCGGAGCTGAGGCGGGAAGCTTATGAGCTTACACCGATTGAGCGGCCTGCCATAGCGCCCGCGATGCTAGAGCTCTCGCGGCGCGCCGAGCAAGAGTTGCGCCGCATGATGGGTGGGGCTCAGTGGACTGAAGCTGAAATGGTCGGAATTGCGGCTCAGGAAGGACAGCGCGTGGCGGAAACCGCGCGCCGCAAAGCCGCACAGGAAAAGGGCCTTAAGCTCCTGGAGGAGAACCTCACCCCCGCCCAGCTGGTCGATTGGAAGGCGATCCGCGCCTTCTTCGTGATCGGCGGGAAAACTGGTCACCGTTACAAGATTGTTTACGGCCGCCAGATGAATATCTTCCGGGTCAACGCGGATAACCGCGCCGTTGAGAAGCTGTGCTTCTTACCGCAAGGCGACCTGGTAGAAGGTGACGTAATGCTCGCCCAGAAATACGGGCTGGAATTGCAGGAAGAAGAGGTGCTGAAAATCGCCAATAGGTGGAGGTTAGACCCAAAGACGGGCGGCGTGATACTACCCACGTGCGATGAGTTGCGTGACGAGCGATCCTACTATCGCCACACTCCGCGATGGGACTTACATCCTGTACGCCGAGAGTACGGCGGCGTTATTTTTACGGAAGCTACGTAAATAGTTGTTGCCACAGTATTTTATCTGAGTTATTGCTATTGTTGCGGTTAATCCCGCTTCGGTAGAACAACCCCGTAAGTGTGTTCCCACTCTCAGAACCTAGTGCGCTACTAAAGGTTCTGTCCGCGCTAAGCAGGCGTCACTGCTGTTAACTTGGGAACAATTCAACACTTATTAGGGGCAATTCCCACAATGGCTACGACTTCATTTGGCGTCAATGACGCCTTGGCGGTCAAGCTGTGGTCCCGCTCCCTGGCAGTCGCAGAACGCGAATACCTGGATATCGCTCCGCTGATTGGCGAGGGCGAGGACAATATCATCCAGCTGAAAACCGAGCCGCGCAAAGGCGCTGGCGACCGGGTGACAATCGCACTGCGGGCGAGGCTGACGGGCGAAGGCAAGACCGAAGGCGAGACGGCCGAAGGTAACGGCGAGTCTCTCTCCCTCTATTCCGACAACCTGCTCATCAACGAGCTCGGCCATATTGTCGGCGTGCGTTCCGAAAACACCATCGACGCGCAGCGCGTTCAGTACGACCTGCGTGAGCAGGCCCGTGACGCCCTGGGCGAGTGGTGGGCGGACCGCAAGTCGGCTTCGTTCTTCAACCAGGTTTGCGGCAACAACGCCCAGACCAACCTGAAGTACACCGGCCTGAATACCGCGACCGCTCCGGCGGGCACGGGCCGCCAGATTTGGGCGGGCACCGCGACCAATGACCAGGGGCTGACCTCCTCGGACGTTTTCACGCTCGACCTGATCGACGCGGCCGTGGAAAACGCCAAGGTCGGCAACAACATGGTCCGGCCGATCCGTATCGGCGGCCAGCCGAAATACGTGATGTACCTGCATCCGTATCAGGTCACGTCCATGCGGACCAACTCGGCCTCCGGCCAGTGGATGGATATCCAGAAAGCCGCGATGATGGGCGGCCAGGTTTCTGGCA
>Ga0075430_100000006_pt1 | contig 103592 bp, 104 predicted proteins | sample RhiMetdeltSRZDD4_FD_75294 | JGI IMG/M metagenome (GOLD analysis project Ga0075430, IMG submission 75294) | Populus rhizosphere microbial communities from Tennessee, USA - Rhizosphere MetaG P. deltoides SRZDD4 | ecosystem: Host-associated > Plants > Roots > Rhizosphere > Soil | place: USA... | reverse complement strand
CCGCTCTCGGCCCCGAACGGGAGCATCTGGTTCCGTCAGGCGGCGGTCGAGTTCTATCAGTAAGGCCGGTGGTCAGGCGGCGCGCCGCCGCGGCGCTCGCAGCAGCGTCGTGGCGAACAGGAAGATGATGCCGGCGAGCGCCGGGATCACGGTTAGCCCAGTGACGCGCAAGCGATGAATGTCGTGAGGCGTGAGGCTCACGCGGCCGGCGCTGATCCAGGCCAGGATGTCGGCCGCCATCATTGCCTGCGGATCGGCCGTGACGATCGCCGGCAGCGGCGCAAGCTTCGCTTCGGCGGCGCGCAGCTCGGCGTCGAGCGTGTCGCGCCGCTGCGCCGCGCCGAGCGCCTGGCGCAGCTTCAGCACCTCGGCGCAGGCCGCGCCTGACGCCGCCAGCGTGACGTCGCTGCAGCCGGCGGTCTGTTTCCACACCCCGGCCGCGGACGGTTGCGCGCGCTGAATCTCAGCTTCGATGGTCGCCATTGAGCGGACCTCGGCGATGCCGCCGCGCTCGGTGCGCAGCCGTGCCACATCGGCGGTCAGCGCGCTTGCCTCCGTCGCAAGCCGGCTGCGGCCGGCGACGCCGTCGCCGATATTGGTCGCCGCAAACCCGATCGCCGCCAGCAGCGTCATGCCGAGCGCAATCAGCCAGATTCCCCAGGCGGCTGACGCCGACGTGAAATGGTGGTCCCGCCACAGCTGCGCAGCGGCGCTCGGCAGCGCGATGGCGAGAAGATCGATGGTGAGCCCGATCGCGGCCAGCAGCATGGCGGCTTCCGCGGTCTGGCCGAACGACGCCGCAAACCGCGTGTTGACGGTGAGCCCGACGACCGCGAGGCCGATCGCCACGAAGCCAAGCACGAGCGCCAGGAAGATGCGACCGGCGCCGCGCCGAATCGTCGTCGCGGCGGCCGTGGAGTCGATGATCGCGTCGCGATGTGGTGGCGGCGATGCGAGCCGGCGCTTGGCGGCCGGCGCGACGGCGAGCGCCGCCGGCAACGCCGCAGTCAGGAGCGCAGGTTTAGCATCCGGTCGGGGCGCATCCTCATCGTCGCCGTGATGCCACCAAACCTCGATCTCCGGGCAGGCCTCCAACGGGACAACTTCGCTCACGGCACCCTCGTCCGTAACGCCGGCGATATCCACGAATGACTGAGAACAAATCAGGAACACAAACCAGGAATAAATGCAAGCGAAAATCGCAACGCCTGCCGGCACAGCGCGCTACCACACGACGAATGATCGGGGTCACTTCGGAATCTAATGCCGCGTGAAATGACCGCCGTGGAGGCAGTGTTGTTCACGGGGACTGCAACCGAATTGGCCACTCAGGTATCGCGGGTGTGGTAGCCAAGGCAGCTTGCGTTCAAGTCCCGACGTCACCGCTTCGCCGGTTATGCCAACGAGGCTGAGCGGCCAGATACCCGCGGGCACAGTTTCAATCCAAGCGCGTTTGAAACGGACGCCAGGCCCGAACACGCTTTCGAATTCCTGCGGCTGCACCACCCGTGCTGTCTTTGGGTCGTTGATGTCAGCGAAGGTCACGAGCGTTGGTATGGAGTCGGGCGGAAGGTCGCCGCTACCCCTGAGACTTGCTACTTCTCTCCAATCGCTCCGCCGACCGGGCGCCAAGGCCGCATACACCAGGCCATTGAGCCTGTCCTGATCTCCTCCGGTAGCGCCAAACGTGAGCAGAGCGATGACGTGCCGGCCTCGCCCGAGATCGACGAACACCGCTTCTCCGCGCGCGCCGTACTGCAAGCCTCGCATCTCGGGCAGTCCAACCTTAACGTCACGGATGGTTGTCTCGATGACGCTTGAGCCGGACTTGAGGCCCTGCGGCGTCTCAACTTCGACGGTCAGTCGAAAGCGGCTGGTATAGACCGGAAACAACAGTATCCACGCGACGTAGCCGCCGACAGCAAGTGCCGCGAGCACGCCGTGCCAAGGTTTCATCCAGCTACCACACCACGATGATCAGGATCGCGAGCAGCGCCGCGATCGCCCACAGCGCGATGACCGTCGGACGGCTGTGGTGCGCTTCGGCGCGTCCCATCGCTGCGATCGTCTCGGGCGCGAGCACCAGCCCGTCGCGGGTGATGGTGTCGATCTGCTCCACCAGCGATGCGCCGCGCGACAGCAGCGACGGCACCTCGCCGAAGAACTTGCCGACCTCGCGCACGCCATCGGTTGCGCCCTCGATCATGCCTGGCGCGCCGAGATGGCGCTCGATCCATTCGCGCACCACCGGCTCCGCCACCTTCCACATGTCGAGCTGCGGATCGAGCGAGCGCGCCACGCCCTCGACCACCACCATGGTCTTCTGCAACAGGATCAATTCCGGCCGCGTGCGCATCTCAAAAAGCCCAGTGACCTCGAACAGCAGCATCAGCAGCTTCGCCATCGAGATTTCGTCGGCGGGGCGGTTGTGGATCGGCTCGCCGATGGCGCGAATCGCCTGCGCGAAGGCATCGACCGAGTGGTGCCGCGGCACATAGCCGGCCTCGAAATGCACCTCGGCGGTGCGGCGGTAATCGCGGGTGATGAAGCCGTAAAGGATCTCGGCGAGGAAGCGGCGTTCCTTGACGCCCAGCCGCCCCATGATGCCGAAGTCGACCGCGACCAGATGGCCGGAAGTGTCGACGAACAGATTGCCGGGATGCATGTCGGCGTGGAAGAAGCCGTCGCGCAGCGCGTGACGCAGGAAGGTCTGGATCACCGCGCGCGCCAGCGCCTTGAGATCGAGCCCGGCGGCTTCGAGCCGGGCGCGGTCGGTGAGCGGAATGCCGTCGATCCAGTCGAGCGTCAGCACCGTGCGCGCGGTGCGGTCCCAGTCGACGGCGGGCACGCGGAAATCGGGATCGTTGCGGGTGTTCTCCGCCATTTCGGAGAGCGCCGCCGCTTCGAGCCGCAGGTCCAATTCCATAAAGCAGGTGCGCCGCAGGTTGTCGGCGACGTCGATCATCCGCAGGCGCCGCGCCTCGGCCGAGAACCGCTCGGCGCTGCGGGCCGCCGCCATGAATGCGTCGAGGTCGACCGCGAAGCGCCGGTCGATGCCGGGCCGCAGCACCTTCACCGCAACCGATTTCGGCCCGTCGGGCGAGACGACCTCGGCGTGGTGCACCTGCGCGATCGACGCGGCCGCGACGGCGGGTCCAAGCGAGATGAACAGCTTCTCCAGCGGCGCGCCGAGCGCCTCCTCGATGGTCGCTTCGGCTTCCGCCTGCGGGAACGGTGTCATCCGGTCCTGCAGCGATTCGAGGTCGCGCGCGAACGCGATGCCGACCACATCCGGCCGCGTTGCCAGGAACTGTCCGAGCTTCACATAGGTGGGACCGAGCCGGGTCAGCGCCGCCGACAGCCGCGTGGTGGCGGCGCCGGTGCTGCGCCTCTCAAGGAGACGCGCGACGCGCAGCGCCGTGCGCGCCGACCACGGCAACGGTGTCGGATCGATCAGGCCCAGCACGCCTTCACGCGCGAACACGAATCCGGCACGGCCGAGGCGGACGACATGGGAGAGGGTGGCGATCACGTTCAGTCTCGCTTCGCGTTTGTCGCAGTGCTGAATGCGAACTCGAACGGTGAGGCGAATCGGGTCTGGTCCCTCCCCCCCTGCGGGGGAGGGTTGGGGAGGGGGGTAACTGCGAACTCGGTGTTTGCCGCCACCACCCTCCCTATCCCTCCCCCGCAAGGGGGGAGGGGACCGTGAGGCACGAGCGCGCCCACAGTAGAGAATGGACTCGCGAAGGCGGGTAATCGCGCCATGAACAAGCTCACAGCCGCCAGCCCGAATGCAGCGCGACGATGCCGCCGCTCAGGCGCTGGAACGACACCCGGCCGAGGCCGGCCGTGCGCATCATCTCGGCGAACGCTTCCGGCCGCGGAAATTTGCGGATCGACTCGACCAGGTAGCGGTAGGCCTCGGCGTCGCCGGTGACGGCGCGGCCGATCGCCGGGATCACGTTGAACGAATAGGCGTTGTAGACGGTATCGAGACCGGGCACGTCGACGGCGGAGAATTCCAGGCACAGGAAATGACCGCCGATCCGCAGCACGCGCCGGGCTTCCGCCAACGCGCAGTCGATGCGCGGCACATTGCGGATGCCGAAGGCGATGGTGACGGCGTCGAAGGCGCTGTCGGGGAATGGCAGCGACTCGGCGTTGCCCTCGACGAATGTGACCACGTCATCGAGCCCGCGATCCGCGGCGCGGTCACGTCCGACCTCGAGCATCGCGTGGTTGATGTCGGCGACGGTGACGCGGGTCGCGTGGTTGCCCGCATCGGCCACCCGGAACGCGATGTCGCCGGTGCCGCCGGCCACGTCCAGCAGGGCAAACGGCCGGTCGCCGTTGCGCGGCGGGTTCACCGCCGTCACCAGCGCGTCCTTCCAGGCGCGATGCAGCCCGGCCGACATCAGGTCGTTCATGAGGTCGTAGCGGCCGGCGACCGAATGGAACACGTCGTCGACCAGCGCCTGCTTGTCGCCAAGCGGCACGTCGCGATAGCCGAAATGAGTCTTGTCGTCGGGGGCGGCGGTCACGTTTGACTCTCCTGTTCGCGGACCATAGCGCGGGGATGCCAGAGAGGCTACGGCCCGCCGCGAAAGCGGTAAATCAAATAGGATTCGGGTGGATTTGAGCCGCTGGCGCAATACATAGACGGTGCCATGACGACCGGAGCGACATCCGTGCACCATCACGTCTTCGACACGGCGATCGGGCCGTGCGGCGTGGCGTGGAACGACCAGGGGCTCACCGGCGTGCAACTGCCGGAGAAGGATCGCGCCACTACCGAACGCCGCCTTGCCGCCAAGGCCGCAAGTATCGGCGTTGCCGAGCCGCCGCCCGCGATCGCTGCCGTTGTCGCCGACATCCGGCGCTACCTGGCGGGCGAGGCGGTCGACTTCGCCGCGGTCGCGGTCGACCTCTCCAGTCTCGATCCGTTTCGGCAAAAACTTTACGGAAGTATGCGCTCGCTGGCCTGGGGCGAGACCACCACGTATGGCGATCTGGCGAAGAACCTCGGCATCACCGGTTGGGAAGGCGCGCGCGACGTCGGCGAAGCCATGGGCCGCAATCCGGTGCCGGTGGTGATCCCGTGCCATCGCGTGCTGGCGGCCGGCGGCAAGCTCGGCGGCTTCTCCGCGCACGGCGGCGCGACCACCAAGGCGAAGCTGCTCGCGCTCGAAGGCGTGCGGCTTGACGGCAAAGATCGTACCGCGCCGCGCCTGCCTGGGCTGTAGTGCGCCTGATTGTCGAACATGAATTGTTGTATGACGTCGTGATCGTGCATCGGACTCGGTGTGTTCCCTCTCCCCAGGGAGGAGAGGGTTAGGGTGAGGGGGTTCGAACCTATCGAGAGAGCTGGGCCCCCTCACCCCACCCCTCTCCCCAACGGGGAGAGGGAGCAGACCGAGTCCGGGGCTCGATCAGAACTCGCCGACGAGAGTCACAGCGCATGCCCGAATTGCCCGAGGTTGAAACCGTCCGCCGCGGCCTTGCGCCTGTCATGGAGGGCGCGCGCTTCAAGCAAGTCGAGGCGCGGCGCGGCGATTTGCGCTGGCCGCTGCCGAAGGATTTCGTCAAGCGGATCGAAGGCCACACCGTCAGCGGCCTCGGCCGCCGCGCCAAATACCTGATGGCGGACCTTTCCTCCGGCGAGGTGCTGCTGATGCATCTTGGCATGTCGGGCTCGTTCCACGTCCTCAACGGCGGTGATGCGATGCCCGGCAACTATTATCATGAGCGCGGAAAACTCTCCGCGCACGATCACATCGTCTTCCACATGTCGAACGGCGCGGTGATCACCTTCAACGATCCGCGCCGGTTCGGGATGATGAAGCTGGTCGCGCGCGACAAGCTTGACGAGGAACCCTTGCTGCGCGCCATAGGTCCGGAGCCGCTCGGCAACGCGTTCGATGCGGCAATGCTGGCGCAGGCCTGCCGCGGCAAGAAGACCTCGTTGAAGGCGGCGCTGCTGGATCAGCGCGTGGTCGCCGGTCTCGGCAACATCTATGTCTGCGAGGCGCTGCACCGCGCGCATCTCTCGCCGAAGCGTGTTGCCTCCACCATCGCAACGCGAACAGGCGCGCCGAACGATCACGCCGTGCGGCTGGTCGACAGCGTCCGGCTCGTGCTCAACGACGCGATCAAGGCCGGCGGCTCGTCCCTACGCGACCATCGCCTGACCGACGGCGCGCTCGGCATGTTCCAGCACAATTTCCGCGTCTACGACCGCGAGGGCGCGAAGTGCCCGACGCCGGGCTGCAAGGGCATGATCAAACGCATCGTGCAGAGTGGACGCTCCACGTTCTTCTGTCCGGTGTGTCAGAAGTAATCGGCGTGGTAAGTCGATCAACGCCGGAGCTTCGTAGCCCGGATGGAGCCATACGCGCGCTGACGCGTGTCTTCGACGCGCTACGGCGACATCCGGGACCGGCCTTACGGTGCGGAATGAAGAGTCCCGGATTTCGCTTCGCTCAATCCGGGCTACGCAAAGCGCCCTAGAGCCGATCGCCCCAATCCAGCCGGCGGGCCACTTTGAACGCGTCGCCTTGTCGCTTCGTCACCACCCGTTCTTCCAATTGCCCATTGCTACAGCACAGCTTGAGCCGGACGATGCCGGAGGCGCTGCGCGGCGGTGCGAGCACGCGGGCCTCCGGCGTTTCGACCGGCAGCCGCGTCGCCGCGAGATAGATGAATTTCTCATCCTCCCACGGCACGTCGCCGTCCTTGGCGAGCCGGTGCAGCCGCGAGCGCGCGACCCGGCGCGAGAAATGACACCAGTCCGGCGCGGCGAGCGGGCATCGTTCGGCATGGGTGCACGGCGCGACGATGTGCGCGCCGAGTGCGATCAGGCGGTCCCGGACCAGCAGGATGCGCCGCCAGCCGGCGGGTGTTCCGGGCTCCACCACCAGCAGGACATCGCGTGACATCTGCCACAGCCGTTCGGTCAAACGCGCGATGGCATCCGGTGCGAGCTCGCCCAGCACATAGGACAGAGTGACCAGGTCCGCGCTTTCGAGCGTGGGCAATCCGCGCTGGATATCGGCGGCGATCCAGGCGATCTGTCGCGATCCCGCGCGCTGCGCAAGCTGCTCGCCCACGCGGCGGATCGGGTCACAGCCCTCGACCATCGTGGCGCGCGCGATCGACGGCCATTGATCGCAGGTGGCCCAGAACACCGAGCCGGGGCCGGAGCCGATGTCGAGCAGGGTCTGCGGCTCCCATCCCTGCCTGATCTCGGCGACCGCGGATAGGCTGGCGCGAATGGCGGCGTAAGTCGCCGGCAGGCGGGTGGCGAGATAGGCGCTGGCGGCGAGGTTATCGGACAGGTGGAAGCGTCCATCGCGGACTTCGCCGCGGTATCGCCCGGACAGCCGTTCGGCCGCGTTCCTTATGTCGCCGACTGGAATGCCTTCGAGTATCCGGTCGACGCCTTCGCGTAGCAGCGGCGGCAGTTCCATTGGCTGGGGCTCGTCGGTGGCCGATCAACACGGCCACCATAGCGCGTCATGCCGGTCGCGCGCTTTACTTCTCGCACTTGCTGCCGGCGGGATAGGTCGGCGGCGTGCCCCAGTCGTTCGAGGGTACGGTGTCGAATGGCGCGGCAAACACCTGCTTGCGGGACTGGAAGCGCGTCGGGCGCGTCCCGCCCTTGGCGTAGTCGACGATCCAGAAATAATCGTAGTTGTCGCCGGGCCAGGTCTCCGGCACCGACTTCATGTCGAGATTGAGCAGTTGCCGCAGCGTGACCTTCTCGCCGGGGAATTGCTTTTCGAGCGCATGGTTGGCGATGTGGTCGTGCTCCCAGGACATCACGATTGTCTTGCCTGCCCATTGCGGGTTGGTCATCACGTCGCGCGCTGCCTCTTGCGTTCGCCGGTTCAGGACCACGGCAAATTGCGCGTGCGAATCGCCGTGGATCGGTAGCGCAGAGTAGAGCACCACCGGCTTGCCCCAGCTCTGCGCTGCCGGGCTGATGAGCTCGAGCGAGTGCAGCGTGATCGCGAGGATAGCGTCGGGTGCGCGTCCGCCGGTGAACAGCGAATTCTTCGCGCCCTTGCCGAGATATTGCGCGGCGAGCGCCTGCGAGCGCTGCACGCCTACATCGCACAGCCGGTAGGCGTCCTGCTTCTCGCCATGCCGCGTGATGATGATCTGCGCCGGCGTCGCGTTGGCGATCGAAGCGTGCGCCGCCACTGAAGTCAGCAGCAGCAATGAACAGACGGTGCGCATGTTGTGGCCCTCCCAATACGGCGGCCATCTCAGCGCCTGATTCGCTAACGGCGGTTTAACGCACGCGGTTCATTTCACCGCCGGACAAGCCTCCGGCGCGATGAAGTAATAGACGTAGTCGTGCGTCGTGGCACGGCGCGTGCGGCGATAGGGCAGGGTCAGCGTCTCGAGCCTGCGGTCCTTGAACCATGGCGCGTAGTCGGGTTGCACGGCGTGTTCGGGGCCCGCCACGACGATCGCGCCGAGTTGCGCCAGGCGGCTCTTGTCCATCCAGTCCGGTCGCGCGGTGTCTTCGAACGCCAGGCCGAGCACGGGCTTGCCGTAGTTGATCGCGATCAGCCGGACGCTGCGGTCATTGCCGATGAGGTAGGCGGGGCCGCAGGCGAAGCGCCGGTCCCACGCCTGCCGCAGCGCATCGGCCGTCGCTGGGCCCGGCTCCTGCAGCACGCCATGACGTGCGACCAGCGCATAGATTACGGAGCCGACGATGACACCGCCCCAGACTGCGAGCATGAAATTGGCAAACAGCCTGGTGCCGGCCGGCGTGATCCGGATGACGACCAGCAAAGCAAGCAGCGTCAGCCCGAACAGCGGATAGGTGTGGCGGGTCGCATAGGCGAAGCCGAAGCCGATGATCAGGACGACGATCACGGCGAGGTAGATCGCGACGGTCAGCAGAATGAGGCGCTGTGCCGGATCGGTGGGGATCGGCTTGATCGCGATCTGTCGGCGCCACGCGAGCCCAGCCAATCCGACGAGGATCAATCCGCCATAGAGGACGTAGGACCGGATGAACTCCCACAAGAATCCGATACGGGCCCAGACCGTCGCCCACGACCTGAACTGCACGCCGGCATAGTCGACCGCGTGACCCTCGTACCATTCCGGCACCGCGTGCAGCGCGATGATCGGCAGGCTCGCAAGTCCTGCGACGTAGAGCTTCGGATTGCGCAAGACCTTGCGGTATTCGGGAATCAGCAACAGTGCCAATGCCAGCGCGGCCAGCAGCACCAGCACGGTGTACTTCGCGAGCACGGTCACGCCGAGCAGGACGCCGCACAGGATCCAGTCCCGCCACCGGTCGTCACGCAGCGCCGTCATTCCATGGAAGACGATGCCCGCCCACAGCGGCACCTGGATCTGGTCCGCATTGATCGCCATCGTCAGCGAGAAGATGGAGAAATAGATGCTGCCGCAGAACATGATCGTCAGCGGCACCGGCGCGTCTTCGTCGATGAAGCGCCGGGCGATCAGGACCAGATAAGCGAGCCCGATGAAATTGAGGACTTGCGCGACGGCGATATAGAGCCAGGCGTCGCGCGCGCCGGTCAGTGCGACCGCGCCGGCCAGCCAAGTCTGCAACGGCGGCGCCGCGAACGCGGTGAAGCGGTAGGCGAGGCCGAGATTGATGTGCTCGCGCAGGTCGGAACCCGGCGAGGGCAGGACGATTGCGCTGAGCACGATCGGAAACAGAAAGACGATCGCCAGCAGCACCTTCATCTGAAGGGACTGAAGCGTCAGGGCGTCTTGAGGTGCTGTTGCCGGCGGCGGCGCGGCGGTGAGGGTGTCGGTGGTCATGGTCTCAAGCGCATCGTAGCCCGGATGCCGCCGGGCTGCATCCGGGCAGAGACATCATCGCGATGATATCCAGAGACCGCGTCGTGCTCGTCTTGCTGCGCCGGTTACGCGTTCCCATCGCGCTGGTTGAACGGGCCACACTTCGCCTTGGTGCCGAAACGCTGATCGAAGTCGACCGTTCCGCCAGCGACGGGGATCGCCGTGGGCGGCAGGCCGCGCGTGTATTGGTTCACCGTGACGGTCTTGCCGTCGGCCGACATGCTCACGCGCACCGGCTCCATCACCTTGCCCTTCTCGGCCGAAGTCAGGTCGAGGGTGTACCAGCCGATCGTCGGCTTCATCTTGCGGAGGGCCTGGTCGCCTTTGATGACGAGCGATTGCGGAAGATAGACCTCCATCTTCGCGTCCACGCCGTCGCAGGCGAGCACCCGGGTCATGTAGGCCCCTTGGCCGGGGTCCCTGGCGTTGGCATCGCTGCAAAGCAGGACGGCGAGGCTCATCGCGCAGGCGAGGAGAGTGCCGCGGGACACAAGCTGGCTCTGGGTCATGGGATGTTCCTTTGGGAAAAAGAAATGGGCCCATCAAAAAGGAATGGGCCCATCAAACCGCATCGCCATTGCCAAAGTGCTAAGGCGCGCCGGCGCCCGCGTATCCCCTTGTTACAGATTGTTTTTCCTCAACCAATCCGCGATGACGGCGGCGATGTCGTCGCTGTTTTTCTCCTGCATCATGATTAAATGCTCCGTCTCTCGTAGCTACTAACCAATTGATTTATCGACATTTATATGGCTGAGGCGGTATGCCATTCAAGGTGGATTGAAGGTGGCATTAGCATTTAAGGCGTCAAACGCGCCGTTCGCCGCAATCTCCCGAGTATGTACTAGTGGAGGTGCATCGATCATCTCCACGGCATCAGTTTGAACTGCGGAGGATGTGTCATGCAAGCGCAGGAGCCGGCTCATCAACTGGCGATGGTCGGCAAGAAAGAGTTGGCGCATCAGTTGAGCGTGTCGATCTGGACGCTCGATAGATGGATCAGGACAGGTCAATTCCCGAAGCCGATCCAGGTCACGCCAACATCGCCCTATAGCTGGCGCGTGAAGGACGTCGAAGCATTTCTTGAGAAACGCAGACGTGCCCGCCGCGTCCGGATCAATCGCGGCGGCTGTCTCAAGCAGGAGATGGCTGGTGGCTAGGAAAGCGCAGCGCACGGTCTATCTGCAGGGAAACCTCGAGCTCGCCGACGTTCTCAGCGAGCTGAGTGACCAAGTTCAGGATGATGGACTGTGTCACGCCGTTAGTGTGGGTTCGGTGAACGATGGCAGGCTGTGCATCGCATCCGTCCGGATGGTCGATGGCCCTGTCACTGCCAGGCGCCTCAAACGGCTAATCGCGGAGGTGGGCGGTGAATAGGATCACCCTGGAGATCGAGCCGGTCGCCATCTATCCGCACTTCGACAAGGTCGCATTCCGCGCCAAGAAAGGCTGGACCAAGAAGGATGAGCGGTTGATCACGGCCAACGTACACGAAGGCAAAGCCGACATGCGGAAGGGGCACCCGATCCGGGGCTCTGATCTTGATTGGCTGCTGACTGTGACCGCGCCCAACGAAATTGCGAAGAAGGCGATTGTCGATAATGGCGGCTACGTCCCCAACTCCGTCGAGGTGACGTTGGACATCATCGTCGAGACTGATCGGCAGCGCGAATATCTGCAGCAGTTCTTCACTGAACACTTCACGCAATCCCACCATGGCAAAAGGGATGGCGTGGACTTCGGCCACGGTTCCTACTCACGTCTGCGTTCAGTCCGAAACTTCAAGTGGTACTGCGACAAGAACAGTAAAGTGGCGCAGCCACTGCATGCGAAGCACTGCTTTCATTTCGAAGCCATGCACCAGGGCATGGCCGCCTGCAGAAAGATTGGCATCAAGACCGCAGACGATTTGATCGGGTTCGATCACCTGGCCTACTGGCAGCAATACCTAAAGCTGATGGGCGTTGACCTAGAGAGGCTGGGCCGTGGACATTCCAATCGCATCCGCAAAGAGCGGAGGCAGACACCGAAGATCACGCAGCATGCCAGCCTCACGTACAATGAAGATCGTAGGGTAGGGGGCATGTTGTTCCGCATTCTGGGAGCCAAGAACCATAATCACACCGTACAGCGCCTTATAGATCGGACAGGCAGGGGCCCTCATCTGTACGAAATCGATGCGTCCCCGATCACGATGAAGATTGCGGCTCAGAAAGCCTGATGGAATGGGCACATCACCCAACAACTGTGAATGATGGATATGAACAAAGGGGATCAGGCCATCGACTACACGGTTTGGGGCCGCAGGGAGAAAGACACTCCGGCGGCAAAGGCCAAACCACAGCGCGCAGACTGGCGAGGCCGATTGAAGAAGATCGTATTCAGCAATCCAAAGATCAGCGTGAAGGACCTCAAGACTGAGCTGGATGTCCCGTTGTCCGCGTTCACGATCGCGAACATCCGGCGGGACTTCTTGGATGACATCAAACTACTCCGGCGGTTAGGGCATCTGAAACGAAACTGATGCTGGAGCGATTTTGCCGTCCGTATGGGTGGGGAATAGGGGGCGGCCAAATGAACGCATCCAGACTCAACCCTGACACCGGCAAATAGGCATCCAAATGACAGCGGCACGATGGTTCGAACGGCCCCGCCGGGTCCTGACCCAGGAATCAATCGCCAAGAGATTGAAGAAAGCCGGATGCACGGACGAGCAGATCGCGCAACACATCCAAGAAACGAAGGTGGCAGCCAGGAGCAATAGAGAGGCGGATGTCCCTCGGCGTGTGCATTGGCGTACAGGCAAGGTGCGGAAGATCAGTCCGACACATTGGTGAATGTATTCGAACGCCGATTGTATTGCGGATAGTTGGATAGCTAGTTGGCGGACACGGTTGAATAGGATGAAAAACGATCAGAATGGGCGTGCCCTCATTCGCGCCGCTGCCGATTTATTTGCCGAGATGATCGCCGGATTTGGTCGGTGAAGGAGTAGTTCTCATAACTAGTGAGACGAATAACCCCGCGCAGCCGCCGTTTCCGCGTCGTCTTGTGCTGCGAAGCAAGGTGTATTTAATCATCAGGGGGCTGCGCAAGTGAAGTAGAGAGCGCAGCGTGCCTGCGTAGTTGAAGTAGAAGTGTCGAACGTTCGTCGAATTCGCGTTGGCGGTCGCAATGGAAACAACCGCAGCAAGATCACAAATGGGAAACGCCTCTTCCCTGTCGGGACCGACGCACGCACAGCATGGCATCGTCGGTTCAAAGACCTGATCGGCATCTTCACTGATGACCTCGGCGGCTCGGATTCCCTGTCCGAAGGCAAGAAGGGTCTGATCCGCAGGGCCGCCACCCTCAGCGTCCAGCTTGAACTGATGGAAGCATCGTTCGCTGATGCCGAAGGCGATGTCATCCCCGACCAGTTGGATTTGTTCTCGCGCCTGAGCAAGAGCCTGCGTCTGCTCCTCAAGGAGCTGGGCCTGGAGAAGCGCAAGGATAAGGACGATATCACCCCGTTGGATTACATGCGCCGGCATCATCATGAGGATGATGACGATGAGTGAGCGCATCCGCATCAAGCGCCGGCGGGGAATCACACTGATCGATGCCCTCGACGATCCGCGTTTGTTCAAGCCTTGGTTCAAGAACAGGCGCAGTTGGGCCGCGTGGCGTACGTTTATCGCGGCATTGTTCGCGCTGCCGATGGACGATGAGCAACTCCAACTCTATCGCCAGTGCACAAAGCGCACCGATCCGCCGGCAGAGCCCGCCAAGGAAGCAGACCTTGTAGTCGGCCGCAGGGGCGGCAAGTCGCGCATCATGGCGCTGATCGCGGTGTGGCTGGCCTGCTTCAAGGACTACAGCCAGTACCTCGCCCCAGGTGAACGCGGCACAGTCCTGGTCATTGCAGCCGATCGTGCACAAGCGCGCACGATCATGAACTACGCAAAGGAACTGATCCGCCGAGTACCGATGCTCAAGCGGCTGGTAATCAGGCAGACCCGAGAGTCCATCGACCTAGCGAACGGCATCACCATCGAGGTCGGCACGGCATCGTTCAGGAGTACGCGGGGATACACCATCGTCGCCGGTCTGCTGGATGAGTTGGCGTTCTGGGACACCGGGGACGCCGCCGAACCCGACGAGGAGGTGCTGGCTGCCATTCGCCCCGGCATGTTGACGATCCCGAATGCGGTGTTGATTTGCGCCAGTTCACCTCACGCGAAGAAGGGTGTGCTGTGGAAGCAGTACCAAAAGCATTTCGGCAAGGATGGTCCGACGCTGGTGTGGCAGGCACCGACCATCGTCATGAACCCGTTGGTGCCCGTCGAGGAGATCGACCTCGCCCTGGAGAATGACCCCGCCAAGAACCGCGCCGAGTATCTGGCCGAGTTCCGCGATGACCTCGAACAGTTCATCAGCCGCGAAGTGCTGGCGGAATGCATCGACCAAAAAATCTACGAACGCCCGCCGAAGCCCGGCAACAAGTACTTCGCCTTCGTCGATCCGTCCGGCGGCTCCAATGACTCCATGACATCCGCCATCGCTCATCGCGAGGGCCGAGATCTGGTCGTTGTCGATTGCATCCGCGAGGTGAAAGCCCCGTTCGATCCCGAGTCTGTGGTCGAGGAGTTCGCCAAGCTGTTCAAGACGTACAAGGTCAAGGAATGCACCGGCGACCGATACGGCGCGCAATGGGTCGCCAAAGCCTTCGAGCGGCAGAGGATCAAATACATTCCGTCAGACCTGCCGAAGTCGGCGTTGTACGTCGATCTCCTGCCGGTGCTGAACTCCAAACAGGTCCGGCTGCTCGATCATGAGCGCCTGACCAACCAACTCGTTGCCCTTGAACGGCGCGTGGCGCGCGGTGGCAAAGACAGCATCGACCATCCACGCGGTTCACACGATGACGTTGCGAACGCCGTGGCCGGAGTCTCCAGCCTCATCGTGTTGAAGAAGGCCACCTACGACATCCGTGGCTTCCACAGCGACGAGGAAATGCAGAAGGACCAACGCGCCCCGTACTGGAATCGAATGATGGCGGCCTACCAAGGTCGGATGTGGGTGTGCACATGACCAAGCAAACCAAAATCGAATGCGGCGGAAGCTCTCGCATCAATCTCAACGCCCTGTCTCCCGAGGAAGCGGCGAAGTTCCGCAAGATCATGAGACAGAGCAGACAACTAGCAGAAGCACTCTTTGGAAAGGAACCCAGCAATGACCCCCATGGAAGCTCACAAGGATCGCGACGACGATCTCGAACAAGCGTGGCAAGGGCGTCCGCGCCGTCGGAAGGTTCTGCCCGACGGCGGCGTCGTCCGCGTCCAGATGAACATGATGGACAGCCGAAGCGTCGTTGACCATTCGGCAAGCCGTCAGTTCCTCACGTTCGGTAATGGTTGCATTCCGCTAGCGACGGATGCCGAACGCAAGGCCAGTGCGGACCTCGTCCTGGCGCAACGCGACCGCGTTTCGAACGCCTGGAAGAACCCGGGCGGACGCGCCGACACTGCCGATGCCGAACAAGCGGCACTCGCCAGCATTCCTGGCAATGCGGTGACTGTGAAGCCTGCCCCGAACCCCACCGGTGATGCCGTCGCAGATGCGCGGGCCGCTTATCACCATCGGCTTGAAACCGCGTACCTCAAGACCCGCCCCAACCAAGTCGTCGGGTCCCTACTTGGAGATCAATCATGAACACGAACACAAAGCCCGTGATGGTCGGCGACACTGAGGTCGCCCTGACCGATCAAGCCGCCGAGGTGGTGACGCGCGCTCTCAAGAAGCGCGAGCGTGCCGTCGCAAAGGCGCGCAGAGAGCTTGACGCGCAAACGGCTCAGAATGCCAAGGAGGCAACCAGCCGCAAGCAGAAGCTCGACCGGCTCACAGCGGAGGTGGCAACGAAGCAGGCGCAACTCGTCACGGTGCAGAAGAGGGTCGATAATCTGCCCGCTGAGCTTCAGCGTCTCGTGACTGAGCGCCTGGATGCGACCACCAAGGCCAACGCCATCCTCGGCGAAGTTCGCGACTGGTCTCCGGAGCCGACCGAAAACATCCGGAGGTTCGTTGTGCTGTCCAAGATCGGCGACAAGGGGCGAGGGTGGAGCGATGCGCAGATCAAGGCGGCATTCGACACCCTGGAAGTGCCAAGTCCGCACACGGCCGCCAGACAGTTGCGCGATGCCTTTTCCGGCGGTCCGCAGTATCGCGATCGTCAGTCGGTCAAGCGCGACTACGACGACCGTATCGGCAACGCTTGGAAAGACAACCCTGACGGTACGGTCCACTAGCCATGAACACAAACCTCCGAAAGCTCTACGGACTGCGCACCAAATATCTTGCCGACCTCAAGAAGATCGAGGATCGCGACAGCATCGGACACCTTCGTCACGAATACGAGGAGAAGGTCCGGAAGCTGGTCGTCAATCAAAAGAACCTCGGAGTTCCGCAATCGGTATCCGACAAGCTGACCGCGTTGCGTGAACGCTACCAGTTGGATGTCGAGAAGATCATCTCTGACTCCGACGCCTATCGAACCTGGGACACCTACGTGCGGGAATGCGTCAAGGTGATTGACGAGTTCCTGGCTCGATCCTCACAGCAGGACGGCGGCGATGACGAAGAGATCGAGGACCGCAAGCCAACTCCACAGCCGGCAACGTCGCCGCGACCGACCGTCCAAGTCATTCAGCACGACGTCGAAGTCGAGGACGAGCCGGCCGAGCCCGAACCGTTCAAGCTCCAGTTCTCATTCGACGAGGACGACGAGCCTCCGAAGCCCACGAAACCCCGCGCCAACTACGAGCGTGATGTCGCCGACGCCTGGAAGCAGGAAGTGGCATCGCCTGGGCGGCGTACCAAACAGCGGAGCCTAGCCAATGCTGCATCCTGACATCGAACTACCCGAGAAGGCCGATACCAAGTTGGTTGCCATGCAGAACGCTGCGCAGACGGCGCTGCAATCCATGCGGTTCAGTCGCGATCAGGTTGCCATGTTCAAGCGCAGCCTTGAGCTTGACCCGACCGAGCCCGAGGAGCGCAAGGCGCGTCTCGCATCCGCCGAGCTTTCGATGGAGCAGCATGGCAAGCGCCATGCCGAGCTGCAGAAGAAGCTGACGGCGATCCATGATCGCTCACACGCCATCGTGCGCAACAGCGTGCGCAAGGCACTTCAACTGCCGCCGCTCGCTGCGTGCGAAGTTGACGAGAGCCACGACGATCCGTTCCGATGGCTCGGCGTTGCGGTCGGCAAGTCGATGCCGAAGAAGACGCGCCAGCAGCGTCGTGCGGAATACGAGCGCGATCCGAACCCTCGACCGGACGAACATCCGCTCTCGTATGCAGCGCGCATGAAGCGCGTCAACGGTCCCCGCGAACCGCGTGTTCGTATCGAGATGCCAATCGGCGACCAGTACATGGCCGGTCTCGAAAGTGCAGCGGCCGCCAACGAACGCTGAGTATGTCCGATCATCGCCATGCAGAGGTTCTTTCACTTCCTTCTCCCCTCTGCGCGGCGTCCCGAGGCTCCTTCGTTGGTCCAGCCTCGGGCGCGAGCAAGTCGGATGAGTGCCGCGTTACAAGTAACCGCCGACAGTCCGTGGCCTGGGTACCTCCCATCTCCTTTCCTGGGCGCGACAGGCACTCCCCACGCCTTGGTGATTGGTCAGGCGTGGGGATCATTTCGCAGCCGTGTTGCCTCAGGCGATCCGACCGGCACGGCGCGAGAGGCCGCCGGCTCGTTGGGCATTCACCAGCCGGCGGCCTCACCCGTTCCAGACGGCATCGCTACTGCGACGCGGCTGACTCCTGAGCGCCTGTTTCGGCAGGATCGAACATCCACGCCGCCACGGGCTCGGCGCACCCCATGATCCGATTTCGGCCGCGTTCCACACGCCATTCGTGTGGATAGGCCGTCCCAATGGCAAATCAGGGCGAAAACGACCGTTCCGGACGGCATTTCCGCCCCTCTAGGAGCGTGCTTGGGAGGATTTTCGCCAATCCAGGGGCCATCACGCCGGATCGCCCCTGGACGCACCCCTGGGCACCCATTCCTAGGCCGGTTTGGACCCTTCGGATGTCGTGACTAAAATCCTACACGTCGCATTTCGCGGCGTAGGAGAGATCATGGCGACGAAGGCCAAACCGAAGAAGGCGGATCGTTTCAAATCCGGATCGCGCAAACAGAAGGTCTACGCGCTGTTTGTTGAGAAGGGGGCAGACTACGCATTTACGCTCGGCCGAAAGCTTCAACTAAAGGACGGCACGCTCCGCACCTGGTTCGCCACATGGGAGCGAGAATCCTAGCAGCACTCCAGCCCATCAAAGAGTTCAGCCCGGCAAATTCTTGCTGGGCCTTTTTTTATGTCCAATCAGTTACTTGCTGGGAAGGGTTCCAAACAAGCTGTTTTTAATTCTTGCTTTTAGAGGAATTTTGAGAGATATCGAGAAGATCGAAAGCAACATAAACATTTCGGGAGAAGTCGCCATGAGAATCACCGCTCGCGGTTGGGCTCGTGACATGGGCAAGAAGTTGCTAGCAAGTATTCCACTCACTGGCATGAAAATAAGCGACGACGAAAAGCATACAATCCGAATGGATACACCGGGTTTGTTCCAGTCGTATGGAAGAGTGTGGGTCAGTTGGTTCCAGACCATGCGATACACTGGCGATTATCGGATGGATATTGAATTTTCCCGCGACGACATCATGCGGCTCTTCAAGGCCTCCAACGGGAGTGAGTTGACCCCTGATCTTATGGAGACCTACGGCCTCACGCTGTCGCCCGAACTGGTGAAAAGCGCGCTACGGACCGTCAAATTGTCTGACCTGACACTGGGCGATCTTGCAGCGATGGGTGCAGGTTCAGGCGAGGACTCTTCCGCCAAGGAGCCTCCGGCTGGGTCCGGGAGGGTCATGCCGTTTCCTCGTCGGGTGCTGTAGGCGCCGGGCGTCCCCGGGGGCAGCACCTACAAGTGATTCCCCAGAAGAGTTGCGCTAGACGCAACTTTTCCAGTGACACTAGAGTTTGCTGGTAGCAAATTCGGCGCTGCCGAATATGCGAATCGCATAGTTGGCAAGGAAAGAGCCGGCGGGGCGTCCCCCAACCGGCTCCCTACGCGGTCACTATCCCCAACGGGACTGCGCGATACGGCGGAGTGCACTATCTTCCGTATCCCGGGTCATGGATTTGACACGGGCCGGCTGCAACCCGGTCCGGTCATTTCCAGACAGGATCAGATCGGCTTCCACCGAATCCGAATCCCAACATCAACGGTAGCACCCGATTTTTGACTGGCTAGGGCCAACACGCCCCCGAGTCCGCGCCTGTGCACATGTTTTTGAGAAATAGGACAGCTTGTCCTAGGGCTTAAGACCAAAGCTGCCATCAGCGAGAGTCTTTCGAGCCACGAACCGGTTGAGTGGGACTCTGCGCCACACCAGCGGTAGAATTCCTGGTTTGTTCGATTCGCGAGGAGCGTCTGATGACGGCTTACCCTTACGTTATGTCGCCCGAGAAGGTGCCTCTACTTTTCAAAAAGATCGGGGACATTGGAATTCCCGGCAAGTTCAGCAACGTGACGCTGAAGAGCAGCGGTTTCACGAGCAGCAACGACTATCGATTCATTGGACTGTTGCGCTTCTTGCAGTTCATTGATGGCCAAGGAGTGCCGTTGCCTGCTTGGAAAGCGTATCGGACGAAGCCCAAGGAAGCGATGGGTCAGGCGGTCCGGACCGCCTACGCCGATCTATTCCAGCACTATTCGGATGCACATCAGCGAGACGATGAAGCGCTGCGAACATACTTCGCCGCGAATACCACCACGGGTGCAGAGACCGTTTCAAAAATGGTCAGCACGTTTAAGGCCATCTGCAAGCTGGGGGATCTCTCAGGTGTTGTCGACGAGCAAACGGAAGTCGAAGATGAAGTGGACGAGGTGATCGAACACAAAGACCCGCACACGAAAATCCGCGCTCGGACTAACGCCGGCGGCAGCGGCATGACTGTGAACATCAATATTCAGCTGCAACTCCCCGCTGACGCCACGCCTGAGACGTACGAGCGCTTCTTCGAGGCCATGCGGAAGCATGTACTGAACCCGGCGGAATAATGCTCAAGCCCTGGACCGACCGGGTGACGCGCTTCGAGGCTGAGGCGCACCGCATCTTCGGAGCGCATGAAGGCGCGGTATCGCGTGTAGTAGATGCAAGGCAATCGCTGGCGCGGGTTTCGGAGTTGTCGGTCAAGCAGGGCGATATGCTTGCCCAGGCTGTGCGGTGCATAGAAGTTCGCGTTTATCGTGCGGCGCACGTTCTCGCCTTTGCCGCGCTGATTGATTACCTGCACGAGATCGCGGCAAGGGATGGGTTCGCGGCCTTGTTGGTGGTGCGCCCAAACTGGAAAATTACTTCAGTGGAAGACATTCGCGAGAATCATGCGGACTACAATTTCATTGAGGCGCTCGAGGCCGCCAAGTTGATACCGAAATCGGAACGCAAAGCGTTCCACGGATTGCTGTCTAGGCGGAATGAATGCGCGCATCCGTCCGACTTTTTCCCCGACATGAATCAATCTCTGGGCTATCTTTCCGAAGTCATCTCGCGTCTTGAAGCACTGAAGAAAAGGTTTCCCTAGCGCAATAGCTTGGCGCGCTCTACCGGGTAAGCTAGGCTGTCGGCCATGGGGAAGAATCGATGAGCAAGGTGAAGGTCTATCGGTTTCGTGCCTACGACATCACCAAGGACGACTTCATCTATTCGACGCGCATGGCGACGGCTGAACGGATCGCGAGCATTCGTGCCGAAGCCATTCCTGGCAGTGGACGCGAAATCGACGCCGCAATGCTGCTGCCGGAAGGTTGGACTGAAAAGCACTTCGATCCAGATCGCAAGCCGCAGACCGAGCAGGAGCGGCGGGCCGAAGAAGCGATGTTGCGCGCGCCCGACTATCCTGATGCCTGAGCAAGTCGCGCGGCGAGAAGTAGTCACTCCGAATCGCACTCGCTCCGGACCTAGTCCGATTGAGTCCCGCCTTCGCCCGCAGTGGAATCTTTGTTACCGCTGGCCTTCGCAAGTTGTTCCTGGAGTTTTGTGCTCAGTGTGACAACGTATTTAATCGGACACTTCGGATCACGCTGTGGTTCAGGGATCATGGCAATCTGCATGGCGGGATTTAGATTCTCCGCCACCCACGATACCAGCACGTCCTCTCCGAGCGTCAGTAGATTGTGAATCGCGGCGTCCAAGTCGGACCGAATGGACGACGTGGGACGTAGGACTTTGCCGTCTTTCTCTTGGTACCAACTCGGCTCAGCGAGCTTCCCATCAGGGTCGCGGGTGAAATTCTCAATCCGAAGATGGCCGTTGTACCCATCCGGATGCTCAACCGCATTCCTAAAGCTCACCATGTGTTCGACGAAGGCGCTAGCTTCTTCGAGGAATCTAGTTTTTGCATCCTGTTCGCCGAAAGTTTTCTTTGCGAAGTCAATTAGCGACAGGCCGCCTTTCTTTGCCCGTGTGAATTCGCTCGCCTCTTTGAAATCTGTCCCGTGGATAAGATTTATGACCTGTAGCAAATCGCGAATGTAGTTCTTCGCTTCGTAAAGGAAGTTGTGACACTCTTCCTCTAGGCGCGCGATCTGCGGCACGGCAACGGCGCGGCCAGCAGGCGCGGGCTTATACGATTCGATTGCTGCTTTAAATTCCTCATGAAACCGCTCCTTGATCTCCCAACAACGGAGTAGTTTCTTGACGAGAGAATTTACATACAGCTCGCCGATGTTGTCCTTTAATTCTTTAGGCGATGTGCACTTTTCGAGGAGCTTTAGCGCGCCCAAGCTTAAGCGAGCGACTATCGGGTTTGTCGTTCCGTGATTTAACAGCTTTTTGAATTCGAAAGGCATTGCGGGAAGGTCCTTCTCAAAAAAACTGACTGGTGGAATAGCCAATAGTAAAAAAACCGCGCCTTCAACGTGGTGAGGCCGTCCATCATTTTCAATAGCCGAACTCGGAAACGCCGACTAACGCAACCGGGCGACGCCTTGGGGTGTGATAATACGCTCAACGTGCGCCGCCCACATCTCCATCGCCTCGCGCATCTCATCCTTATAGTGGTGATGGTCGTAGCCCTTGCCGGACCCGCGCTTTGATACGTGATCGAGCAACAGGTCACGGATATGCGGCTCTACACGAAACTCCGCCAGCCTGGTCTCAATCGTGTGACGGTGGGCGTGTGGAAACCAATCCTTGATGCCACTCTCCGATTGGATGCGCCGTTGGAGTTGGCTGTGGAGGTCAATCGGCTCACCTTCAATGCGCCCAGGAAATATGTGGCCGTCTTTCTGGCGCGATCCGAGGACGCGCTTTGCGAGTCCCGGAAGCGGGATCGGATGCAGCCGCTTGTTGCTCTTTTGCTTTGACGGCGGCGGCGTCCAGAACCAGGTATCGTCTAGCTGCTTCCAGTCCATGGCGGCGAGGGCTGTCTTGCGCTTGCCGGTCAGCAGCAGCAGTTTCATGAACTTGGCGACTGACTTACCGAACTCTCCGACCGACTTGCCGGATTTGGCAACGTCATCCCGTGCGAAGCGGTCTGCTGCGGCCCACAGTTCCTTTATCTCATCATCCGAATAGACCCGGTCGCGGGACTTCTCATTCGTGAACGGTCGCTCGATGCCGGTCATCGGCGATGACTTCAGTTTACCAATGTTAGGCTTCACGCACCAAGCGAAGAATGTTCGCAGCCGCGTGTGCAAAGTGTTGGCGAGATACGGCCGCTTCTTATTTCGCTTGCCGCCCGGGACATCGCGGATCGTCTCAAGCTTGGTCTGGATCTCCTGCGGCCGGATTGTCGCGAGGGGTCGCAGATGCCAATCCGTGCAGGACAGGAGCACGCGCTGGCATTCATTTGCGGTCGGGTTTTCCTTGCGACCCATCTGCTCGCGTTTGATGTAGTCCTCTACGGCCGCCTTGTAGGTATCGGATCGCGTCGGATCGTCCGCCTTCGGATCGATCCCGTTGCGGGCATTGTCGCGCGCCTCGCGTGTGAGCCGGCGGGCGTCATCAAGAAGCATCTCGCCGACGCGGCCGAGGTGCTTGCTGTGTGCCTTCTCACTGCCAGGGAAATAATAGACGGCGCGATACGATCGGGCGCCTTGTGGGCTCACGAGGATGCCGAGCCCGCGCACGGCGTCGGTCCCGGCATCCCACACCATGTACTGCTTCTTCTTGACGGGCAGCTTTCGAACCCTGTCCTCCTTGAACAGCATTCGATTGGCGGCCTTGCGCCGCACTCTAATCCGCTTCGCCTTCTCCGGATCGACGTGTGCCCGCCGCCGTGTGATGTGCACCCTTTTCGCCATCAACCCCTCGCTTCAAGGTAAATTGAAGGTAGGGGGCTAATTTAGGTGCCCGGAGATGCCATGCCAATACCCGCGTATCTCCTTGTTATAGATTGTTTTTCCTTAACCAATCGGCGATTACGCCTGCGATGTCATCGCTGTTTTTCTCCTGCATCATGTTGTGGCTGTTGCCGCGGATGCCGAGGTCGGCGAGCTTGATGAAGGTCGGCTGCACGCCGGCCTGGTTCAGGAAGCGCACGATGCAGTGGTCGTAGGTCGCGTGATACGACGCCTCCGAGGTGATCAGCGCGATCGGCATGCGTTGCAGGTTCGGCAACTGCCGCGCCGGTTCGGCCTGCTTCCAGCAGGTGACGAGACCGGGCGCGTCGGGCTTGTCCTCCTTCACCCATTTGATCTCGGACGGGTCCTTCACTGGCGGCGAGAACGTGATCGGCAGCGGCGTCAGGCCGTAGGGCAATTCCACCGGCCCGTCCTTGAACCATTCCGGCGCGCCGACGAAGCGGATGGACGGTCCGGGCGGTCCGTTCGGTTCGACCGCGATGATTCCACGGATGACGTCGGGTCGCGCATCCGCCGCGAGCCAGCCCATCGGGCCGCCCTGCGAATGCACCAGCATGATCGACGGACCGATGCGGTCGATGAGTTGCAGCATCGCGGCGTGAGTGATCGCGACCGACTTCGGGAATGCGATTTCTGGCAGGAAACTCGCGAGGATCTGGTGCGACGCCGGGTCTTCGATCTCGCCGGAGCCGGGCCATTGATTGTGCTTCTCCGCCTGCGGCCACAGCTTGTGCTTGGCCTGCTGCAGATAGCGTTGCTGCGCGCTCTCGGCGTTGGCGAGGCGCGGCGCACCGTAGGCTTCCGGCACGTAGGCCGAGCGTCCGCGGCCGGGCTGATCGACGACATAGACCGCGTAGCCGCGGCGCACGAAATACTGCGCCCAGCCTTCGCGGCCGTCGGGTGTGCCGGTCCAGTTCGCGCCCGAGCGCGTGCCGCCGTGCACCATGATGATCGGATAGGGATGCGTCTGCTTCGCTGGAATACGGTATTCGACATACATCTGGCCGGCGATGACGGTCTTGCCGTCGAGCTGCATCGGCGCGCCGCCGACATAGAAATAACCGTCGCGTGCGAGATTGAGCGGCGGGTTGTTGTCTTTGCTGTTGTCTTGCGCTTCTGCTGTCATTGGTGCGAACCCAAGCATGGTGGCGAGGACCGCCACGCGGATCGGCGATATTATAGATTGCGACACGGTAGATTGATTGCGTTTCATTGTTGGTACCTCCCTAGTCACGGCATCCTAGGGCAAGCCAACCAACGCGTCATGCCCGCGCTTGTTGCCCGCTCGTCCCCGCGAAAGCGGGGACCCAGAAGACGACCAGAAGATTCTGGATTCCCGCGTTCGCGGGAATGAGCGGAGGAAAGAGCCAATCCGCCAACGGCGGAACGTTCGCGTCATTTGAAATGCTATAGGTGAGACATGAGCTACGAAACCATCGCAGTCGAAACCAAAGGCCGTGTCGGCATCATCCGCCTCAACCGGCCGCAGGCACTTAACGCCCTCAATAGCGCGCTGAACGACGAGCTTGCGCAGGCGGTCTCGGCCTGCGATGCCGACGATGGCATCGGCTGCATCCTGATCACGGGATCGGAGAAAGCCTTCGCGGCCGGCGCCGACATCAAGGAGATGGCGGACAAGACCGCGGTCGAAGCGTTCATGGGCGATTTTGCCGCCGGCTGGCACGCGACGGCGCGGGCGCGTAAGCCTGTCATCGCCGCGGTCGCGGGCTTTGCGCTCGGCGGCGGCTGCGAACTCGTCATGCAATGCGACATCGTCATCGCCGCCGACAACGCCAAGTTCGGTCAGCCCGAGATTAAGCTCGGCATCATTCCCGGTATCGGCGGGACGCAACGCCTGCCGCGCGCGGTTGGCAAGGCCAAGGCGATGGACCTGATCCTCACCGGCCGCATGATGGATGCCGCCGAAGCCGAACGTGCCGGTCTGGTGTCGCGCGTGGTCCCGGCCGCGTCCTTGATGGACGAGGCGATGAAGGTCGCCGAGGCCGTCGCCGCGATGTCGCTGCCATCACTGATCGCGGCGAAGGAGGCGGTGAACCGCGCGTTCGAGACGCCGCTCGCCGAAGGCATTCGCTTTGAGCGCCGGGTGTTTCATTCGCTGTTCGCGACTGAAGACCAGAAGGAAGGCATGGCCGCGTTCGTCGAGAAGCGGCCGGCGAAGTTCAAAAACAAATAGTGAGGCGTTTCCCGGGCGCATCGCAGCACGTAGTGCTGCGATGCAGACCCGGGATCGTTCCAAACTCCGAACTAATTTTGACTTCCTCCGGAACGGTCCCGGATCAGCAGTGCACCGTTTCGCTTCGCTCCACGTTGCACTGCGTCCGGGACACAAGACCTGTGCTAGCGCCGCACGCAAATCACCCGCACCACGGATGCCTTCGCGGCGTCGGGGCCGGGGCGGCCGGTGGCAGGCGTCACATATTGAGAATCCAGGAACTGCCGGATAGCGGCAACCGGCACGACCGTTGCCGTGGGCATTGGCGCGGCGCCCGCGCTCGCGAGCACCGGCGCCTTTAGCGTCACCATGCCGAAGATGCGGCCCTGCGCGTCGACGGCGGCGGCGCCGGCGAAGCCGGGCTGCGGCGATGGATCAAGACTGTCGCCGTCGAGCCGCGCGGCGACGGTGGTGGCGGTGCGCTCGCCGCCTTGCGCCTTGGGATCGGCGATACCGACCAGCGTCAGTGCAGAAGCCGACGCGCCTTCGTGCACCAGGGCGGCCGGTGTCAGCGCCGACGCGCCGAACACCCGCAGCAATGTGAGGTTGCCGTTGTCCGCGATCCGGCTGGCGTCGCCGTGACCGGCGACCTGCAGCACGCTGCAGCCTTCGGTGATCTGGCGGTCGGTCACGACATGGCCCGACGCGGTGACCACGATGCCGGTGCCGTATTCGATGCGGCTGCGCGCCGGCGGCCCGATCAGCGCCATCACGCCGGTGCCGGGGAACGGTGCGAATGCGCTCAGCACGGCGAGCGCGACGAAGTCGGTGGTGCCTTCGATCGCCGGATCGTAGAGCACGGTGATGCCGCGGATCTCGAGGTCGCGGACCTCGGCGCGCATCAGGAAGTTCTTCAGCCCTTGCGTCCCGGTCATCACGAACGAGCTGTTGCGCAGCGCGCTGGTCGATATCTGGCGGTTCGGCGGCTCCTTCTTCTGGTCCTCGAACACGGTGGCGAGCGTCGCGCCCGGCTCGCGGACGCGAAAGGTCTCGATCTGGAACTGGCCCTGCGCCATCTGCCAGCGGGTGCCGCTGCGGATCGCGCTCTGGTGTTTCGCGAGATTGGTCGGCAGTCCGACTTGCGCGCCGGTCGCGCGGTCCTCGACCATGCGCCAGCCGACGCGTTCGCGCCGGTTCTGCGCCGAGGTGGCGAGCGCCTCGCGCTCGGCGTCGGTCAGCGTGCCGGTTTCGCGGAAGCCGCGGTCTTTCTGGAAAGCTCGCACGGCGGCAACCGAGCGCTCGCTGAATTCGCCGTCGGCCGGTCCGGTATAGTGGTTGGTCCAGTTGAGGTCGAACTGGATGGCGGCGCGCTGCGCGATCGGCATGCCGGCATAGACGCCTGATGTCGCCGGTGCGGACTTCTTAGCCTCCGCCTTCTTGGCGTCAGACTTTTTGGGCTCGCTTTTCTTGGTCTCGGCTTTTTTGGCAGGCTCTTTCTTCGTCGGCGCGGCCTTCTGCTCCGCGAGGCGCATCGGATCGCCGGTTTGTGCTTGCAGCGCCGGCTGACCGGCGACCAGCAAAAAAGCCGCCAATGCGGCGACCGACACCGTGAGCGCGCCGAAACGCATACCCAACCCCAACCTTGCAACGCCCCGCGGCAACCATAACTGAAATGCGCCGGCTCGTCATTTGGCGAAATTCCACCAGTGGGATGCTATAAGCCGCACCATGCTCGCGCCCGAGGAACTCGAACGTTACGCCCGCCACATCGTGCTGCACGAGGTCGGTGGACCCGGCCAGAACGCGCTCAAACGCGCGCGGGTGCTGGTCATCGGCGCGGGCGGGCTTGGTGCGCCGGCGTTGCTCTATCTCGCCGCGGCCGGCGTCGGCGCCATCGGGATCGTCGACGACGACACGGTCTCGCTCTCCAACCTGCAGCGGCAGGTCATCCACGGCACGCCGGATATCGGCGCGCCGAAGGTCGAGACCGCCGCGGCGGTGATTGGCCGCCTGAACCCGCATGTCGTGGTGGAGCAGCATCCGGTGCGGCTCACGGCGGCGAACGCGCTCGATCTGATTGCGCAGTATGATGTGGTCGCCGACGGCTCCGACAATTTCACGACGCGTTATCTCGTCTCCGACGCCTGCTTCTTCGCCAAGAAGCCGCTGGTCACCGCGGCGATGGGCACGTTCGACGGGACACTGACCACTATCCGCGCCCACGAACGGGCGAAAGACGGGACACCGAACCCGACCTACCGCTGCCTATTCCCGGAGCCGCCGCCGGCCGGCACGGTGCCGACCTGCGCGGAGGCCGGCGTGCTCGGCGCGATGGCGGGCATGCTCGGGTCGATGATGGCGCTCGAGTTGATCCGCGAGATCGTCGGCTTTGGCGACGGCCTCGTCGGCCGGCTGGTCATGATCGACACCCGCTCGATGCGATTCGAGACGCTGCGCTATTCATGGGATCCGGCCAATCCGCTGTCGGGATCGCAGGCGACGATCCGCGATCTTTCGGTTCACGCCGCGCCGGCGTGATACGGCTCCCCGAACCTCAGATCAGCCTGGCTGGGAAATTTCTATCAGCCGTCATCGCCGGGCTTGACCCGGCGATCCAACTCTTTGCGAGATGCGATGGATGCCCGCGTCAAGCGCGGGCATGACGGAGTCAGAGGCTCACGTCCGCTTCGGAAAGAAGTGCTCGACCTTGACCTGCTGCTCGGCCGCTTCAAGCGCAAGTTCATAGATCGCCGCGATGATCGCGGGGTCGTCCATGTTGCGGTACGACGCGACGACCTCTTCCGATAATGTCTTGCCGAGCTTCGTTGCGATCCAGGGCTGCTCAAGCTGGACATCGTAACGCATGAACCGGAACCAGCGGCTTTCCGGCGGCAATTCATCGGCAAGGGTGCCGAGCGCAGAATCGATCTGCCACGGTGCCGGGCATTCGCCGAGCCATTGCATCTGTGCCAGCGCCAGCGTCTGCGTGTCGCCCATCATCGACAGCAAGGAATGCAGCGCGAGTTTGAGCGGGCCGGCGAAGCCCAGATCGGTGAACGAAAGTTTGGCACGGTAGGAGCCGGTGCCGATCGACACGAAGGTGAGCTTGTCGGGACCGATCGGCCAGCAGATACCATACGGCTTCACCAGCGCCTGCATCAGCAGCGCGTACGACGGATTGTTGAACGGGGTCACGCCGCCATCTACGAACAGCCCGTGGGTCTTCGGATCGCGTCCCTTGGCGCCGGCAATGCGCAAGGCGCGGAGCTTGGTGAGCAATATGGTCAGGCGAGGAAAACGGCCCAGGCTGTCGTTCAACCGGTCCAGCCAGTCGCGGTCTTCCGGTCCCGCTGCTTGAATTCCGGCCTGCTTCTGCTTCTCTTTCTCCTCCTCTTCGATGATCTGCACGATCTCGGGATCGAAGAAGTGCGGCGCCGCGGTGCTGGCGCGCACCAGGGTGGCGAGCTTGTAGTACCGGTTGCCGAGATAGCCCGGATCTTCCGGCGTCGGCAGCTTCGTCTCCCAATATGGAGCGCGCGGATTGTTGGTCAGGATCCACGGGCTGCCGGTATCCATCCGCTTGGTGACCACCGACAGGCCGGTGATGAGGTCCGGACTATCGAGCGTTCGCTTCTCGACGATGAAGTCGATCTCCTTCTGTAAGGCGCGGGCATCGAACTTCGCCTGCAGGCCGGGGATGCGCCAGAACGGACGCTGGAACACGTATGGCGCGCGCTCGATATAGAATTTCTTGATGTCGGCGGTGTTGAAGCCGAGTGCGATCGCGCCCGCGATCAGCGAGCCGGTCGAGGTGCCGCCGACGAGGTCGAACCAGTCGGCGAGCATGAACGGCGCTGCGAGCTTGGCCTTGGCGGCCGCCAGATTCTCGTCGGCGACGCCGGCACGTTCCTTGGTGGCGATGTAGTCGGTCAGCAGCTTGCGCTGGTGCTCGGCAAATATCGTCTCGATCCGCTCCAGGAACGCGACCGAGATCGCGCCGCGCACGCCGCCGCCGTCGAACGACAGGATCCGCTTCGGACCCGGTCCGAACAGGTGGCGATCACGACGATCCTTGGTTTGGAGAAGATTCTCGACGCTCGTCGTATCGGTCAGCTCGGTCACACCGATAGCCTCAGTCATCGCCGGTTCTTGCCGGCGGCACTCCGTCCCCGGCCGTAGATGCCACGTGCAACGCAGCGCAGCAATGCCTCGTTGGCGGGCCGTCCGCGGGAGGCATGCGTTCAAGTACCAGCGCATGTACTAGCCAAGCGGCGGTGCGCCAAAGTAAGACAACGAGGTGACGGGCGGGCCTTCCGCCTGGTTGCGGGGAGGGAACAATGGTCGAGCGCGGTTCGGCGGCGGGTTCAAACAACGGCGCAAGCGAACGGTTACGCCAGCGTTATCCCACCGTGGACGACCTGCGCAGCAAGGCCATGCGCCGCGTGCCGCGCTTCGGCTTCGATTTCGTCGATGGCGGCGCCACCGAGGAGCACTGCATCAAGCGCAACGTCGATGCGTTCCAGGCGGTCGAGCTGATGCCGCGCTATTGCATCGACGGCAAGGCCAATACCGAGGTGACGCTGTTCGGGCGTAAGTACAAGGCGCCGATCGGCGTCGCGCCGATGGGCTCCGCCGGCCTGATGTGGCCGGGCGCCGAGAAGATGTTCGCCGCCGCCGCCCAGCAACAAAACATCCCCTACGTGCTGGCGACGCCGGGCAATGCCTCGATCGAGGAGATCGCGGCCATCGCGCCTGACGTGTTCTGGTTCCAGCTCTACCGTTTCCCGTACAACGATCACGCCATCACCTTCGACCTCGTGCGACGCGCCGACGAGGCCGGCGCGCATGTGTTGGTGCCGACCGTGGACTCGGCCGGCAAGTCGAAGCGGCCGCGCGACATTCGCAACGGCACCCGCGTGCCGTTCCCGATCAATCCGTGGACGACCTATCAGGTGCTGACGTCGCCGGCCTGGACGATGCAACTCCTCCGCAACGGCATGCCGATCACGGCCAACCTCGTGCCCTACGCGCAGAAGGCGACGCAGAACTCGACCGCGGAGGTGATGCAGCTGCGCTCCGGCGGCAGCCACACCTGGGACGAGCTCAAGCGCCTGCGCGACAAGTGGAAGCGTGCATTCGTGGTCAAGGGCATCCTGCATCCGGAAGACGCGGAGCGTGCGGTGGCGCTGGGCGCCGACGGCATCTGGGTGTCGAACCACGGCGGACGGCATTTCGACGGCGCGCCGGCGTCGGTCGACGTCTTGCCGGCGATTGTCTCGGCGGTTGGCTCGCGCGTGCCGGTCATGATCGATTCGGGCATTCGCGGCGGGCTCGACGTGGTCCGCGCGCTCGCGCTCGGCGCGAAGTTCTGCTTCACCGGGCGCTGCTTCGCCTATGGCCTGGGTGCGCTCGGTCCGGCCGGTGCGGCGCATGTGGCCGACCTCTTCCTCGACGAGATCAAGACCGAGATGCTGCACGTCGGCGCGCTCAACGTCGAGGAGGCGGCCAACATCCGCGTGCGCCATCCCGGTGCGTGGCATTTCGGGAATTACTGAGCGGCGTCAGTCTCGGTTGCCATGCCGCGGCCGATCGCGCTGATGACGAACGTGATCTGTTCGCGCAGCGCCGTCACCGGGATCGCCTGCAATTTCTCTTCAAGACCGAGCCTGACCATGCCGTGCACCGCCGAAAACAGTGATCGCGCAAGCAGCGCGCGTCGCTTCGGCGTGGCGCGCGGTTGCAAGACGCGCATCGGTTCCTCGACTTGGCGGAACAGGCGATGCTGCTCGTCCCGGTACCAATCCGGGATGTCGCGCCCCGGCATCTGATGGTCGAACAGCGCCCGCCATCGCGGCGTATTGGCCGCCGCGAACGCGAGATAGGCGTGCGCGAGCTGCACCAGCTGAGCGATGGCGGTCTCCGCCGTGTTCGAGCCGTCGCCACCGCCGCGCGCGGCGGTCAGCTCATGTTCGAGCGCCGCCAGCGTGCGCATGTTGGCGAGCAGGACGAGCTCGTCGAGGTCCGCGACGGCGTTGTAGATGGCGCCCACGGCGCAGCCGGCCTTCTCAGCGAGCGTGCGCGCCCGCAGCTCCTGCAGTCCGCCTTTGGCGATGGTATCCTCGGCGGCAGCGACCAGGGCCTCGCGGAGGCGGTCGCGCCGCCCCGCCGTCGTATCCGACTTAACCATTTGATTTTTAACCAAGTTCAACCTGTCCAAGATTTAATGAACATTGTTCAAATCTCAGCTTGAACGACGTTCAAAAAGCCCGTATCCGTCCGCCTATGAACAGTGTTCACAGCGACCACGTTCATAGCAACGGAGCCAACCCATGTTCAAGACCATCGTGACCTTGATCCGCGGCGCATCCGCGAAAGCCGAGGAAGACTTCGCCGACCGCCATGCGCTGCTCATTCTCGATCAGCAGATCCGCGATGCCGCGTCCGCGACCGAGGGCGCCAAGCGCGCGCTGTCGATCGCGATCGCGCAAGACGAATCGGAAGGCAAGCGTCTCGCGGCGACGTTGCAGCGCATCGCCGACCTGGAGGAGCGTGCGACCGCGGCGCTCGCCGACGGGCGTGACGATCTTGCCGGCGAGGCGGCGGAAGCGATTGCGCTGATGGAAACCGACCGGGACGCCATCGCGGAGGCGCGCCGCGCGTTCGCTGCCGATGTCGCGCTGCTCAAATCCGCGGTGGCGAATGCCGGACATCGCCTGGCTGAGCTCGAACGCGGCCGCCGCATCGCGCTTGCGACCGAGTCGGTCCGGCGCCTCAAGGCGCGCACCGGCGCGGCCGGAAATGCCGAAACGTCCGCGCTTGCCGAGGCCGAAAAGACCCTGCGGCGGCTGCGCGAACGCCAGGCTGAGGAGGCCGCCGCGGCGACCGCATACGCGACGCTTGCGCCGGGCCTCGATCCGTCGGCCACGGCGAGCCGGCTCGAAGCCGCCGGCTACGGCCAGCGCACGCGGGCGACCGCGGCGGACGTGCTGGCGAGGCTGCGCAAGAAGACCAATGAGCAGGCCACTACGGCGTAACCAACCATCAACAACTCATCTGCGAAAGGATTACCGTCATGTCGAGCCAAGCCGTTCAGGCCAACCAGCACTCCGGATCATGGATCGCCTTCACCTACGCGTCCTTTGCCGGCGCGATCGGAATGATCGCGCTCGGCATCCTGTTCGCGCCCATCGACATCTGGATCAAGGCCTACTTCGCCATGGGGGCGGCGTTCCTCGTCCAGTCATCGATCACGGTGACGAAGACGCTTCGCGACGTGCACGAAAACGCACGGTTCGTGAACCGCATCGAGGACGCCAAGGCCGAGCGGCTTTTGATGGAGATCGAGCGCGGCAAGAGCTGAGTAAACCCGTCCTCGGCCGCATGCCGTCCCGGCCGGACACGCGGCCGGGGCGGCCGGTGCGCCCGAGATGTCATATCCCCTGGTTAAAGCTGCCGTATTCCCAAGTGGCGCTGTTTCCTGAATGGCGCTGTGCGCCCAGATGGCTATTATGGCCGTCCTAGTGGTACTAGGGCCGATGAGAGGTCAGACACTATGCTTTCCCTGATGCTGACGCGGCGTTTCGCGCCGTTGTTCTGGTGCCAGTTCTTTTCGGCGTTCAGCGACAATTTCCTGAAGAACGCGCTGGTCTTCCTGCTGCTGTACGAGCTCGCGGGCCCGCAAAGCGGGATGCTTATCGCGCTTACGGGAACCGTTTTCATCGCGCCCTTCTTCTTTCTGTCGGCGATTGGCGGCGAGATCGCCGATCGGTTCGACAAGGCCTGGGTTGCGCAACGCCTGAAGCTGGTCGAGATCGGCGTCGCCTTCCTCTCCGTCGTCGGCTTCCTGCTGCACTCGGTGCTGCTGCTGTTCATCGCGCTGTTCCTGTTCGGCGTGATCGCGGCGCTGTTCGGCCCGATCAAATACGGCATCCTGCCGGACCACCTGGAGCGTTCCGAGCTTCCGGCCGGCAACGCGCTGGTCGAGGGCGCGACCTTCATCGCGATCCTGCTCGGCACCATCGCCGGCGGGCTGGCGGCGCGGGAGGGCAGCGATCCGATCTTCTTCGCGTTCTTGATCATCGCATTCTCGCTGTCGTGCTGGGTCTCGAGCCTGTTCATCCCGGCGACCGGCCAGGCCGCGCCCAACCTCGTCGTGCGCACCAATATTGCCGTCTCGACCATTGATCTGCTGCGACAGCTCCGCGAAGACTCGCGCATCTGGTGGGGCGCGATGGTCACCTGCTGGTTCTGGGCCGTCGGCGGGCTCGCCCTCGTGCTGTTGCCGCCGCTGGTCAAGAACGCGCTCGGCGGCTCCGAAGAAGTCGCAACGTTCTGCCTCGCCATTTTCGCGATTTCGATCGCGGTCGGTTCCGGTCTGGCGGCGTGGCTCGCGGCCGGCCGCATTATTCTGCTGCCGACGGTGCTCGGCGCCGTTCTGCTCGGTCTGTTCGCGTTCGATTTTGGCTTCGCCACCTGGGGCCTCGTGCCGGCGGCGCAGGGGCTGGGCATCGCCGAGGTGTTCGGTTCGTTCCGCGGCGTGCGCATCGGTATCGATCTCGCCGGCCTGGCGATCGCCGGCGGCCTGTTCATCGTGCCGGTGTTCTCGGCGGTGCAGGCCTGGGCCGGTGTTGACCGCCGCGCCCGGGTGATTGCCGGCGTCAACGTGCTCAATGCCGCCGCCATGGCGCTCAGCACCATGGTGATTGCGGTGCTGCAGATGCCGTTCATCGGCGCCAGCACGCCGACGCTGTTCATGCTGATGGGCGTCGCCAGCCTCGGCGTCGCCTACGCCATCGGCCGCACCATGCCGGCGAGCGCGCTGAGCGACGCGCTGTCGATCATCTATCGCACGCTGTTCCGGATCGAGGTGGAGGGACTGGAAAACCTGCACAAGGCTGGGCCGAACGTCATCATCGCGCTCAACCACGTCAGCTTCCTCGATGCCGGACTGGCGATGTCGCTGCGCAGCCGCAAGCCGGTGTTCGCGATCGACGTCGGCATCGCGCGGATGTGGTGGGTGAAGCCGTTCCTCAAGCTCACCGACGCGCTGCCGCTCGATCCGATGCGGCCGCTGGCGGTGCGCACGCTGATCGATGCGGTGAAGTCCGGCAAGGCGCTGATCATCTTCCCGGAGGGACGCATTACCGTCACTGGCAGCCTGATGAAGGTCTACGACGGCGCCGCGATGATCGCTGACAAGGCCGACGCCGAAGTGGTGCCGGTGCGCATCGAGGGCCTCGAACAGACGCCGTTCAGCCGGCTGTCGCGCGACCAGGTTCGGCGCAAGTGGTTCCCCAAGGTCAAGGTCACCGTGCTGGAGCCGGTCAAGCTCACGGTCGATCCCGCGCTCCGGGGCCGTAAGCGCCGGCAGGCGGCGGGCGCCGCGCTCTACGGCATCATGTCCGATCTCGTGTACCGCACCACCTCGACCGACAAGACGCTGCATCGGGCCGTGGTCGAGGCCGCCGAAACCCACGGTCAGAAGCGCATCGCGATCGAGGACCCCGTCACCGGCGCGATGACCTACAAGCGGCTGCTGACGGCGTCGGCGATCCTCGGCGCCAAGCTGATGCCCTTGGCACCGGAAGGACGCGCTATCGGCGTGATGCTGCCGAACGCCAATGGCGCCGTGGTGACGATCCTGGCGCTGATGTCGGCGGGGCGTGTGCCGGCGATGATCAACTTCACCGCCGGCGCGTCGAATATCCTTGCCGGGTGCAGGGCCGCGGAAGTGACGACCATCGTGACGTCGCGCACCTTCATCGAAAAAGGCCGGCTCGACAATCTCGCCGCCGCGCTGAGCGCTAAGCTGACGCTGGTCTATCTCGAGGATATCCGCCCGAGCATCACGTTCATGGACAAGATCCGCGGGCTGCTCCACCGCAACAAGCCGCTGGTCGATCGCGCCGCCGACGACTGGGCGGCGATCCTGTTCACGTCAGGCTCCGAGGGTGTTCCCAAGGGCGTCGTGCTCTCCCATCGCAACATCCTGACCAACGCCGCGCAGGCGGCGGCGCGCATCGACTTCGGGCGCCAGGACAAGGTGTTCAGCGTGCTGCCGGTGTTCCATTCGTTCGGGCTCACAGTCGGCACCATGCTGCCGCTGGTCTCCGGCGTGCCGATCTATCTCTATCCGTCGCCGCTGCACTACCGCACGGTGTCGGAACTGATCTACGGCGTGAATGCCACCATCATGTTCGGCACCGACACCTTCCTCAACGGCTATGCGCGCGTGGCGCATGCCTATGATTTCCGGTCGCTGCGCTACATCCTGGCCGGCGCCGAGCCGGTGAAGGAATCGACGCGTCGCATCTACATGGAGAAATTCGGCCTGCGCATCCTCGAGGGCTACGGCGTCACCGAGACCGCGCCGGCGCTCGCGCTCAATACGCCGATGTTCAACAAGTTCGGCACCGTCGGCCGCATCCTGCCGGGCATGGAAGCGCGGCTGGAGAAGGTCGAGGGCGTCGAAGAGGGCGGCCGCCTGTTCGTGCGTGGGCCGAACGTGATGCTCGGCTACCTCAAGGCCGATCGTCCGGGCGTGCTCGAGCCGCCGGCCGAAGGCTGGCACGACACCGGCGACATCGTCACCATCGACGACCAGGGCTTCGTCGCGATCAAGGGCCGCGCCAAGCGCTTCGCCAAGGTCGGCGGCGAGATGATCTCGCTGGCGGCAGTGGAGATGCTGGCGGGCGACCTCTGGCCGAATGCGCCGTCGGCGGTCGTCGCGGCGCCCGACCCCCGCAAGGGCGAGCGGCTGATCCTGGTGACGCAGCAGAAGGACGCCACGCGTTCCCAGTTCATCGCCTTCGCGCGTGAACGGCACGCCTCCGACCTGATGATTCCGGCCGAGATCATGATCCTCGAGAAGATGCCGATGCTCGGCTCCGGCAAGGTCGACGTGATGAGCCTCAACAAGCTCGTCCAGGAGCATATGGCCGCGAAGCAGCCGGTGGCGGTCTAGACGCCCGTGGCAGATTGGCAGCGGCAGCAATCGGAACCGGCGCGCGCTTCGTCGCGCTGGCCGATCAGTTCGACCTTCCTGGCGCTGATCGCGGCGTTTTTGTTTTGCGCGGTCTGGATGCTCTACCGGCCGGATCACGCGCGGGCGCTGGTGTTTCCGTTCGTGTTCATCGGCTTCGTGATCTCGCTTTGCCTGCACGAATTCGGCCACGCGATTGTCGCCTATCACTGCGGCGACCGGACGGTCCGCGACAAGGGCTATCTGACGCTCGATCCGCTGCGCTACACCGACCTGCAATACAGCATCCTGTTTCCGCTCATCATCATGGCACTGGGCGGCATCGGACTGCCCGGCGGCGCCGTCTACATCAACACGCAGTATCTGTATCGGCGCGCCTATGGTGCGCTGGTGTCGGCCGGAGGCCCGCTCGGAACAGCTGTCGTGCTCGCGGCGCTGATGGCGGTCTTTGCGGCCGTGCCGCAACTCGCCAAGACCGCGCCGGTGCTGTACGCGGCGCTGGCATTCCTGGCGCTGCTGCAGGTAACGGCGCTGATCTTCAATCTCATCCCGTGTCCTGGTCTCGATGGCTGGGGCATCATCGAGCCGTTCCTGCCGGCGCCGTTGCGCGCGCTTGGCCGGCGGGTGGCGCCGGTCGCAATTCTTGTTCTGGTGGCCGCGCTGTTCTTCGTGCCCGGGCTGAGCGGTTGGCTCTGGCAGACGATCTTCTCAGCGTGCGCGCTGATCGGCCTCGATGCCCGCGCCGCGTTCGCCGGGTTGCGGATGTTTCAGTTCTGGCAGTAGGCGGCCGGGTCGCGCCTAACGCCAGTTTAAACCGCCTTCAGCTGCTCCACCAGCCAGTCGGCGGCGCGCGGCCGCCACTCGTAGCTGCGGTTGTTGGCGATGTGGTTGCCTTCCTCGACCAGGTGCAGCGTCACCGGACCTTTGACCTCGCGGGCGAGCCGTTCGGTCTCCGAGGCCGGCACGATGCGGTCGAGCTTGCCGTTCATGATGTAGATCGGGCAGGTGATGTTCTGCGCGACGCCGCGCAGCGTCAGCGTCGCGGCGTGCTTGCGCGCCTCGTCCATGGTCGCCTTCTTGGAGCGCACGCGGAACGTCTCGCTGGTCAGTGCCGGCACGCCGGCGAAGCTCTCGCCCCAGTCGTAGGGGCCGCCGAGCGCCAGGCACGCCTTGATGCGCTTCTCGAACGCCGCCGCGCGCGGCGCGTAATAGCCGCCGAGGCTGATGCCGGCCATGCCGATGCGCGCCGCATCAAGATCCTTGCGGGTTTCGATGTAGTCGACCACCGCCTTGACCGCGACCTCGTAGTCGCCGCGGATCGCGAAGTCGTATTCGCCTTCGCCCTGACCCGGGCCGTCGAACACCAGCGTGGCGATGCCGCGCGCGAGATAAGGATTCTCGTAGGTCTCGGTCTCCTCCTTGCAGGAGTCGAGGCCGCAGGCGAACACCAGCACCGGCGGCTTCTCGACGCCTTCGGGCTTGCGCAGGATGCCGGCGAGCCATTTACCTTCGTACGGCATCTCGACCCGCTCGCCCTTCGGCTTGAGATACGGCAGCGCGAGGTTGCGGCATTCGACCGCCTTCATGTGCGCGGCCTTCATCTGCGCGAGGTCCTGCACGAACAGAAACTTGCCGAAGTGGTAGTAGACCCCGGCGCGCTGCAGATGCTCGGCGGCGGTGATGCATTTCTTGTCGGCAAGCGCAGCGCGGCCGAGCTTCTCGTGCACGGCGCCGCGCGCCGACCATGCCCCGCACCAGTCGTCCCAGGATTTGAGCGACGCGGTCACGTCCTCGAAATCGGATAGCACCACGCCCTGGGCGACGAAGCGTGGCGCCCAATGGTGGATCGCGGAGGTGACGCGGGGATCGGTCGTGGTGACGCCGGACATGAGGGGTTTCCTACTCAGTGAGCTCGTTATTCCTGGCTTTTCGATCCAGGCGATTCAAGCAGATGGCGCGGGCCGTCAAGCGCAGGCGTGTCCGCGCCCGGCAACGCCTGCGGCTCGTTGTGGACGGAGTAGAGCCGGGGCGCGGCGCGGTTGATATGCAGGTGGAAAATATCCGGCCTGTTGTAATGGCCGGCGAAATCGTGCCGCAGTTTCATCTGAACGCCGATTTCGAGATTGCAGTCGGCATAGAGGATACCTTCCTCCGCGCCCATGGGTCCCGCGATGATGCGGTTGTTGGGTGCGACGATACAGGAGCCGCCGCAGCAATCGGGATCGCGCAGGAACTTCTCGGCTTCCGGCCCGGCCTTGAGCATCTCGATCATGCGCTCGTCGACGGTGCCGCAGGCGGCGATCACGAACGCCTTGCTCATCTGCGCGAACGACTGCGCGTCGATCGCCACCCGGTTGCGAAGCGGATCGCCGCTGACCGGGAAATGATTGGGCCAGCTCATGACGTGGATGCGCGTGCCCTCGGCGGTGAGTGCGAACACCGCCAGCGGGTTCGAGTTCTCGCCGCAGATCAGCGCGCTCATCGGCCCGAACTCGGTCTGGAATGCGCCGAAGGTGTCGCCGAAGCCACCCATATGCACGAGCCGCTCGCCCACCGTCGGCATGATCTTCTGGTGCTTGCCGATCAGGCTGCCGTCCGGTCCGAAGTAGATCTGGGTATTGAACATCGTGCCGATGGTGCCGGGCAGCTTCTCGCAGACGCCGACAATGACGTAGGCGTTGGCGTCGCGCGCCGCCGCGCCGAGCGCATCTGTCTGCGGTCCCGGGATCTCGACCGCATTCTTGAACAGCTCGGTCGCGAGCTTGTTGGAGATCGCGCCGGTCGCGGCATGGTGGTGGTACCAGACCGGATGCGCCGGGATGAAGCCCTCGGGGAAGCCGATCACGCGCGCGCCGTTGGCGCCGGCCTCGCGGATCAGCCGGCAGGCCTTGGCGGTCGAGCCCTCGCGATCGAGGAACACCGACGCGGCCTGAACCGCCGCGACCTTCACCACGCCGTAGACGTCGCCCATGAACGCTTATCGCCTCCACCGGCCTCATGGTGAGGAGCGCTGCGTGCAGCGCGTCTCGAACCATGGCGGCATGTTGGCCGCCGCATCCTTCGAGACGGGTGCAACGCAATCAAGTGTACGCAGATTGCGTAAACTTATCTGCGATGCACCTCCTCAGGATGAGGCGGAGAAGGACTACTCCGCTGCCTCGGTCCGCGCCGGCTTCTTGTTCGCCCAATAGGTCGGATCGGACTTGGAGCGCTTGAGCGCGTCCTCGGTCTCGAAGCCCGGCGCCATCGAGCCGCTTTGCCCGACCAGGACCTGATGGTGCTCGATGTTGAGGGTCCGCAGCCACCGCTGCTGGCCCATGGTGATCGCGATGAAATAGCCGATCTCGACCAGCTCGGGCTCGCTGAAGTGCGCGTGCAGCCGCGCCCAGAACGTGTCGTCGACCGGCAGATCCCAAGTGATCGCCTCGGCGTAGGAGAGGGCGGCCTTCTGACGATCGTCGTAGCGTGTCGAGGCCTCGAAGTTGATCAGGTCCGCGACGTGGTCCTCGATCACCGCGCCGGCGTTTGCCGCCTTCACCGAGCGCTGGTTGCCGCAGAACTCGCACAGCACCGAACGCGAGACATAGAGCCGGCACAGCTCTTTAATGCCGTGATCGGCGATGCCGGTGTGGAAGGTGTCGCGCCAGGTGTTGGCGAATGACCAGAACACCGCCGGAACGTGGGCGCGGACCGCCTGGCTCTCGGGCCGCGGCGTGCCTTCGCGGGCGCAGCGCGCGAACTCGGCCTGCATGGCGGCGTCGGTGGAGGCGGGGTCGATATAGCTGATACGGGGCTTCTTCATTGCGTTTCTCCCGGCAGAGATGGCCCGATTGGACGAGCTCGGCACGTATGGTGCCGCATGATCGCAATGGGATCAACGCCGGTCATGCATTGTTTACCACGCACGATGTCGCGGCTTCCGGGCGTCATCCTTAGCAAACCCTGACGCGTCGTGGCGTCCACGAAGCGGTAACCACGCAGAACCTCGCGATCGCGAACGACACCGGATTCGCGGCGTTGCGCGGCGAATGGCGCGTACGCGCGATGATGAAGCGAGTGTTGTGAATCTTCTTAAAGGTTACTCGATCGTTCGAGCAATTCAGTACACCGCTCGTAAAACATAGTGCTTCAACCAATCTTCAGCATGCGCCGAGAAGCGCTGGATACTTCACTAATTCAATACCTCAACCACGCCTAATGGCCGCGATGGCACGTGAAGGACTCGCGTGCATCGAAGGGGATTACTGTCGTGCGTTTCAGCACCATCGTCATGATCGGCTTCGCCGTCCTGTTCGGACTGCTTGCCGTATTCATTGCGCAGTCATGGCTCAACAGCCAGGCTGAGATGCGCATGCGCAGTCTCGAGGCGAACAGGAAACCAATCGAGACGCAGACCATTGTTGTCGCGAGCCGGCCGTTGCGCTTCGGCGCCGAGCTTGGTTCGTCGTCGCTGCGTGAGCTTGCCTGGCCGGAGAGCGCGGTTCCGGCAGGCGCATTCGCGAAAATCTCCGACCTGCTGGCGTCGGGCCGCCGCGTTGTGCTTACCGGCATCGAGGCGAACGAGCCGGTGCTGTCGTCGAAGATCACTGGTCCCGGCCAGCGCGCCACGCTGTCAGCCGTGATCGCCGACGGGATGCGCGCCGTCACCATTCGCGTCAACGACGTCGACGGCGTCGCCGGCTTCGTTCTGCCGGGAGATCGCGTCGACGTCTCGCTCACGCGCCAGGCCGACAAGGTCAACACCAACGACGTCGTGATTCAGAACGTCAAGGTGCTCGCGATCGATCAGGTTGCCGACGAGCGGACCGACAAGCCGTCGATCGCGCGTGCGGTGACGCTCGAAGTCAATTCCACGGACGCACAGAAGGTCGCGCTCGCCGCGACGGTCGGATCGCTGTCGCTGATGCTGCGCCGCGCCGGCGAAGCCAAGGCGACCGATACGCGCCGCGTCACGCTCGGCGACCTCTCTAACGGCGGAGCGCCTGCGGTCGAGGAAGGTGAAGCACCACGGTACGCGACCGTTCGCGTGCGCCGCGCCAGCAAGCGCGACGACGTCAGCGTGCCGATCGAAGATGCCATTTCAACCATAGGGGTAGGCACGCGGGGGCGTGCTGCTCGCTAAACACAAGACGAGTTTCGGGGAAGCTGAAAATGGGTGGGGAATTGAAAATGATCAACGATAACGGGCGTCATGCCGCAGGTCAGGGCCTGCTGCATATGGGGTGGACAGGAGCAACCACCCGGGGAACTGCGCGCGCCGCAAGAGCGCGTCGGTTCCTCACGACATTGGCCGCGGCGGCGGTGGTGGCATCGGCGGGTCTGGTTTCGCCGGCCGCCATCGACGCGGCGAGCGCGCAGCGGGTGCTGCAGCTCACCGGCGCCAATCGCACCGCCACCGTGCTGGTCCCGGTCGGCAAGACCGAAGACCTGCGGATCGATTCGCCGTTTACCGACATCACGGTCGGCGATCCGGACGTCGCGGACGTCGCGCCGCTGACCGACCGCGCCATTTCGGTGCTCGGCAAGAAGGTCGGTACGACCCGCGTCACCGTCTACGCCGAGGGCCGCCGCCACGTCGGCATCTTCGACATCGAGGTGACCTACGAAGTGTCGCGCCTCGCGATCGAGGTCGCCCGCGTCGCCGGTCCCGGCATCAAGGTTTCGTCGGTGAACGGCCGCATCATGCTGTCGGGTACCGCGCAGGACGCGGTCACCCTCGACCGCGCGGTGACCATCGCCCGCCAGTTCGCTCCTGAGATCATCAACACCGTTGTCGTCGCCGCTCCGCAGCAGGTGATGCTCGAGGTCCGCTTCATCGAGGCCTCGCGCCAGGCCGGCCGCGAACTCGGCGTGCAGTGGAACGTGTTCAACAGCCGCATGACCGCCAATGTCGGCTCACGCCGTCCGGCCAACAACCTGCCGATCAACGCGCCGAGCAGCCCGACCAACATCCCGGTCGGTGAAGTGGCCGCGGGCGTGCTGTCCGGCGCCTCGCCGTTCGGCTTCATGCTCGGTCGCATGCTCGCCGGTGGCACCACCATCGACGTACTGATCAACGCGCTCGAACAGCGCGGTCTGGTGCGGACGCTGGCGGAGCCGAACCTGACGACGCTGTCGGGCGACACCGCGAGCTTCCTCGCCGGCGGCGAGATTCCGATCCCGATCTCGCAGAGCGGCGCCAACAATTCGATTACCGTCGAATGGAAGCGGTATGGCGTCGGTCTCGCGTTCACGCCGACTGTGCTCAACGGCGGCCTGATCAACCTCAAGATCGAGCCCGAAGTGAGCCAGCTCGATCCAAACAACGAAATCGCAATTGGCGCCGGCCTGCGGCCGATCCCGGCGATCATCGTGCGCCGCGCGGCGACGACGATCGAGCTGCGGGACGGCCAGAGCTTCATGATCGGCGGCCTGCTGCAGAACGAGTCCAAGGCCAATGTCGAGCAGGTTCCCTGGCTCGCCAGCCTGCCGGTGCTCGGCCAGCTGTTCGCCAGTCGGTCCTACCTGAAAAAGGAAACCGATCTCGCCATCATCGTCACGCCTCGCCTCGTCAAGCCGGCGCGGCCGGGCTCCGTCATCGCGACGCCGCTCGACAACACGATCCCGGCCAACGACGCGGACTTCTTCCTCACGGGCAATGCGGAGCTCACCCGCACCGATCAGCGTGCGTTGGTGGGACACGGCGTGCCGTTCAGTGGACATATTCTCGATTTGCCGAAGGGAGCTACCGATGTCGTCGCCGTCAGGAACTAGAGCTATCGCAGCAGCCGTCGTGATCGCTTCGGCAGTCGCGGGATGCTCGGAGATGTACTACGACCGGCGCGAGACAGTCGCACTGGGTGCCGGCGACGCGGTCGCGATCAACAAGGTCACGCAGATGGTCGATCCCTGGCCGGCTGCGAGCGCCAACAACAACATCGCGTTCAACGGCCAGCGCATGCAGGCGGCCCAGGGTCGTTACAATCGGGGCAGGGTCATCACGCCGGTGCTTCCGACCAGTACGTCGAAGGACTACCAGTCGATCCAGTCGACGGCGGCCGAGTCGCAGACGGCGACCGGCGCGTCCACGTCGGCGGTGCCGGCAGTGCCGGTCCAGGGTCCCGGCGCCAACAACGGCAAGCCCTGATCGCCGTCTTGCCGCGGTGTTGCGAGCGGATGCGGAGTGAGTGACGACCATGCGAATTGGACGGTCAGGCAGCGCGGTGGGCAAGACGCAGGTCGTCGTGCTGACGGCTGACCCTGCGTTCGACGAGCAGGCTCGCGCCACCTTCGGCGCGAGTCCGCAGATCGCCTTGAACGTTGTCTCCGGCACGATCGCCTTCGCCGGCGATACGCTCCCGGTCGCCGACGCGACCGTCGCGGTCATCGACCTCGACGCTTCGGTCGCCGGCGAGATGCAGGCGCTCGAGCGGCTGATGGCGCGGATCGGGCCGTGGCCGCCGGTGATTGTGGTCGCGCAGAGCTTCGATGCGACGGTGGCGCGCACGTTGCTGCAGATGCGGGTCGCCGACTTCATGGTCAAGCCGGTGTCGCCGGTCGACCTGGTGCGCACCTGCGCCAGCGTCGCCAAGAGCGCGACCGCGGGCTCGGAAGTGACCGAATCCGAGATCTACACGTTTCTGCCCGCTGTCGGCGGCGCCGGCGTCACCACGCTGGCGGTGCAGACGGCGATGATCCTGCTCAACAGCGGACCGCGCGGCAAGTCGTCGACCTGTCTGGTCGATCTCGATTTCCAGCACGGCGCCTGCGCCGACTATCTCGACCTCGAGCCGCGTCTCAATCTCGGTGAAATCGAGCCGCGACCGGAGCGTCTCGACCGGCAGCTGTTGGAAGTGATGCTTTCGCACCATTCGTCAGGCCTAGCCGTCATTGCCGCGCCCAATCGCCCCGCGGAGATGCGCTCGTTCGATCCGGACGTGGTGACGCGTCTGCTCGACATGGTCTCGACCAATTTCGACTACGTCGTGTTCGACATGCCGCGAACCTGGTTCTCCTGGACCGACAGCGTGCTGCTCGGCTCCAACAAGCTCTTCATCGTCAGTGAAGTAACTGTGCCGGGGCTGCGTCACGCCAAGCAACTCGTGGAGGCGATCCGCGAGCGGCTGGGCGATGGGCCGAAGCCCCAGGTCATCATCAACCGCTTTGAGCAGCGGATGTTCGCGTCCGGCCTGCGCAAGGCCGACATCGAGCAGGTACTCGGCGAGGCCTACGCCTGCAGCGTCCCAAACAACTACGGCCTGGTGCGCGAGGCGATCGACCGCGGCGTTCCGCTGGACGAGGTCAAGCCCGGCAACAAGATTACGAGTCAGCTCAAGAAGGTGATGCTGCCGCAGCCGGTGGCGAAATCCGCCGGTGAAGGCGGGCTGAAGAAGTTCAAACTGAGTTGGGCGCGCTAGAGCACGATCCCGAAAAGTGGAATCCGGTTTTCGGAATAGATCATGCTCATCGAAAAATTCTAGCACCCCGCTCGGGAGTGAGGAATGGGAATGATCGGTCGTTTCACGGTACGTCGCGCACCCGCCGGCCCGGAGCCTGCTCCGGCGGCGGACGAGCCGTTGTTCGCGACCAATGGCGTGGCGTGGACCATCGTCCCGGATCAGCAGCCCGAGCCGGCCGCGCAGGTTTCGAACCCGCTGCTGACCGACAAGTTGCTCGACGCCAAGGTCCGCCTGCATCGCCGCCTGATCGAGGAGATCAATCTATCGGCGCTGGAGAAGCTACCCGAAGACGAGATGCGAGCGCACGTCAAGCAACTGGTCACGCAGTACATCCTGGTCGAGCGGCTCGCGCTCAACCAACAGGAGCTCGACGACTTCGTTGCCGAGATTCTTGACGAGATGACCGGCCTGGGTCCGCTCGAGCCGCTGCTCAAGGACGGCAGCATCTCGGACATCCTGATCAACGGCCATGAATGCGTCTATGTGGAGCGCGGCGGCCTGCTGGAGCCCTGCGGCGTGCGCTTCAAGGACGAGGCGCATCTGCTGCGCATCATCAACAAGATCGTAGCCGCGGTCGGCCGCCGCGTCGATGAATCGCATCCCCTGTGCGACGCGCGCCTGCTCGACGGCTCCCGCGTCAACGTCGCGGTTCGCCCGGTCGGCGTCGATGGGCCGCTGGTCTCGATCCGCAAATTCTCCAAGAAGCCGTTCAACCTGAACAAGCTGGTCGAGTACAACGCGATCCGCCCGCAGATGGCCGAAGTCCTGGCGGCGGCGGTGCGTGCGCGCATCACGACCATCATTTCCGGCGGCACCGGCTCCGGCAAGACCACGATGCTGAATGCGCTCTCGGCCTTCATCTCGGAGAAGGAGCGCCTGATCACCATTGAGGACGCAGCCGAGCTGCAATTGCAGCAGCCGCACGTGGCGCGCATGGAAACGCGGCCGCCGAACCTCGAAGGCAAGGGCGAGATCCGTCAGCGCGAGCTGGTCAAGAACGCGCTGCGCATGCGGCCCGAACGCATCATCCTCGGCGAGTGCCGCGGCGAGGAAGCCTTCGACATGTTGCAGGCCATGAACACCGGCCACGAAGGTTCGATGGCAACCATCCACGCCAACAACCCGCGCGAGGCGATCTCGCGTCTCGAGCAGCTCATCGGCATGGCCGGCATGCCGATGACGGTTGCGTCGATCCGCGGTCAGATCGCGTCCGCGATCAAGCTCATCGTGCAGCTCTCGCGGCTTTCCGACGGCAAGCGCAAGGTCACGTCGATTGCCGAGATCACCGGTCTCGAAGGCGATATCATCCAGATGCAGGAGATCTTCAAGTTCGTGCGCACCGGCACCGGGCCGGACAACAGCGTGATCGGTCACTTCCAGGCGACCGGCGTGCGCCCGCGCTTCCTGCAAGACCTGCTCGCCATGGGCGTCAAGATTCCGGGCTCCTATTTCGACCCGTCGCAGCCGCTGTGAACCGGGGCCGGTTATGTCGTTCGACTTCGATCCAGTCTATCTGATCTATATCCTGGTCGCGGCGTCGGGAGCGCTGTTCGTCGAAGGCATCTATCTGCTGTTCTTCTCCGGCGGGTCGTACCGCAAGAACGTGAACCGTCGGCTTAAGCTCCTCAAGAACCAGCCCGACCGCGAGAACATGCTGGTGCAGTTGCGCCGCGAGCGCGGACTGAACAGTTCCGGCGGCTACAGCATCGGCCTCGAATCGTTCAACCGGCTGGTGATGCAGTCCGGACTGACGCTGGGTATCAACAAGCTCCTGATCATCGTCGGTTGCGCGACCGCGGCCAGCTTCGTATTGGGCATAGTCAGCCGCGGTAACCTGACCGACGCCCTGCTGATCGCGCTGGGCCTCGGCGTCGTACTTCCGTACTTCGTGCTGCGCGTCCTGCGCTCTCGGCGCCAGAAGCGGTTCGCCGCGCAGTTTCCCGACGCGCTCGACATGATCGTCCGAAGCCTACGCGCCGGCCATCCGACGCCGATCGCGCTGACGATGGTCGCGCGCGAGATGCCGGACCCGGTCGGCAGCGAATTCGGTATCGTCGTCGACGAGATCACCTACGGCGCCGATCTCGAAACCGCATTGCGCAATCTTAACGTCCGGGTTGGACAGGACGACCTGCCGCTGTTCGTGACCGCGGTGGCGATCCAGGGATCCACCGGCGGCAATCTCGGTGAAATTCTTCAGAACCTTTCGTCCGTGATTCGCATGCGCTTCAAGATGCGGCGCAAGATCCGCGCGCTGGCGGCGGAAGGGCGTGCCTCCGCGCTGATCCTGTCGTCGCTGCCATTTGCGATTTTCGCCATCATGCAAATCGTCGCTCCCAGCTTCTATGCCAGCGTCTGGGACATTCCGCTCACCAAGCAAGTGCTCTTTATTGCCGGCTCCTGGATGTGCGTCGGCAACCTGATCATGTACCGGCTCGTGAACTTCAAGATCTGATCGATGGACAGCCCCTACGACACACTGATCAGTATCGTCGGCGACCGCGGGTCGTCGATGATGGCGCTCATGGTATTCCTCGCGGTGGCGGTGCTGGCGTTCGGGATCATGGCCGCGGCGCACTCCCGCAGTTCGGTACGGCGCCGGGCGGCCGGGATCGCGGAATACAGCGGCGAGCAGGAAGCCGAAAAGAACTCGTTGCGTGGCTCCAGCGCACGGGCGGTGCAGCGCCTGCTTGACTACACCACCAAGCACTATTCGTCCGACGATCAAGGGGGCGACGCCAAGGTCTTGCGGCGCCGGCTGGTCCAGGCAGGCATATTCGATTCACGCGCCGCCGCGATTTTCTTTGTCGTCCGTACCGGCCTGGCCGTGGGCCTCGCGGTCGGGACGTTCTTCTTCATGCCGATGCTGGCCACGCTGAAGCCCTCGATGTTCTGGCTGACTGTGATGGCCGGCGGCGCTCTCGGCTATGTGGGGCCGAGCTTCTACATCAGCCGGCGCATCGCCAGGAACACGGACGAGCACCGCTCGGGTTTCCCGGACTTTCTCGACCTTCTGGTGGTGTGCGCGGACTCCGGCCTGAGCATGGAAGCATCGCTCGAGCGCGTCGGGCGCGAGCTCGGTGACGCCTATCCGTCGCTCTGTACCAACATCCACATGACCAATCTGGAAATCCGCGCCGGCAAGAGCATGACCGACGCGCTTGAGCATTTCGCCGACCGGCTCGGATTGGACGAGGCGCGCGCCTTTGCGACCTTGATCCAGCAGTCGGCGGAGCTCGGGTCGAGCATCACCGATGCGTTGCGCGTCTATTCCGACGATATGCGTCACAAGCGGCTGTCGCGTGCCGAGGAGAAGGCCTACAGCCTGCCGGCGAAACTCGCGCTGCCGATGATGCTTTGCATCTTCCCGACGATCTTCGTGATCATCATGCTGCCGGTTGCGGTGCGGGTGGCCACCGGCAACTTCTGAACGACCCGTTCGATCTACCGTAATACCTGAACCGGTTAACGTCCGCGCACCCTCGATTGGGGCCGGACAGCCATATATCTATCTGTGGTTGCAAGAAATTTTCGCCCGGTTAAGCGGCGAGAGATTCTTAACCATCCTCACCTAGCCTCAGGATACCGGTTGCTGTCGCTGGCGGTCGCGGGGCGCGCATGCGTTCGGCCCGGCTGCCCGCGGCATGCGCGTCGCCGGGCGGAGCGCGTCGATGCGTACGAGTACAGGTCGAGTTCTGATCGTGGCGGCCGCCTGCCTCGTCGCCATGACGGGCTGCGAGACCTCGACCAAGCTGTCGGGGCTGCTCGGCGGATCGCGCGGTGAGCCCGATATCACGGCCTCGATCGAGGCCGATCTCGCCGAACCAACGACCACCGGCTCGGTCGCCATTACCTCGGGCGCCCCGCAGGCGGACCCCGTCGTCAACGCCGCCACGCCGAAGCTCCTGGGTAGGGACGGCTATGACGATCTCAATCTCGGCAAGAAGTACTATCGCTCCGCCAATTTCGGGCTCGCCGAAAAGCATTTCCGCCGCGCGGTCGAGTTGCATCCGCGCGACGCCGAAGCCTGGGTTGGTCTTGCCGCATCCTACGACCGGCTCAAGCGCTTCGATCTCGCCGACCGGGCCTATGGGCAGGCCGCCGGGATCATCGGCGACACGCCGGAGCTCATGAACAACCGGGGCTTCTCCTACATCCTGCGCGGCGATTACACGCGCGCGCGCCGCACGTTGGAGGTGGCGCGCGGCCAAGCGCCCGACAATCCCTATATTCAGAACAACCTTCAGCTCCTGGAAAAAGTCCAGCGCCGCGGCAAATCGGTGAACTAGGTTTTTCCGCCGCCGCCGATCCGTCGGCACCCTGCCGACCGCTTCCATGAGCCCCTATATGCGGGCGTGCCACCTTTCCCGGATCATGGGATAACGGACGACGGGCGGCGGGAAAGGTCTGTGATGCTGGATTCATTCAAGCGGTTCTTCGCCGACCTTGCGGGCGGCGAGAAGGACCAAAGCGGTTTCGAGGATAACGACTACCGCGTGGCCGCGGCGGCGCTGCTGATCCATGCCACCACGATTGACGGCGCGATGTCAGACATCGAACACGACCGGCTGGTCGATTTGCTACGGCAGCGGTTCACCCTCGATCAAGCCGCTGCGGCGGAACTGGTGACGGCGGCGACGAAAGCCGAGCAGCAGGCGGTCGATCTCTACCACTTCACCAGCCTGCTCGATCGGACGCTCGACGATGCGGGGCGTCAGCAGATTGTCGAGATGCTGTGGCAGATCGTCTATGCCGACGGCCGCGTCACCGAGTTCGAGGAAAATCTCATCTGGCGAGCCGCCGATTTGCTGCATGTGCCCTCCGAGGCGCGGATTGCGTTGCGCCAGCGGGTGGCGGCGACCGCGACGAATGGCTCGCGCCAGGTGGCCGGTGAGTGAGCGGCGTCCGGTCACGCTGATCACCGGCGCGTCGGCCGGAATCGGCGCTGCGCTGGCCCGCACGTTCGCCCGCAACGGTCACGAGCTTCTGTTGGTCGCGCGCCGCGAGCAGCGGCTCGCGGAGCTGGCGGACGCGATCGCCGCACTGGGACATCGACGTCCGGACTATTTGTCGGTCGACTTGCAGCGCCATGACGCCACCGCGGAGATCGCCGGCGCAATGGAGCGGCTCGGCGTCGAGCCGGAGACCGTCGTCAACAATGCCGGTTTCGGCCTGCTGGGACCGGCCGCGTCGTTGAGCCGGTCCGAGCAGCTTGCGATGGTCGACGTGAACGTGCGCGCGCTCACCGACCTCTCGCTCGCCTTCGTTGATGCGCTGGCACGGCGGCGGGGCGGCATTCTCAATGTCGCTTCGGTCGCGGCGTTCCTGCCCGGCCCCAACATGGCGGTCTATTATGCGACCAAAGCCTATGTGGTGTCGTTCAGCGAAGCGCTGCATTGGGAACTGCGTCCGCGCGGTATCCGCGTGACCGCGCTGTGTCCGGGGCCGGTGCCGACCGAGTTTCAGGAGCGCGCCGGTTTCACTGACGATCGCAATCCGGACCTGATGACGCGTTCGGCGGATCAGGTGGCGGAGGACGGCTATCGCGGTTTGCGGCAGGGCCGGCGCCTGGCGGTGCCGGGATTCCCGAACCGTGCCACAACCATGCTCGCAGGCTTCCTGCCGCGCGGGCTGCTGATGTCGGCTGTCGGCCGCTACAATGCCAAGCGCTTTCCGCGCGTTTGAAGCGCGACTGCTTTGCGTTGAATTGACTCGCTCTCTCCGCTCGTCCCCGTCCCCGATCAAGTCGGGGGTAAACTCCAGCGGGGACCCAGTCCCTGCAAGAAGAAAGTTCTGGATTCCCGCTTTCGCGGGAATGACCGGAGGATAGAGCCGTGTCACGAGGAAAGTGCTTCAGGCGATAGCGATCCGGTTCGTGAAGCGGCCGTCGCCCCACGCGGAATGCGTCTGCGCGGTGCCTTTCAGCGCGGATAGGCCGGTCACGGATGCGATCCGGTCGGTGTGCTGGATCGCGTCCAGCAGAATCTGGTTTGCCGACAGCAGTGACGGATCGGCGAGCGGATGCCATAGGTGCAGCACGCCGGTCGAGAACCGGCCGTCTTTGCGGCTGACGCCGGCGCGCAGCAGTCGAATGAGCAGATCGGAATCCTCGAGCCCCCAGCCCACATAGCTGGCGTCGAATCCATCCACCAGATCGAGGTCGGTGCGCCAGACCGCCAGATTGCACGACCGTGCCCCCCACCAATATTGCCGGCGAATCTTTCGCACCGGGCCGAGCCGGGCCTGGAGCAGCGGCGCAATCCGGTTGATGTCGCCGTTGAGGCGCGCGCGACAAGCGTCAAGGAAGCTCCAGAGCTCCGGCTCGAGGCCTTGGCACAACACGCTTTCGGTCAGCCGGCTGGACATCAGCACGCGATTGCCGACGACGAACCACCCCGGCTCGGCGAGTGCGCGATGCTCCAGCACGAAGTCGGTGCGCGGAATGCAGTCGCCGTCCAGGAAGATGCAATAGGCGCCGGTGCTGGCGAGGATCGCGCGGTTGCGGATTTCAGCAGCGCGGAAGCCGCGATGCTCCTGCCAGATATGCTTGATCTGCTGCGGCAGCCGGCTGCGCCAGGACGTCAACAAGCTGGCGGTGTCAGGAGTCGAACCGTCGTCGGCAACGATTACTTCGAAATCTCTGTCGGATTGCCGCGCGAGCCCGCGCAGCACGGAATCGAGCGCATCCGGCCGGTTATAGGTGGTGACGATGATCGAGATCGGAACGTAGCGCGCCACCGGTTGCCCCGGCGCATGCGCCGCCGCCGCCGGTGCGATCGGCTCGGCCGGCGAGCGGCCTTCGATGATATCGGCCGCCTGATCGAGGCCGGACACCGGCGCGGTCTCGCGGCCGTAGCGGATGCCGGCAAGCGACATGGTCTGCAGCTGCGCCGGGTCGCGCATGCGCGCGACCGCGGCATCGAGCGCCGCTTGTGTGAACGGCTCCGGCAGGACGATGCCTGCGCCCGATGTCTCGACATGCTCGGCAAATCCGCAGAGCCCGGTGACGATCGCCGGCAAGCCGTTCACGATCGCCTCCATGATGACCTGGCCGGTCACGTCGAGGCGCGATGGATGCACGAGGACATCCGCCGCCGCCATCAGCTCCGGGATGTCTTCGCGGAAACCGAGGAAACGAACGCTGCCCGCCTTGTGCCCCAGCGTGCGTCCGGCCTGGATCGCATCCTTGGAGTCCGGATTGACGCCAGCCACCAGCAGTGTCGTTCCGTCCGGTGCCGATTGAAGCGCCAGGAGGACGCGGTCGAGCCCTTTGACCTGGGCCTGCGCACCGACCCACAGCCAGGTCGTGTCATTCTCGGTGAGACCGAGCTTGGCACGCACCGCCGCGCGATGCTGGGCGGATCGTAGCTCAGGTCGCTGGCGCGTCGGGTCGATCGACGGTTGCAGCACGGTGATGCGCTGCTCTTGTGTTCGCCAACCGCGGCGATAACTCTCCGCCGATGATTTGGTCAATGCCAGGATTTGCGTGCGCTGGAGCGGCCCAAAGGATTCCTCTTCCAGCATCGCCTGGACACGGTGCCGGGGTAGCGACCGCTCGATCCTCGAGCGGCCACGCTCGAGGATCGACGGATCGCCGCAATAGTAGAAGTCGAGCTTGGTGAGCTTGTTGAAGCCGACGACGCGGTCAAACCGGTCGGCGGTGGCAGCCGCCAATCGCTTGGAGAAATTCAGATCGACCCGGTGGTTGGTGTAGGCGCGAACCGGTAGCACGGTGATCGGGCAGGGCGGCTGCTCGAACGGCCAGCGATTCTCAGAGGTGAACAGCTCGACGTGGTGGCCGCGCGCGACCAGAATGCGGGCAAGCCGGATGCAATCGCGCTGGAGTCCGCCTTCGGGAAAAAGCTTGACGATTCCGAGAGCTATTCGCATCGATACTCAACATGGCCAAACGCGATTGTGGGGCGGCGGCAGCATGTCCGAGGGCCCCGGCCTTGGCAAGCGAGGTATCCCCGCCCTGCGCCGGGGACGGTTCCGGCCGGCGCGGTCCCGCGCTAGGCTCGAAGCAGATGACGGTTCCTCGCTATTGCCGCCCAGCTATTGCTGTCACATGACGTCATGCGCCTGCCGATCCTGATCGTCCTGCACCAGGACAACGCGAGTCCCGGCCGGGTCGGGAACGCGCTGCAGGAGCGCGGCTACGCGCTCGACATCCGCAAGCCGCGCTTCGGCGATCCGCTGCCCGACACGATGGCCGGCCATGCCGGGGCGGTGATCTTCGGCGGGCCGATGAGCGCGAACGACAACGAGGATTTCGTGCGCCGCGAGATCGACTGGATCGCGGTGCCACTGCGGGAGCAGAAGCCGCTGCTCGGCATCTGCCTCGGCGCGCAGATGCTGGCGCAGCATGTCGGCGCCCGTGTCTATCCGCATGCCGACGGCCATGCCGAGATCGGCTACTACCCGATCCGTCCGACCGACATCGGGCTGTCGCTGTGTGATCCCTGGCCGGAGCAGGTCTATCAATGGCATCGCGAGGGCTTCGATCTACCGCACGGCGCCGATCTGCTCGCCGAGGGCGACAGCTTTCCGGTGCAGGCGTTCCGCTACGGCTCGGGCTATGCGCTGCAATTCCACCCTGACGTGACCCACGCCACCATCTGCCGATGGACCACGCGTGGCCACGAGCGCACCTTCCTGCCGAACGCGAAGCCGCGTGCCGCGCACTTCGCCGACCGCGCGGTCTACGATCCGGCCGGCCGCGCCTGGCTCGCCGCGTTTCTGAATCACTGGCTGGGATTGAAGGCCGGCTGAGTGCTCGCCGGTCAGGTCATTCGCATTCGCGCGGCAATTTCTAGAAACAAAAAAACAGGTGCGATCGTATCGATCGCACCTGTTGTAGTTGTCGGCATTTTGCCGCTTATCGAAGCTGTCGTCAGCCTGCGGAGGCGCGGAGCTTGTCGGCTTCCGCCTTGAACAGGTTGTTCAGGCAGTATTCGGCGAGGTCGATGCCGGTCGCGAACCAGACGTCCTGCTTCTTCATATGCTGCAGGATGCCCTTCAGCGCGACCGTCGCGCGGCCCGGACGGCCGATGATGTACGGGTGCATCGTGAACGGGATGTACTTCGGGCGCTCCGGGGTGCTCTCGGAATACAGCTCGTCGAAGTAGGCCTTCCAGCTCTCGAGGCCGTGGAACGGATTGCCGTACTCGCCGTGGCGGTGGCCGAACAGCGTGCCGTCGCCGAACGGCTGACGCGGCAGCTCGACGATGACCTTGCCGTTGTTCTCGTACAGGAACGGCATCTCTTCATGGAAGCAGTTGGTATTGAAGACGTAGCCGTTCTCGATCAGGAGCTCGAGGGTGTTGGTGCTCTGGGTGCACGAGCGCCAGCCGTAGCAGCGGCGGCCGGTGCGCTTCTCGATCATGGCGATGGTCCGCTTCATGATCGCGTCTTCCTGATCGCGCGGCAGATAGCGGGCGATCTCGTGATTGTAGCCGTGGCCTTCGACAACGTGGCCATGGTCGAGCACCGCCTGGACCGCTTCCGGGAAGCGCTCGGCGATCGCGCCGCAGGTCAGGAAGGTCGCCTTGATGTTCTCATCCTTGAGGATGCGCAGGATCCGGTAGATCGCGTGGTGCGGGCCGTACTCGCCCTGGCTCCACATTTCGTAGTTGAGGATGCCGTTCTTGTCCGGCTTGACGTCCTCGCCGCCCTGGAAATCGAAGGTCAGGAAGACCGCGGCACGCTCTTTGTTCGGCCAGCGGATGAGGTGGTCGTAGTGATATTCCTTGAGCATGCAGAAATCTCCCAAATATTGGCGAACCGGGCCGACGTCGTTCGCCGGCTGGGTGACAGTATAATGCCTGCGTGGGGGTGGATTTGGTATCCCATTTCTTGGAATAACTGTTGTGTCGAAGATTGCGGTCAACCCATAAGGGTACAAGGGCGGTCGAGGGTCCGCCTCCCTTGCCCGTGAATCGCGACGGCATTATCAACGGCCTGGCGTGGTCTGACGCTACCGATGGGCGGGAACTTTGTGCATGGCTGCGAGCGACCTCCGCACCGCTGGGAAGGCATGACATGTCTCTGACGGCAGCGCTGAGAGATTTAAACAAGCTCAACGCTTTCGTGCGGGTCGCCGAACGCCGCAGCTTCACCAAAGCCGCCGCCGACCTGCGCACAACGCCTTCGGTCGTCAGCAAGCACATGAAGGAATTGGAGGACGCGCTCGGCTTCAGCCTGCTGAACCGCTCGACGCATGGGATCGTGCTCACCGATGCAGGCGAGGGGCTGTTGCAGAACTGCTTGCAAATGCTGGCATCGCTCGATGACTACGTCGTCGAAACGCGGAATCTGCAAAAGGGCCCGTTTGGAACGCTCCGGATCCAGGCGGCGAGCGACTATGCGCAGTACGTTCTCGCTCCGGTGATGGCGAAATTCATCCGCCGCAGTCCGGGTCTCCGGGTTCATCTTTCGGGGGCGACCGACGACAGCAATTTGTCGGAAGAAGGATTTGACATCATCATCGCCAGCAAGAAGCCTTCCTTGCCGGGCCTGATCGAACGCGATCTTGGCAGCATCAAGCACGTGATTTGCGCGTCGCCGAAGTATTTCCAGCAATTCGGCCGACCCAAGAATCCGCAGGATCTTCGCGATCACAGCTGTCTCGTGAACGCGTATTCCGCCGCGAAAGGGTGGCCGTTTCAAATTGCCTCGCGGCAGGTTCTTGTCGAGGTGAAAGGTGCGCTGTCGTCAAACAGTTCAGCGGTCCTCATCCAGATGGCCGAGCAGGGTCACGGCATCATCCGGGTTCCGCACTATGCGGTGAAAGCGCGGCTCGCCGACAAGACGCTGCAGGCGATTTTCGAGGGCATGACGTCATCGCCCGAGCGCGTGCGCGCGTATTTCTCAAAGGCAAAACATCTGCCAGCAAAGACCACCGACTTCATCGATTTCTTGCAGGCCGCGGTCGCCGCGTGATGATGGGCTGATCAAATCGAAAAGCTGTGTTCGCTTTGGGGGCAGCCAGCGGGCGGGCCCTCGTTTGTCTTCGGGCACCTTAGCCGTGGCTTTCTCTGCCGGCCGACCAAGCCACGGCGTTCGATGCAGCCTATCGCCGTTTCATAAACCATTTCACGAAGCAGTACGGAACGGCAAAACCGAGCACGACTATAGCCGTTCCAACGTTTTTCCATTGCGGAGGGCTATAGCCCCAAAATACGTAGCCGGCTTGGTAGGCGTAATAGGTCAGCGGCCACACAACTGCGAGGCCCACGATGCCTGCGATAATTGCCTCGCGCGGCGCTAGGACATCATACCATTCCGGTTTTTTCATCACGGCTTCTCGCGAGCAGTGCCTTGTTTTCGGCAGACGCTAAGCGACTGGTCAGGCAACCCGATTCATGAGTACGCGCCCTCGTGCCTCTTTAGTTTCCGAAGTTCGTGTCGGAGTTGCGGGCGTATCACGAACTTCGGAAACGGGCACTAGACCGAGGTCGGCTCGACGCCCTCGCGAACCTTGAGCGATTCCGCCGCGGCCTCATTGAAGCTCGCGCTGTCCGGCAGCACGATCGAGGCCGAGCGTACCGCGTGCGTCGCCGGGTCGAGGCCGTCAGGCTCCTTGCCCTGCTGCGCCGCCAGCGCCGCCTTGCGCAGGCGGATGCGCGCCATGATCACGCCGTTGTCGGTCGAAGTGAGGTTCTCTTTGCTGCGGTCCTGGATCGGTCCCATGCTTTCCTGGATCGCGGCGTCCTGCATCGCGATCGTCTTCACGCCGCAATAGGTCTGGTTCGCCTTCTGCGCGGCGCGATCCATCAGGTAGTCGTTGTCCTTGTTGATCACCGGACGGAACGAGCCCGGCACCAGGCTGACGTGGATGCCGCCGCCGTTGCTCATCACGTGCAGCTCGTGGTCGGTCAACGCGCGCGTCGGATGGTGGGTGAAGCACCACGACCAGCAGTTCTCGTCGTCGATCGGCACCCAGGCATGGCCGTTGAGCGCGTTGTCGCCGTAGGGCGGGATCATGGTGTGGAACGGCATGATCCACTGCGTGATGCGCCAGTAGTAGTGGCCCTCCTGCGCCGGACGGCGCACGCCGATCACCATGCCGCCGTCGGTCTCGATCACCTCGAAAGCGACGTCGGTCTTGGCGGTAAGCTCGGCGCCCTTGCTGGCGTGCAGCGAGTCGCTCTTGAGTTCGAAGCGGTGCAGGAACGACACGTGAGCGGAATCGATGCCGCCTTCCATCGCCTGCAGCCAGTTGCACTCCTGCGTGCGCTTGGTGATGAAACGCGACGCGTGCGGCACATTGCACCACTCGAAATTCGGCAGCGGCGGCTTCAATTCGGGCGGGCCCATATAGGCCCAGACCACGTCGCCGAGCTCGACGCATTCGTAGGACTTGAGCTTGATCTTGCCGCAGAAGCCGGACTCGACCGGCTCCGACGGCACGTCGATGCACTGGCCGGTCACGTCGTATTTCCAGCCGTGATAGGGGCAGCGCAGGCCGTTGTCCTCGTTGCGGCCAAACCACAGCGAGACGCCGCGGTGGGCGCAGAACTCGTCCATCAGGCCGACGCGCCCTTGCGAGTCGCGGAACGCGATCAGCCGTTCCGACAGGAGCTTCACGCGCACCGGTGGGCAATCCGGTTCTGGCAGCTCGGACGACATCAGCGCCGGGATCCAGTAGCGGCGGAACAGCGCGCCCATCGGCGTGCCGGGACCGGTCAGCGTCAGGAAATTGTTCAGCTCGCGCGTGGTCATTATTGGCTCCTTGGGAGCGAATTGTTCCTTATCGGGCGTTTCCGATGCGCAGCGTAATCAAGCGGCAATCCGCCGGCAATGCTTGGGCGAGGCTGGGGAGCGCACGAAATGTCGCGCCAACCCCCACTAAGGCGCGCGTTTGTCGTGGAAGCTCTCGATGCGGTAGAGCTCGGGAAACAGCCGCATGCACAGCAGCACCACCAGCAGCGTGCCGATGCCGCCGACCAGCACCGCCGGCGTGGCGCCGATGAAGTTCGCGACCGCGCCGGCGCGAAAATCGCCGATCTGGTTCGACATGGTGACGAACAGCGAATTGACCGACGTGACGCGGCCGCGCATGTCGTCAGGCGTTTCGAGCTGCAGCAGCGTCATGCGGATGACGACGCTGATCGAGTCGGCGCCGCCCATGATGGCCAGTGCAAACCACGCCAGATAGAACGAGCTGGTCGACGCGAAGACGATGGTCGCGACGCCGAACACGGCGACCGCGATGAACTCGATGTGGCCGACGCGGCGGGTGAACGTCCACCGCGTCAGGCCGACCGTGATCAGCAGCGCGCCGACCGCGGGCGCGGCGCGCAGAATGCCGAGGCCGGTCGATTCGACGTGGAACACATCCTTGGCGAAGATCGGCAAGAGCGCCGCGGCGCCGCCGAGCAGCACCGCGAACAGGTCGAGCACCATGACGCCGAGCAGGATGCGGTTCTGCCGGATATAGGAAATGCCGCCGAAGAAGCCGGCGAGCGTCACCGGCGCGCGCGTCACCACCTGCTCGTATTTGAGGAATCCGACCTGAACCGCGGCGACGGCGAACATCGTGAAGCAGATCGCATAGACCGCGGTCGAGTTCACCGCGTAGATCAGGCCGCCGAGCGCCGGCCCGGAGATGGTGGCGACCTGCTGGGCGGCCGACGAGGCTGCGACCGCGCGCGGGAACAGCCGGGTCGGCACCACGGCGGGCAGCAGGGTCTGCATCGTCGGCGATTCGCCGGCGCGGCCCGCGCCAAGGAAGAAAGCCGCGATGAGGATCATCTCCTTGCTGGTCGTGCCGGTGAAGGCGCCATAGGCCAGCGCGGCGGCGGCGCAGCCCTCGACCAGTTGCGAGACCTGGGCGATGCGGCGGCGGTCGTAGCGGTCGGCGAGTTGCCCGGCGACCAGGAACAGCACCGTGGCCGGCAGGAACTGCGCCAGCCCCACCAGCCCGAGATCGAGCGCCGAGCCGGTCAGGACGTACATCTGCCAGCCCATCGCCACGCCGACCATCTGGAAGGCGAAATTGGCGCAGACGCGCGCGGTCCAGAATAGGACGAATGACGGATGGTTCAGCAGCGAGTCCGAGGTGGGATCAGTCGGACTCATGGGAATGGGTGCATTTTCGGACCGGTGACGGGAAACGGATCATAGCCTGGCGGTGCCAGGACCGGCCAGCCGCCGTCGCGGAGCGGCATCAAAAACAGTGTCAGGACGGCAGAAAAACAACGCAGCCGAGCGAAAAAATAAAGCCCGCCATCGCCAACAGGCTCGGGCGGGCGGCTTTCGTACCGGGGTGGCCAGCCAGCCTGTGCCGCGGAAGGGCGAAGACTGGTGGAGCCGAGCGGGATCGAACCGCTGACCTCCTCATTGCGAACGAGGCGCTCTCCCAGCTGAGCTACGGCCCCAAAGTCGAAACGCAACGGGTTCTGGGCTCGTTGCGCGGGTATTCGGGCGGCCATTTAGGGCCGTGCCCCCGGACTGTCAATAAGCCGAGCGGCGGGAGGGTCAGCGGGTTGTTCCGGAAGGCCGGCGCAGCTACATGTTCCAGACCGATTTAGCTCTGAAGGGGCCCATGCGCGCGCTTTTCCTCGTCATCGACCTCGCCCTCCAGCTCTACATCTACCTTTTGGTCGCCGCGGCGGTGCTGTCGTGGCTGATCGCCTTCAATGTCGTCAACGTCCGCAACCAGTTCGTGGCGATGATTGCGGACTTTCTCTACCGGATCACCGAGCCGGCGCTGCGGCCGATCCGCAATGTCATGCCCAACCTTGGCGGCATCGACATCTCGCCGGTGATCCTGATCTTCATCATCATTTTTATCCGCTACATCATCCTGCTCTACATCCTGCCCAACGTCCCCTGATCGGCGATGGCGGGACGGCCGTGGGCGGCGGCGGCGGCGGGCGGCATCGCCCTGACGGTGCGGCTCACGCCCAAGGGCGGGCGCGATTGCGTCGACGGCATTGAAGAGACCAGCGACGGCCGGCCGGTGCTCAAGGTGCGCGTGCGCGCGGCGCCGAGCGACGGTGAAGCGAACGACGCGCTGGTCCGTCTGATCGCCAAGGCGCTCGGTGTTCCGCCTCGTGCCGTCGAATTGATCAGCGGACACACCGCGCGCGTGAAGCGCCTGAAAATCGACGGATCGGCCATTGCGCTCGCCGAAGCGCTGGAGAGAATCTGCTCGAACGGGTAATGATCGTCCTCGATAAGCGAGAGACACATGACGGCCCGCATCATCGACGGCAAGACCATCGCAGCGGAGCTGCGCGGCCGCGTGGCGGACGCGGCGCACCGGCTGGCGCGCGACCGCGCGCTGGTGCCGGGGCTGGCGGTCGTGCTGGTCGGCAACAATCCGGCGAGCGAGGTCTATGTCGGTTCGAAGACCAAGGCGACCGTCGGCAGCGGCATGCGCTCGTTCGACCATCGCCTGCCGGCGACGGTGAGCGAGACCGATCTGCTGATGCTGGTCGGCCGCCTCAACCGTGATCCGGTCGTGCACGGCATCCTGGTGCAACTGCCGCTGCCGCCGCACATCGATTCCAACAAGGTCATCGAGGCGATCGATCCGCACAAGGACGTGGACGGCCTGCACCCGGTGAATTTCGGCCGGCTCGCGGCGGGCTTGCCGGCGCTCGCATCGTGCACGCCGCTCGGCTGCCTCATTCTGGCGAAGTCGGTGCATCCGTCGTTCGAAGGGCTCGAAGCGGTGGTGATCGGCCGCTCCGGCCTGGTCGGCCGGCCGCTGGCGCAACTCGTTCTCAACGAGAATGCGACGCTGACGATCGCGCATTCAAAGACGCGCAATCTCCCGGAGGTATGCCGGCGCGCCGACCTCATGTTCGCCGCGGTCGGCCGCCCGGAGTTCGTGCGCAAGGATTGGATCAAGCCGGGCGCGACGGTGATCGACGTCGGCATCACGCGCGTCGGCGTGCCGGGCGAAAGCGGCAAGTCGAAGCTCTTGGGCGACGTCGCATTCGCTGAGGCATCCGAGGTCGCGGGCGCGATCACGCCGGTGCCGGGCGGTGTCGGCCCGATGACGATCGCGTGCCTGCTCGCCAATACGGTTCGGGCCGCCTGCATGCAGGCCGGCCTGCCGCTGCCGGACTTCAGCCGCCCGAGCTCGGACGAACGATCGAGAGACTAAGGCGCGCTCTCTCCCGGTCATGCGCGGGCTTGACCCGCGCATCCATCCCACTTCACGAAATGATGGATCGCCGGGTCAAGCCCGGCGATGACGATCGATAGAGCTAACTGGATTATTCTTTGCCGTTGCCGTTCCAGGCGTAGGCGACCTTGTCGAGCACCTTGGTGCCGAACCGCTCCGACGAGCGCGCGACCGCGCGGCCGCCCAGCGTGCGATAGAATTCGACCGCGGACTCGTTGTCCGAGAGCGCCCACACCACGAGGCTCTGCAAGCCGCTCTGCGTGAGATCGCGGCGCGCCGCGGAGAACAGCTTGCGGCCGAAGCCGAGCCCCTGGAATTCCGGACGCAGATAGAGCTCGTAGATCTCGCCATCGTAGTAGAGGCTGCGCGCGCGATTGCGGCCGTAGTTGGCGTAGCCTGCGATCGAATTGCCGAACGCGAGGATCGCGACCCGGCTGCCTTTGCGGATGGCTGAATCCCACCAGTCCGGTCCGCGGCGGTTGATCAACCGCTCCAGCTCCGCGCCGGGGATGATCCCCTGATAGGCGGCGCGCCAGGAGTCGTCATGCGTGGCGGCGATCGCCGGTGCATCGGCCGGCTTGGCGCGGCGGACCTCGATGAGGGTTGTGTTGCTCATGAGCGAATTCAAGCCAGCCCTCGGCTGCGGTTCAAGCCTTATATTTAACAAGACATTAACGATGTGGATTGGAGGCCGCCGCGGACGCTGGAACGACTCTGCGAAGGCTGAAAAATGTAGAGAAAATCGCGGTCTGGCGCGGTGTGGCCGACGGGCAACGCTCGAAAAGGAAAATTTAGTTACGGCCGTGAGCGACCTGAAAATACCTGTCACGGAATCGGTTTCACTGGGTCAGTGACCGAGCCGTTTTGAGTCGGGTTCGCGAATCCCGAATCGGGACAACAACCGCGTCAGGCTGAAGGCATGCGTGTAGGCGCTTGCGGCAGCAAGATGCACGTAAGCGCCGTGCAGGGACGCTGGCTTAGACCTGCTCGGTTTCCTTGCGGCGCTCGTCGCGCTTGCGCTCGTTGGGATCGAGCAGCTTCTTGCGCAGGCGGATCGACTTCGGCGTCACCTCGACCAGTTCGTCGTCCTCGATATAGGCCAGCGCCTTTTCGAGCGACATGCGGATCGGCGGCGTCAGACGCACCGCTTCGTCCTTCGAGGTGGTGCGAATGTTGGTGAGCTGTTTGCCCTTGAGCACGTTGATCTCGAGATCGTTGTCGCGCGTGTGCTCGCCGACGATCATGCCGCGATAGACCTTCCAGCCCGGCTCGATCATCATCGGGCCGCGGTCTTCGAGCTTCCACATCGCGTAGGCGACGGCCTCGCCCTGCTCGTTGGAGATCAGCACGCCGTTGCGGCGGCCGCTGATCTCGCCCTTGAACGGCGCGTAGGCGTGGAACAGGCGGTTCATGATCGCGGTGCCCCGCGTATCGGTCAGCAGCTCGCCCTGGTAGCCGATCAGCCCGCGGGTCGGCGCGTAGAACACCAGCCGCACGCGGCCGCCGCCCGACGGCTTCATCTCGATCATCTCGGCCTTGCGCTCGGACATCTTCTGCACGACCACGCCGGAATGGATCTCGTCGACGTCGATCACGACCTCTTCGATCGGCTCTTCCAGCTCACCCGAAGCATCGCGGCGGAGCAGCACCTTCGGCCGTGACACCGACAGCTCGAAGCCTTCGCGACGCATGGTCTCGATCAGGATGCCGAGCTGAAGCTCGCCGCGGCCTGCGACCTCCATTGAATCCTTGTCGTCCGATTCGCGCACGCGCAGCGCCACGTTGCCTTCCGCTTCGCGCAGCAGGCGGTCGCGGATCATGCGGCCGGTGACCTTGTTGCCTTCGGTGCCGGCGAGCGGCGAGTCGTTCACGCGGAATGTCATCGCCAGCGTCGGCGGGTCGATCGGCGCCGCCGGGATTGGTGTTTCGACCTCGGGATCGCAGATGGTGTGCGAGACGGTGGCTTCCGGCAGGCCGGCGATGGCGACGATGTCACCCGCTTCGGCTTCGTCCACCGGGACGCGCTCGAGTCCGCGGAACGCCAGCACCTTGGTGATGCGCCCGGCCTCGATCTGCTTGCCTTCGTGGTCGAGCACCTTCACCGACTGGTTCGGCTTGACCGAGCCGGACGTGATGCGGCCGGTGACGATGCGTCCGAGATAGGGATTGGCTTCCAGGATGGTGCCGAGCAGACGGAACGGGCCTTCCTCGACCTGCGGCGCGCCGACATGCTTGAGCACCAGGTCGAATAGCGGCTTCATGCCCTGGTCCTGCGGACCGTCGAGCTTCTCCGCCATCCAGCCCTGCTTGGCCGAGCCGTAGAGGATCGGGAAGTCGAGCTGCTCGTCGGTGGCATCGAGCGCCGCGAACAGGTCGAACACCTCGTTGACCACCTCGACCGGCCGGGCGTCGGCGCGGTCCACCTTGTTGATCACCACGATCGGCTTGAGGCCCATCTTGAGGGCCTTCGACACCACGAACTTGGTCTGTGGCAGCGGACCCTCGGCGGCGTCGACCAGCACCAGCGCGCCGTCAACCATGTTGAGGATGCGCTCGACCTCGCCGCCGAAATCGGCGTGGCCGGGGGTGTCGACGATGTTGATGCGGATGTCGCCCCACAGGATCGAGGTCGCCTTGGCGAGGATGGTGATGCCCCGCTCGCGCTCGAGATCGTTCGAATCCATCGCCCGTTCGGCGACTTTCTGGTTCTCACGGAAGGAACCTGCCTGCTGCAGCAGGCGGTCGACCAGCGTGGTCTTGCCATGGTCGACGTGGGCGATGATGGCGATGTTTCGCAGCTTCATAGGAGGTCCTGGAAATGCACGTGCCCAGCCTCGGCAAGGGCCGGGCGGGCCAATTTGCTGCGGCGCATATATAGTTAGAATCAGTCTTGGGCAACGCTGGTGTTTACTTAACGGGCCAGATTCAGGCGCGGCGGCGCTGTTCCCGGTGGTCCTGGACGAAAATCCGGTCCCGGTAGCGGGCGTAAAGGATAAGCCCCACGCCGGCCGCCGCGAGCAGATAGCAGCCCAGAACAAAGGGATCCTGCACCACCCAGCTCCCGAGGATCGGCGGGTCCACGACCGCCAGGAAGATAATGAAGCAGAGTGCCAATCCCGTAGGCACCAGCATGAGGGTGCCGACGATCTTCATCAGCATGGACGTGAACGGGTTGATGTCGCGCCCCGGCGGCGGTGGGTCGGGTTCGTGTCGCATGGCCGTCATGATACCAAAGTTCCCGGCGGCAAAGCCGCGCAAATGATGCGGACTTCTGAACCCCACGCTGGGCTATAGGTTGTGGTCCAGCGACCCGTTGACGAGGTTCGACCATGGCCGAGAAACTGACCGCCGACGCCCGCAAGGCCGCCCTGGCGAAGCTCAATGGCTGGAGCGACGTGCAAGGCCGCGACGCCATCACCCGCAAATTCGTGTTCAAGGATTTCAACCAGGCGTTCGGCTTCATGACGCGCGCCGCGCTGGTGGCCGAGAAGATGGATCACCATCCGGAGTGGTTCAATGTCTACAGGACCGTCGAGGTGACGCTCTCGACCCACGACGCCGGCGGCCTGACCGAGCTCGACGTGAAGCTCGCCGAGACGATGAACGCGCTGGCGGGGAGCTGACCGGCACCGCTTGCATAGGACGGCTCCGCTGGCGTTGGATATTGAATATCGCCGTCGCCGGGGCCATGTGACGGTCGCTTGATTTGGACGCCTGGGAGGATGCCATGTTCGGACGTTCGGCTACGGGTGGCACTGCGGATGGTGCGACTTCGGGTGCCTCGCAGCGCAACGAGGAGCGCGTTCGCCGCGGCTTCTGGCCGAAGGTGCAGCGCGTCGCGGCCCGGCTGCCGTTCGCGGAAGACCTCCTGTCCGCCTACTATTGCGCGTTCGACGGCCACACCCCGTTGCAGGTGAGAGCGGCGCTGCTCGGCGCGCTCGCCTATTTCGTGCTGCCGATCGACGCCATGCCCGACATCCTGCCGCTGCTCGGCTTCACCGACGACGCGCTGGTGCTGGTCACGGCGCTGCGCATGGTGTCTGCCCATATCACTGACGCGCACCGCGAAGCCGCGCGACAGGCGCTGACGCGCATCCGCAGCGCCGCCGCCTGACTTTATCCATGGCGCAACCCGACCTGCGTACGCCGGACGGTCTCGCCCGCGCGATCAACGAGGCCGCCGGCTACTACCAGCAAGGCCGCCTGGATGACGCCGACAAGATCTGCACGCGGGTGCTCAAGGCGGCGCCGGACTGGTTCGACGCGCTGCATCTCGCGGGACTGCTGAAGCTCGACAGCGGCAAGGTCGCAGCGGCCCAGGTGCTGCTCGCCAAGGCGCTCAAGCTCAATCCCAACGCGCCGCAGGTGCTCGCCAACTACGGCCGCACACTGTCCGCGCTCAACCGCGACGACGAGGCGATGGCGTCGCTCGACAAAGCGCTGTCGCTCGCGCCCGGCAGCTTCGAGACCATCAACATCCGCGGCAACGTCCTGCTCAAGCTCAACCGTCCGGCCGAAGCCGTCGCTGCGTTCGAACGCGTGCTGGCCCTCGAACCGCGCTTCCTCGGCGCGCGCGCCAATCTCGGCAATGCGCTGGCGCAGCTCGGCCGTTTCGAGGAAGCGCTCGCGCACTACGACGCGGTGATGGCGGTGCAGCCCGCGCATCCCGAGATGCTGGTCAATCGTGCCGGCGCGCTCGGCGGCGTCGGCCGTCTGGACGAGGCGCTGACCGCGTATGACCGCGCGCTCGCGCTGCGCCCCGATTACGGCAAGGCGCGCATCGGCCGCGGCGCGACACTCGCTGCGCTCAACCGGCATCAGGACGCGCTGAAGGAATACGCCAGCGCGCTCGCTGCCGACAAAAGCAATGCCGACATCCAGCATAACGAGGCGCTGTCGCTGCTGACGCTCGGCGACTACGCCAAGGGCTTCCAGAAATACGAGGCGCGTTGGCTGCGTACCGGCATGCCGCGCCGCAAGAGTTTCGGCAAGCCGCTTTGGCTCGGCGAATATCCACTCGCGCGCAAGACCATCCTCGTCCATGCGGAGCAGGGGCTCGGCGACACCATCCAGTTTGCCCGCTATGTGCCGCAGCTCGCGCGCGCCGGCGCCAAGGTGGTGCTCGAGGTGCAGAAGGAGCTGGTGCCGCTCTTGTCTCGCGTCGAAGGCGTCGCCAGCGTGGTGGCGCGCGGCGACGCGCTGCCGGCTTACGATGTGCACTGCCCGGCCGGCAGCCTGCCGCTGGCATTGCGCACCGAGGTTGCGACCGTTCCCGCCGACGTTCCGTATCTCGCCGCGAATGAGGAGCGCGTGGCGAAATGGCGTGAGCGGATCGGCCATCTGCCGTCGCCGCGCATCGCGGTGGCTTGGTCGGGCAGCGCCGATCACGCAAACGATCGCAACCGTTCGATTTCACTGGAGCGGTTCGCGCCGGTATTCGCCGGGACCGGCGGCAGCATCGTCAGCATTCAGCGCGAGCTGCGCGGCGGCGACGCCGATGCGCTGGCGCGGCTTGGTAACGTCACCCACGTCGGCGACGCGCTCGCCGATTTCGACGACACCGCCGCGGTGATGGCGCTCGCCGATCTCGTGATCTCGGTCGACACCGCGGTGGTGCATCTCGCCGGCGCTATGGGGCGGCCGGTGTGGGTGCTGCTGCCGTTCCAGCCGGACTGGCGCTGGCGGCTCGATCGCGACGACACCCCCTGGTATCCAACGATGCGGTTGTTCCGTCAGCCGAAGCCCGGCGATTGGGACAGCGTGATCGCTCGCGTGAGGGACGAGCTATCGCGCGGCGTCATCTGAAAGCGACGGCGTCCGAAAGAAGAAAAGGGCGCCCCGTTGCCAGGGCACCCTTTCCTCGAGATCAGCCGCAAGACGTTGCATCCCCAACGTCAGCTTCGAATGCGTTAACACCCAAAGCCGACCCAGCAACGCGCGCCGTACAGCTCGCTGGCTTAAGAACGGGAGATACGCCCGCGCGAGCAATCCTCCATTCCTCGACACGAACGATTCCTTGCGGAGCCGCATCATGCCTGGGCCAACTGGTTCGGGGTTAGAGCCCAACCCCCAACCGATCTGGCTCTGGGATTGAGGATACGCTCGCTCGTCGCGCGTTCAAGAACAGGCTAAAGAACTCCACGCAATCCACACCAGACAGTGATCCTGACGCTTTATTTGCTTGTTATTTTTTCGTGCCGGATTTTGTTGGCGAATTCTTTGCACAACATGCGTGCATCATTGCACCATAGGCGCAAGCAGGCTCAAGGCCGCACGATCACCTTGCCCATGGCGCGGCGCTCGGTCAGCGATTTCAGCGCCTGCGGGAATTCCGCCAGCGAATAGGCATGGTCGACATGGCAGGAGAGCTTGCCGTCCGCCGCAAGCCGCGCCAGCTCGACGATCGTGTCGTGATAGATCTTCGGTTCGCGCCGCACCCAATCACCGAAATAGACGCCGACCACCGCGCAGCCCTTGAGCAGCGTCAGGTTGAGCGGCAGCTTCGGAATCTCGCCGGCGGCAAATCCTACCACGAGATGGCGTCCGCCCCAGGCGATGGCGCGTAGCGCCGGCTCGCTGTAGCGGTCGCCGACCGGATCGAAGACCACGTCGATGCCGCGTTCGCCGCCGAGGCGCTTGAGGGCGTCGCGCAAATCCTCGGTCGTGTAGTTCACGGTCTCGTCGGCGCCGTGCGCGCGCGCGAACGCGCATTTCTCATCGGTCGAAGCGCAGGCGATGACCCGCGCGCCCATGTGCTTGCCAAGTTCGACGGCCGCCAGCCCGACGCCGCCGGCCGCGCCGAGTACCGCCAGCGTCTCGCCGCGTTTGAGCGCCGCGCGGTCACGCAGCCCGTGCATGGCGGTGCCGTAGATGATGGTCAGCGCGGCGGCGCGCTCGAATTCGAGATTGCCTTCGAACTTGATCAGCTTGTCGGCGGGCGCCGCCATGCGCTCGCGCGCGGCGCCGTAGCTCACGTAGCCGATGACATGGTCGCCCGCGGCGAAGCCCGAGACGCCTTTGCCCACGCTCTCGACCACGCCGGCGTATTCGCCGCCCGGTGAGAACGGGAATGGCGGTTGCTTCTGGTACCGTCCGGCGACGATCAGCGTGTCGTAGAAGTTCAGGCCGATGGCCTTCACCGTGGTGACGACCTCGCCGGGGCCGGCGACCGGCTCAGCGATGTCGGTGAGGACCAGATCATCGGCGGTGCCGAATCGGGTACAGAGGATGGCTTTCACGGGGCGGGTGGTTCCGGGGTTGAGAGTACAGGTGCGGCGTTCTAGCACGCCGATACGGCGCTGACGCAGCGCCTTCACATTGTCGAATTCGCTAACTATTCCATGGGTTAAGTGGGACGTAAGCGAGGGAGAGTCGGCCGATGCAATGTTCACCGCGCACTATCACGGTTCTTGCCGCCATCATGGTGGTGTCGACCGTTGCGCTGGCGGAGCAGAGCAAGCAGAGCGGCCAGAAGACCGCCGCTGCTGCCGCGTCTGCGCAACCGACCCTGCTCGGCCAGTACGGCGACTGGGGCGCCTACACCGCTTCGCCCGAGGGCAAGAAGGTCTGCTTCACGCTGGCCAAGCCGAAGTCCTCGACCACCACCCCGGCCGGCCGCAAGCGCGACCCGGCCCATCTCTTCATCTCGACCCGCCCGGCCGAGAACGTGCGCAACGAGATCTCGGTCATCATCGGCTATCCGTTCCGGCAGCCGTCGGATGCCACTGCCGAGGTCGGCACCACCAAGTTCGCGATGTACACCCAGAACGACGGCGCCTGGATCAAGAACGTTGCCGAGGAGGCGCGCCTGATCGACGCCATGCGCAAGGGCGCCGACCTGGTCATCAAGGGCACCTCGACCCGGGGCTCGGCTTCGAGCGACACCTTTTCGCTGAAGGGCTTCGCCCAGGCGATGGATCGCGTCGCGCAGGAGTGCAAATAGCGCGCTCTCAGTTTGCTTCGTCGGCTGACGTTTGAGTCGTGTTGGTGCAGCGGATGCTGACGGCTCCCTCTCCCCAAAGCCCGTCGAAGACGGGCGTGAACGCCCTTTCGTTGGGAGAGGGTGGGGGTGAGGGGGGTCGACCCTATCGATCGTTCAGGAACCCCCTCACCCCACCCCTCTCCCCTCCGGGGAGAGGGAGCCCGTCCGAGTTCGTCGCGCGTTCACAGTGTTCCATCGCGCGTTTGTCTTAAGGCCCCCGGCGGCCTATCTAAGGCCCCATGAGTTCCGAGATTATGAGCGTCGCGACCCCGGAAACCCAGCAGACCAGCGCCTTCGTCGAGAAGGCGCCGCTGGAGCTTTATGTCCCGCCGGCCATGCCGTCGCTGGTCGGGCTGACGCGCGCCGAACTGGCCGACGCGCTGGGGCAGGCCGGGGTGCCCGAGAAGCAGCGCAAGATGCGGGTGCAGCAGCTCTGGCACTGGATCTATGTGCGCGGCGCCCGCGACTTCGAAACCATGACCAGCGTGTCGAAGGATTTGCGCGCGGTGCTGGCGCAGCACTTCACCCTCGCGCGTCCCGACGTGGTCGCGGAACAGGTGTCGGCGGACGGTACGCGCAAATGGCTGCTGCGCCTGCCGGGCGCGGACGGCGAGCGGCCGCACGAAGTCGAGTGCGTTTATATCCCCGAGACTGATCGCGGCACGCTTTGTCTCTCCAGCCAGGTCGGCTGCACGCTCACCTGCTCGTTCTGCCACACCGGCACGCAGCGGCTGGTGCGCAATCTCACCGCCGGCGAGATCGTCGGTCAGGTGATGGTGGCGCGCGACCGGCTCGGCGACTTCCTGGGCGCGGAGCGGCTGAAGGGGCCGGGACTGCCGACCGAAGGCGAGCGTTCGGTCTCCAACATCGTCATGATGGGCATGGGCGAGCCGCTCTACAATTTCGACGCGGTGCGTGACGCGATCGGCGTCATCGCCGACGGCGACGGCCTGAGCATCTCCAAGCGCCGCATCACGCTGTCGACGTCGGGCGTGGTGCCGATGATCGCGCGCGCCGGCGCCGAGATCGGCTGCATGCTGGCGATCTCGCTGCATGCGGTGCGCGATGAGCTGCGCAACGAGTTGGTGCCGCTCAATCGCAAATATCAAATCGCCGAGCTGCTCGACGCCTGCCGCAACTATCCCGGCGTCTCCAATGCGCGCCGCATCACCTTCGAATATGTGATGCTCAAGGGCGTCAACGATTCAATCGCCGAGGCGAAGGCGCTGATCCGGCTGCTCAAGGGCATCCCGGCCAAGATCAACCTGATCCCGTTCAATCCGTGGCCCGGTTCGAAATACGAATGCTCGGACTGGGAGCAGATCGAGCAGTTCTCCGAGGTCGTGTTCAACGCCGGCTATGCCTCGCCGGTACGCACGCCGCGCGGCCGCGACATCCTCGCCGCCTGCGGCCAGCTCAAGAGCGCGACCGAGAAACTCTCCGCGCGCGAGCGCATGGCGCTGCGTGCCATGGCGATGACTGACTGATATCGCGGGCTCAGATGGAAAACCTCATCCGTCTGCTGCTGCGCTTCATCCTGGTGCCGCTCGGCTTCCTCGCCGCGTCGATCGCCGGGACGCTGGTGGTCCTGGTTGCATCATGGCAATTCGTCGACGTGGTGCGCAGCGGCCATCCCGACGCGCCGGCCTTCGTCTTTCTTGGTCTGGCGATCGGCGGGCCGATCCTGTTGCTGCTGGTGACCGTGTTCGTGCTGCTGCCGGCGTCGGTCGGCATCCTGATCTCGGAAGCGTTCGCGATCCGCTCCTGGATTTTCCACGTGCTCAACGGTGTCGCGTCGGCGTGGCTCGGCGCGCGGATGTTCGGCGGCGTGGGCGGCAAGGATCTACCGTTCGACGACCCGCTCTTGCTGCTCGCGGCGGGCATCGCGGGTGGTTTCGCCTATTGGGCGGTGGCGGGCTTCAGCGCGGGCTTCTACAAGCCGATTTTCCGGGGCAATCCGCCTCCGGCGGTGCCCGCTACCACCCGGTAACCCGGGCCCGGTATATAGCGGTTGTGGCGCCGGTTCGTGTGCATGCTCTGTTTCCTGTGGCCGGGCCATGCGCTAAACTGTGCGGGACGGGGTGGGTTCATGTCCGAGTGTAACAAGTCCTCCGCGCGCACTGCGCTGTGCCGGGTCGTTTGCGTGCTGCTGCTGGCAGCCACGGCGGCGGCCTGCGACCGCTGCGGCGATTTCGTCCCGCCGGTCCGTTTCATGGCCGATTCGCAGCCGGAAGCATGCCGGGACGCCGCGCCTAAATAGCGCTGATGCGCTTTCCTCGCCGTTGTGCGAGATAATCACGCCATGACGTCCCTGACCGACACCGCGCCGCGCAGCCTGACCGATCGACGGCTCATGCTCTGCATCGCCATCCTGGTGGCGATCACGATCGTCCGGCTGATCGGGCTCGCCTATTCGCAGGTCGATCTGTTCTTCGACGAATCGCAATACTGGGCGTGGTCGCGCGAGCTTGCGTTCGGCTACTTCTCGAAGCCGCCGCTGCTGTCGTGGGTGATCGCGGGCGCCGAGGCGGTCTGCGGTTCGTCCGAGGCCTGCATCCGCGCGCCGGCGCCGCTGCTCTATCTCGGCACCTGTCTCGTCAGCTACGCGATCGCCAGGACGCTGTACGACGAGACGACGGCGTTCTGGTCGGCGATGCTGCTGACGTTCAGTGCCGGGCTGGCGTTTTCGAGCCGCATCATCTCGACCGATGTGCCGTTGCTGTTCCTCTGGGCCGTCGCGCTGTTGTCTTACGTGAAGCTGCTGCAGGGCGGCGACTGGCGCTGGGGCCTCCTGCTCGGCGCGTCGTTCGGGCTCGGCATGCTGGCAAAATACGCGATGATCTATTTCGTGCTCGGCGTCGCCGCCGCGGCGGTGATCGATCGCGATGCACGCGCGTTGCTGCGCTCGCCTTCGCTGTGGCTCGCGGCGGCGGTCGGCGTCGCGTTCATCATGCCGAACGTGATCTGGAACGCGCAGAACGGGTTTGTCACGTTGACCCATACCGGACACAACATCCAGGGCAGCGGCGCCGCCTTCGATCCGCTGAAGGGGCTGGAATTCATCGCCAGCCAGTTCGGGGTGTTCGGTCCGGTGACGTTCAGCGTGCTGCTGATCGTGCTGGTGCGGGTGATGAAGCCCGAGATCACCCGCGCCGATCGCCTGCTGCTGTGCTTTGCGGTTCCGACACTGCTGCTGGTGACCGCCACCGCATTCGTCACTCGCGCGAACGGCAACTGGGCGGCGCCGGCGTTCATTTCCGCCAATGTGCTGGTCGCGGCGGTGCTGGTGCGGCACGCCGCCTGGCGCTGGATCGCGGTCAGCATCGCGATCGGTGTGATCGCGCAGATCGGTCTTCTGATCGGCGACGCCAATGCGCGCCGGGTCTCGCTGCCGTTGCTGACCAAGCCTGACGTCTATTCGCGCACCATGGGCTGGCGTTCGCTCGGCGAGGAGATCGACAAGCTCGCGCGGCCGGCCGGCGCGCGCACCATCGCCGCAGAGCAGCGCGACGTCGTGGCCTCGCTCCTGTACTACCAGCGCGATAACGGGCGGGTGGTGCTGTCGTGGCCGACCAGCCTGATCCCGAACCATCATTTCGACCTGACCCGGCGGCTGACCGCTGCCGCTCCCGACCCGGTGCTGTTCGTCACGCATTGCCCCTCGGCCGCGCGGCTTGGGCGTCAGTATCGGAACGTCGAGCCGCTCGGACAATTCGAGACCCGCGCCGGCCCGAACTCGACGCGCAGCTATTTTGCGTTCAAGCTCTCGGGTCCTGTCGCCGACATCGGCCCCCTCGACGGATGCTGATGCTCCGATGAATCGAACGGGTCTGCTGATCGCCCTCTTCATTGCCGTCGTCGTGGGTTTCGTGTTCGCGATCTGGCCGGGGCTCGATCTCGCGCTGAGCAGCCCGTTCTACGACACCACCATCCGCCGTTGGCGCGGGTTCAACGAGTGGTTGGGCATGATACGCGATGCCGCGAGCTGGCTGATTGCCCTCGTCGCGGCACCCGCGGTCGTGGCGCTTGTCGTCAAACTGTTGCTGCCGCGGCGTCCGTCGCTGCTGCCCGGCCGCGCCATCGTGCTGATGCTCTCGACGCTTCTCATAGGCCCGGGTCTCGCGGTCAATGTCATCCTGAAGGACAATTCGGGCCGCCCGCGTCCGTTCTACATCACCGAATTCGGCGGCGATCAGCCGTTCCACCCCTGGTGGGACATGCGCGGCGAATGCGAGAAGAATTGCTCGTTCGTCGCGGGTGAGCCGTCGGGCGCGTTTTGGACCATGGCCGGCGCCGCGGTGACGCCGCCGCAGTGGCGGGCGGTGGCTTACGGCGCGGCGCTCGCGTTTGGCGCCGGTGTCGGTGTGCTGCGGATGGCCGCCGGCGCGCATTTCTTCACCGATGTGGTGTTCGCCGGCGTCGTCGTATTCCTGGTGATCTGGCTGACCCACGGACTGCTCTACCGTTGGCGCGCGACGCGGCTCTCCGACGCAGCGGTCGAACGGTTTCTCGAACGTGTCGCGACGCCCGGCTATAATGCGGTGATATGGATCGTTGCGCGCCTGCGCGGCTCCACGCCGCGAAGCTAGAGCAACGACGCTAGAGCAACGACGCTAGAGCAAGAAAAGAACTAGTTTGGAGACCATCGAATGACACGCACCTTGCTGCGCGGCGCCGTGCTGGCTGCGCTGTCGATCGCAGCGGCTCTGCCGGCCGCGGCGCAGGATTATCCGACCAAGCCGATCCGGATCATCGTGCCGGTCGCACCCGGCGGCATCACCGATATCGCGGCGCGCGCCGCCGGCGACTATATCGCCCGCAAGTCCGGGCAAACGGTAGTGATCGAGAACCGCACCGGGGCCGGCGGCAATATCGGATCGGAAGCGGTCGCGAAATCGGCGCCCGATGGTTACACGCTGGGCGTCATCGCTACGACGCAGATCGCGATCAACCCGTTTGTGTTCAAGAAGCTGCCGTACGATCCGCTCACTGATCTGGTGCCGATTGCGCCGATCGGCGAGGCGCCGCAGTTCCTGGTGAGCACCGCCAAGATTCCGGCGACGACGCTGCCGGAGTTCATCGCCTATGCGCGCAAAGAAAACGGCAAGCTCAACTACGTTTCGCTCGGCCCCGGAAGTACGGTCTCGCTCGGTGGCGAGCAGTTTGCGCGGCTTGCCAAGGTCGACATGCAGCCGGTGCAGTATCGCGGTGCCGCGCCGGGCATTAGCGATCTCGTCGCCGGCAACGTGCATCTGATCTCGGTCGGCATCGCGCCGGTGAAGTCGCTGGTCGAGGCCGGCATGCTGCGGGTGCTGGCGGTCGGCACCGCCAAGCGCATGTCGTATCTGCCCGACATTCCGACCGCGGCCGAGGCCGGCCTGCCGGGCTACGAGGTGACGACCTGGTTCGCACTGTTCGCGCCGAAGGGTACGCCGCGGCCGATCCTCGACTGGCTCAACGCGGCGGTGCGCGAGATGAACGCGGACCGGGAAGCGGCCCGCCGGCTCACCGACGTTAACATCGACCCCATGAGCATGACCGTCGACGAGTTCGGGGCGCAGGTGAAGGCCGATGCCATCCGGTGGGAGCGCATCATCCGCGAGTCCGGGGTGAAGCCGGAGTAGGGCCGGGCAACGCGCCTGCTCGGTGGATTCGGCCTTGGAACCGCGCTCCTGCTTGCGCCGCGACCACGGAGACCGACAGGTAACCCACGGAAATCGTGTAGGATTTTACGATAGAGGGCGGCGGACAAAAAAGAATCCGGCGATGATGTCGATCCTATCCGCGCCCGTTCGTCGTACAGACATGGAGCGCTGACGGTCACCCTCGGCCGGAACCTCCCCAACCCAAGAAGGAGCACGACGATGCGAGTCATGGTGATTGTCAAAGCGACCAAGAATTCCGAAGCCGGCGTGATGCCGAGCGAGAAGCTGATCGCCGACATGACCAGGTTCAACGAAGAGCTGGTGAAGGCCGGAGTCATGCTCGCCGGCGACGGGCTTCAGCCGAGCAGCAAGGGAAAACGCGTCCGGTTCTCCAATGGCAAGAAGTCCGTGATCGATGGTCCGTTCTCCGAGACCAAGGAGCTCGTCGCCGGCTATTGGATCTGGCAGGTCAATTCGATGGACGAGGCCGTCGAGTGGTTGCGCCGCTGTCCGGACCCCATGCCGGGTGAGGAGTCGGAAATTGAAATCCGCCCACACTTCGAGGCGGAGGACTTCGGCCCCGAGTTCACGCCCGAGCTGCGCGCTGACCACGAGCGTCTGCGCGCCGAATTGGCGAAGAAGAGCGGATCGTGACGCTGAGGTGATATTGTTGCGAACAGGCTCGTCGTTGTTGTGCCCTCTCCTCGTGGAGGAGAGGGCTACTCCGAACATTCAGCGCGGATGATTGGGTGAGGGGGTTCGAACCTATCGAGAGACTTAAACCCCCTCACCCCACCCCTCTCCCCAACGGGAAGAGGGAGCAGATCGAGTACGTGGCTCGTTCCGCAATCGTATGTTCCAGGACAATGTTGTCGTCATCCATTTCGGAGGCTGCGACGCTGATGTCGTCGCAAGAATTGACGGAACCGCTTACATTGCTGCGATGTCGTCAAAGTCCGGATAACCTGTGCCCACTCGGCATCAGCCGGAACCGATACAGCGGAGGCGAAATTATGTCGAATGGTCTCACGCGCCCGACTCATCGACGCCAGCGTTTCGGCGCCGCGCTGACGATGCTGCTGGCCGCCTTCGCGCTACAGGCGGCCGATACGGCGCACGCGCAACCGGACCCGGTGGCCGAGTTCTACAAGGGTAAGACTGTCACCATCCTGGTCGGCTACGAGGGCGGCGGCGGTTACGACCTGTACGCGCGCATCATTGCTCAGTTCCTGGGCAAGCATATTCCCGGCAATCCGGCGGTGATCGTCCAGAACATGCCCGGCGCCGGCGGGCTGCGCGCCGCACGCAATCTCATGACCGTGTCTGCCAAGGACGGCACCGCGCTCGGCATGCTGGCGCAGACGCTGCCGTTCGACACGCTGCTCGGATACACGCCCGACGTCGATGCGGCACGTTTCATCTGGATCGGCCGGGCCGCGATGAACGTCGAGGTCGGCGTTGCGATTGCGAAGACAGGTGTCACGTCGATCGAGGACGCGCGCAAGCGCGAGGTGCCGACCGCCGGCACCGGCGGCACTGCGAGCTCGACTGTGGTGCCGTTCCTGCTCAACCAACTCGCCGGCACGCGCTTCAAGCTGATCGCCGGCTACAAGAGCGCCAACGAGGCGCTCGTCACCATGGAGCGTGGCGAAGTTGATGTCGTGGGCGCAATAGGTCTGGCGACCGTCCAGGCGCGGCACGCGGCGAACCTGAAAGACGGCACCTTCCGGCTGATCTACCAGAGCGCGCTGACGCGGCACCGTGACATTCCGAACGTGCCGACGATCGGCGAGCTTGGTGCCGGCAAAGATCAGCGCGTGATCCTCGACCTGTTCGCGTCCGGCGCCGACATCGGCCGCGCGCTGATCGCGCCGCCCGAGGTGCCGCCGGCGCGTGTTGCCGCGCTGCGGCGGGCGCTCGCCGCGACGCTCGCCGATCCCGAGCTGATCGCATTCGCGAAAAAGGGCAATTTGCCGATCGAACCGGGCACGGGCGAAGAGCTCGAGACGGTCGTTCGCCAGGTGCTTGCGACCCCGAAACCGATTGCGGATAAGGCCAAGGAGGTCATGGAGTCGTTAAAGACTCAGCGGTAGAACTACCGGCGATGCCGATAGTTATAACCGATAACGACGCCATTCGGCTTTTGTCTATTCCGGAGGCGGTTGAAGCGATGCGGGTCGCGTTTCGCGACCTCGCCGAAGGCAAGGCGGTCAACCCGCCGCGGTTGCGCTACTCATCCGACACCGCCGATCCGAAGCGGCGGTATTTCGCCAACATCCATGCTGGCGCGGTACAATCGTACCAGATGGCCTGCGTGCGCGCGGGCTCGCATTTCATGCTGATGGACGAGAACAGCGGCCAGCGCCGCACACTCGACAATCCCGATCCGGTGAACTGGTCGATCATCGTCCTGTACGACCTGAACAATGGCGAGCCGCTGGCCTTCATGCACGAGACCCATCTCTCGGGCTTCCGCGTCGGCGCCACCACCGGCCTGGCAGTCGCGGAATGCGCGCGGCCCGATGCGGAGGTGCTGGGCCTGTTCGGCACCGGCAACCAGGCCTTCCCGAATTGTCGCGCAATATGTTCGGTGCGGCCGATCAAGACCGTGAAAGTCTTCAGCCCGAACCCGGCGCATCGAGACGCCTTCAAGGCGCGGATGGCGAAAGAACAGGTCGACGTCATCGCGGTCGACGATCCGCGCGACGTGGTGCGCGGTGCACACATTGTATGCTGCGCCACCAATGCGATCACGCCGACGCTCAAGGGCGAATGGCTGGAGCCGGGACAGATGGTCGTGACCATCGTCAATTCCGACGTGATCGAGACCCGCACCGAAGTTGATGAAGACACCTATGCGCGGGCGAACGACATCATCGTCAATGATTGGGAAGGCGTGATCGCCAACCGGCAGACCGAATTGCTGCACCCGATCGAGAAGGGCCTGGTCAAGCGCGAGCACGTGCACGAGTTGCGCGACATCGTCTCCGGCAAGGTGAAAGTGCGGCAGTCGCCTGGCGAAATCCTCTACTACAAGAACAACACCGGCCTCGCGATCCAGTTCGCGGCCTGTGGCGCCATCCTCTACAAGAAGTTGATCGCGGAAGGCACCAACCGCACCATTCCGCGCGACTGGTTCGCGAGCCAGAAATATTCGATCCCGCCGGTGGGTTGAAGGCTGTCGACGGGACGGTTGTTCCGTCGACCATGCGCGGCCACAACCAGCGATCCCTGCCTTCCCGGTGTTCCGCGGCGGTGCTATCGTTTCGACCGCCGGTTCATCGTCTCGTGTGGTCAGCTTCACAGCGCACGGGCAACACGAAGTTGGAGGTGGCCATGCAGCGTCCCGCATTCTTCAGGTTTGTACTGGCGGGCGCCGCCGCCATTACCCTCGTCGCCGGCGCGAACACCTACGCGGAAAACCAGAAACCGGCGCCGGCCACGGTCCCGCAGCCCAGCGTGGGCGGGCCGGCCGATCCGACACTGCGCGCCATACCGCTGCCTGGCGGCAAGACCATGCACATCCTGCCGGCGACGCTGGAGACCACCCAGTGGGGCTGGTTCAACAACGCGCAGGAGCCGGTGCTGCGGGTGAAGTCGGGGGACACCATCGTCTTGGAGACGATGATGCACAGCCACAACCAGGTGGTCCCCGGCACGACCATCGAGCAGATCAAGAAGACGCGTACCGATTTCCCGGGGCGTGGACCGCACACGCTCACCGGGCCGATCTTTATCGAAGGGGCGGAGCCCGGCGACGTGCTGAGGGTCAAGCTCAACAAGATCGTGCCGCGCGCCTACGCGACGAACTTCAACGTGCCGGGCATGTTCGGCCAGTTCCCGAAGCTCTATCAGGACGGCCAGGTCAAATATCTCTATCTCGATCTCGACCGGATGGTCACCGAGTTCCTGCCCGGCGTCTACATTCCGCTGCGGCCGTTCCCGGGAACGATCGGCGTCGCGCGCAAGGAGCCCGGTCAATACAGCTCGGTGCCGCCTGGTGAATACGCCGGCAACATGGACATCCGCGATCTGGTCGCTGGCACGACACTCTACGTGCCCGTGCACGTGCCGGGTGCGCTGTTGTGGACCGGCGATTCACACGCCGCCCAGGGCAACGGCGAGGTCAATCTCACCGCGCTGGAAACCGCCTATCGCGAATTCAACATCACCGTCGATGTCATCAAGGGCAGCCCGCTCGACATGCCGCGCATCGAGACGCCGCGATCGTGGATCACGATGGGCTTCGACCAGGACCTCAACAAAGCGTGGGTGCAGGCTAAGGCGCAAACCGTCAAGTTCCTGTCCGAGCAGCGCATGATCTCGGCGGAGGCGGCAGAGAAGCTGATGGCGACCGTGTCCGACTGCCGTGTCTCGCAGGTCGTCAACGTCAAGAAGGGCATCCACTGCCTCAACCCGAAGGACGTGCGCAACGGCCGCGAGGACATGGAGCGTCCGCTCAAGGAGACGCAACGCTACTACGTAACTCACGTCCGGGACGCCGACCTCAACAAGGCGATGGACGATGCGTCGCTCGCGATGATCCAGTTCCTTGAAAAGAACCTCAAGGTGCCGCGCCTCGACGCTTACGGGCTGGCGAGCGTGGCGATGGATTGCCGCGTCGGCGCCGTCACCAATGACGGCGGCAATGTGCATTGTCTCGTTCCGAAGAGTCTGTGGCAAAAGCCGCGATGACGGCTGTACACAGAACGAAGCCCAGCGCACATCGGACTCCGCTCGTCCCCGCGCGAGCGAGGACCCAGGGTATTGATCCCGCGACGCGAGCCGAAATCGATCGAGTCGAAATCGAGCGGCATACTGGGTCTGCTCCCTCTCCCCGTTGGGGAGAGGGGTGGGGTGAGGGGGCCTAGGTCCCTCGATGGGTTCGAACCCCCTCACCCCAACCCTCTCCCCCCTGGGGAGAGGGAGTCCGGCGGCGCCAGCCGCACGGCAGTGCCCAAAAGCGATCTTGCTCGTCTTTTTAGTTGCGCTCGCCTCGCTGTTTGCGCTCGTGATGTCGGGGCTTGTGATGTTGGTCACACCCGCGCTCGCGCAAGAGCAACCGCACCAAGCGCGACTCCCCGTCATTGCAACCACCAGCGATCTGCGCAGCCTCACCGAAGCGGTCGGCGGCGATCGCGTCGCGGTCAACAGCCTGGTGCCATCCAACTTCGATCCCGAGGAATACCAGCCGCGGCCGCAGGATCTCACGCGGCTGAAGGACACGCGTCTGGTGGTGCGGGTTGGGCTCGATTTCGATCTCTGGTTCGACCGCCTGCTGGCGCTGGCCGGCGGCGCCGTGCAGCGCGGCGGGCCCGGATATGTCGACGCGTCTTACGCGGTCGCCCCGCTCGAGGTACGCGGCGTCACCGTCGGGCCGGGCGACGGCCATGCCCACGGCAGCGGCAATCCGCACTACTGGCTCGATCCGAAGAACGCCGAGATCATCACTGCCAACATCCTCGAAGGACTGGCGCGCATCGATCCGGCGAACGGCCCGTTCTACGAAGCGAATCGCATGGCGTTCCTCAAGCGGCTCGACGGAAAGCTCAAGGCGTGGGAGGCGGCGGCCGCGCCGCTCAACGGCGTTCCGCTGGTCGCCTATCACAACAGCTGGGCCTACTTCGCGCGCCGCTTCCGGCTCGATGTCGTCGGCTTCGTCGAGCCGAAGCCGGGCGTGCCGCCGTCGCCATTCCACATCGCTTCGCTGATCAGCCTGATGCAGGCGCGCAAGGTCCGCATCATCGTGCGCCAGCCGCATGAGCCGGAACGCGATGTCGCGTTTCTGGCGAAACGCACCGGCAGCAAGTTCGTGGTGCTGGCGTCGTCGGTCGGCGCGCTACCCGGCACGCACGACTATCTTTCGCTGTTCGACACCAATCTCGCCGCGCTGCTGGCGGCGGCCAAACCATGATGGCCGCGCTCGAATTCCTGTGGCCGCCGTTCCTGGTGGCGTTCTGCCTGGTCGGCATCCACGCCTATTTCGGCATCCAGGTGCTGACGCGCAACATCGTGTTCGTCGACCTGGCGCTGGCGCAGATCGCCGCGCTCGGCGCGACCGTTGCGTTCATGCTCGGTCATCCCGCGCAGGGGCCGACGACCTACGGATACTCGCTGGCGTTCACGCTGCTGGCCGCCGTGCTGCTCGCCTTCACCCGTGCCTGGTCGGCGCGGATACCGCAGGAGGCGCTGATCGGCGTCATCTATGTGGTCGCGGCGGCGGCCGCGATCCTGCTGATCGATCGCGCGCCGCAGGGTGCCGAACATCTCAAGCAGATCCTGACCGGCAACATCCTGCTCACCGGGATCGAGTCGGTCGTTGTGATCGCGCCGCTCTACGCCGCGATCGGGCTGCTGCATTGGGTGCTGCGGTCGCGCCTCACGACCGGTTCATTCGCCTGGGAGTTCGTGTTCTATGCGAGCTTCGGCGTGGTGGTGACGAGCTCGGTCGCGCTCGCCGGCGTGCTGCTGGTGTTCTCGTTCCTGATCATTCCGGCGGCGATCGGCGTGCTCTATGCCGACGGCATCGGGCGTCAGCTCACGATCGGCTGGATTGCGGGCACGATCACCAGCGCGCTCGGATTGGCCGCGTCGTTCCTGCTCGACCTGCCGACCGGCGCCACCATGGTCTGCATGTTCGGCGTCTCGCTGGCGGTCCCGGGAGCGCTCTATCCGTTCCTGCGCGGCGATGTCGGCCGCGCGTGGCGTCGGTCGGTCGTGACGCTGTGCTGGGCTGCCGCCGCGTTGCTGGCGGGCTCGGCGCTGCTGCTGATGGCTGCGCCGCGAGCCGACCAGCCGCTGCTCGATGCCGCGGAATACGCGCTGCCGTCGCTACGCACGCATTATTTCAATGCCGCCGAGGCCGCGACCTACGATGAGGCGCGCCGCTACGCCGAGCGCTATCGGCTCGAGGCCGAACGTCTGAACGAGATCGAGACCAGAAGCCGCGCGCAGGGCGCGGCGATCTCGGACGACACCGTCGCCAAGATGTCGTCATTCGTGCGCTCCTACGGCGAGATGCGGCGCGGCGAGGAATTCGTCATGCGCGAGGTGCGCGCGCGGGCCCGCGAGCGGCTGCGCTGGAGCATCGGGCCGGCGATGCTCGTGCTCGGCCTGCTGATCGCGCCGGGCGTGCTCGGTTTCATGCGGCGCAAGATCGCGAGCAGGCGCGCCGCGCTCAGCCCTTGATCAAATCCGGTCTCTCAGACGGCGCCGCTCGCAACAGCGGCGGTGACCGCCACCGCGCTCGCCGCGATGACGGCAAGCCAGATCACGATGGCAAACCAGTATTGCGGGCGTTGAGCCGTTGAAAGCTCGACTTCGTTCGGCATGGCCGGCATCGAAATCCCTTTCGATCGTTCCAAGGAACGGTAGTCGACAAGGGTTTCGCGAGGATTAACCGGCGTGCATCTGCTGGCGCCCGCAGCGGCTTGCGCGGGCTGAAAGGGCCAAATTCGGCGTTGTATGGTTCGCGCCGATAGCGCGGAGCGTTGCGTCACGCCGGATGCGTCATCGCCTTCTTCGCCGCTGCGACGATCTTGTCGGCATTCGGCGTCACCTGCGCTTCGAGCGGCGGTGAGAATGCGATCGGCACCGGCGGCCGCGCCACCCGCATGATCGGCGCCTTGAGCGCGTCGAAGGCGTGCTCCGCCACCAGCGCGGAGATCTCCGAGCCGATGCTGCACAGTGCGTTGCCTTCGTCGGCGGTGACGAGGCGGCCGGTCTTGCGCACCGAGGCGCAGATCGTTTCGGCGTCGAGCGGCACGATGGTGCGCGGGTCGATCACCTCGGCCTCGATGCCGTCCTTGGCCAGCGCCTCGGCGGCTTTCAGCGCTTCCCTGACCATCAATGAGGTCGCGACGATTGTTATGTCCCGGCCTTCACGCGCCACACGTGCCTGGCCGAACGGAATGCTGTAGTCGCCGTCCGGGACATCACCGGTCATGGCCAGGAGCTTGGTGTGGGTGATGACGACGGTCGGGTTGTTGCTCTTGATCGCTGAGCGCAACAGCCCCTGCGCGTCGGCTGGTGACGCCGGCAGCACCAGCTCGAGCCCGGCGGCATTGGCATACATTGCCTGCGGGCTCGACGAATGCTGCCCGGCGCCGCCACCACGGATGCCGGCGTACATGTGCAGCGTCAGCGGCGCGCGCAGTTGCCCGCCCGACATCGCGTGCACGTTGGCGGCCTCGCTCATGATCTGATTGAACGCCTCGTAGGCGAAGGTCGCGGTGCCGTAGTTGAGGAACGGCCGCATCCCGGCCATCGCCGCGCCGGTCACCAGCGAGGTGCACACCCCCTCGGACGTTGGCGGATCGATCAGGCGATCGGGAAACGCGTCCCACAGTGCGCGCTCGTCCTCGGGCTTGAGGCCGCGGTCGGACAGGAATGAATGCGCGCCGATGACGACGACGTTGGGATCGCTTCGCAGCGAATACGCAAGCGCATCGATCATCGCGACGGCGAAGGTTTTCTGCGGCATGGGATTACAGACGCTGTTGTGAGACTGAGCAGGAAGATGCGGCGAACTCGATGCGTTCCCTCTCCCCGGAGGGAAGAGGGTTGAGGGGGTTCGAACCTATCGAGGGACCTAGCCCCCCTCACCCCACCCCTCTCCCCAACGGGGAGAGGGAGCAGACCCGGTTCGCCGCATTGATGTGATTCATGCTTCGCCATCCTAAGCCGAGACGAACGCGCCCGTCAGCGCGGCTTCGGGTTTGGGGTAGGAACTCGCCTCGGCGAAGGCGCGCGCCTTGGCGATGGTCACCGCGGCTTCGTTGTCGAGCACGACCACGTCCTCGCGCGTCAGTGCGCCACGCGTAATGAGCGTGCGGGCGGTGCGCAGAATCGGGTCGGTGCGCTGCCACTCCGCATGCTCGTTGCTCGCCTTGCTGTCGTCCCAGGCGGCCGTGACGTCGGTCACGCCGGTGGTGAACTCGTGCGCGATCTGGTGCGAGCCCGGCCAGCGCACCAGTTGGCCTTCGAGGAAGTACGGCCCGTTGCCGCCGCGCACATGCGCAAGCGCGGTCGCCACCGCCGCTTCGGCCGCTTCCGGATCGCCGCCGTCGACCGACGCGCACGGGATCTTCAGCGCCTTCGGCACCGCAGTGAGCTCCTTGGTGGCGAGCCGCGAGGTCTGCGCTTCGCCTTCCTTCGAATTGTTCTCGCATAGGAACAGCACCGGCAGCGCATACAGCGAGGCGATGTTGAGCGCCTCGTAGGCGATACCTTCGTCGAGCGCGCCGTCGCCGAACAGCGCCACCGCGACGTTGGTCGTCTTCTTGTGCTTGAGCGCGAAACCGCCGCCGACCGAAAGCCCGATCGAGCCGCCGACCATCGCCGAGGTCGACTGGAAGCCGAGCGACGCGTCGGTCATGTGCCAGGTGCCGCCCTTGCCGCCGCATAGGCCGTCGACGCGCCCGAGAATCTCCGCGAATGCCTTACCAGGATCGACGCCGCGCGCGATCATGTGGCCGTGGTTGCGATGCGTGGTGTAGATCAGGTCGCCGTCGGCAAGTTGCATCAACGCCGCCGCGCCGAGCGCTTCGTTGCCGATCGCGAGGTGCTGGCGGCCGAGCTTGTGCGCCCGCGCCAGCATGATCACCATTTCCTCAAAGCGCCGCATCAGCAGCATGCGCGCGAGCGTGTCACGCGGCGACAGCCCCATCCCCGACCCCCATTTCTTGGGTTGAGAATTCCGCACATCGCTACGCGTTTGTCCAGCACGCGGGACGGGCGGGTATCCCTCTCCGCTTCATCCTGAGGAGCGCGCTTCTTGCGCGCGTCTCGAAGGATTGAGGCGGCCCCGGGCGGCCTATGGTTCGAGACGCACGCTTCGCGTGCTCCTCACCATGAGGCCGGGAGAGTCTTTCGCGAACGGCAATGCATAGGCTATCGTTGTGAAATAAATGCATCGGGAGGACGGCCATGCTTGCGCGCGTCACGCTTGCCGCCTGCGCTGCCGCAGTGCTCTGCGCTCCCGCACACGCCCAGAATTCCGTCGAGGCGTTCTACAAAGGCCGCACCGTCGAGGTTGTGGTCGGCACGCTGCCCGGCGGCGGTTACGATCTCTACGGCCGGCTGGTGGCGCGTTACCTCGGTCGCCACATCCCGGGCCAGCCGACGGTGATCGTGCGCAACATGCCGGGCGCCGGCCATCTGCGCATGGCGAACTGGCTCTACAACGCCGCGCCGCGCGACGGCACCGTGCTCGCCACCACGCCGCAATCGATCGCGATCGAGCAGGTGCTCGGCACCGACGGCGTGCAATACGACGCCGGCAAGTTCACCTATATCGGCCGTGCCGCGCCGGTGGTCGAGGTCACGTACGTCTGGCACACCTCGAAGACCCAATCGATCGCCGACGCACGCATGCGCGAGACCATCATGGGCGGCTCCGGCGCAGCGTCGCCGACGGTATTCTATCTCAAGGCGCTGAACATGCTGGCCGGCACGCAATTCCGAGTGGTCGCCGGCTTCCGCGGCGTGTCAGAGACCGAGCTTGCCGTGCAGCGTGGCGAAGTGGAGGGCGGCACCAAGGCGTGGGCGTCGTTCAAGATCGACAACGCCGAATGGCTGCGCGAGAAGAAGGCCAAGGTGATCCTGCAATACGCGCTCGAGCGCGCGCCCGACCTGCCGGACGTGCCGATGATGGGCGAGCTGGGCCTCGATGCGCGCGCCACACAGGCGCTGAAACTGTTCGCCGCCGGCAACGCCATGGGCCGCTCGATCTTCGCGACGCCCGGCATCCCGGCCGAGCGTGCGGCGGCGCTCCGTAAGGCGTTCATGGACACGATGGCAGACCCCGAGTTGGTCGCGTTCACCCGCGAGCGTAACATCGACCTCGGCCCGACGCTCGCCGGCGACGGGCTGGCACAGATCGTGAAAGAGACGCTGAGCGTTTCGCCGGAAATCGCCGCCGAGGTGAAGAAGGCGCGGGGGGACTAGCGCGCCGATGGCAATCGAACCCGAGCAGGCGGACGTTCACACGACGCTCGAATACCGGCTGGATGCGGAATTCGCCGACTGGCTCCCTATCGGCGTGCTGACCATCTTCTGCGGCCTGTTCCTGTTCGCCATCGCGCAGCCCGGTCTCCCGCCGCCCGGCGAGACCGTCGGCGCCGCTGCCGCCATCGTGGTGGGCATCGGCATTGCTGCCCTGGCGCTGTGGCGGCGGTTTCGCCGCGGCGGCCCGGTCTACGTGCTGTCGCCGATGGGCGTCCATATCCGCTGGCCGTGGGTGAAGGAGATTTTCATTCCGTGGCGCGAGATCAGGGCGGTCGACACCATCGACATCACCGTCTGGCATTGGCTGACCAAGTATCCGCAGAACCTGGAGTACCGTGGCGTCACCATGGCCCTGGTCTCCAAGGAATTCTACGACGCGCACATTCACATCGATTCGCTGTTTCTGCGCGGACCCTATTGGCACAAGACCGCCTTCATCGCGAAAGGCGATGAGGTGCAGTGCGCCTTGCACGCCGAGATCGTATCGATCGAGCCGAAGCTGCTGCGTGAGGCGGTCGAAACGCGCTGGCGTGCGTTCCGCGGTCAGCCGGCCGTGCCGGTCCAGCCGCGAACCGCCAGCGTGCCGTCAGTGATCGCTGCGGCCTTGCGGCGCACGCCCCGCGCCGATGCGACGAGCGCGGCGCCGCCGCGCATCGTGGCGGCCGGCGACAAGCCGCGGCCGATCTCATGGTGGCAATGGGTGAAGATCGCTCTGCCGCTGATCGGGATCATCGTCGCCGGGAGCAATCTCCTCGGGCTATGGGCGACGCAAGAGCAGACCGCGGCGTATCAGAGGCGGAAAGAGGCCGCGGAATCGCGCGCGCGGTATGAGGCGGAGCGTAAGGCGCTTGATGAGCGGCTGAAGAGGCAGCGCAAAGAGATGGACGATGCGATGCGGCGCGCGTTCGGACGGTGAGGATTTCCTGAAGTTTGGAAGTCCGATCCGTGAGCGGGCGTGCTCAGTGACTCTCCGAATTTGCGGCGCCGCCTACATTCTGCGCCGACGATTCGAGTTCACCCCCGCTTCGTCAGCACCACATGCGTCGCCTTCGCAGTCGGCACATGCTCCGTCCGCTCGTAGCCGAGCTTCGGCAGATCGAGCCCCGCGAACAACGCTTCGCCGCCGCCGAGCAGCACCGGCGAAATCGCCACATGCATCTCGTCGATCAGCCGCGCCTGCAAATATTGCCGGATCGTCGCCACGCCGCCGCCGACGCGCACGTCGCGCCCGTTCGCGGCCTCGCGCGCGCGCTTGAGCGCGGCGTCGATGCCGTCGGTGACGAAATGGAACGTCGTGCCGCCGTCCATGGTGACCGGCGCGCGCGCGTGGTGGGTGAGCACGAACACCGGGACCTGATAGGGCGGGTTGTCGCCCCACCAGCCCTTCCAGCTCTCGTCGGGCCACGTGCCGCGGATCGGGCCGAACATGTTGCGGCCGAGGATCCACGAGCCGAGATTCTCGACGCCGCGCGCGGCGAAATCGTCATCAACGCCGGTCTCGCCGCCGTCCTTGCCGAAATACTTCTGGAAGGTGCGGGTCGGAATGAACCACTCGTGCAGGCCGCCGCCGCCGACACCGAGCGGGTTCTGCAGGTCCTGGCCGGACCCGGCGCCGTAGCCGTCGAGCGAGATGGTGAAGGCGTGAACGCGGAGTTTGGACAAGGGTTTCTCCTTCCGTAGGCGGGGCGGTAGGCAACAAGAAGCCGGGCTATGCCATCACGACGAACGGCGACGGGCGGAATCGACAAGACGGGCAAGATAATTGGAGGCGCGCCAGCGTCTCGATCCCCCCGCCAGCCAAGACTTCGGACCAAGACATCCGACCAAGATATGGGCCAGTATATCGCCGCATCCGAGGTCCGTGTCATGCCGACGTCTTTGGCGATCCGCACCGCGCTACCGTCCGACGCCGACGCGCTCACCGCCTACATCGCCGCAATCGTGGCCGAGCGATTGCCGGTGCTGTTCGTCCGCGCTACGCCGCCGACGTTGGAGCAGGTCGCCAAGATGATCGCGCGCAATACTGCCGACGAACGCAGCGCGCTGTTCGTCGCGGTCGAGAAAAACGCCATCATCGGCATGCTCGATTTCTCGTCGCTCGCGCGTCCGCAGCGGCGCCATGTCGGCTCGTTCGGCATGAGCGTCGCGCGTTCGTCGCGCGGTCGTGGCATCGGCACCCGGCTCCTGCGCGCGCTTTACGCGTTCGCCAAGGAGCACGGCTACCGGAAGCTCGAGCTCGAGGTGTTCGCCACCAACGGGCCCGCGATCGTCCTCTACGAGAGCCACGGCTTCGTGCATGAGGGCCTCCGCCGCGGCGCGGTCATGGTGGGGGAGGAGACGGTGGATTTGCTGCTGATGGGGAAGGGGGTTTGAGCGACGCGGTTGATGGCAAGCGAGCGTCGAAAGTCACGCCGCTGTCCGCGGGCTCACCTTCGAATAGTCGTGCTGCGTCTGCGCCTTGGAGAGATCGTGCGCGGCTTGCAAATTGAGCCAAAAACGCGGATCGGTGCAAAAGTATCGGCCAAGACGGATCGCGGTGTCCGCGGTGACATCCCGCTCGCCGCGCATGATCTCGGTGATGCGGTTTGCCGGAACGCCGAGGCCTTTCGCGATCGCGCGCGCTGAAAGGCCGAGGGGTTTAGAATATTCCTCGCGAAGCACTTCGCCGGGATGGGTACGCACGCGCGCCAGAGGCCTGCAACCCCTTGAAAATGGCCGATGTTGCAATCCGTTGAAGCCAATGCTTATTGGCCGCGCACCGTATATTGTCAACGCGACGGTATATCGTCAACGCAATGGCCGCCCGCCGGCCACGAATGGGCTGGAGTGTTATGGCTTCTCGTGACATCAAAAAAATCGTGCTTGCCTATTCCGGCGGGCTCGACACCTCGATCATCCTGAAGTGGCTGCAGACCACCTATGGCTGCGAGGTCGTCACCTTCACCGCCGACCTCGGCCAGGGCGAGGAGCTCGGGCCGGCGCGGGAGAAGGCGCTGATGCTCGGCATCAAGCCGGAGAACATCTTCATCGAGGACCTGCGCGAGGAGTTCGTCCGCGAGTACGTGTTCCCGATGTTCCGCGCCAATGCGCTGTACGAGGGGCAGTACCTGCTCGGCACCTCGATCGCGCGACCGCTGATCGCCAAGAAGCAGATCGAGATCGCCGCCAAAGTGGGGGCCGAAGCGGTCTGTCATGGGGCGACGGGCAAGGGCAACGACCAGGTGCGCTTCGAGCTCGCCTATTACGCGCTCAACCCCTCGATCAAGATCGTGGCGCCGTGGCGCGAGTGGACGTTCAAGGGCCGCGACGACCTGATCGAGTTCGCGCGTACGCACCAGATCCCGATTGCCAAGGACAAGGAAGGCGAGGCGCCGTTCTCGGTCGACGCCAACCTGCTGCACTCGTCCTCCGAGGGCAAGGTGCTGGAGGATCCGGCGCAGACGCCGCCGTCGATCGTCTATATGCGCACGCTCTCGCCGATGGACGCGCCCGACAAGCCAACCGAAGTGCGCGTCGGATTCAAGAACGGCGACGCGGTGTCGGTCGACGGCAAGGCGATGTCGCCGGCGTCGATCCTGACGCGGCTCAACGAGCTGGGCCGCGCCAATGGCATCGGCCGGCTCGATCTCGTGGAGAACCGCTTCGTCGGCATGAAGTCGCGCGGCGTCTACGAGACGCCGGGCGGCACGATCCTTTTGGCGGCGCATCGCGCCATCGAGTCGATCACGCTTGATCGTGGCGCCGCGCATCTCAAGGACGAGATCATGCCGCGCTACGCCGAGCTGATCTACAACGGCTTCTGGTTCGCGCCCGAGCGCGAGATGCTGCAGGCGCTCATTGATAAGAGCCAGGAGCATGTCGAGGGCGAGGTGCGGCTCACGCTCTACAAGGGCAACGTGATCGTCGCCGGCCGCGAGAGCGCGAAGTCGCTGTACTCGTCGACACTGGTCACCTTCGAGGACGACAAGGGCGCCTACGACCAGAAGGACGCGGAAGGCTTCATCCGCCTCAACGCGCTGCGCCTGCGGACGCTGGGGCTGCGGGATAAGAAGAAGTAGGTCTGAGCCTCTCCGCCGTCATTCCGGGGCGCGCCAAAGGCGCGAGCCCGGAATCCATAATCACGGCTGCGGCGTATGGATTCCGGGCTCCTCGCTACGCTCGGCCCCGGAATGACGACGTAAGATCGCAGCCTACCGCAGCGTCGCCGGGATATTCACGTCGACATCGACAATGTCGATGCAGGCCTGCGGTGCGCGGTGGGACGCGCCGGTTTGCCATTCGCCGTCCAACACGGCCGCGTCGACGACTTCCGTCAGCGTGAAGCAGCGCCATTCACCGCCCGGCGGCAGCGACGAGTTGGTATCGCCGCCGAACTGGAACACCAGCGCCTTCTCGATCCGGTTCTTGAAGCCGAGGATGTGCGGCGCGATCTCGCGCCGCTTGCCCTGGTAGCGGCAGACGATGAGCTTGCGCTCGAGCATGGCGCGGCGGAAGAACGCGTAGGTCGCACTCGGCATGGCGGCAGGCTATACCATCGGCGCGGTTACATCTTCACCGTCACCTTGCGGTTCTCGCCAAGGTTCGGCCTTTCCCCGGTGATGCGCGCCTTGGCAAATTCGTAGACCGCCAACGCCTTGCTGGCGGGGCCATCCCACAGCTCGGCGGTCACCGGCGTGACGCACAGGACGCACACATTCGGATCGTCCGGTCCCTGCCACCAGGCGCTATCGGTCGACTTCCAGATTTGCGCAGCCCGGGCGTGATCGAACAAGACCTCGGCGCGCGCGGTGATCGAGAGATACGCGTTCGCCGCGGGATCGATGAAGATGAGGCCGACGTCGTGCGTGGTCTCGATCTCGTGTTCCTTGCCGCTGCGCGCATCGGTGACGAACCAGATGAGGCCTGCTTCGCGGTCAGGCCGCGCCTCGAGCGGCCGCGCGCGCAAGCCGCTGTCAAAGCGCGTGGTCAGCATACACACGCCGACCTTCTCGACCATGTCCCAGACGCGCGCGTGATTGTTGTGATCGGTCATGTGGCGATAACGGCGGAGCAGCGCGCGATGTTCCTTGGATTGGGCGGGCTCTCTCCTCCGCTCATTCCCGCCCCCGACTTGATCGGGGGCGGGGACGAGCGGAAGAAACATACCGTTAGCTGGGCCGATAACACACCGCCTCGATGTTGTGCCCGTCGGGATCGAGCACGAACGCGGCGTAGTAGCTGGGGCCATATTGCGGCCGCAGGCCCGGCGCGCCGTTGTCTCTGCCGCCTGCCGCGAGCGCGGCCTCGTGGAATGCGTCGACCGCGCTACGGTCTTTGGCCGTGATCGCGATATGCGCCGGATTGCCGACGCCGCCTTCGCCGCCGATCCAGAAATCCGGGTTGCCGCCGATACCGAAGCCGGCCGCGGGCGCGTTCATCTCGTTGACCGGGACTTCCATCACCAGGACGTAGCCGAGCGGCGCCAGCGCTTTCTCGTAGAACACCTTCGACGTCGCGTAATCGGACACCGGGAACCCGACGTGATCGATCATGGCGGCTCTCCTCAACGCGGGCGCTCACTCATGAAGCCCTTTGCGGGCCATCGGTTCCGTCAAAGGCGCGACAAGGCGAGAGGAACCGTCAGATCTTGCGGCTGTCGTAGGCCCAGTGCAGCAGCGCCTGGCGCTGGCGCTTGCGGCAGGTGAGCTCGCCAGGCTCGCAGTTGCGCTCGACCTGCCGCACGTGGCGGCGGATCGCTTTCCAGCGCTTGATCTGGCGGTGGTCTTCGTCGGGTATGCGGCGGCCCATGTAGTAGCGGCAATACCACTGGAACCAGCCGCGCGGGTCGTCGGGATGGATCCAGCCCTTCTTGCGCCAGACCGAGAGCGGCTGGCTCGCGTCGACGCCAAAGAAATTGAGCGCGCGGTCGCGTCCCTTCGGTGACAGCTTGGCGTGCGTGAACCAACTGGCCGGGAATTCTGTGCGGCAGTCAGTCATGTATTTGCCGGCAAACACGCCGAGCTTCAGCATCTCCTGCGGCGTCAGTTGCGGCTTGAACTCGGGATCGAAGCCGCGCCCGATCGGCGCCGTCCGCTCGTAGCGGTAACGCTTCTGCATCTTGTCGTTGACGGTGACGGTGCGTCTTGTTGGCAGGGCCGCTCCGTTCCGGCTGTCCTCATGGTGAGGAGCGCCCATGAGCGCGCTTGCGCGCGTCTCGAACCATGGCCGCACATTCGGTGGCCGCCCATCCTTCGAGACGCATCCTTCGGATGCTCCTCAGGATGAGGGCGGAGGGATAGTGCCTCCGCGGTTCAAACCTGCCGGTCGACCATCTTGCGCTTGATGCCGGCGATCGCCTTCGCGGGGTTGAGCCCCTTCGGGCAGGCCTTGGCGCAGTTCATGATGGTGTGACAGCGGTAGAGCCGGAACGGGTCCTCGAGATTGTCGAGGCGCTCGCCCTTCGCTTCGTCGCGGCTGTCGTCGACCCAGCGGCTCGCCTGCAACAGCGCGGCCGGGCCGAGGAAGCGCTCGGAATTCCACCAGTAGCTCGGGCACGAGGTCGAGCAGCAGGCGCACAGGATGCACTCGTAGAGCCCGTCGAGCTTCTGGCGGTCCTCGTGGCTCTGCTTCCACTCCTTCTCCGGCGTCGGCGATTTGGTGTGCAGCCACGGCTCGATCGAGGCGTATTGGGCATAGAAATTGGTGAGGTCGGGGACAAGGTCCTTCACCACCGGTTGGTGCGGCAGCGGATTGATCTTCACGGCGCTGCCGTCGATCTCGCCGGCATGCTTGGTGCAGGCCAGCGTGTTCTGGCCGTCGATGTTCATCGCGCAGGAGCCGCACACGCCTTCGCGGCAGGAGCGGCGGAAGGTGAGCGTCGGGTCGATGTTGTTCTTGATCCAGATCAGCGCGTCGAGAACCATCGGGCCGCAATCGCCGGTGTCGACATAGTAGGTGTCGATCCGCGGATTGTTGCCGTCGTCCGGGTTCCAGCGATAGACCTTGTATTCGCGCACCGACTTCGCGCCGGTGGGATAGGCCCAGGTGCGGCCTTCGGTGATCTTCGAATTCTTGGGAAGGTTGAACTGGACCATTTTCGTAGTCGCTTTCTCCGAAGTCATTGCCGGGCTTGTCCCGGCAATCCAGCTTCTTTCGCAAGAAGAATGGATGCGCGGGTCAAGCCCGCGCATGACGGTGATACCTAATAAACCCGCGCCTTCGGCTCGATGTACGAAACTTCGTTGGTGAGCGTGTAGGTGTGCACCGGCCGGTAGTCGACAGTGACCTTGCCGCTGACGTCGAACCAGGCCAGGGTGTGCTTCATCCAGTTCTTGTCGTCGCGATCGGGGAAATCCTCGCGCGCATGCGCGCCGCGGCTTTCCTGGCGGTTGAGCGCCGACTCCATGGTGACCACGGCCTGGGCGATCAGGTTGTCGAATTCCAGCGTCTCGATCAGGTCGGAATTCCAGATCAGCGAGCGGTCGATCACCTTCACGTCCGGCACCGAGTCGTAGGCCTCGTGGATCAGCTTCACGCCTTCCTCGAGAATTTCACCGGTGCGGAAGACGGCGCAGTTGTTCTGCATCACCTTCTGCATCTTGAGCCGGAGCTGCGCGGTCGGCGACTTGCCGTTGGCGTGCCGGAATTTATCCAGCCGCGACAGCGCGAGGTCGGCGGAGTCCTTTGGCAGATCCTGCTGCTTCTCGCCCGCGTGCACCAATTCGGCGCAGCGATGCGCAGCGGCGCGGCCGAACACCACCAGATCGATCAGCGAATTCGAGCCGAGACGGTTTGCGCCGTGCACCGACACGCAACCGGCCTCGCCGAGCGCCATCAAGCCCGGAACGATGGTGTCGTCGTTGCCGTTCTTCTTGGTCAGCACTTCGCCGTGGAAGTTGGTCGGGATGCCGCCCATGTTGTAGTGCACGGTCGGCACGATCGGGATCGGCTCGCGGGTCACGTCGACGCCGGCGAAGATGCGTGCCGACTCGGAAATGCCGGGCAGGCGCTCATGCAAGATCGCCGGATCGAGGTGGTCGAGATGCAGGTTGATGTGGTCTTTCAACTTGCCGACGCCGCGGCCTTCGCGGATCTCGATGGTCATCGCGCGGGAGACGACGTCGCGTGACGCGAGGTCCTTCGCCGACGGCGCGTAGCGCTCCATGAAGCGCTCGCCTTCGGAGTTGGTCACGTAGGCGCCTTCGCCGCGCGCTCCTTCGGTGATCAGGCAGCCGGCGCCGTAGATGCCGGTCGGGTGGAATTGCACGAACTCCATGTCCTGCAGCGGCAGGCCGGCGCGCAGCACCATGGCGTTGCCGTCGCCGGTGCAGATATGTGCCGAGGTGCAGGAGAAATACGCGCGTCCATAGCCGCCGGTGGCGAGGATGGTCATCTGGGCGCGGAAACGGTGGATGGTGCCGTCGTCGAGCGACATCGCGACCACGCCGCGGCAGCGGCCGTCTTCCATGATCAGGTCGAGCGCGAAATACTCGATGTAGAACTCGGCCGAATGCCGCAGCGACTGGCCGTACATCGTGTGCAGCATGGCGTGGCCGGTGCGGTCGGCGGCGGCGCAAGTGCGCTGCGCGGTGCCCTTGCCGTAATGCGTGGTCATGCCGCCGAACGGGCGCTGGTAGATCTTGCCGTCTTCCTCGCGGCGCGAGAACGGCAGGCCCCAGTGCTCGAGCTCGTACACCGCTTCCGGCGCGTTGCGGCAGAGGTATTCGATCGCGTCCTGGTCGCCGAGCCAGTCGGCGCCCTTGACGGTGTCGTACATGTGCCAGCGCCAGTCGTCCTCGCTCATGTTGCCGAGCGAGGCGGCGATGCCGCCCTGCGCCGCGACCGTATGCGAGCGGGTCGGGAACACCTTGGTGATGCAGGCGGTCCGAAGGCCGGCCTCGCTGCAACCGACGACCGCGCGCAGGCCGGAGCCGCCAGCGCCGACCACGACGACGTCGTAGGTGTGGTCTTCGATCGGATAGGCGCGACCGTTCACGGAAGGACCGCTGCCATTGGAACCGTTTGCCGCCATACGCCTACACTCCGAACGACAGTTTCAGCATCGCGTAGGCGGCCGCCAGGCCGATCACGACCGTGAAGAAGGTGTTGGCCATGATCAGCAACGGCCGAACGATTTGCCCATGCACGTAGTCCTCGATCACGATCTGCATGCCGAGCCGCATGTGGTAGGTGATCGAGCCGATGAACAGCAGCATGATGATCGCGACGATCGGCGTGCCGAGGATCTGCTGCACCGCCGCCTGGTTGCGTCCGAACAGCGAGGTGATGATCACGACGAAGGCGATGGTCAGCGGCACGTTGGCGACCGCGGTCATGCGCTGCCACCAGAAGTGGTCGGTGCCCGACTTGGCAGAGCCAAGCCCGTCGACCCGGGCCAGCGGAGTGCGAAGATCGCTCCGGGTGCGAAGGTCGCCGTTCATCGTGCGCCTCCGATGACGAAGTAGCCGACGATCCACAACACAAGCGTGAGCGTGACCGAACCGACCAGCGTAGCGAGTGCGAGCCACTCGCGCTCGTTCTGCTCGAAGCCGCGGCCGGTATCCCAGATCAGGTGGCGGATGCCGCCCAGCATGTGGTGGATCAGCGCCCAGGTGTATCCGAACAGGATCAGGCGGCCGAACCAGGAATTGATGAAGCCGGTAAACTTCGAGTAGCCGCCCGGACCGGAGCCCACGGCGATCAGCCACCAGACGATCAGGATCGTGCCGAAATAGAGACCCACACCGGTGATGCGATGCGCGATCGACATCATCATCGGCCACGCCCAGCGATAGACTTGCAGGTGGGGAGAGAGCGGTCGCTCGCGGGCCTTGGTTCCGGCCATTGATGTTCTCCGAGACAGCGCCCGCGAATTGCTCGCTAAAGATCAGTGAGCGCTGGAGCGTCTAGCTCTCCTAACGATTGTCTAGAGCTCCTGCAATCTGCCGGCGGGAGTTGTCCTTGGCATACCAGCGGAGCAGGTGCGTAATCGGTCCAGACAGTTTAGAAAGGCTTGTTACTTCGTGGTTGACGAATGAGTGGGGCTTGAGAAGCCGCTTTACAATGAGGATTTGGCGTAGTCTACCTTCGTCAAATCCGAATGCTGGCGGCAACGGGAGCGGCGTGCCATGCGCTTCGATCTCGCCGATTTGAGCCTGTTCCGGCACATCGTCGATGCCGGCAGCATCACCCATGGCGCCGAGCGCGCCAACCTCGCGCTGGCCGCCGCATCGACGCGCATCCGCAACATGGAGGACGCGCTCGGCGCCGCGTTGCTGGTGCGCGGCCGGCAGGGCGTGCAACCGACCCAGGCCGGGCGCACGCTGCTGCAACATGCCCGCACCATCCTGCGGCAGGCGGAACGGCTGCGCGAGGATCTCGGCGCCTATGCCGGCGGTGTCGCCGGGCAGATCCGCGTGCTGTCCAACACCAACGCGCTCACGGAATTCCTGCCGGAAGCGCTGGGTTCGTTCCTGGCGTCGCATCCGCATGTCAGCATCGATCTCGAGGAGCGGCTGAGCGACGAGATCGTCGGATTGATCGCGGAAGGCGTCGCGGATCTCGGCATCGTCGCCGGCACCGTCGATGCGAGCGCGCTCGAAACCTACCCGTTCCGCAAGGACCGTTTCGTGCTGGTGGTGCCGCGCGACCATGCGCTGGCCAAGCGCACGAAAATCCCGTTCGCGCAGGTGCTCGACAGTGATTTCGTCGGGCTCGATCGCGCCAGTGCGTTGCAACGCTTCCTCGCCGACAAGGCCGCGCGCATCGGCCAGCCGCTGCGGCTGCGCGTGCAGTTGCGCAGCTTCGACGCGGTGTGCCGGATGGTCGAATGCAAGGTCGGCATCGGCATCGTGCCCGAGACGACCGCGCGCCGGGTCGAGGGCACGATGGCGATCGCGACCGTCGGGCTCGCCGATGCCTGGGCGGTCCGCGAGCTGACGATCTGCATCCGGCGGCTTGCCGAGCTGCCACCCTATGCGCGACAATTGGTGGAGCATCTGCGGGCTGGTGGCTGATACAAGCAACAGCGCCGATGTTGCGGCGCCGATGCGATGCGCGGCCAGCCTTGAGAACAACCAGACTTTAATACAAATCAGACTTGGATGAACTACGGCGCCGCGACCAAGCCGGCGGCCTGAACAGGAGAGACACCATGCGACTTGCGAAACTCGCCGCCGCCGCGATCGTTCTCGCCGCCTGCCTGTGGCAGCCGGCGATCGCGCAAAATCCGGTCACGCCGTCGCCGAAAGGCGCCAAGGTCTATTTCATCAACCTCAAGAACGGCGACACCGTCACCAGTCCGTTCCTGGTCCAGTTCGGCCTGTCGGGCATGGGGGTCGCGCCGGTCGGCGTCGATACCGCCAACACCGGGCATCATCATCTGATCATCGACACCAAGCTGTCGCCGGAGGAGCTGAAGGCGCCGATCGCGGCCGACGCCAAGCACGTGCACTACGGCGGCGGCCAGACCGAGGCCACCGTGACCCTGCCGCCGGGCCAACACACCCTGCAGCTCGTGCTCGGCAATTGGAGCCACATCCCGCACGACCCGCCGGTGATGTCGGAGGCCGTCACGATCACGGTGAAGTGAGCCGCGTCATTGCGGCTGCAACTCTGGCCCATCCAAGTTAGGATGGGCCATGAGCATCGACGTGACGCACGACGCCGTTCGAGCACCGCCGCAGCCGGCGACGATTCATCCGCTGTGGCTGCGCGTTACGCACTGGATCAACGCGGTCGCGGTCGTCGTCATGATCGGCTCCGGCTGGGAGATCTATAACGCCGCGCCGCTGTTCGGCTTCGCGTTTCCGCAAAGCATCACCATCGGCGGCTGGCTGGCCGGCGCGTTGCTGTGGCACTTCGCGGCGATGTGGCTGCTCGCCGTCAACGGCCTCGTCTATCTCGCGCTCAGCCTCGCCACCGGGCGCTTCCGGCGCAAGCTGTTGCCGCTGCGCGCCGGCGACGTGGTTGCCGATACGAAGCTCGCACTGAGCGGACGGCTCTCGCACGACGACCTCTCGGTCTACAACGCGCTGCAGAAGCTGCTCTATCTCGGCGTCATCGTTGCCGGCGTCGTGATCGTGCTCTCCGGTCTGGCGATGTGGAAGCCGGTGCAGCTCTGGTGGCTCGCCGCGCTGTTCGGCGGCTACGAGGCCGCGCGTTACGTGCATTTCTTCGCGATGGCGGCGATCGTCGGATTCTCCGTCATTCACGTTGTGATGTCGCTCGTGGTGCCGAAGGCGCTGCGCGCCATGATCACTGGACGCTAAGCACATGTCGCGAATCCTCAGACCGATCCCCGGCGTCGACCGCGACCTTCTCGTCAAGGACGCCGCGAAGCTGTTGCCGGATTCCTCACGTCGGATGTTCCTGCGCGGCGGCCTGAGCATCGGTGCGCTCACCATGCTCACGGGTTGCACCGTCAGCGACGGGATGTCGGCCGAGAGCGTGCTGCGTCAGATCTCGTCGTTCAACGACCGGGTGCAGGCGTGGCTGTTCAATCCCAACCGGCTGGCGCAGACCTATCCCGAGAGCGCCATCAACCGGCCGTTCCGCTTCAACGCGTATTATCCCGAGAGCGACATCCCCGAGATCGACGGCGCGGACTATGCGCTGGAGCTCAACGGCCTCATCGAGAACAAGGAGACCTGGAGCCTGGAGCGGCTCAACGCGCTGCCGCAGGAGACGCAGGTGACGCGGCTGATCTGCGTGGAAGGCTGGAGCATGGTCGGCAAGTGGACCGGCGTGCGGCTCTCCGATTTCCTGCGCCGCGTCGGCGCCGACCTGACCGCCAAATACGTCTGGTTCCGCTGCGCCGAGGGCTATCATTCCTCGATCGACATGCCGACCGCGCTGCACCCGCAGACCCAGATGACGTTGCAGTTCGACGGCAAGGAGCTCGACCCGAAATACGGCTATCCGATGCGCATCCGCATCCCCACCAAGCTCGGGTTCAAAAACCCCAAGCACGTGATGGAGATCGCCGTGATCAACAACTACAACCCGGGTTACTGGGAAGCCCAGGGCTATAACTGGTTCAGCGGGCTTTAGGCCCCGCGCGCCCGCGTGCGGCCCCCGCTAGACCTCGCCTTGCCAAGCCCGGCGCGGCCCTTTAGCAATCCCGCCACCATTTTGAGCACCCCACGAGGTCCCGCGTCATGGCCACCCACAAGCTCCTCCTGCTCGCCGGCGACGGCATCGGCCCCGAAGTCATGGCCGAGGTGAAACGGCTGATCGCGTGGATGAATGCCCATGGCATGGGGACTTTCGAATACGAGGAAGGGCTGGTCGGCGGCAGCGCCTACGACGCGCACGGCCATGCGATCGACGACGCCACCATGGCCAAGGCGATGGCCTGCGACGCCGTGATCTTCGGCGCGGTCGGCGGGCCGAAATGGGACAAGGTGCCTTATGACGTGCGGCCGGAAGCCGGCCTGCTGCGCCTGCGCAAGGACCTCGCGCTGTTCGCCAACATCCGCCCGGCGATCTGCTATCCGGCGCTGGCCGAGGCTTCGAGCCTCAAGCGCGAGGTGGTCGACGGCCTCGACATCGTGATCATCCGCGAGCTGACCGGCGGCGTGTATTTCGGCGAGCCCAAGACCATCACCGATCTCGGCAACGGCCAGAAGCGGGCGATCGATACCCAGGTCTACGACACCTACGAGATCGAGCGCATCACCCGCGTCGCCTTCGAGCTTGCGCGCAAGCGCAACAACAAGGTGACGTCGATGGAGAAGCGCAACGTCATGAAGAGCGGCGTGCTCTGGAACGAAGTCGTGCAACAGGTGCACGCGCGCGAGTTCAAGGACGTGCAGCTCGAGCACCAGCTCGCCGACGCCGGCGGCATGCAGCTCGTGCGCTGGCCCAAGCAGTTCGACGTCATCGTCACCGACAACCTGTTCGGCGACATGCTGTCGGACGTCGCGGCGATGCTGACCGGTTCGCTCGGCATGCTGCCGTCCGCCTCGCTCGGCGAGATGGATCCGAAGACCAAGAAGCGCAAGGCGATGTACGAGCCGGTGCACGGCTCGGCGCCCGATATCGCAGGCAAGGGTGTCGCCAATCCGATTGCGATGCTCGCGTCGTTCGCGATGGCGCTGCGCTATTCGTTCGATCGCGGTAAGGAAGCCGACCTGATCGAGAAGGCGATTGCCGCCACGCTCGACAAGGGTCTGCGCACCGCCGACATCAAGTCCGACGGCTGCAAGCTGGTCGGCACCCGCGAGATGGGCGACGCGATCCTCGCCGAGGTCGAGAAGCTCGCGGCTCACTGAGGCATTGATAGTGCGGCGGCCAAGCGCTGCCGCACGGCAATTCTAACCCCGTCATCCTGAGGTGGCTGCCGCAGGCGGCCCTCGAAGGACGACGGCCGGAAGCGGCGACAGCGTGGCCGTCCATCCTTCGAGGCTCGGCCCCTCACAAATCGAAGCAAACTCAAGCGATGTACGGGCCTCGCACCTCAGGATGACGGGGCGCAGTTGGTGCCAGTCTCACCAAGCGGTGGCCGTCGGCTTCACGCAGAGCGAAATTAACCTCGGGTTAACCCCGCTATTCTTTCAGCCGTCACAAGGCGCTTGACGAATCGAGCCGCCACCCTCCCATATATGTGCATCACGGTTCCTCTGGCTCTACATCTTGTAGGGCTTGAGGCTAAGAGGGAACCCGGTGAGCCATTGGCCGACTGCCAGTGACAACTCCGGGGCTGCCCCCGCAACTGTAAGCGGCGAGCGGACGCCATCTCCGGTCACTGGTGCAGAACGCACTGGGAAGACCTCGGCAAGTCCGCAGCGACCCGCGAGCCAGGAGACCTGCCGTGATCGATGAAACGTCCTCGGGCGGGGTGTCCCGGTGGGGCGCTTGTCGCTGTCGGGGGCATCGCTCCCCGGTCTAACGCGCAAGCCGTCCGCCGACCTCGACCCCAACTTGGTGGGGCTACGATGGCTTTGGCATTTGATTTCGATCGCCGTGGCGACCTGGTGTCGCCGCAGCACGCAAACACTGGATCGGCTGCGATCAGGGTCCGCGCGCCGACGCCGGCCCCACAGGTTGTGCCGCCGATGGTGCACGCGCCGCAACCGACGCAGGCGCCGTTGCCCGCGCCGCTGGCGCCGCTACCGCGGCCCTCGGACCTCAAACTCGATCGCAGCCGCGACGACCTGCTCACCGGCTTCGGCAAGGCGACGCTGAACGATCGCTACCTGCTCGAAGGCGAGAGCTACCAGGACATGTTCGCGCGGGTGTCGTGCGCCTACGCCGACGACGTGGCGCATGCGCAGCGGCTCTACGATGCGATGTCGCGGCTGTGGTTCATGCCGGCGACGCCGGTGCTGTCGAACGGCGGCACCAATCGCGGCCTGCCGATCTCCTGCTTCCTCAATTCCGTGCCGGATTCACTCACCGGCATCGTCGACACCTGGAACGAGAACGTGTGGCTCGCGTCCAACGGCGGCGGCATCGGCACCTACTGGGGCCGCGTGCGTTCGATTGGCGAGAAGGTGCGCGGCGGCGAGACCTCCGGCATCATTCCGTTCATCCACGTGATGGACGGGCTCACGCTGGCGATCAGCCAGGGCTCGCTGCGGCGTGGCTCGGCGGCGGTCTATCTCGACATCCATCATCCGGAGATCGAGGAGTTCCTGGAAATCCGCAAGGCGTCCGGCGACTTCAACCGCAAGGGCCTCAACCTCCATCACGGCATCAACGTCACCGACGAATTCATGAATGCGGTGAAGGACGGCGCGATGTTCGCGTTGCGCAGCCCGAAGAGCAACGACGTGATGCGCGAGGTCAATGCGCGCCAGCTCTGGCAGCGCATTCTGGAGACGCGGCTACAGACCGGCGAGCCCTATCTCCTGTTCATCGACACCGTGAACCGCGCGCTGCCGAAGCATCAGCGCGAGCTCGGCCTCAAGGTCTCGACCTCGAACCTGTGCAGCGAGATCACGTTGCCCACCGGCGCCGATCACCGCGACGAGGAGCGCACCGCGGTGTGTTGCCTGTCGTCGCTGAACCTCGAGACCTGGCACGAGTGGTGCGACGCGCCGGGCTTCGTCGAGGATGTCATGCGGTTCCTCGACAATGTGCTGACGCACTTCATCACCGTCGCGCCCGACGGCATGAAGCGCGCCCGCTACGCCGCGCTGCGTGAACGCTCGGTCGGGCTTGGGGTCATGGGCTTTCACTCGTTCCTGCAGGCGCAGGGCCTGCCGTTCGAAGGCGCGATGGCGAAGTCCTGGAACATGAAGATGTTCCGCAAGATCAGGCGCGACGCCGACGCCGCGTCGGTGGCGCTGGCGAAGGAGCGCGGTCCGTGTCCCGATGCCGCCGAACGCGGGATCATGGCGCGCTTCAGCCACAAGATGTCGATCGCGCCGACCGCCTCGATCAGCATCATCTGCGGCGGTACCTCGGCCTGCATCGAGCCGATCCCGGCGAATATTTACACGCACAAGACGTTGTCGGGCGCGTTCTCGGTGCGCAACCGTTATTTGGAGGCGATCCTCCGGCGCAAGAATGCCGACACGCCAGCGGTGTGGCAGTCGATCCTCGAGCATGAGGGCTCGGTCGCGCATCTCGACATGCTGGACGAGCGGGAGAAGGCGGTATTCCGCACCGCGTTCGAGATCGACCAGCGCTGGGTGGTCGATCTCGCCGCCGACCGCGCGCCGTATATCTGCCAGAGCCAGTCGATCAATCTCTATCTGCCGGCCGATATCGATAAGTGGGACCTGCACATGCTGCACTGGACGGCATGGAAGCGCGGCATGAAAAGCCTCTACTACTGCCGCTCCAAGTCGATCTCGCGCGCCGGCTTCGCCGGCCAACTGGAAGCCAAAGAGGAAGCGCCGGTCGCGATGCAGGCTGCCGCGCGCACCGACTACGAGGAGTGCCTCGCATGTCAATGACCCTCGATCTCACGAAAGTCGATCCGCGTACGCTGATCGGCAAGGGCAAGGTCGGGTTGCTTGATTCCACGGGAACGTATGACGTCGACCGTTATGGCTGGGCCTACGAGTTCTGGAAACGCCAGCAGCAAACCCATTGGATGGGCGAGGAGGTGCCGCTCGGCGCCGACCTCAAGGACTGGGCGTCCGACCGCGTCACGCCCGAGGAACGCGCGCTGCTGACGCAGATATTCCGATTCTTCACCCAATCGGACATCGAGGTCGGCGACAACTATCTCAAGCGCTACATCCCGATCTTCCAGCCGCTGGCGGTGCAGATGATGATGGCCGCCTTCACCAACATGGAGACGGTGCATATCGACGCCTATGCGCTGCTGCTCAAGACGCTCGGCATGCCGAAGACCGAGTTCGAGGCGTTCCGCGACTATTCCGAGATGCGCGCCAAGGCCGACTACATGCACCAGTTCGGCGTCGACACCGTCGCCGACGTCGCGCGCACGCTGGCGATGTTCGGCGCATTCACGGAAGGCATGTCGCTGTTCGCGAGCTTCGCAATGCTGCTCAACTTTCCGCGCCACAACAAGATGAACGGCATGGGCCAGATCGTGAGCTGGTCGGTGCGCGACGAAAGCCTGCACTGCGAAGGCGTCATCAAGCTGTTCCACGAGTGGAATCGTGAGACCGGCGCGGTCACCCGCGCGGTGCGCGACGATATCGTCGACGTCGCAAAGACGATGGTCGGCCTCGAAGAGCGCTTCGTCGATCTGGCGTTCGGGCTCGGCGGCATCGAGGGCATGACGCCGCAGGAGATCCACGCCTATGTGCGCTATGTCGCCGACTGGCGGCTGACGCAGCTCAAGCTGCCGACCGTGTTCGGATATTTCGAGGCGGCCGAGGAAGGCTACCGTCAGGTCAGGCCGCATCCGCTGCCTTGGCTCGTTGAAATCCTCAACGGCGTCGAGCACGCCAATTTCTTCGAGCAGCGCGCGACCGAGTATTCGAAGGGCGCGAGCCGCGGCACTTGGGATGGCGAGGGCGGGGTGTGGGCGGCGTTCGACAGCGCGGAAGCGCGGCGGGT